>PDYJ01000770.1_pt1 | contig 323727 bp, 289 predicted proteins | sample 1430841 | NCBI WGS metagenome assembly PDYJ01 (sample SAMN07237672, study PRJNA390542) | Gut metagenome, whole genome shotgun sequencing project. | isolation source: fecal pellets | host: Mus musculus | place: USA: New York, NY | collected 2016-10
CGACGATATGTCGATCATCTCGGAAGGCACTCTCGATGTGAAAATGCCGGAAGGTGGCGAAATCTACACCACTTCCGGAATACTCACCTACCGTCAGTCAGACAATAAGCTATTCTATTTCTATTATGCTAAGACGGGTGGGAAACGCGGAAAACGTGTCACGCCTATGATGACTGCCGTCATAGACCCGGCTACAATGCAAGTCGAAAGCGACACACCTTGCTTCCTTGACTGCGAGATGGTGGGCACTGCCTACGGCGAACTCCTTCAGACCACCACCTTCATTGACGGCAACAACAATCTATATATCGCATGCGTGAGCGATGATGCCGACGGCAATGAGATAAGCCACCTCCTCAAGATTCCGGCAGGCTCAACCTCATTTGATAAGAATTATGATGGGTTCACAGCAGGTGGGAAACTTGTCTCCATTCTTTATATTGGAGACAATAAGGCACTTGCATACGCACGCGACGACAAAGCGGGAACCGGCATAGATTCGTTCAGCCATTACTATACAGTCATCGACGTAGTGACGAAAACGAGCACCCCAATCACATACAACGGTGCCGCCCTACCCTACAGCAGCGGACGATTCTCCTCGCGTATGGCATACGTCAACCACAAGGCATATATCGGAGTAGATGCAGAGAATCAGAAACCTCAAATCTATATCTATGATGTCAAGACAAACTCGACATCGCTCGGAGCAACAATGGCGTCAGGTTATTATTTCGAGCAGATCCGTGTAGTGGAAAACGTGAAATAATACAGAATACCTACATTTTATTTAATCCGGACCGGTCGTCGGTGACAGATGAACACGACGACCGGTCCTAAAAACCGACGACATGAGACGAACAATTACTTTTCTTCTGATATTCGTAGCCTTCATTGTTATGAAGGCACAGGATTTAAAAGATATGCCAAAGATAAGACAGCTATACTTATGGTGCATTTCGGCACTACATTCGACGATACGCGTGCTGCCACTATTGATGCCATAAATACAATGGTAAAGGACACGTTTCCGGGAGTGAAAGTTGCAGAAGCCTACACCTCACGCATAATAATAAAGAGGCTCTCCAAACGAGGCATGCACAAATCAACACCGACGGAAGCCCTCTTACGTCTGGCAGCCGACGGATACACTCACGTCGTGGTGCAACCGACAAACATTATTTGTGGCATAGAGGTGGAGACTCTCCGTAAGGAGGCATCTCTCATGACCCCATTCTTCTCCGATATTCGGGTAGGGAATCCTTTACTATACTCTGTTGATGACTGTGAGAATGTGGTCAAGATTCTCTCTGCACGCTACGCCAAATATATCGGCAAGAACAACGCTGTCGTGCTGATCGGACATGGCACTTCAACTCCCGCCACTTCCATATACTCTCAGATGGACTATATGTTTACGTCAGGTGGGGCACCATCCTTCCATGTCGCGACAGTAGAGGGTTATCCGACGTATATGACGACTCTCCAACGTCTGAAGAACGGACGCGTGAAAAATGTCACACTCATCCCTTTCATGTTTGTCGCCGGAGACCATGCACGTAATGATATCGATGGAGAATGGAAAGAGATGCTCGGTAAGGATGGATTCAACGTCTCTTCCGTAATTGAAGGTCTCGGAGAGATTCCTGAAATACAAAACATATACATTGACCATATCCGTCAGGCAATTGAGACTCCCGTCACCGATATCTCTGCACAAAAAGCATCCTATCTGAAAGAGAATTTATAACCAACAAGAAAACTATGTCACGTATCAAGAAGACTGTATTGACATGCATCGGAATTGCTATGGCACTCATAGCGATCCTTATGGTCTGGCATTCCCTACTGAGACCCACCAAAATATTGGTGGTCAATCCTCTTCCTGCTCAAAAGGCGGAGATTATACTGAACAACGACAGCCGTCTGATTTCCGTGACATGCACGACAATGGAAGAAGCCCGCGATTTCAGCAAATATGATGCCGTCCTCATGTACGGTCGCGGGCTTTATCTTGACTCCATACAGATGGCTGACCTTGAGAAGGCGGCACACAATGGAGTGCCTGTATTCACCAACTCACTACGTAACTTCAATTTTGTCGTAAACCACAATCTCGATTCCATACAGTCTGCCACATTGCAGACTTATTTCGCAAACCCATGCCGACCCAACTACCGCAATCTTCTCCGATACGTGCGTCATCTTTCAACTCCACGCCGACTCGGAGACCAAGACTATGATCTTCCCGTAAATATACCATCCGAATTATTCTATCATCTCGAGCCGGGGAAATATTTCAAGGATGCTCACGCCCTGACGCAATATCTCAAGGACAAAGGTCTATATCACCAAGATGGGCGCGACGTGGCTTTCATCTCAGGAGTGAGCTTTCCGGTGGAAAGCAACCGTGCCCACGTCGATACAATCGTCACGCGCCTCACACAATCCGGATATAATGTCTATCCCATCACAGCTACCGGAGAGAAACGCAGCGCAATGATAAAGGAGGTTAACCCTGATGCCATTGTCTATTTCCCGATGGGGCGCCTCGGCAATGACTCTCTTTTGAATTGGGTCTATGCCCACAAGATACCTCTTTTCATGCCTTTCCCTCTTACCCAGACACAGTCGGAATGGCTAGATATCAGAAAACCGTTGGAAGGGGGTACTCTCAATGCCAGAATCGTCGTGCCTGAAATCGACGGAGGGATGTCGCCTTTATGCATTGCGACACAAGATCCGGATCCAGAAGGATACATCCTCTTCACTCCTCAGCGGGAACGTGTGGATGCTTTCATGGATCAGTTCAACAGATTCATGCGACTACAAGTGATTCCAGACAAAGAGAAAAGGATTGCCATAGTCTATTTCAAGTCGCCAGGGAAAGATGCACTCCTTGCCTCGGGTATGGAGGTAGTGCCTTCTCTCTATAATTTTCTGTCGCGTCTGTCAGCAGAGGGATATGACGTCAGCGGACTACCCTCCTCAATGGAAGAATTCGGGAAGATGCTGAATGAACAGGGGAGCGTGATGGGATCCTATGCTCCTGCCGCTCAGAAACGATTCATTGAAGAATGTAACCCCATCCGTATAGATAAAAGACTCTATGAAAAATGGGCAGAGACAACACTAAGTCCTGAAAAATACGCCGAGGTAGAAATGCGTTATGGCAAGGCTCCGGGAAATCTTCTCGCGAGTGGCGACACTATATGCATGGCAGCCCTCCGATTCGGCAACATACTCCTCTTCCCTCAGCCCCGTCCCGCACTCGGCGATGATGATTTCAAACTCGTGCATGGTGCTGACGTAGCACCTCCTCATTCCTACATAGCTCCCTACCTCTATATGCAGAATGAATTCGATGCCGATGCCATAATCCATTTCGGTACTCACGGCAACCTGGAATTCACACCCGGTAAAAACGCTGCCCTCTCAAAATCCGACTGGGCAGACGTCTTGATCGGCGGCCGACCGCATTTCTATTTCTATACCACTGGAAACATAGGAGAGGCTATCATTGCCAAAAGAAGATCCCATGCCGTGATTGTTACCCATCTTACACCACCCTTCACAAAAAGCGGGCTACGGCAAAAATATGCATCCCTTCTGATGAAAATACATGAGGCTATCTCGAATTCCTCCGCCAATTCCCAAGACTTAAAGAGGGAAATCATCGCGCAAGGGTTCCACAAGGATCTCGGACTTGATTCCATCCCGGAAGGGAGATATACCACCCTTGAATTGCAAAAAATCGATGCCTTCCTGGAGGAACTTGCAAATGAAAAAATCACCGGGGCATACTACGTAATGGGAGTACCCTACTCCGGTGACGATATGACGGAAAGTATTCTCGCAATAACCGCCGACAAACTCGCATATTCCCGTGCCAAGAATGATTTCCACGCCGGGAAAATATCTCAAAAATCGCTTCAGGACTTCGCATTAATCGCCCACAATTATCATCCAGGAGCATCCCGTGACATCAAATCGGCATTATCCGGCAACCCGGCTCCTGCCGATGCTGCAGAAGCCTTGCGTATACGCCAACTTCTCACAGAATCGGCAGGAGCCGAGATCGACGCAATGGTAGGTGCCCTGAACGGCATTCCGCTGTGCCCGGCACCAGGCGGAGATCCTGTAATAAACACCAACGTGCTCCCTATGGGACGCAACATGTTCAGCATTAATGCAGAAGTCACTCCCGGAGAAAAAGCATGGAACGACGGTGTGGTTCTCGCAGAACACACTCTCGATAGTTATCTCAAAAAACATGGTGAATATCCTCGGAAAATAAGTTTTACATTCTGGGCGGGAGAATTCATCTCCTCGCAGGGTGCGACCGTAGCACAGGCATTAAGAATGCTCGGTGTGGAGCCCGTGCGCGACGGGCAAGGGCGCGTGATAGACCTGAAGCTCACCTCTTCCGAAGAATTGGGCCGCCCGAGAATCAACATTCTTGTGCAGGTGTCGGGACAGCTGCGCGACATAGCGTCATCGCGCCTGAAAATGCTCACCGATGCAGTCACTCTTGCCGCCTCGGCAAAGGATGACAAATATCCAAACTTCGTGGCAGAAGGCACTATCGAGCAGGAAAAAGCCCTTTTGGATAAGGGGGAGTCGCCAAAAAGAGCACGTGAGCTATCAACAATGAGAGTGTTCGGTCCGGTCAACTCCGGATATAGCACCGGGATGCTTCATTTTACTGAAAATTCCGGAGAATGGGATGACCGCGAGCAACTGGTAGATGGTTTTCTCAACAACATGTGCGCCATATATGGCGACGACAGCAATTGGGGCACAATGAATAAAGACCTGTTTAAGTCTGCCGTTGCCGGCACAGACGTCATCGTACAGCCACGCCAGAGCAACACGTGGGGTCCCATATCTCTCGACCATGTTTATGAATTCACCGGAGCATTGTCGCTGGCGGCAAAATCTTTGGGGGGCAAAGAGCCGGACGCTGTCATGGCAGACTATCGCAATCCTTGGGTACCTCGTATGCAAGACACAAAAGAGGCAGTCGCCGTCGAGACACGCGCCACTATCCTAAACCCCGAATATATCAAGAACCGTATGAAAGGAGGGGCGACTACGGCACAGATGTTTGGAGAGATATTTCGAAACATCTTCGGATGGAGTGCCACGCGTCCTTCTGTGCTTGCCGATGATATCTATGACCGTCTTTACGATATATACGTGGCAGACAAGGATGGGATCGGGATTGAGGAATATTTCAACCGTGTGAATCCGGCTGCCCTGCAGGAAATGACAGCCACGATGCTTGAAAGCGCACGTAAAGGATTCTGGAAAGCCGACGACAAACGCATCTCTGCCGTCGCCGAAATGCATGCCCGTATTACCCGGCGGCACGGCGCACCATGCACGGAATTCGTCTGTGCAAACAGGAAACTTCAGGAGTATACCGCCTCACACCTCTCTGCCAAGGACGCTGACAAATTCCTCGGAGAGATCGGGAAAGCCACGGCAGCCCAATCAGGATCCCAAATTCTGAAAAAAGATGAGAGGAACCTCATGCAGAAAATCTCACCTGACAAAACAGGTCTCTATGTGATAATTGCCTTAGCACTGTGTATTTGTGCATACGGGTGCGTCGTAATATTCCGGAGAAGAGCCAATCATAAAACCGGTGGCAGAAAGGAGAACCGATGACAGTGATATTGATGATATTTTGCATAGCGTCTATTGCGGGATGCATAGTGAATATTTCACTCATGCCCGTGAAAATGCGTGTGGCATTATGTCTGCTATGGGGAATAGGCGCCGGCATCATCGCAATGATAATGTTCGGACTCCCCCGTCAGGAGATATGGACAGCGAAATGGATTGTATATGCCGTTATCTTGGCATCGGTAGACGTGATTTTCTTTCTCCGCCACATCTTTTCTGACAGACATCTTCCCCGGATTGCAGGTCTATACCCCGGCTTCTCAATCCTATATCCCATGATAGTCTTGGATTGCATCTGCACACGCTCTTTTCCGGGAGCCGACTTCGCGACTATCTCAATACTTACCGGGATTGCTGTCGTTCTGCTCCTTGCCGGCAGTGTTGCCATCTGTCGCCATCTCAATGCCGGATTCGGCACACTATACGGCATCACTATCGTTCTGACAATCACAAGTATAATTTTATATGGTATGACATGAAACCTATCTCAGATATACTGTTTATAATTTCCAACGGATTACTGATTCCGGTAATCCTTTCCCTATTGTTTCTGCTGTCGCTCTCATTGATCAGAGCGATCGGATTCTATCATCTCTTTCGTGAGCATCGTCGCATTTCCGACGCATTGAAGACAGTGGTGGGCAACTACTCACTTGACAGTTTGAAAGAGACGCTGGATAGTCTCAACGATCTCGAAGATTCGCCGGAAATCAGATGTCTGCGCTTGTTAGTCAGTCATAGTGCGGATGCTGATTATTGCGAACATGCTTTGGGAGACTATCAGATAGAGATAGAGCGGAAACTCTCGAAAAGCCGACTCTTAGTGAAATTCGGACCAATGCTCGGACTCATGGGGACCCTCATACCGATGGGACCCGCTCTCGTAGGACTCTCTGCCGGCGACATATCATCAATGGCATACAACATGCAAGTGGCATTTGCCACGACCGTCATCGGCATGCTCATTGCAGCTATCGGTCTCCTGCAGCTTCAGTCAGACAAACGCTTCTTTGCCCGCTCTTTCAACGACATTGAGTTCATTCTTCGTAAAATTATCGGAATATGAAACAGAATCCAATTCTTCACAACTCCAACGATGAGGATGATAATCCCCTCGGAATGCTTACGAATCTATTCGATATAGCGATGGTCTTTGCCGTGGCTCTTATGGTGGCGCTCACCACGCATTTCAGCATGAGTGAGATTTTCTCTGATGATGACTTCACCATTGTCAAGAACCCCGGGACTGACAACATGGAAATCATAACCAGAGAGGGGGAGAAAATAAATCGTTACACCCCTTCCGACACAGAGTCGCCCACATCAGGCAACCAAGGGAAACGTGTCGGGACAGCTTATCAACTTGAGAACGGAGAAATAATATACATACCTGAATAACAGACACCCATATAAATATGAAAAAAGCCATCCATATCCTCTGCCTCGCAGCTGCCGTGATGCTGACAGCATGCGGAGCTCGCAATGCCGCCGGAGCCAATGATGCGGAAGCATCATCGGCAACTGACTCAATCGCAACCGTTATTCCTAAATATGCACAGGGTTTCCACGTGAAAAATAGCGGGGATATCACTCTCCTCGACATCAATGACCCTGAGAACCGAGAGGCGGAAAAATTCCATTTCGCGCTCACCGATAAGGATTTCATCGGAGAGATACCGCAAGGATATAAGCGCATCAATATCCCGATAGAGTCAGCTATATGCATGACATCTCTCCAACTGTCAAATTTCCTGAAACTTGATATTCCGGAAAAGGTCGTAGGTATTACAAGCACGCGCCATCTGCATAATGAGAAAATGAACCGTCAGATAAAGGAGGGCACTACCCACAAGATAGGGATCGAGGGAAATTTCGACAATGAGGTCATAATCGCCATAGATCCTGACGTCATTTTCGTCTCCCCTTTCAAACGTGGCGGATATGATGCCATACGCAACGTCGATATCCCGCTCCTCCCCCATCTCGGCTACAAGGAGCTGTCGCCACTCGGACAAGCGGAATGGATAAAGGTGGTGGGACTCCTTACGGGAAACACGGCAAAAGCAAATGAGATATTTTCGGATATCGAGCGCCGCTATCTCGCGCTGAAAGCAATGGTTGACACTGTCGGGGTGCGCCCCACTGTGTTCAGCGGGGAGATGCGCGGTGGCAACTGGTATGCCGTCGGTGGGAAAAGTTTCCTCGCCCAGCTATTCCGTGATGCCGGCGGCGACTATTTCCTGAAAGACAATACCGAATCCGGCGGTATCACCCTTGACTACGAGACGGTGTATGCAAATGCTTCCGAGGCAGACTATTGGAGAATTGTCAACAGTTTTGATGGAGATTTCTCCTACGATGCACTAAAAAAGATCGACAACCGTTATACTGATTTCAAGGCATGGAAAAATAAAGGGGTCATTTACTGCAACATGAATGAGGTGCCATTCTACGAGCGGATGCCCGTAGAGCCGGAAGTTGTGCTCGCTGACTTCATCCATGTGTTTCATCCTGACATCCTGCCTGACCATCAACCTGCATATTATCATCTGCTTAAGAAATGAACCACACTCGCACAGGACTCATAATGACCCTCCTGGGGATATCTATTCTGCTTTTCTTTTTCCTTAACCTTCTCCTCGGTTCGGTGAAGATTCCAGCAGATGCCATCTACAATATCCTGACAGGAAGTGAAGATGAGTCTCCGATATGGACCAACATAATAATGAAGTCAAGGCTCCCGCAATCGTTCACCGCTGCCATGGCGGGTGCAGGTCTGGGAGTAAGCGGACTACTGATGCAGACTGTATTCCGGAATCCACTTGCCGGTCCCTCTGTGCTCGGAATAAGCTCCGGAGCAAGCCTCGGTGTGGCTTTTGTAGTGCTCCTTTCCGGCAGCATAGGGGGTGTGACATTAAGCAAGCTCGGAGTAATAGGAGAGGTCACCATCACCCTTTCCGCCATATTTGGAGCCCTACTTATAATGGCACTCATCGCCTTCGTTGCCGGAAAAGTAAGGGGGAATGTGACCCTTCTGATAATGGGCGTCATGATCGGATACGTCGCAAACGCAATAATTGGCGTGCTGAAGTTTTTCAGTGCCGAGGAAGACATAAGGGCTTACGTGATTTGGGGGCTCGGAAGTTTCTCGCGTGTTTCAGGTGGGCAGACAAATGTATTCATCTTTCTGATGAGTGTGCTTCTCCCTATCTCCTTCCTACTTATCAAGACCCTCAACCTTCTCCTGCTCGGCGACTCTTACGCCCGCAATCTCGGGCTCGATATTAAGAGAGCACGTATGCTCGTCATAGCAAGTTCCGGAATATTGGTGGCTGTCGTGACTGCATATTGCGGACCAGTTATATTTCTGGGACTCGCTGTCCCTCACATCTGTCGAGGTCTATTCCATAGATCTAACCACACAGTGATTCTGCCGGCATCCATGCTGGCGGGGGCATCTCTGGCTCTCCTCTGCAACCTCATCGCCAGATTACCCGGATTTGAGGGTGCGCTTCCGGTAAACTCCGTGACAGCTCTTATCGGCGCGCCTGTCGTCATGTGGGTGCTTTTCAACAAAAGAAGAAATGAAGTATGAAAAAAAAACAATGAGACAATAAAAATTTCAGGACTTGAGACCGGATACATCTCTAAAAAGGGCAACACCGTCATCACACGTGATATCGACGCATCCCTTGAATCGGGTGAGCTGACGTGTCTTCTGGGTCCTAACGGTGCAGGCAAATCAACTCTCCTGAAGACATTGACAGCTTTCATCCCCCCTATTCAAGGGGATATCTTCATAGAGGGGAAATCCCTAAAGGATTATTCCGCTCCGGAATTGGCAAAAGTGATCGGGGTTGTACTCACTGAGAAACTGAGCATCAGCAATATGACTGTGGAAGAACTGATATCTATGGGCAGAAGTCCCTACACGGGTTTCTGGGGAAAGATGTCAGAATATGATAAAATGGCGGTTGAGGAATCAATCAACCTTGTCAATATCAATAATCTGCGAGGCAGGATGGTGCAGACACTGAGCGACGGCGAACGCCAGAAGGTGATGATCGCCAAAGCATTGGCACAAGAGACTCCTGTCATTTTCCTTGATGAGCCAACAGCCTTTCTTGACTATCCGAGCAAAGTGGAGATCCTGCAGCTCCTAAAGAGGCTTGCCATCGAGAAAGACAAGACAGTCTTTCTATCAACCCACGATATGGAGCTTGCCCTGCAGATAGCCGACAAAGTATGGCTCATCGACAAGCCGCATGGTGTCACTATCGGCACCCCGGAAGACCTTGCCCTGAACGGGGAAATGAACCGCTATTTCCATAGCGATGGTGTGGTGTTCGACATTGACAACGGACTTTTCAAAATATCTCAAGAAATGCGCGGATCAGTCAGCCTGACAGGAGAAGGACAGCATCTCAACATGGTAAGGAAAGCCCTTACCCGACGGGGCATATCCACCGCCGAAAAGGATTCCTCGGTCTTTGTTGAGGCTACCCCTCGATGTCTGTCTGTCAACGGAAGAGACGTGAAGTCAATCGCCGAGCTACTTGATGAGATAGATTCAATAATAGACAACGACAACAATTCATAAACTCAGAGGAATGAGATAATGAGACCAAAGATCACAATCATCGGGATAGGACCCGGAAACGTTGGAGATATGACGGGACGCGCCATGACTGCCCTCCGTGAGGCAGAAATCATTGTGGGCTACAAATACTACATCCCTTTCATTTCTGGAATCGTCAGCGAAAAGGCAGAGATTATTCAGAACGGCATGCGTCAGGAAGAGGCGCGGATTGAGAAGGCGTTTGAGATTGCTGCAGAAGGGCGTGCTGTATGCGTCATAAGCTCAGGCGACTGCGGAATATATGGTATGGCTCCCCTTGTATTTGAAATGATACGCCGAGAAGATGCCGACATTGAGGTGGAAGTGATTCCGGGAATAAGCGCATTCCAGAAAGCCGCCTCTCTCCTCGGTGCTCCGATGGGTCACGATTTTTGCGTCATCTCACTCAGCGATCTGATGACTCCTTGGCAAGTCATCGAGCAACGAATAAAAGCTGCTGCCGATGCTGATTTTGTCACCGCTGTCTATAATCCCAAAAGCAACGGCCGCTACTGGGAACTGCATAGGCTCAAAGAACTGTTTTCTGAGCGTCAGGCATCCTGCCACTCCCGTTGGTTATGTGCGTCAGGCAGGTCGTGCCGGAGAAACTGTGAAAGTGACCAATCTTGCGGAGTTTGATCCTGAGGATGTGGATATGTTCACCGTGGTCATCATCGGGAACTCAAATTCATTTGAATGGAACCGACATATCGTCACCCCACGGGGATACTACACCGGCAAGACCGGTGAAAAAGAGAAACTCGGACAATCCATCATGATAGAGAGCTTCCGCACCATTGAAAAGGAGCTTTCCAATCCGGATATCCCACTCAACTTGAAATGGCCATTGCTCCATGCCATCCACACGACCGCCGATTTCGATATGGAGAATATAATAAAAGTGGATGAGGATGCCGTGGAAAGGATCTACAAGAGGTTGACTGAAGGGGGAGTGAAGACAATCGTAACCGACGTGACTATGGCTGCTTCCGGAATCAGGAAGGGTGCTCTCGCTCGTCTCGGTCTTAACGTGAAATGTTATCTCAACGAGCCGCAAGTGGCGGAGCTGGCGACATCTAAAGGCTTGACGCGCACTCAGGCAGCCATACGCCTCGCCGTGAAAGAGGATCCTGATGCCCTCTATGTATTCGGTAATGCACCCACTGCCCTCATGGAACTTTGTTCCCTGATAAGACGTGGTGAGGCACATCCGGCAGGAATCATAGCTGCCCCTGTAGGATTCGTCCATGTCTGTGAAAGCAAACACATGGTAAAGCCTTTCACCGACATACCTAAGATTATCGTGGAGGGGAGAAAAGGGGGAAGCAACCTTGCCGCCACTCTTGTCAATTCCATCCTGTGCTGGCCCGATGCCGGGATGCTAAAACCGGAAGAGATGTCTGAGACGCGTTTTATAGTCATCGGTATATCCGATAGCCGTATGCAGACATTCTCTCCGGAAATAATGCAGGCTATCAAGGCTGCGAAAGTATTTTCCGGAGGGAAACGTCATCATGATATTGTCGCGCCCATGCTCCCCCCCGGCTCGTTATGGATTGATGTGACAGTGCCGCTTGCTTCCGTTTTCGATAAATATACCGACCATGATGAGATAGTGGTGTTTGCATCAGGTGACCCTCTATTCTTTGGATTTGCCGCTACACTGCAGCGTGCATTTCCCGACACCGAGATAACAGTCTATCCTTCATTCAATTCATTGCAGACACTCTCCCACCGGCTCCTCCTCCCTTACGCGGAGATGAAAAATGTGTCGCTGACGGGGCGTCCGTGGAAGAATCTTGATGTTGCCCTTATCACTGGCTACCCTCTGATTGGGATACTTACCGATCGGTCCAAGACTCCTGCCGAGATTGCCCGGCATCTTCTCCGATATGGCTATGACAACTATTCGATCAGCGTAGGGGAATGTCTCGGGAATGACACTGAACGGATACGCATCATGTCTCTTGAAGAGACGGCGCAAGAGGGTTTTGCATTCCCCAACTGCGTAATCCTGAAGATGACTCATCCTCGCAAACGCTATTTCGGGCTACCGGAAAATCTATTCCGGCATCTTGAGGGTAGAAATAACATGATCACAAAAATGCCGGTCAGGCTATTATCCCTCTCTATGCTTGATCTTTCCGAGAGGAGAGTGATGTGGGACGTAGGGTTCTGCACCGGTTCCGTATCTATTGAAGCGAAACTAAGATTTCCGCAATTAGATATCATTTCATTTGAACGTCGCGCAGAATCCAAAGCAATTTTTGAAGAGAATTGCAGGATCTTCGGCACTCCCGGAATCGAGGCAGTCATAGCCGACTTCCTTGACTGCGAACTATCCACATTCCCCGCTCCGGATGCCGTCTTCATCGGCGGCCACGGAGGAAGGCTCCCTGAAATGATGAGACGTATTTTCTGGAATCTCACGGCGGATGGCATCGTGGTGTTCAACTCTGTTAATGACGAAAGTCGGTGTGACTTCCTATCCTCTGTCGAAAGCTGCGGAGGTAAGATTCAGGAAGAGCATCTCCTTTGCTACGATGCCCATAATCCGGTAAAGATAATCAAAGCCTCCAAATGATTTAAAACATCTCCTTGAAATATCTATGAAAAGAATTATATATCTGAATGACAGCGGACGCACTGTGGCAGACCGTATTCTCTCCGTTTCATCCGATTTTGAGGCGGTCTCCTACAAGGATTTTGATATGGCGCGCTTTCAAGAATGCGAATCGATTGTCTTCATCGGAGCTCTGGGGGTATGTGTGCGGTCGATAGCACCATATATCTCCGACAAATATTCCGATCCTGCGGTAGTCTGTATCGATAGCCTGGGGCACAACGTGATTTCCGTATTGTCAGGACATGTCGGCGGCGCCAACGCTTTATGCCTGCAACTTGCCCGTGCGCTCGGAGCAAACCCTGTAGTCACCACCCAGAGCGACATGGCGCGGATATGGCAACTCGACACTCTCGCCCCCCGTTTCGGGTGGATAGCAGACGCGAGCCATGAGGAGATGAACAGGGCGATTGCCACTCTCGTGAATGGCAGACCTGTGGGTCTTCTGTTAGACGTCAGAGATGAAGGCACCCGATGGCTTGAATCTACTCTCCCTCCCAACGTCAGGATCATTTGCGATTGCAATGAGATGCCGGAGGCGGAATTGATTATCTCCGTCTCCCCTTTCATTCACAACTGCCACACACCGCTCCTATCATTCCGCCCCAAGGTGCTGAATCTCGGCTTCGGGTGCCGACGCGACTGCAATCCCGACGGGATCTACAACCACATCGCCGAATCTATGATCAGATTTGGTGTCAGCCCGTTGTCAGTGAAATCTGTAGCAACAATCCCACTGAAGAAAGACGAGAGGGCTGTTGCTCACCTCGTCAACGCTTTCGGATTAAATGAATGTGATGTATACACCGCCGACGACCTTAAAGGAATCGATGTGCCGAATCCTTCTGAAAAAGTATCAGAGGTCACAGGCATCCCCGGAGTTGCCGAAAGCTGCGCTTTAAAAAGTGCTGACGGGGGGCGACTGATTATTGAGAAACAGAAATGCAAACTCAATGATGGCTCCGACTTCACTTTCGCAGTGGCAATAGATGCCGATGCCGAACGGGAAGGTCATATTGAGATTGTGGGTGCCGGTCCGGGAGATCCGGAGCTGATATCGGTGCGGGGGAAACGTTTCCTTCAGCAAGCCGACCTCATACTGTATGCCGGAAGCCTTGTGCCTGTGGAGCTGACCCACTATGCAAAACCGGGATGCACAGTGAGGAGTTCTGCGCCTATGAATCTTGCAGAGCAATTTGCCCTCATGAAAGAGTTCTACGACCGAGGTGCGCTCGTGGTGCGCCTGCATACCGGCGACCCGTGCATCTATGGAGCGATACAGGAACAGATGGCATTCTTCGACCGCCACGGCATGTCATACCACATAACGCCCGGAATATCATCTTTTCAGGCGGCGGCCGCCGCGCTCCGCTCTCAATTCACCATACCGGAGAAAGTGCAGACAATAATCCTGACTCGAGGAGAGGGACACACGCCGATGCCAGAGCGAGAACAGCTTCACAAACTCGCACAGTCACGGAGCACAATGTGCATCTATCTCAGCGCGGCTATTGTAGACGACGTGCAGAGGGAACTCCTTATGGCATATCCTCCGGAGACCCCTGTCGCAGCATGCTATAAACTCACGTGGAAAGAGGAGCGCATATATCGTGGCGTGCTTGCTGATCTCGCACGCATCGTCCATGATAACCGGCTCTCACTCACCACTCTTCTCGTCGTTGGCGATGCAATAGACAACAGAAAGGGTCTTTCTCGTCTTTATGACCACAATTTCAAACATCTTTTCAGAAAATGATTCTTGTATTCGGAGGCACCACGGAAGGACGTATAGCTGTCAGCACCCTCGATGAAGGGGAAGGGGGATATTTCTACTCCACATTATCCGACGCGCAGGAAATAGAATGTGCCCACGGGACCCGGATCTCAGGATCCATGTCGGCTGACTCCATGCTCTCTTTCTGCAAGCAACATGGCATACGGATTATTGTGGATGCCGCCCACCCTTTCGCGACACGTCTGCATGACACGGTAGCCGTGACAGCTGACCGTCTCGCCATTCCTGTGATCAGGCTGGAACGTCTGCCTGCCGATTGCGAATCAGATCATATTATCCCCTGCTCCGATTTCAATGATGCTATCGGGAAGATGCGTCATGACGGCGTGACCCGTCTGTTAGCTCTCACCGGGGTAAACACTATCTCCCCCTGAAGCCTTTCTGGGAAAAGAGAGAGACGTTTTTCCGAATCCTTGATCGCGAGGATTCCGTGAAAAAGGCACTCGACGCAGGATTTCCCACATCCCGCCTCATATATTACAGACCTGACGACACGCCACGCCTTATATCCGAGCTACATCCCGATGCCATAATCACGAAGGAGAGCGGCGCATCAGGAGGATTCGCAGAGAAAGTTCAGGCAGCCATTCAGCACAACATACTGATCTACGTGGTCCGACGTCCCCCCCTCCCGAAATCATTCATAACAGTTGAGGGTACTCACGGACTGCGGCGTGCCATAGAAAGACTGTTGCCTCAATTCTATCCTCTCCACACCGGGTTCACTACCGGCAGCTGCGCCACTGCTGCTGCAAAGGCAGCTCTCATCGCTCTGCTGACGGGAGAAAAGAGAACGGAGATCACCTTCAGGATTCCGGAGGGTGAAAGGATGGCGATGTCGGTGAAGTCTGTAGAGACCCGAGATGAGGATGCGACGGCAACTGTCATCAAAGACGCGGGAGATGATCCCGACGTCACCGACAAAAGTGAAATATCGGCACGCGTGGCTTTTGCCCGGCATGAAGGAATCCGGTTCTCTGGGGTGAAGGGATCGGCATCGTGACGTTGCCCGGACTTGGGTTGGAAGTGGGAGAGGCTGCCATAAATCCGGTGCCCCGACGCATGATAACAGAGGAACTCACCGCACTCTATGCCGGAGGATTAGACGTGACCATCTCCCTGAAAGGGGGTGCGGAACTTGCCGCCCGCACGTTCAATCCCCGTGTCGGGATATCCGGAGGGGTCTCCATCATCGGCACAAGCGGCATTGTGCGTCCCTTTTCTCACGAGGCATTCGTGGAATCGTTATGCCGCGAGATGAATGTGGCTATTGCTATGGGATGCCGACCGATCGTGGTCAATTCCGGTGCAAAGAGCGAGAAGTTTTTGAAAAAACTATTTCCGGCGCTCCCTCCGCAAGGATTCATACATTATGGGAATGCCATCGGAGAGATCATGACCATATCCCGCGATCTTGGGGTGGAGTCGCTCGTCATCGGAATCCTGATAGGGAAAGCTGTAAAACTTGCAGAAGGTCATATTGACACCCACAGCCACAAAACGACCTTCAACCGTGATTTCCTTCTCAATGTCGCAAGGGAATGCGGTTGCTCGCAAGAGGCATCAGTTGCTATATCGGGGATGAATATCGCCAGAGAACTGTGGTCTATCCTGTCGCCAAGCGATGCCGAAATGTTTTTTCAAGAGATTCTTCGGAGATGCCATGAGCAATGTGCGCGTATTTATCCGGGAAATCTTGAATCCATTCTTCTCTCCGATGACGGAAGCATATTTTATTCATCTCGCTTATATTTATCTCGAGAATCAAATAAATCTACAAAATGAAACCATCATTTCTGATAGCCTCCGCCTCGTCCGGCAGTGGAAAAACCACATTCTCACTCGGAATCATGCGTGCGCTGCGCAGGAGAGGATTAAGCGTGCAACCTTTCAAATGCGGACCGGATTATATTGACACCCAATTCCAGACTCTCGCCGCCTCACGTGAGTCGGTCAACCTTGATCTATTCATGTCATCTCCGGAGCACGCAGGCGGTCTCTTCAGCCATTTTTCCGACAATGCGGGTGCCAATGTCATCGAAGGAGCGATGGGGATGTTTGATGGCTTCAACGGATGGGAAGGAAGCGCAGCCAGAATTGCCATAACAATCGGTCTGCCTGTCATTCTCGTTGTCGATGCCTCGTCAACAGCATATTCTGTGGCTGCTACAATCTACGGATTCACTCATTTCAAGAAGGATATTAAAGTGGTGGGAGTGGTATTCAACCGGGTTGCTTCAGAAAGCCACTTCTCTTTCTTGAAAAAGGCATGTGCCGATGTCAACGTCTCATGTTTCGGATACATGAAAAAGAGTTCCGATCTGATCATACCATCCCGTCATCTTGGATTGACACTGACATCGCAGGATGAAATGGAACGTTTCATTGATATGGCGGCGGATGAAGTAGAACGCCACGTGGATATCGATGTAATACTTCACGCCACCTCCACACAGCCGAAGAGATGTAGTCTTGACATCCCACGTCTGACCGCCACCAAGGTGGCTGTGGCAGCAGATGAGGCGTTTAATTTCATCTATAAGGCAAATATTATCGCCTTAGGAGATGACGTGAGATATTTCTCACCCATCAATGACACCCGATTGCCCGACGCTGATCTTCTATATCTTCCGGGCGGATACCCGGAGCTTTATGCGGATAAACTTGCTGCCAACTCCTCAATGAGAGCTTCAGTAAGGGATTTTGTCGAATCGGGAAGGAAGGTGATCGCTGAATGCGGAGGATTCATTTATCTCACGGAAGAGATCGACGGAAACCCTATGTGCGGAGTATTCCCTCTGAAAACCACCATGAAAGAGGCGTGTCTGAAACTCGGATACCGTGAGGTTGATTTCGGGAATACTGTCATGCGGGGGCATGAGTTTCATTATTCCCGAGTCGAACCATCATGCAGCCACGCTTTGACAGCTACCGGTTTCCCTCAGAAAAATGCCAAAGGGATACCGGTGGGATCCCTAACATACAGGTATAAGAATGTAATAGCCGGTTACACCCATCTTTATTGGGCAGAACACGGCATTAGTGATATTTTTAAGTCATAAATTAAGAGATGCATTATGAGAATATATACTCGAACCGGCGACAATGGATTCACCTCCATACACGGTAGAATAAGGGTGCCTAAGACCGATATACGCATAGAGGCTAATGGCACTCTTGATGAGCTTAACGTAGTTGTGGGGACTATCCGCACATATCTGTCTGAGACGCATCCGTTTCAGTCGCTGCTGTATGGCATACAGGTCAATCTCATGTCGGTAATGAGCCTTGTCGCCACCAAAAGCGAGATGCGCGGCGATAATCCGAATCAACTTGACGATATTGTCACTCCCATCGAGAGGGCAATCGATTCGATAAGCGCCGAATGCACCCCATCCGACTCCTTCATTCTCCCCGGAGGCACACCAATGGCTTGCATGATGCATCAGGCAAGGGTGCTTGCCCGCAAGGCTGAACGAAGACTTTGGAGGCTGAATGAATGCGATGCAGTGGACCACACGATCCTGCAATACGTCAACCGTCTCTCCGACCTTTTCTTCCTAATGGCACGTCATGAACTACAATTCGGCAACGTGAAGGAGGAGGTGTGGCGAAGATTCGGGTACAAGACCAAACTAAAATCCAAATAAATAAATAAATCCATGTAGACAAAATTGATATGACCACGAATACGGTGATCTCTCGGAAGAGAGAGGGAACCCGGTGAGATTCCGGGACAGTACCCGCTACTGTAACGCTTACACCAAACGCGAGGGAAATATGCCACTGTGCCCATGCATGGGAAGGCCCCCCGACGGAGCCAAGTCAGGAGACCGACCGTATTCTGCATTAATATTATTTCCGGGATAGTCTTATCCCATTCTTAAGAAAGGATAAAAGACTTATTGAAGTTTATATTAATAAAATCATGATTACCTATTTTATTAGAAAGACAGTCGCCATCACAGTGATGAGTGCTGTCTCGGCAATCGGTTCTGCAGCGTATGCAGACAACTCCGTCAAGGTTGAACCTGACGACAACGACAGCATCGTGACCCTGCTTGATTTCCACGTGGTAGGGCACAAGATCAAACAGACCAAGATGCTCCCCTTTGATGTTGATGAGAAGCATCTGCCAATCAACATGGCAAAAGTGGACAGAAAAATGCTTGAGAACCGCGACATAAACGATATCTCAAGCGCGACCCGTTTTCTGCCATCAGTAAAAAACCGCACGACGTATGGCGGCTTTCAGGAATTCTACATCCGAGGATTCTCAAGCCAGCTCGTCGCTACAGACGGTATCGCCGATCAGAGATCGTTCATCACGTCAATGCCTATGCATGACCTCTCCAATGTGGAAAGAATAGAGCTGCTGAGAGGTCCAGCCTCTGCGCTCTACGGGCAATCTATTGTCGGAGGCGTAATCAACATCTCTCGCATGCAACCTACTCATGAGACTCATTTCAGAACAAAACTAAGCGTAGACTCATGGCATTCCTACTCAGCTTTCGCCGGGATGTCGGGTAAACTCATTGGTCCGTTCAATTACTATGCATCTGTCAACGTAGGCAACAGCGATGGTTGGCGCGACAATTTCGAACGCCGCTTCACGGCATACGCCACAATATCCGGATGGTTCACCGACAAAGACTATCTTCAGCTCATATACGATTTCTCTAACGACAAATACGGCACTGACACCGGTCTGCCACCGTTGATGAGTCATGATATTCTCAACGCGTCCGACGGCTCTCTGTATCTGCCGGCGTTCTCCAGCCTTCCCGACCTTCCCCGTAAAGCAAGATACAACAACAATTCCGACTATCTTCGCAACAGAACCCAGGATGTAGAACTCCGCTATGAGCATATCTTCAATGAAGCTTTCAAACTCAGAGACATCGCGATGTTCCGTTTTGACAACATCGATTATCTCTCAACCGAAGAGCTCTCTTACGTGACGAGTGAGGAGCCTATATATCCTCATTATTACGAAAACAAGGGTAAGAAAATATATATAAACCTTGAGGAACTGACCAACAGTTATCCCCTTGCTTTCAATCATAAGGCATACTCATATCACAATCAGCTTGAGCTATCCGGCAAATTCAACATTGGGAAAGTGAAAAACAACTATGTGGCAGGATGGTCAGTCAACTATCTTCACCGTCCCTCTTTCGGTGGATCGAAATTCTTTGGTCTGGGAAAATCATACACTTTTCCCACCTACGATCCTTATTCCGGCGGATCATACTGGGCGCAGAGCGGACGCGTGAGTATATCCGACCGTATGTCGCAAGGTGTATATGTCTCAGATGTAGTTGATGTTTGCCGTCAATTCAAGTTCATGCTTGCCGGAAGATACGACTACTACAAATATCGTTCCACAACCGTACAGCTGAAAGATGGAGACCGTAATTATGAAAAACCAGCTTCGGATGCCTATAAATCAATTGTCAACAATGCCCTCTCCTACAGGGTTGGTGCCGTCTATGAGCCAACTGAGGCTCTATCTCTGTTTGCTTCAATGGGATCCTTTTTCAAACCCAACAACACCGTCTACACAGACAATTACATCTATCTTGACAAAAACGGTCAACGCTATCATCCCGAAGATGGTGGCGAGGTGTTTGCCCCTGAAAAGGGATGGCAATTTGAAATCGGGATAAAATACGATTGGAAAGGTCTGACGCTCAACGGATCATACTTCTATATCCATAAGGATAATGTGGTTACATCACTCGGGAATGTTGAGGAAGACGGTGTGACGAAGCAGGTGCGCGGACAGGTCGGCAGAATGCACTCCCAAGGCTTCGACATTGATCTTTCGTATGCCATAGGCGATTTCCTCTTAGGAGCCGGATATGCATATACCGACCCTCGCGTAGGGAAGATTGCCAAGAACTCATACGTAGAGGTCAATGCCGACAGAGGAAACAGATACACTTATATTCCCAAAAACCAGTTCTTCGTTACCGGAGACTATGAAACTTCCTCTGGAGCGTTAAAACGTTTTGGAGCCTCTGTATCGCTCACTTATCAAGACCGTGTCTACACCAACCTGACAAACAATATATCTCTTGATCCATATCTCTTGTGCGACTTGTCGCTAAGATATAAACTCAAGAATGGAGTGGGATTCATGGCAACTGTCAATAACTTGTTCAACCGTCATTACAACGTATCCAATCTGGGCACACAGATGATACCCGGACAGGATATCAATTACAAACTCAGCGTGACTTATTCGTTCTGACAAACAGAGGGGATGCCTTAAAAAGCATCCCCTCTACTACATAATCTTATCACTGATTTTTCCTATGAAGAAAGTTTTCTCATTCATGTATAAATGCCATAAATGGTTTGGATTACCATTGGCATTGATGTTCTTGATGTGGTATTGCTCAGGCATAGTCATGATGTATCATTCTTTTCCTCGGATCTCTCCTTCTGAAATCCCTGTTGAAAAGACTGACAGCGCAATTCTCTCAACTCTTTGGTTTAATCTCCCCGACACGCTGCGCTCCTGCCGGATAACACATTCCGCCAGACACATGCTCATCCACGCCAACGGAGAGACTTACGGGGCATTCTCCCCTACCCGCATGGATCTTGACCGGATAGCTGCATCATTCGGAACAAAAATTGAAAAAATCGACACTCTCCACGATGTGGACAAATGGACTCCTTTCAATCAACTAATGACAAAGCTGCCATTCTACAGGATAATCGGCGACGACAGTTCCTACATCTACGTCTCATCAAAAACGGGAGAGATAGTTCAACAATGCACCCTCTCTGAAAGACGATGGGCATGGGTCGGGGCTCTTCCTCACTACGTCTACATCACTCCTATACGTAGAGATGCAAAACTATGGAGAACCATCGTAATCTGGATGTCGGGGCTTTCAACTGTTTCTGTGATCTTTGGCATCATAATTGCCATACGCTTCCTCTTAAAAAAGCATAAATGGCATCTTTTCAAAAAGAGATCATGGCAGTGGCATTATTCTTGGGGACTTGTTTTCGGATTATTTATGCTTGCCTTCATATTCAGCGGCATGATGTCGCTCGCACAGATTCCGGATTGGATCATGAAGTCAAGGGAACTTGCCAATTCTCCTGTGATGTCTGTCGCCAAATCCCGGATAGACCTCTCGACGATTCCACAATCATTCGGAAGCGCGTCATTGATGACAGACCCCCAATTGATGTGGAGCGTCACATCAGGAAAGAAAACCTCCACCATCGCAGCGTCAGCAAGTCCCATTGATTTTTCACCCGCATTCATGACCCCCATCATTGAGCATCAGACAGGAGAGAAAGTAATATCCGTCAGAAAGATTGAGGAAGATTTCTTCTATCATCGGGGAGGGATCCCAGGATGGCGTGCCCGGACAGATCATTTCTCCGTATATTGGAACGAGAAAGGCTATTTCCGAATCCTTGACAGAAAGGCTAAGGCTCACTACGTATGCTATCGCTTCCTGCACACTATGAAAATACCCGGTCTTTATCAGATAAAATGGCTACACAGCATCTACATGTGGGTTATTCTCTTGGGAGGGCTAATGATTGTGGGAACAGGGACCTGGCTCTCTTTGAAAGCATTGAAGAATCTTTAGAGGTCTAAATTACAACGAAAGCGACATCAGACAACCCCATACCTGAAGTTTCACCATCCTATAGGATTATCGTGAAGCGGGTGTGGGGCTTTGTCGTGAGGGTCAGAGTGCCGTCGAGGCGCGTGATGATGCGTCGGGAGAGGCTTAGGCCTATACCGCTACCCGTGGGTTTGGTCGTGAAGAAGGGGGTGAAGATCTGGGAGGCTATGTGTTCGGGCACGGGGGTGCCGTCGTTGGTGAGCTTTATCTCAATTGATTCATCTTCCCTGATCTCTGCCTCTACTGTCACTATCCCTGCGCCTGCCTCTATTGCATTCTTCAGTATATTGAGAATCACCTGTCCGAGCAAGTCGCTGTCGGTATATGCCATGGCATCCGGTGGGAAGATGGTCAGTCTCACGTCTACTTCGCCGACATTCGGCAACCCCCTTACCAGAGACACTATCCTTTCCAAGAATGGCTTGACATAGAATACCCTCATCTGCGGTTCGGGGAGTATAGTGAATTGACGGAAGTTCTTCACAAACGACATCAGCGAACGGCTACTTGAGCATATCACCTCCATCTGGTGGCTTATCTCCTCTCTGTCAGACTCTTCGGTAAGCCTTTCATCCGAAATTCCGGCACTCAGCGATTCCGCTATCGAGCATACGGGGGTGAGTGAGTTCATTATCTCATGCGTGAGCACACGGATCAGTTTTTCAAGCGACTCCACCTCCGCCAATTGCAGGTCTCTCCGCATGTCGCTCAACGTAAGCACCTCAATATCATCATTGCCGAGACGGGCGTTTGATCTCTTCATGACAATATCGGGCAATTCTGCCGGCAACTGACGTATATCCTTCAGCACCGGCACGGAGAGCATCTTCAAGGCGGCGTTGTTGACATACATCACATGCCCGTCGCTGTTAGCCACTATGATCCCTACCTCAACCCTATTGATCACGTTATTAAGGAATCGCTCCCTCTGACGTGCCTCCTCGCTCAATTTCTCGATATGGCTGACAAGACTGTTGAGCATGACGTTGATATTGCGCTGATATTCCGGCACCCCTCTCAACGGGAATTTATAGGAGAAATCCCCGTTCATGGCTGCCGAGATAAGGTATTCCACATTCCTCCGCATACGATATATGCCGCTGACCACCCTCTCCCCACAGAACAATGCGCACAGAAAGCATCCGATCCCCCACCACGTCTCCGAGGAGGAATACAATATGCACGCCGCGACAGTCGACAATATCGACAGACCCGACCACAACAAGGGGGAATGCCATGTGTCATGCAATATATCGGTTATCTTCTTCCGCGCCATCTCCTCATAGGGCTTACAGACCGTATTTCTTTATCTTATTGTATAGCGTCTGGCGCGTGATTCCAAGTTGTCGCGCCACCTCCGCAAGATTACCGTTGTGCTGATGTATCGATGCCACTATCGTGCGTCGCTCGATATCCTCGAGGGTGCCGCCCGCTGCAGCTAATGCCGACGCAGGCTCATCAAACAACTCAAAATCCTCGGCTCTTAGCATGTCGCCGTCGCACATGATCAGAGCCTTCTCCACAACGTGCTCAAGCTGGCGTATGTTGCCCGGCCATTGGCGCGATTTCAACCTACGCATGGCATCGTCGGAGACCATCGGCACATCCTTACCGTAGACCTTGGCATATTTATGCAGAAAGAGATCCACAAATTCCGGGATATCATCGCTTCGGTCTCGCAATGAGGGGAGTTCGATGTGGATGGTATTTATGCGATAATACAGATCCTGACGGAACTTCCCCTCCGCCACCATCTGCGGAAGATCGCGGTTTGTGGCGCATATCAGTCGGATGTCGATCGGACGCGGCGTGTTGCTACCCACCCTGACCACCATACGCTGCTGCAACGCGGTCAGTAGTTTCGCCTGAAGATGATATGGTATATTCCCTATCTCATCGAGAAACAGGGTGCCGCCATGGGCTGTCTCAAACTTGCCTGCGCGGTCGGCACGCGCATCCGTGAAGGCACCCTTCACGTGCCCATACAGTTCGCTCTCAAACAGCGACTCCACCACCGCCCCCATGTCGACCGTCTCAATCGGACCCCGGCAACGGAGGGATAATCTGTGAATCTCCCTTGCCAGGAGATCCTTACCGGTACCGTTCTCCCCGGTTATCAGTATATTGGCGTCAGTAGCCGCCACCCTATCCACAATCTTACGGAGCGAAACCATAGACTCCGATGATCCCCATAGCATGTGGGAAGCAGCCTTACTTCCCGGCATACCCTTATCACCGAATGCCCTTTTCAGCACCTCCATCAGCACGCTGTTCTCAAATGGCTTGACCACGAAATCCACCGCCCCGAGTTTCATCCCCTCCACAGCCAATTTCACATCGGCGTATGCCGTGAACAGCACCACAGAGGTCTGGGGGCTTAGCCTCCGTATCTCCTGAAGCCAGAACAGGCCCTCATTGCCTGTATTTACCACAGCACGGAAGTTCATATCGAGAAGCACCACCTGCGGCTTATGCTTCCTCAGTAGCATGGGGATAGAATCGGGCGTGGACGAGGTGACAACCTCATCCACGCTTTTTCTCATCAGAAGCCTTACCGCCTCCAATATATCCTGATTGTCGTCTACTACAAGTAGTGTCTTCATTTCCATCGCTTTTTAAGTAACCGATCATATTAAAACGATACTAAGTTACTTTTGCAAAGTTATAACTTTTCCAAGCAATATGCAACACCACTCCAATCAGAGATCCATATTATCCACGATCTTACCGTCGAAGAGATTGATGACACGGTTTGTATATGCCGCATCGTGGCGAGAGTGAGTCACCATCACTATCGTGGTGCCCTCGCGGTTAAGTTCCGTCAGCAGATCCATCACTTCCTGACCGTTCTTTGAATCGAGATTACCCGTAGGCTCGTCGGCAAGTATCAGTTCGGGACGCGCTATGACGGCACGTGCTATGGCGGCACGCTGCTGCTGACCGCCCGACAACTGCTGTGGGAAATGCTTCGCACGGTGGGAGATACCCATGCGCTCAAGCACCTCTTTCACCCTTGTCTTCCTCTCCGAAGCACTCACATTGAGATAGCGCAGCGGTAATTCCACGTTCTCCTCCACCGTGAGTTCATCTATAAGATTGAAATTCTGGAAGACAAAACCGATCTTACCCTTACGCAGTCCGGTGCGCTGCTTCTCTTTAAGGGAGCTTACGTCGGTTCCGTCAAGGATATATTTCCCATCCGACGGATTATCGAGCAATCCGAGGATATTGAGCAACGTGGATTTGCCACATCCCGAAGGACCCATGATGGCAACGAACTCACCTTTGTTAACATCGAGCGACACCCCTCTGAGTGCGAATGTCTCCACCTCTTCCGTGCGGAATGACTTACTTACATTCTCTATCTTTATCATAATTGTTTTTGGTTTTTATTGATTAATTCTGATATAATGCCTTTATCGGATTCTCTGATGCTGCCTTGCGGCTCTGGAAATAGACGCTTATGACGCTTATGACCATGCACGCCAAGCCCGACACAAGGTATATCCACCAGTAGACCGATATCCGGTAGCTGAAACCGGAGAGCCAGTCGTTCATTATCAGGTATATGATGGGTATGGCTATCACGAAGGCAATCACCACATACATCAGGAACGACAGCACCAGTTTGCGAAGCATCTCACTCGTCTCGCATCCGAACACCTTCTTCACCGCAATCTCCCGACGTCGTTGCTGCACGAAGTAGGTGCTCATCGCCACGAGTCCGAGGAGGGAGATGATCACTGCGATTCCGGCAAATATCGCCACAATCTTGGCAAGATTGCTCTGAGAGCGGAAACGCTCCTCTATCTGCTGGGTGAGATACGGCATGGTGTCTTCATTATCCCATTCATATATCTCCTTGAAAATCTTATTGACCTCTTCGTATGTGGTCATCTGATCCCCCTTCACTTTTATCAGGAATCCCCACGGATAGAAATTATCCACATCCGTGATACTTATCCGGAGGGGATGCTGGTCGTCAAGAATCGTGCGGATATGGAAATCCTTGATTATACCGGCTATCGGCTCCACATTCTCATAATATTGGTATGACTCCGCATCCTCCTTAAGCCCGAGTTCATTTATCGCCTGACGGTTGAGATACGTCTTCACAGGATCTGTAGTCTTATTGTCGCGCTCAAGACCAAGCCCGAATATTTTCATGAAATTCTCATCCGCTATAAACGACTGGAAGGAGATCGTACGGTCGTTCCACGACATGGTGTTGTTGTTGCCACCCTGAAGAGGATGACCGCATGACGCGCTCACCATCTCGACTCCGGGAAGCTGCTCCACTCTCTGCATGAATACCTTCGTCTTATCCTTTATCCCTCCATTCTCAATATACATTATACCCTCTGTATTATATCCCAACGGAGCATTGATAAGATGGTTTATCTGAAGATACATAGTAACAGCCACAGCTATCATTGTGATGGTCACCATGTTCTGCACCACGATAAACACCTTGCTGAAGACCATCTTCGTCTGGCGGCGGAACGTGCCGCGAACCACGTCGATCGGCTTTGACGAGGATATGAGCAACGACGGCACTATACCTGCCAACACTCCCATCAGCTGGATTATACAGATGAGAATTGCCATCGTCACAGGCGTCACACAATAGTGGATATCAATCTTACGGTCAAGCAGGTTTTCGGCATACGGCCATGCCAGCCATGCCAGAGCTGCCCCTATCAGGAACGATACGAAGCAAAGCAGGGTGCTCTCCCCCATCAGCTTCATCATGATTCCGGCGCGACTGTCGCCCAACAGACGGCGCGTTGCCATCTCCTTAGCCCGGTAGCCCGAAAGAGCCACCGTGAGATTGATATAATTCATCAGCGCGAAAAGGAGGATCGCAAGACCTGTGGCAAACAGAATCTTGACAAGCTTCACATCGCCGCGTCCCAATGCTCCCGTACTGCTTGCATATCCGGAGAAATAATGATCCTTAAAAGGGATGAGCTTCATACGACATTCCACGCCAGGCATCTTGAGTATCCAATAGAATTCCTTCGCAAAATCATTATATCGCTGCTCATTCTCGGAAAGGTCAGTGCCATCCTTGGCAAGAAGCACTATTTCCGCACCCGTGGCATTGTTCATCTCGTCGGCATACACTGAGTAGTTCCAATACTTAGTCATCTCAAACGGTATCAGCGCATCGACCGGCTTATCATCCGGAGAGAAGATTGAGGTGTTCTCCATCGGTGCCATTATACCCGACACGATCAGAGGATCCTCTTGACTGTTATATATGATAGTCTTCCCTATCGGATCCTCATCTTTCCATATACGGCGGGCATAATCCTCCGTGACGACGATGGAATTAGGATTTGCCAGCACTTTCTTTCTGTCGCCGCGGATAAGCTGGAAATCAAACATATCGTAGAAGGTGGAATCAACGAATACCACGTTGGTCGGCACATTCTCGCCATCCACGGTCTTAAGCCAACGGTGATTGGTAGCTAATGCCGTGCCGTTCTCTATCTCCGGGAACTGATCCATCAATTTGCGGATCATTCGCCAATGCGAACCGGTAGTGGTAGAACCTTCCATGTCTAATCCGATGACGTACATCCTGTCGATCTTGCTGTGCTGACTGTCAAGATGCGTCTCCTGCCAGGTATAGGCTCCTATCAATATGATGAACATGACACTGAGTGCCAGTCCCAGCACATCGATGAGCGTATATGCCTTGTTTTTTCTTAGAAATTTGAAATAAGATCTCATTGTATATAGTTGATAGTTGATAGTTGATGGTTGATGTGATTTTGGCGGACAGTCCCCTCGCCCATGGGCTCGGGCACTCAACTCCAGCCAACACATTTTTTGCTCCCCCTTTAGGGAGCTGGGGGGCTGAGCTGAATCGGATCCTCAATTTATTTTTAACTTCTTAGAGTCGCCGTACGCCTCATAGCCATTGACTATTACTCTCTCTCCCGGCTCAAGACCTCGAGCACTTCGTAATACTGCGGATTCTGACGCCCAAGACGGATGTTGCGGCGATAGGCATTCTTGCCGTCCTTGTCCACCACGAATATCCATTTCCCTCCCGTGGTGGAATAGAACGTACCTTTCGGAATGAGCACGGCATCTGTCGATTGTCCCAACTGTAGATTCATGTAGTAGGTCTGTCCGCTGCGTATATTGTCGGGATGGGCATCAGTGAATAGAAACTCCACCCGGAATTTACCTTCGCGCACCTCCGGATATACCTTTCTTACGCGCATGTCGTAGCGTTGTCCGCCACGTTCGAAGGTGGCGTCAAGTCCGGCACGCACCCTGTCGATGTAATGCTCATCTATCTGCGCCTCCACCTTATAATCGCTGAGGTCATTGATCTGACCGATCTTCTGACCTGCCGTGATATTCTGACCAAGCTCAACGTCAAGCAGACCCAACTCTCCGTCAATATCGCTCACTATGTTGAGATGCTCCTTGCGTTCGCGTATAAGCACCACGTTGCGCTGCATGTTGGCAAGATTCTCCTCCATCTGATCCACCTGCGACAGACGGAAAATGCTGTCCTTGTCAAGACGCTGGTTGACGAGCGACTGACGGCGCACGGCAAGCTCATAATCCTCCTTGCTCTGAAGATAATCCTCGCGTGGAGTCAGCTTCTCATCATAGAGACGCTTCTGCTGCTCATGGGCACGACGCTTGCGCGTCACCTCCAGATCAAGCTGCGCCTGCTCATTGCGGTTGTTAAGGCGATCCTGCTCCATACTTATCTGCGTGTTGCGCAGAATGTTCTGTTTCTCCGCAAGCTCTGCCTCAGCATTTAGGATCTGAAGGTCGAGATTGCTGTTGCTGAGACGCACGATAACGTCACCCTTCTTTACTCTCGTGCCCTCCTCTGCCACTATCTCACGGACGATGCCACCCTCCTCCGGACTTATCTGCACCGTGCGTATCGGAAGCACCCTGCCATCCACGCGCACAAAATCGTCAAACTGCCCTTTCTTGACATCGGCTATGTTGAGACCTACCTTATCCACCTTATAGGTAGACGCCATATCGCTCGTGGCTATCCACACGAAGGCTCCCAACACTGCAGCAGCAATACTGCCGTAGACCCAATATCTCGGTTTTATTCCACGCAATCCCTTCTTTTTCTCTATCTTTACATCCATAGACAGTTTCCCTTATAATAATCTACCAATTTATTTTTCAATATATAAAGCATCTGCTTCTGCAGTAGCGACAGACGCGAGGAGAAGTAGGTGTTGGCGGAGAGCTGACGGTCGATTAGCGTGATCAACCCCTCCTCATATTTCCGGCTGTTCAGCTCGTATGCCTCGCGATCTGCCTCCACCTTAGTATTAAGCGACATAACCTCCATTGCATATCCGTCGCGATCAGTCACGGCAGAGATCACATCGTCGTGCAGTTTGCGAAGCTGCTCGTCGCGACGCGACACAGCCTTATTCTTCGCATATCGCGCACGTCTGACCGACGAGATTCTTCCCAAATTTGAGAATAGCGGTATTGAGATTGTAGCCGACACGTATTCACCCCTGTTGTTGCGGAACTGCTCCCCGAAGTTTGGGGCGGCGGAACCGCCGGTGATTGTCTTGTAATATGAGGTTGAGATGCCTGCGTTGATTCCGATAGTCGGGAATAGCAAACCCTTCGACGCCTTATATGCATACTCGCTCGCCTTCACGCCCAACTCTGCCTCACGTGCCACAGGATTCGACATCAACGACATCGTGTAGACCACCTCCGCATCATCACCACCTGCCAAGGCATTGATATCGGATATTGCCACACTATCAAGCTCAAGCTGCTCCTCATACGGGAGATTCATGTGGGAACGCAGTCTGAGCATAGCCTGCGTATAGAGATTCTGCTGATTCACTAAGTTGTATTCATCTCCGGCAACCGTGGCCTTAGCCTCCGCCACGTCGGGGAGACCCTTTATCCCCAACTCCTCCTGGCGTTGGGTCAGCGTCAGCACCCCCTTGCTCTGAGCAAGTTTATCCTCGGCTATTTTCACCGACCCTCTGTAATAAACCGCATCCACGTATGCCATCATCGTGGCTATCGCACGGTCGTCACGCTGCATATCCACAGAACTTGAACTGCGCTTACGCTCCACCCTCGCCTGTTTATAGCGGTTGAAGGTCTGTCCGCCGTCAAACAGGGTCAGCGAAGCATACACGCCATAACCATTGTTGAAGGTGGTCACGTTGTTATAGGTATTGGTTTCCGGATCAATATTTCGACCCCAGTTGAACTGTCCGCCCACTTGTGCCGACACTGACGGGAAAAAAGCTGCCAACGCCTCATCCTTATCCGCCGAGGCAGATGCCAGATCCCAGCGCGCCTGTTCAACATCGGCAGAATGCTCAGCGGCATACGCCATACACTCCTCCATTGTCCATGGATTCCGACCTGACGCCGAAGCAGCTGCCAATGCGATTGATAATGCTATTACAAATTTTTTCATAATTTTTAATCATTCTACACCTAACAATATCCAAACCGCGTGCCAAAAACATAAACACAACCATATCAATAGATTACAAACCTCACCTCGCATACTATGTCAAAAAATCATACACACACAGGTAAAAATAATTTACAGGATAGTCCCCGGAATCGCCCCATCGCCGGATAAGCCACTATCACCCTAAGAGGAAGATCTTAATTCCCCGGATTTGCGCATTAATCTATATTTTATTATATTTGCACATATTTTAACACTGACCAATAAATTTTCACTAAGCCATTTAAACTTAATCGAATTTTTATTGACTGAAGTTTCGCAAGCTGCACTTCAGTGGTTTATAGTTTATAGTTTAAGGTTTAAGATTCACGAAAATCCACGAATCTTTTCATTATACAAAATTTAATGATCATAAACCATAAACATTAAACCATTTAAGTGAAGCAAGTTGGAAAACTTGCGAAACTTAAATTATTGATTTATATCTTAATTAATTCAGAACATTTATCTAAAACACTGACCTTATGAGACATTTATTTTTGACTCTATGCTTGTGCATACTCTCACTGGCAGACATAGCTGCCCAGGAGATTGTCAGCGGCACCATCGTCGACAATAAGAACGAGCCATTGCCTGGTGCCCGTATTGAGATAGTAGGGCGTTCCGAGACAGCCTACTCCGATATCGACGGCACATTCCGTATTGAAGTGCCCGAGAAGGTAAAGAAAATCAGGGTGATATATGTAGGATATAAGCCTATTGAGCGGAAATACAAGCCCGGTATGATCGTGAAACTTGGAAACGGATGGGCAGGAAATCCAAGCGGATTCAGAGGCTTCTTCGAACTGAACGGTGGTTTCGGATTCGGCGGCAACGTCAACATACATGCCGGAAATATGAGTGTAGAAGATCTACGCACCTTCCTTAATGCTGGTATTTTATTCTCGTTCGGATACCAGATAAACCGGAATTTTTATACCGGTCTCGGTTTAGGATTTATGGCTCAGATGGCAAAATACAAGGAAAGAGTCTATAATCCCTCTTCCAATAGCAATTACTCAAACTATGTTTTAGTAGATGACAAAAATTAAATTTATGCTGTTAAACACTTAATTTTTAGTCGATTAAATTTGCAAAAGTCCCTGAAAATTAGTAATTTAAAGGAAAAGTTTGGACGCTTTTTCTCATGAAAACTACTAATTTCAAGGACTCGGTCAAAGTTAACCAAATCCTCCCGATTATGCAAGAGCACTTTGGTCAAAGTATGAATTTGGCACGCATAAAACTCATGGCGTTGCTGCTCCATGCACTCTGTGTGGTGCAGACTGTCAGCCTCCACAAACTGGCTGATGCGATGCCTACGGCTGTAGACAAGGATTCCAACCTCAGACGGCTCCAAAGATTCTTTGCCAAGTATGTACTTGACCTTGACATCATAGCCCGTATGATTTTCTCGCTGCTTCCTGTCAAGACCGGTCTTGTGCTGAGCATGGACCGGACCAACTGGAAGTTCGGGGAGTTCAATATAAACATCCTTATGTTGGGCATAACCTATAAAGGGATTGCCTTCCCTTTGATATTCAGCCTTCTTCCGAAACGTGGCAACTCCAACTGGGAAGAACGCAAGAAAATTATGGAACGTTTTATCCGTCTTTTCGGAGCGGAATGCATCGACTGCCTTGTGGCAGACCGCGAGTTCATCGGAAAGGAATGGACAGGATGGCTCAACAGCCGTCGCATACGGTATTACATCCGAATACGTCAGAACTTCTGGATTGTCAAGCCTTCCACCGGTGAGAGAATCCGAGCCTGGTGGCTGTTCAATGATTTGAAGGTCGGTCAGGAGAAATTCTTCCATACGCTCTTTCTTCACAAAGGTGAGTATGTCTATCTTGCCGGCAGCCGGATCAAAAACTCCGATGGTGTTCCGGAATTGCAGATTCTCATATGCTTCAATCGGCCCGAGGAGGCGATTTTGACATACAAAAAACGATGGGAGATAGAAACGGCCTTTAGAGCCATGAAATCTTCCGGCTTCAACATCGAGGATACCCATATGCGTGATATGGACCGCATCGCAAGACTTGTCGCGATGGTCTGCATGGCTCTTGTATGGGCGTATCTCGTTGGTGAACATAAAGATATAAATATTAAACCGATAAGGATTCTGAAACATGGAAGAAAGGCAAAGTCGCTTGTCAAATATGGATTGGAAGAGATTTCGACCATACTTATGCGTCCGACTTATACCCCAAAATTCGATGTTTTCAAATTTTTGTCATGTACTTAAAAACTATGTACAAACATATTCTGATTACCTATACGAATCGCTCCCCCTCTTTCTTGATTTAAGATATGACCTTGACATTGCAGCCAAGACCACTCCATACATCGGTCTGAAAATAGGATATCAATTTCTATTTGGAGGTTGTGAGGGAGAAGATTACTTCATGTCAGTATACGATTCAAATAACGAATTGGAACTATACACAGACGATGTAGGTGCGTTTCTCTTCCAGCCATCAATAGGATTCCGTACATCATTAGGGAAAAAAGCCGGTATTAACTTCGGCTTATCATACAATATAAGACAACCAAAAAAATTATATGGGATATATCATTACAATCAGTTAGGTCAGGACGGATCCATAATTAACAATGATGAACGCATGGATTTCGGTAAGTCTTATTCCGGCGTGCTGATGTTTAATATCTCATTTGATTATTAATTATTGAAATTCTATAATTATGAAATTATCTTATATCAACATATTATTCCTCTCAATCTTTATTCTGTCAGGATGCTCTGAAGATAAGACATTCATATTTCCGGGCCACAGAACCGATAACGTAAATTTCACGGTCTCCAATAAAAATATCGAGAATGGCGAGGCAATATCTGTCTTTACCAATCTTGTATATGAAAAGGTATTTAATAACAACTCTAAGACTGTTGAATTTGAATATTATCACCCTGATTATGATTCATCTTACGAATCTATTGAAACTTTCAGCCAACCCCAATATTACACCAACGCCATATTGGCTGGAGGAAATAATACCCTCACTTTCACGTTCTATCCTAATTCTCCAGAGGAAGAGAGTGCGGAATTCATAATGCCTGACGGCAAGATATACACCGCCACTCGACAGAATCCTTCTTTCGAATGGACACTTAATTTGAATGTGATGCAGAATCTCATTGATAATGGACATCAAAGCAACGATGAATTATTAGTAACTGCAAAAAGTTCATACACAAAGAATGGGGAGCTTTTCGAGAATATCGGTTATATATTCATTGATGTGCTATCTGATTTTATTTATTATCCATCCCTTGATAAATGGTATCTGCATAGCTGGACTTCCGGTATGCCCATGCAGCTACAGCCAACAGTCAATTTCGAAGTGGTGAATACATCCGTAGGCGATATTGATAATGCCTCGTCTGCAAACCTCAATGAGATAATATATAGGGATCCCATGGTGACAATACCTATAACGTATTATCTGATGCCATCTACAGGTGATAATTCTCCCTATCGCAAGGATATAGATCTCAGATACCAATTTGCTAGGGTGTTCAGTTAGTTGTTCCGTATTCAGCTCACTTTTTTAAGTGTTTCGGTTCTATCTTTCACCCAATTGCGGGATAGATTGGCCTTGGCCCAGTCATCTATCTCCTTAAGTTTAACATTGGCCAAGCGTACTTTGAAATCTTGTTCATCAGCGACTGAATAGTCGATTGTCTTTGGATAAAGCGGTAACATCAGAATCATGGATGTGAAACCATACAGTTTGTTTGGCGACATCTTTGATTTTAGAATGCCGAAATCAGACTCGATTATGTCAGACGACATGTTCTGTGCATTGTTGGTCAGATGTAGTAGTTTGGCTTCCTTTTTCAGATAGTCAAGCATACGTAATCCCAGAGTAGCCCTGCGGTTGTTAGCGTTTCCAATTACATGCAAGATGATGTATTGTGAGCATTCACGATAGGTCTTCAAGCAAAATCCACGGGTCTTGCATATGGTTTCCACATGTCTGATCGCGTCGACATCCACGGAGAGTTCCTCAAGCAGTCCACGATAATTCTCAAGGAAACAGAAAGCGTCCTTCGCCTTTTGCTCCAAAGAGTCCATATTGGTCAGCATGCGATTACCCCATTCCACCCAGTCGGAGAGGTTCATGAACCTTGCAATCGCCCTCATGTTTGGAGGAAGAAGCCATGCAATGTCCGTCAAATGATATTGAAGGCGTATCTTCCCAAGCTTTTGAGTAAGGCTCTTAAACTCTTCATCCTCAGCATAGACGGTCTTCATGCAGTTAGCAAGCGTATGACTTACGTCAAGATGCTGTGGAACTCCTGCCAATGCCATTCCGCCTTTCAAATTGTGACCTCCGTCGGAGACTCCATACTCAGGGCTGTGCCCTGCTTTTGCGGCTGCGCGCTCAATGGCATCCTTCACATCATCCTTGGTGTTGGAGTCCGCAACACGCATATCCAACACTGTCGCGTCAGAATGTCTCAAAGCTCTTCCAGGATGCTTCGACGGGATGCCGAGAGTCAGCAGAAGTTTCTGTCGGTTGACCGTGAGGCTTTCGTCCTGAATTATGGCATAGGCCTCATCGCGGCTCTTGTCATCGTCATAGACAGACAGGCCGAGCTTGAGCATCCAGTTACGCACAGTGGTATAGGACGGCGCCTTCCCGCAAGTGCCACCGAGAACATCTTCAAAGGTCTTCAGTATCTCGACCACAGTGCGCAGGCCGCATGAAGTCTTGACATATATGAAGACACAGAGCAGTACTATTTGGATTGAGTATCGATGTCCTTCAACCGGGTCAAAATGCGCGACCATTGTTCTTTGCTGAACACTGGCTTCGGCTCTTCTTTTTTTTTGAGTTCCTTGCGCATCTCGTCCATCTTGGCTTTGGCGGCCACGATTTTAGCGTTGGCAGCCTGCTTTTGAGCCTCAAGTTTGCCTTCAAGTCTGGCAACCTCCTTGCGAAGGCGCTTCAGCTCCTCTTCCGGGGTCTCCTGACTATGCTTTGAGTCTGATTTTCTCATCATTTTTCGCATCTTAAATAGTTGTTTTTTAGACTGTAAAGATACTAAAAATTAATGAATTATCCAAATTTTCAATGTACTATTTCGTCTCTGAAAACAAGAATTTCCAGCACGTGATTTTTATGTAAAATCCGGTGTTCTGGATGCCGTTTTTCGGAACGTCAAACTGAACACCCTACCAATTTGCCTTGTGGACAGGCGGTGATAACAGCATCAAAGTGACATATCATCCGGCTTGCGACGAGGAGAAAGATAACGTCGTGTTCATACTCCCCACCGGTGAAAGATTCACCCCAACAAGCAATGATCTCTCTTTCACCATCAATATCAATAAAGAACTTATCAGCAATATTGATATGGAAGCCACCGACATGCTCATGGTTAAGGCTGAGAGCAACTATCTTAAAGATGGTATCCAATTTAATGCCACTGGATATATCCTCTTAGATATTGACACGGAGTTATGGTTGAACAATAACGACGGCAAGTGGTATTTCTCCGACTGGACAAAATAAAATCAATCGTCCGGAATTTATTCATATTAAAATTGCCAACTTAATTTTATGCAAATATGACAATGAACAAGATATTAATTACAATACTGCTGGCGGTATCCTCATTCTCTCTGAAAGCCCAGGATTTCATGGACGGATTCCATACTTTTATCGACCTGTACGCCGGATTTCCATCGGGCAGTTTTTCGGGCAAGTATTCCATTGGTAATGACACTCAAGTCTACGATATAAAACCAACGTTCGCTATCGGCATGAACGTCACGGAAGGGTATCAGGTGTTTCAAAACTTATTCGTTGGTATTGGATTCGGGATATATGCACCCGTCATTAACTATTTTGATGGAGAAGATCACAATATTTATAACGAGCATATCACCAATTCCCTCTATTTCCCATTTTATGCTGACGTGAGATGGACTCTAAACCGGAAAGCGAAGATAACTCCATTTGCCGACATCAAGATAGGATATCAGACGGGCATAGATTACGATGGCTCTGAGTTCTTTTGGGAAGGCTCAAATAATTATGGGATAGTACATAGAAATGGTATCTACTTTGTGCCATCAATAGGAGTCAGATTCGGACGGGCCGCCGGTTTCAATTTAGGGATTGCCTATAACACATCCATGCCCAGCAAGATTATAGAAACTTATGCCAACGGACAATCCTCCCGCACGATGGAAAAGAAGAATTTCGGAGTCCTTATGCTGACTCTCGGTGCAGATTTCTGATAATATTACAACTCCCCCTATTCTCCTCTTACAGTAAAACAGCCTCGCGACAATGTCATTCCAAAAGTCGCGAGGCTGTTTTATGTAGATTATTCTTATCGGCAGACACCAGTCAGACTGCCACGACGGGTGCCGGCTCCTCCAGTGTCTCTCCTCTGCCGACAAAACTCTTGGTCTGCCATTTGCGGCGGTGCCAACGGCGTATCAGGATGACGCCACGAAGATTCTCGTCCATGCAGAAGGCAAGCCATATTCCTATGATGCCGAAGCCTAAATGAATACCTAGGACATACGCCATACCTACGGCTACCGACCACTGTACGATCACTCCGACTATGACGGGGAACACGGCATCTCCCGCCGCACGCAACGTGCCGCACGCAAAGATATTAGTGACCCTCCCGAACTCAAGGAAACAGTCGATTATGAATATCCACATGCCGGCACGTACTATCTCCTGATTGTCGGTAAGCGCACCTAATATCAGGGTGCTGCAAGATGCCAACACCACGGCAAGTGAGAGGGTTATACGCATCGACCACTTGTAGAAATAATTGCCTAAGGCATACGCCACCCTCTGTTTCCCGGCTCCGACAAGATGCCCCACAAGTATGTCGCCACCCTGCGTCACGGAGCAGCAGAACAGTATCGCAAACATGAGGATGTTCCAGCAATACGTGCGCGTGGCAAGGGCTTCGGTGCCGAGCTGGTTTATGAACAGCGTGATCACAATCTGCGACATACAGTAAGACAATTCCTCACTCATGGCAGGGATGCCTATATGCACAAGATTCTTAAGCTCCCGCCAAGGAAACGGACGGAAATATTCCAATGGGAAACGTGGGATATGCTTGTTGAAATGGAAATATGTGAGGGCAAGCAAACCGACTGTGCGGCATATCGCAGTGCTTATGGCTGCACCCTCCACACCAAGTGCCGGACATCCGAACCGTCCGAAAATCAGCACGTAGTTGCCAAAGATGTTAAGCACGTTGACCAAAGCCGTGACTATCATCGGATACATCACCTTATCGACGCTTCTTAGAGAGGCGGAGAAGGTGAATGCCAATGCCTGCACGAATGACAGCGAACCCGTGATCTGAAGATATATCAATGCATCTGCCATAAGATCCTCGTTGAGATCCATCGCCGTAAGTATCGACGGAGCATAGAAATAGAGCAACGAGCTGACTGCCGCACCCATCACGAAATTCAGCATCAATGCGATACCAACTACCTGCACGAGCCGTTTACGCAAACCCGCTCCGAAATATTGCGAGCATAGTATACCTGCCCCCATCGACATAAACTGGTAGACAAGAAACACAAGGGAGATGATCTGATTGTCGAATCCCACAGCCGCAACCGCATTATCGGAATGACGGCTAAGCATGATAGTGTCGGTTGCTCCGAGCATCATCACCAACGCAAGTTCCACAAAGATAGGTATAACCAACCTGCGCAACTGCTTTTTCAAATTCATCATATCTAAAAACCGCTTCTTTGCCCGGACCATTTCCGGACAGTATTACTAAATTATCTTGAAAACGAGCGCAAAATTACATAAAATCGCAATTCCGGCAAAATTTTTGCGCAGATTACGAAAGCCACAAAAAATAAATCAGCTATTTTTTATATTTTATTAATTTTTTTATTCTTTTGCTTGCAAATTACAAAACATTTCAATAAATTTGCAATCATCACTAAAATAGGTTCATAATTATTGATATCGGCATCTTCCGTTGCCATCCCTTTAGTTTACACACCTGTTTTTTTGCGCTTGAGATGATCCGGCAGAACTATCTGACCGATCCGTATAGTATTAACCCTAATATCAAAATTATGACAAGTCCATGTAAAATCTCATTCTTGTCGGTCATGTCGGTCATAGGATTGGCAGCTTGTTCTAATGAGAAATTATCCGACATTCCCAATGAACCTAATGAAACCCAATCTTCTGAAATCCGGTTTCATCTTAACACCAACGACTTCACACGAGCCGACAATCACGATTCCGATATAAAGACTCTGCATCTCGCCTTCTATAAATCCGGAGCAACTACTCCCTCCCTTATTACCGTAAAGGAAGCAACACTTTCGGGTGAACCCGGCAATTACACCGTAAAGGCAGAGTTCTCCCCCATCGATATGCCGGATATGGTGGTGGCGTATGCAAATATTGATGATCTTACTCTTATTGAAACGGGTCTCTTCACTACCACTACCGACAAAGTCATTCTTGACGACGGCTATCCTATCATGTCGTCTGCAACATACTTCACCAATACGGAATCTAACGAAATTGCCTACTTCTCCAAACTCACGCCAGACAACATTTCCGGCAAAGACCCTGTAAATATATATCTTGATCGCCTGGCTGCAAAAGTGCAGGTCAAAAAGGCTTCCGAAATCGGACTGACCGATGTTAAAGCCATTGACAAAGATAACAACAACATCACCCTTTCCATTAATGCCGACGATATGAAGTGGGGAATACTCGCCACTGACAAATCAACATATCTCCTTAAAAAAGTGGAGAATAAATCGTATGAAGACTATGCCAAGCTACTTTCCCTATGGAAAACCCCCGACAAGTGGAATGATACGGAGAAACATACTTTCCATTGGGCAAATTCCGTGAATCACGGCACTTCATTCAATTCTGAGAATATATCCTCTTTGGCAGTCAAGGATATAACGACAGGATTAGGGGTAGATCCAATATATACACATGAGACTACCCGTTCGGGAGAGGAGACGGCAAAGGTGAACGCACGACCATCAATTGTGATTTCCGCTCAATATTACAAATCCGACAATACTCCGGCTAATACTTTCTTCCGCTACCGAAGCGGCGGTAAGGACCGTATCTATACTGATGCCGCTGACTTCATCGCAGAAGTGGAGAAAGCGCAACGTTGCATCTACACTAAGGAAGAAGGCTCCGAGAATCCTACGCTCGCCAATCCGGGATCGCTGACATCCATGCTGACACTCTCGCATCCATCTGCTGACATAACATCCACAGATGGCACGGAATTTCCTGCACAATATCTTTCACCTCAGATAAATACTGAATCCTTCTCCAACTATTGTGATGCGTCAGGCAAGTCGTATGAGAATGCCGCCGATATCAACAAGGCTCTCTTCGCCCAATTCAATGTTATTGAAGAATATAACGCCGGCAAATGCGTGTTCATAATACCGATTGAGCACATCAACGGTGAGAATAAGCTTTACGGACTCGTTCGTAACCATTCCTATACACTGACTCTGAAGTCAATTGCCGGATTCGGACGTGGTGTCGCCAAGGAAGACTCACCGATTTCCGATATGGTGGTGCCCGGATTATCCGACTCTTACACTATCAATGCCTCCCTTCAAGTAAACGATTGGACAGAAATAACGCAAGAGATCGACATTTCTAACCAATAACTCATCCACTATACTTACAATGTCGCGGGCTTCGGTATTCTTGTGCCGGAGCCCATTTTATTGTATATTATATTTTTTGTAACTTTGCAGTCGGATAAAAAATATGTATATGTCATCAACAACCCTATCTTTGCCGACGAAAGAGCGTGTAATCTCTTTCATCTGGCAACATCTCTTATTGCTTATCTCTCTCAATTTCATGACTCTTGGAGTCGCATTGTGTATCAAATCTGATCTCGGAAGCAGCGTAATCTCCTCGTTGCCCTTATCCTGCTCGATGGCAGGGCAACAAGGTATGGCTCCGGCTCTGACTGTAGGAGGCTATACCATCATCATGAATTTTATCCTTGTGTTTCTACAGATTCTTGTGCTCCGACGCCGTTTCAATCCGCTTCAGCTATTCCAACTTGTAATCGGCTTTGTATTCGGCTGGCTCATCGACATGAATATGATGCTTACCTCCGGCATACAATGCGACACACTGCTTGAAAAAGCCATTACCCAATTCGCAGGATGCGCAGTTATGGGTGCAGGCATTGCATTTGAGGTGAAATGCGGCTCTGTCACTATGCCGGGAGAAGGATTCCCCGTCGCACTCAGCAGAATCACCGGAATACCTTTCCCAAAGATGAAGATTGTGGTCGACACATCCCTTGTGATTCTCGCCGTGGCAAGCAGCTTCCTATTCTTCAGCAAATGGGAATGGAACATCATAGGACCCGGCACGCTCTTCGCCATGTTCTTTGTCGGCTGGGAAATCAAACTTATCAATCCCCACATTCAATGGTTTGACCGCCTGCTCCACTACCGACCCGGATTCCGACGCTACATCGTAGGTCTCGCCCGCTTCATCTACAAAAAGTAAATACAACCTCTACTTTGAAATAGGGTCTTAGACAACTTCAATGGTTTGAGGATATATCAGAAATAGGAGGAAAATATGACAAGGAGCTTGACCGAACAGTTCAACATAATAAAGAAGTTTATAAAGTGCCATGCTGGCGAGGGCGACTATGTCCAGGCACGTCAAGCGGCAGAAACGATAACACCGGCGGCAGAGCAAGGCGATGGAACGGCTCAATTTCTTCTCGGACGATATTTTTCATGGGGCTATCATAGCGACTGCGACAACCGGAAAGCGATTTATTGGTATGAGAAAGCCGCGAATGACGGCAATCCCGAAGCGGCTGAACAAATAATGAATATCTATCGCAACGATTGTCCCGATGAAACGGATACCGATGAGCGAAAGACATTGATACTGAAATGGCACAAGCGTTGGTTTGACATTTTGGCAGCAAAAGCAGATAACGGTTCGGCAAATGCGGCAAAAGCATTGATGAATCTGTATGTTGAAGACTGTTTGGAGGATATAAATCCCCAAGAGGGTGTCAAAACAGCCCGCAAGTGGTATGACCGTTGGATTGAACTTTTGAGCGCAAAAGCCAGTAAAGGCGATGTTGCAGACAAGATGCTTTTGGCGGATATTCTGCTGTATGGCGACGATGTGCCTGAGGAACTTTTGGATTGCTTTACAAATGAGGACGACGAGCATGGTTTATTAAAAGCCATACAGCTTTACAAGGAGATTGCAGACGGGGCGAATAACGAAGCTCTCAAAGCAGAAGCTTGTTACAAGATGGGGCGTGCATATCATGATTTAGGCGAAGAGAAAAAGGCTCTCGCCTGTTTCAAAAAAGCCGTGAAACTGAATTATCACGAAGCGTATGCCAAAGTCGGCGATGCTTATCTTTATGGCAACGGCGTGGAACAAGACGATGTGCAAGCCCGCAAATGGTATCGAAAAGGGGCGGAGCTGGGTGAAATAACGGCAATGCTTGGATTGGCTGATTGCTACAAGAATGGCATCGGCGGCAAGCAAGATTATGACAAAGCCATGATTGAATATCTGCATCTTGCCGAACGCACCGGCAACCGATGGAAACATCAGGCAGTCGGAATCGGAACAGCCTTGTACGAACTCGGCAATATGTATCTCAATGGGCTTGGCGTTGAAGTTGATTTACGAAAGGCATACGACTACTTCAAACGAGCTGTATCCCATTATAACCGTGCCGCAGAAAACGCTCTAAACAACAAAAAGTTCCGCGATTTCAAATAACCGACTGAAGCAACAGCGTGACGAGATACTGCAAAGGCTGCGCAACTGCGGATTCAAAAAGAAGATACTGCTTGTATTGCACCGCAGATTTTCCGAGTTGTATGAAAATTACGGATTTTCGGCATCCATATCTTCCAATCCATTCAAGAATGTAAATATTGAATACTATGAACGCCTTCCTGACAATATTCAAAAAGACCAAATATAAGCCGGAGGATTTCAAGCCGGAGGATATTCTTGGCTTCAAGGAATTCATCATGAACGAATACAAGTATGTTGACAAGTATCCTCACATCTACAAAAATCTTGATAGACGTAGGGTTGACAAGGAGCTGAATGTGGTGGAAAACGAGGTCAACGTAACAGAGAAATAAACTTTTTCATGTAAAATCACGTTGATATTTTGTAGAGTACGGAAATTTCTGTATCTTTGCATCAGAAAAAGCAACGCCCTACTTTCTTGTAGGGAACAGGCCGCTTACGAGCGGCTTTTTTTATTTAACAACATGGAACAGACCAAACGAGTGACATTCTACATAGATGGCTTCAATTTCTATTTCGGTCTCAAGCGCACTAAACGTATTGATCCGGCATGGAAGCGGTTCTATTGGATTGATATGGTGAAGCTGTGCGAGAGTTTTCTTGGCACCGGGCAGGTGCTTGAAAAAGTCATTTATTTCACGGCATCCCCTCTCAGTCCTCAGAAAAATAGCCGTCAAAGTGCTTTTCTTAATGCCAATAAACTGATAAACGGAAACAGGTTTGAAGTTGTCCGGGACAAGTATCTTGAAAAGCATATTATCTGCCCATACTGCAAAGGAGATATTTAACGCCCCGAAGAAAAGAAAACGGATGTCAACATTTCAATCCGAATGATTGAGGATTGTGTTTTGGGAGCGACTGACATTGTTTCCCTCGTCAGCGCAGACAGTGACCTTGTTCCGCCTCTTGAACTGATACAACGAAGATTCCCACAAATAAGCATAAAGGTTTATTTCCCACCGTCCAATTTCAGCAATGATCTCAAGGACAATGTGATTCACCATCGTAGTAAGCCTGTACTGATGTTGAAAAATATGCGGCGTTTCCAATCTGCGATAATGCCTGACATTGTGTCAAAGGATGGGAAAAGTTATTCCGTTCCCGACAAATGGAAACTATGAGGATGATTTAGAATGAAATTAGATTCACTTTCGGAATTAGAAATTCTACAAGGTAGCCATAATCAATTGAACAGAACAATCAAACAAGCTGCTCTGTTTCATCGTAAACACCTGCATTTCTGCATTTTGTAGAACCAAAATGTAGTTGAACTCTCAATCTTAGAAGCGATACAACGTTTTGCAATTGGCTGATATTTTGGCATCTGCCTGACACTCATCTCAAAAATAAATATTAACTTTGCAAGCGGATAGGCGAAAGTCTATCCACAATATTTTGGAAAATAAGAAGGAATATGGAAATAAAATTCTGTCAGAGTTGCGGTATGCCGCTGACTGACGACAACAAAGGCACAAATGTCGATGGCTCTCTGAGCGAGGATTACTGCATGTATTGCTACAAGGACGGGAAGTTCTTGCAGGATATCACTATGGAACAGATGATTGACCACTGTGCCCAATTCACGGATGAAATTAACAAGCAGTCGGGGCAGAATCTGACCATAGAACAGGCTAAAGAGATGATGCGGCAGTTCTTCCCGCATCTGAAGCGTTGGAGACAGTAATCAAGTATAATAATGGCCTGCTCAACGGAGTATATTGATTACATTTGTCGCCTTCTTTCCCCACTTGGTGAGGTCAGGAGTCGCAAGATGATGGGCGATTATGTAATCTATGTAAATGAAAAGTGTGTGATTACAGCTTGCGATAATATGGCTTTTGTCAAGAAACTGCCATGTGTCGAAGCATTGATGAAAGATGCCGAGACTGGCATGCCTTATCCGGGAGCAAAGGAAGCGTACATACTTGATATATCCAACCAATCGCTCGCATTGAAAGTCATATCTATTTTGTGGGATAATCTGCCGTTCCCAAAGAGCAAAACAAAAAAATAATCAGTATTATGTTTATAGCAATCCTTACTTACAAGAAACCTCTTAGCGAGGTTGACAAACACCTTCAGGCACACCGAGAGTATCTGGCAGAGAATTATGCCGCAGGACGTTTCATTGCGTCCGGACCTCAGACGCCACGCGTCGGTGGCGTGATTGTGATGAAAGCCGCCAATCGTGAAGATGTCGATGTTTTGATTGCTCAAGATCCATTCCACATCAACGGAATTGCCGATTATCAGGTCGTGGAGTTTACGCCGACAATGTTCTGTGACGATAGTCTGAAATCATTGCTATGATTGAGACTGAAAGACTTGTGCTGCGACATTGGCGAGTAGAAGATGCTTCGGCTCTCTATAAATATGCTTCGGACAATCGGGTAAGTGAATTGGCATTGTGGCCGACACATACTTCAGTCAAGATGAGCCATGAGGTGATTGAAAAAGTATTTATGCCCAATCCATATTGCTTTGCAATCGTCCTGAGAATGATGTCAGCTTTGGCTGTTCAGTCCGCGTGGCTCTGCAAGCTGACGGAACAGTCCAATCGGAGTGTATGGGCTTGTTCTCAGGGTTACTGCTGAAATAGTCCTTCGGGGTGCGGTGGTAACCGCAACTCTGCTCCCGGTCGCATCTGCCGACATTATCGGGAAATGTTATCTCACCCTCGATGTCGATATACCGAGAGAAGCATCGTTTGCGGTGGCAGGACGGGCAAGTGTGGCGCGTGGCAACCCCTTTGTACGGTTGCAGAATAAATGTAAGAATCGGCATCTATATCTTCCAATCCTAACACAAATGTAAGAATCGGCATCTACATCTTCCAATCCTAACAGAAATGTAATAATCGGCATCTATATCTTCCAATCCTAACATAAATATAATTTTTGGTGCCGGGGATTTTTTGCACATAAATTTGCGCTAAAAAAGAGACAGTCGCCGCTTTCACGGAAACCGTCTCTAATGTATCGGGATATTTATGATTCTGTTGAATTGGATTATCAGCAATTGCCGCCGCCGTCTATCGGAAGGATCTTGCCATCGGCATCATAGTGGAGCTCACATACCTTCAGACTGCGAAGCCATGACTTACCTCCTGACGGCACACTGTCATGGTGGAACAGGTACCATTTGCCATCGTATTCGATGATACTGTGGTGAGTGGTCCAGCCTACTACCGGAGTGAGTATCTCTCCCTGATATACGAATGGTCCGTAAGGATTGTCGCCTACGGCATAGCAGAGAAGATGGCTGTCGCCCGTAGAGTATGAGAAATAATACTTCCCATTATATTTATGCACCCATGATGCCTCAAAGAATCTGTGGGGGTCATTAGCCTTCAACGGATTGCCCTCCTCATCTACCACCTGTATCGGACGCGGCTCCTCCGCATACTGAAGCATATCCTTGCTCAGACGCACGCAACGGCTCGGCAACGAAGGCGCATCCCCCTCCGGAAGCTCCGGAAACTCGAGTGCCTTGTTATCCTTATATCTCTGAAGCTGTCCACCCCAAAGACCACCGAAATATAGATAATAATCCTCCCCATCCTTCAGCACGCATATATCAATGGAGTAGCTTCCTCTGATTGGATCCGGCTCAGCCACAAACGGACCCTCCGGACGGTCAGCCACAGCCACACCTATACGGAATATGTCGTTCTTATCCTTCAGCGGGAAATAGAGATAGTACTTACCATCCTTCTCAACGCAATCGCAATCCCATAGCTGGCGGCCTGCCCACGGTATATCGGCTATATCAAGAGCCTTGCCATGATCTGTCACTTTCCCTGTCATCGGGTCACCATCAATTGAGAGCACGTGCATATCCTTCATCACGTACTGGTCGCCGTTGTCATTCTCCACGTTCGCACACTCCCAATCGTGCGACGGATATATATAGATCTTACCGTCAAATACGTGCACACTCGGATCTGCCATATAATCCTCCGGGAAGAGATATCTTTTTTCTGGATTCTGTAGTTTCATATCAACAGTTGTTAAAATTATCAGATTGATGAAGATTCACCATTTATCATGTTCTGCATGAACGGTTTCAGATTATACTCGCGGTCAAACGGAAGAGGATAATCCGTGCGTCCGTGCATCGGGAAATCATTCTTCCACGACATACCATCCTGCGTGCCCCAGAACGTGATACGGGTTATCACATCGGAATGCTTCCTGTAGAGATTCATCACGCTGTCCATACGTGCATTCCAATGTGCCGACACCTCCGCCGGAAGTCCGTCGGGATAAGGATTCCGCATCGCGTTAAACGCAACACTATCTGAAATATTCGCGCCCATCTGCACCGTAGGGAGTGCCGACATATCCAATTCCGTCATCATGACATTTACACCTGTATTGGCAAACTCCACGATCGACTTCTCATAATCCTCCATATTGGGATAATCCATACCGATATGGCTCTGCATACCTATGCCATCGATACGCAATCCGCGAGCCTTCAAATCCTTTATCAGTTTAACGTAGGCATCACGTTTTCCCGGGACCGACATAGAAAAATCATTCAGATAAAGTTCGGCATCAGGATCCGCCTCATGAGCATATTGGAATGCCAGCGGGATAAACTCCTCTCCTATTATCTCATAGAACGGCGACTTACGATATGAACCATCGTCAAGTATAGCCTCATTGACCACGTCCCAACCATGAATCTTACCCTTATAGCGGGTCATGACCGTGGTGATATGGTCTTTCATGCGCTGTTTAAGCACGTCGGCACTCACATTATTACCCAGACTGTCTTTCGCAAACCAGGGGGCAAGCTGGGAATGCCAGAGGAGAGTATGTCCGATTATCTCCATTCCTCGGTCGGTGCCATATTTCACAAAAGCATCGGCATCATCCCAGAAATAAACGTTCTCCTCCGGATGAATCTTCTCACACTTCATGCAATTTTCCGCTACAATGGAATTATAATGCAGCGTCACGATGGAATCAGCCTTCGGATCAGCACCATTCACATGCGATACCGGAATTGCCGCACCTATCGTGAAATCATTCTTGAAATAATCTTTCATCGTCGCCACTGGGGTCTCTTTTTTTGCCTGGCATGATGAAAGTGCTAAGGCTATAACTGCCGGGATTAAATAAGTAGTTCGCATAATCATAAAATTATTTATCATGATGACGGGCCTCGATTTCCATATTGATCTTATCTATCACATCATCCGTCAATTCATATCTTGAAATTATGAATATCGCCAAAGCAAGCAATATTGCAGGTATGACAGCCACGAGCCAAAGTATACCCTGCTGTGCGAGTGCCGTCTGCTCTGATGCCTGATTATCGAAACCTACAAACGCCAGCACCAATCCCGGGACAACGCCGCCAAGTGCCATGCCTGCCTTATAGAAGATGCCGGTCAATGCGTTGACGATACCGGAGATGCGGCGTCCGTGGGTATATTCCCCGAAGGAGATTACCTCCGGCACGAGTGCCCACATATATCCGGTCGCCACTATCACGCCCGTAGATTTGATAAACTGCGCAACGTATACAAGCCACATCTGATCCTTAAGGCTATCCACCATCGAGATGACGTAGAGCATTGCCATTCCGACGAGTGCCACAATAAGGAAGATATAGAACATGCCCCTCTTCCCTACCATGCGCTTTATTGCCGGAATCATCGGCATGAAGATGAATGCCGGTATGGAACCGAGTCCCATGAAGATGGAGAGTTCGCCTGCCGAGCCATGAAGGTTGTAGTTGATATAGTAAGCTCCGGCGGCATTTGCCACTGCCATCATCGCGAATGCCGTGATGAAGAAGAAAGCAAGTATGCGCAAGGGGCGGTTGTGTACAAACTCCATCCAGAGGTCAGATACCTTCACATTCTCCGTCTCCTTCTTATCCATCACGACCCGCTCGCGGCTCTGCGAGAAGCAGAAGAAGAGAAGCAGAAGACCCACGATGCCATAGATGCCCATCGTGTAGAGCCAGGATGTGTCGTTCATTGAAAGGTCGCTGCTCTCCGACGGGTCAAAAATCTTGAGCACGATGGGGATACCCATACCTACTGCAAGACCGCCTACGTTTGCCATAAACATTCTGACGGAGGTCAGTTTTGTTATCTCATTCGTGTCGCGTGTGAGCGATGCGTTGAGCGCACCGTAGGGTACGTTGACAAGCGTGTAGCACATCGACAGACCCACATACGTCACATAAGCGTAAAGAAGCGAGCCGGAGAAGCCGTTCCAGAAGCAAAGGATAGCAAAGAATGTCAATGGTATGCCACCCAAGATAAGATACGAGCGGTATTTGCCCAGCTTGGGGTCATGCTTGTCGACGAAAGTGCCTACCAAGGGATCCCAGATCACGTCGATGATCCTGACCACGAGAAACATCACGGCAGCCACTGCCGGATCAAGCCCATAGACGTTGGTATAGAAGAAGAGAAGATACATGCTGATGGTCTGATAGATCAGATTCTGGGCAAGATCGCCCGAACCGAAACCTATGCATTGCAGCATCGAAAGTTTATAGAAGCCATTGGCTTCCCTTGCCATTCCGGCATTTTGAGTCGAGTTCATTGCTATTAGGGTTAATTATTGTTTCGGAGCTATTACGAATCCACCGTTGGCGGGAATAGTTATTTTCACTTTTCCTTTCTTATCAGGCTTGCAGTCCGTCTTTGATCCTACAAGATCCTTATTGTCGGAATAAAGGGAGAGTGACGCGCCTCTCATCTCCTCCGGAAGTTCCATGGTCAGTTTCACCGGTGTCTTGTCGGCACTCACGCCGGCATAATACCAATCATTGCCATGACGGCGTGCCAGCACCACATACTTGCCGGGATAACCATCTATGAAACGCACATCATCCCACGTTGTCGGCACGTTCTTCATGAAATCTATCGCCCATGACGGTGCATCAGTAAGATTATTGGGTGCGAGAGCGAAATGCTGCACCGGACTCTGGAAGAGAACAGCTGTGGCAAGGGCAAACACATCAGACGTCATACGCTTTGACCCTTTAGCCTCATTATTGCTTGAATAATACTTGTTGAGCGCACTCCCTCCGAAGTCCATGCTCCCCACCGTATTCCTGACGTAGGGGTGGATGCTGGCATTCTGAGCCTCAGCGTCGCACATCCCCTGTGAGAAATGAAGATTCTCACTTGCCAAAACCGCCTCCGACGCCGCAAAATTGGGATACATGCGCTCCCATCCTCTCGGCAGGGTGCAGCCATGGAAGATGACGAGTATGCCATAGTCGTTGGCATCGGCAAGTATGTCATGATAGAGGCGCATCGTCTCCTGCTTGTCGCCGCCGAAGAAATCCACCTTTATACCCCTGACGCCATTCTCCTGCATCCATTTCATAGCCTTGCGTCGCTTTACGATATCGCTCATGATTCCGCGCGGTCCCTGGGGAGCATCATTCCACGAACCGTTGGAGTTATACCACAGGTAGAGCGCAACGCCCTTTGATTTGGCATACTGCGCAAGCCTCTCTATACCCTCATATCCTATCTGGGTATCCCAAAGGGCATCCACAAGCACTGTCTCATACCCCATGTCGGCTGCAAAATCAACGTAACGTTTCTGCTCATCGAAATTGCAGCTCGGATCCATCTTTATGATCCAGCTCCATACCCCCTTACCATACTTATACGGACGGGATGCCTCATAAAGCGGCTCCACGACATCGAAAGGCACCGTGGTCTCCACTATCGGAGCCAGCGTCTCGCCTACAGTCACCGTGCGCCATGGGGTATAACCCGGAAGTGCTATCGCAGCACCTGTTGAGCCGAAACCGTTCTGTTCACCGGTCTGTGCGTAGGCTATCTGATATTCCCCTCCATCTTTACCCGTCAGATGCGACGCTACATAATCACCCGCTATACCGGTCTCGGATATGAGGGTCCATCCATTGTCGCCATTGCGGAAAAGACATGGGAAGGAATACCCGTTGCCCCAGCCATTCTTGCCCATCGTGTCGTCAAGGGTATAATTGGTCTCATAACTTGGTGCTGTACGTGCGAATCCACCCATCGGACCACTCTGCGGACACAGGAACGTGGTCGTGCCCTCCGGCATATAAAAACCGGTGGACTCCTCCTCCACCACGCAGCAGAGTGTCTCTTTCTGCGGCAACAATCTGTAGCGGAAAGCCACATTGTTGTCGCTCACCTCAAACTCAACGTCAAACACCGGCTGACCATCCTTCCCTACCTTGAAAGACTGGGCATTCGCCTTATAGTCGACCTTGCTTCTCTTGATATTGGGCAATGAATACGACTCATCCACTGATTCCTTCACCGTGGTCCCCAATATTGAGAGACCTGAACGATAGTCGCCTATATTGGTGAGCATCCCCAATGGTGAGGGCATGATGAAATCCTTTCCGTCAAGTTTTACTGAATATTTCAAGGCTCCCCCCGCATCGGCGATACACACCTGTGTGCGTCCGTCAGGGCTTGCCAACAAATACTCTGAAGCATTCGCCACCCCTGCGAAGGAGAGAAGCGACATACATATTACGCTACTAAAAATCGTTTTCATGTCAAGTGTTTAATTTTGATTCCAAACTCAAATCTCAGGTTTAACAAGCATTTTCTTCCCTCCGGATATATATATACCCGGCGACAGAATTGTGTCGGATTCTATACTCTCCGCCACCTTTCTCCCGGAAAGATCATATACCGCCTCATCCATGCGCACATCAGATGCAATGGCATCGATGCCCGAATCATACGGATTCTCGTTGGTGGCATACACCTGTTTCACGTGAATCGGATTGTTGCCATACCCCCAGAATCCCACGCGGTAGATCTCCGACGTATTGAGCGGGACTATGCCGCTTGAAAGATTCTTCATCATGCCGGCAAGTTCTCCTACGAGGAGCGTCCCACCGTTGAATTTATAGGCATACGGTATCTCCCAATAGCTGGCCGTATCAAACACCTTGAACTCAACACCGTCGCGATCCTGCTCTCCAAGTTCAGCCACAATATATTTGTAGCCTGAAAGATCAATCGGAAGAGTATATTCCCAACCACCGAATCCATACTGACCACATCTAAATTCACCGGTCTCTACATTAAACGTGCCCTTCTCCCAAATATTTGGATTAAATGAGTCTAAAGCAAACACGAAGTCGCCCTCCGAAGGTTCCGGCTTAGGCACGTAGGGTATCTCCTCAGAATATGCCACGTCGGGATTCGTGATACCCATCGTCGCAAGCATCTCCACGGCATAACGGCATCCGAGCACACGATAGCCATGCGCCGTGAAATGCAGACCATCACCCTTCTGCGGAAGATTGCCGGCTGATACCACATGGGCTGTCGGCAACGTCTTGGGAAGACGGTTGATTATGGCGTTCATACCGCCGCACACGCCACCCTGTTCCGTCGTGACCACCTCTCCGGCAAGAAGCGGCACGGAACCCAACTCCATGCCTAAATCTGACAACAGGTCGTCATATATCTTCTTTACCTTGACACACCACTGCTGGTCGCCAGTGTTTGATTCTCCCTGGTGTAGGAGCACACCCTTTATCACGCCTGCCTCCTGCGCCTTTCGAGCACACTGAAGAAGACGCTGATAGGGAGCATTGTCATAATTCAGCATGAAGGATTTAAACCAATCCGCCTCGTTGGCAAGCGTGGAGGCATCGAAATCCTTGTCAAGATGCTCTATCTTGCATCCTCCGATTGCCACACACACCACTCCAACCCTCACTTCCTCAGGAAGATTGTCTACCATTGTCCTGCCGAAATAGTCCATCGGGGTCAGTCCTGTATTCTGGCGTACCAACGGGGGCGTCGCCGTGTACCATTCCCCCTGCTTACGTCCGCTGTCGGTGAAATCTACCGCCGCCATCATCCGGAAACGTTCCGGCACGTTCTTTCTGTCAATCGGCTCAATCGAGGCATTACCCTCCATATTTGACTGACCAAGACAAATATATATATGGAAATTCGGATCGTTTGCCGACATGCCGAGGCAACTGCCGGCAAGCAGGAGAGACGTCATCACTTTCTTTATCAGATTCATAAATTCCGGGTTTAATAGTTTCTATCAAATCTTAATCTTCTTGCCGCCCACAATGTAAATGCCGGGGAGTAGTCCGTCTGTGGCATCCTCAATACCGACACGGCTCTTCAGCTTTCGCCCATGCAGGTCATAGACGTCTACCGTCGAAGATCTCTCCTCCGACAGGATGTCAACTCCACTGTCGCCGTCAGGATCATTCGTGACATAGACGCGTTTCAGCCGGAAGGGTTCGTTGCCCAACGACCAGAAACCTACTATATACACGTGAGACGCGTCAAGTCGTCTCCCCTCATTCGACACCATCTCCTTCAGATTGACAACAACCTTCGTATCGCCTCCGAAATCAGCCATGGCAGGATCAGTCCAATAACTGTCCTTGTCAAACACACGGAACGATACCCCTCTTGAACTCGGGGCTGCAAGTTCAGCAACGATATAGTCATATCCGGAAAGATCTATGCCCGAGGGATATTGCCACCCGGCAAATCCGTAAGTGCCGGTGGTGACTTCTGACGTTGACTCATTGAAATTGCCCTTCTCCCATATCGACGGATTAAAATAGCCCGATACCAACGGGAAGGGGGTGCATACGAAATGGATGTTGCGTGTGCCGCTATCATTGCCGTAGGCATAGCTTAGGGTGCAATCGGTCTCTCCGATACCATTGGCGTGGAAATATCCGTCGCGCCATTCCACCACCGCTTCATCATCTATGCTCACCTCCACATTGCCGCTTATGTTCAGTTCGTATCCTGCGCCATTATTGCCGATCATGACAGCTGCACACCGGCTTCCGGGCAACATAATCATGCTATCCCCTACCGCGCTATCCTTGCGTGGCGACATGTAGAGATCTATATCCTTCACCTCCGGCAACTCATCACCGGCATACTCCTTAAACCAATGATAGACGGGCCACGGGCACGCGTCCGGATCAGTAAGGAAGGTATAGGCTCCCTCGGTGCCCGGTTCATCCTTAAATTCTGCCAGCAGTTCAGGTCCGGTGAATATCATCCAGCTGACGTTGCCTGTATTATCGGCAAGCAGCTTGAAATTAGCACCAAATCCTTCACCGAGCATACGTCCGGTTATACTCTTGCCCCATGAAGCATTATATACGGAGGGTGCCCAGTCCATCTCTGTCACCATGATCGGAGCGATTGCCGCAGCCGGCTCTATCTGCTTCGCCCAGCCCTCGGCAAACGTGGTGAACCCGCCGCCGTAGCTTCCGCCAAGCTCATGACTCGGCTCTATGGCATCGCTGCCATACCAGCCCGGATAGACATGGACGGCATATCCGATATTTTCACCCTTTATAGGATATTTCGCAAAACCCGCATACTGCGACTGATAACCCGTGCCCGGAACCCAAAGGATATTATTACATCCGTTGTTGCGCATCAGATCCACAATCTCCTGAAAGAATTGCGTCAGGCTTTCGTTGCAGGCATCAGTGCCGGCTCCATAATTGCCATCGGTCCCTTTTATCTGCACAGGCTCGTTGGCAAGCTCAAACATGATGTGAGGGTTGGATGTAAGCTTATTCAATATTGACACGTAACCCCACACCCTCTTCAGGTATTTATGATAGTCGCCCCCCACCTCGATTTGCTCAGGGCAGACACCCGGCGGACGCATCACCACGTAAAGACCCTTCGAGATGGCATACTCAGCCATCGGGATAAACACCTTATCCAGATAAGTCTTAAACCGGTTGAAATCAAACGCCGAGATATCATTCTCACCAGTAGTTGCCACTCCGGGCGTATTCGACCAATAAGGATCCATGTGAAGGCGGAGATAATTCACCTTCCAACCAGCCTTCATTATCTTGTCGATCTTCTCCTTGTTGTATTTCAGGCACGCCTCTACGTTATAGTTGCTCCACTTTGAACCCTGTTCGTTAAACCAGGGGCTATACGTCTGTCCGAATCCGTGGAGATTCACCTTATTGCCTGCCTCATCCACGAGGTAACGCCCCTCCACGTGAAGTTCCGGCATATCCATACCCTCCCATGCAAACATCGGGAAGGAGGCCAGAAACATTGCGAGAATAAATATGTATTTGATCCGAGTCATAATGGTAAAGATTTTTTATTCAAAACGCCACCAATCAAGATTGAACAGTTCCGGGCCTTTTCTCCCTTTGAAGAGGAGATAGAGGTCGTGCACACCGGGCACCTCCGACTTGCATGAGGTCTTAAACGTCTGCCAAGTTTCCCAGCCCCCTGTGCCAGTAACGGGCAATTCAGCCACTACCGGACCGCCGATACTATCCATCCTCACCTCTATTGAGCCACCCCTCAATCCGCTTGCAGCTCTCGCCTCAAACGTCTTGGGTCCGCCGCTCATGAAATTCACGTTTGCCACCTTTATAAAGTCGCCGTCATGAATGTCGGTCACGTAGACCCCTGTCTGCGCATTCTGTTTGGTCTTCAACCCATTAGACCAAGCCATTGTCTCACCCTCCACTCTATCGTATGGATTGAGCGTATCCACAGCCTTCGCGCCCTCCTCAGTCGGCATTATGGTGGGGAATGTGCCGTCGGCGTTATATTCAAACGGCTCAACGGCTATACTGCGGGCAAACCCTCCCCCTTTCGGGAGTTTTCCCGTATGGTAGAAAAAATATGGCTGACCCTTGAACTCTGCCACGCCGCAATGGTTGGTGAAAGAACCGGTGTCGCAAAGCGGCATGATCTCTCCCATATATTTCCAAGGACCTGTCGGGCTGTCGCTCATGGAATAAGCGATATGCTCGGGCACCCCACCGGCGGCATACAGAAGATAATACTTGCCGTTTCTCTTGTAGAACCACGGTCCCTCCGTATAGTTATCCTTATATTTCTTATCCTTCTCCCTCAACTTTGGAGAGGGGGCACCGAAACCCTCCACGGTCTGCTCCACTACGTTGACATCACCCGAATACGACACCATGTCGTCATTCAGCTTCACATAGAATATCTCAGGATTACCCCAATAGAGATAAGCCTGTCCGTCGTCATCGATATAAACAGTCGGATCGATATATGCCCAATCGCCATCCACAAGAGGCTTGCCGATAGCATCCTTGAACGGACCCGTCGGGGAATCTCCCACAGCCACGCCGATTGCCATCGCGCCGGTCAGCTTCGAATGGAGCGGCACATAGAAATAAAACTTCCCGTTACGCTCCACACACTGCGGTGCCCACGCACGGTCATCGCCCCAGCTGAAATCCTCTATCGCAAGCGGTGAACCATGATCTGTCCAGTTGACCATATCCTTTGTGGAATACACTCTCCACTCCTGCATCCAAAAGAAATCTGCACCATCCTCGTCATGTCCGGTATAGACATAAAGAGTGCCGTCGTGCACCATAGGTGCCGGATCGGTTGTAAAACACGTCTGTACAAACGGGTTATCTGCCGAAGCACTTAGGATGCACGACAGCATCCCGACTGAAATTATAATCGATTTTCTCATTCCAAATTATTGTTTTTTAGGTCGGGAATCAGAATTATGAGTTATGAAGCATTATCTTCACTCATAACTCCGGCTCCCAACCTATTTATTTGATTCATTTAAAGATAAGCGGAAGGAATTGGTTGAGGCAACGGCGCCATGTCAGCCATTCATGATGGGTGCCTTCCGATTCATAATATTTATGGTTTATGCCGGCTTTCGTCAGCGCATCGCTGATCTTGTCGCTACCGAAGCCCTCTTCCGAACCCATACCGAAGAAGAGAGTCTTCACCTTCGAATTGAAACCGGGAGCATCATTAAACACTCCGTTGTAGGCATTCTCCAGACCGTCCGCAAGGAAAAACAGCGCGCCACTGAACGAGCCGATATGTGCGAACTTGTCGAGATTATGCATCGTGATCTCCAGAGTCTCATGTCCGCCCCACGACAAGCCTGCCATAGCACGGTTATCCCTGTCGGTCTTGACTCTGAACGTGTTCTCGATATATGGGATCAGGTCGTTGAGCATGACCTGAGTGAATGTAGCCCGAATTGGTCACGCGTCTCGCCGGGACGGCTTCCGAAGATATAGCCGCAGTTGCCGTAGTCCATGACCACAACCATCGGCACGCATTTACCCTCGGCAATCTGATTGTCAAGAATGTTTGCCATCATACCCTGTGTGTGCCATCCGCGCTCATCCTCACCCATGCCATGCTGGAGATAGAGCACCGGATATTTCGCATCGGGATTCTTTTCATATTCCGCCGGAGTGTAGACGAAGCATCTGCGCTCCCCACCTTCAGTGGCGGAATAATATTTACATTCGCGCACCTGTCCGTGCGCCACATCCTTATTGAATGTGTAATAAGCTGCGGTCTGCGCATCCTCCGGTATCTCTATACCCGATGCCTGACGTCCGCAACCGAAAAATGTCTCTGATGCCGGATCATTTACCTGTACTCCGTCTACAAGCAGGAAATAATAGTGGAATCCTTTGACAAGCGGATCAGTTGTTGCCATCCAGTTGCCTTCGGCATCCTTCGACATGTCATATTTTTTCCCACATATATCTACCTTTACATCCTTTGCCTCCGGTGCATGAAGTTTGAACGTGGCGCGGGAGTTTGCATCCACACATGGATAAACAGCCTCCGGTATGTTGGTGGATGCAGGTGTACCCTCTGCAGGATTAATTGCGTAGGAAGCCAATACTGAGAGAGAGAAGAGACATGTGAAAAGAGTCTTTTTCATGATGAGAAAAATAAAAATACATGAATTATAAGTAAAGTTTAAAGGTAGGTAAGATAATATAAGGGAATATTGAGGTAATTTGGAGGAGTTTAGATAGGAGAAGCGACGGATGTCATTCCGTCCCTTCTCCCCTGATTATTTGATTTGGGATTATTTCACTGCAATCTTCTTGCCGTTTACGATATAGATTCCAGCAGGAAGGTCATACACCTCTGCCTTGTTGTCTGTATCAAGCACCTTGATGCCCTGGAGATTGAATACTACAGTGCGTCCGTTCTCAACGGGAGCGACAGCCTCAACGCCGGAGCTCTTCTCTGTGTAGATAGTAAGATTTGTCAGATAGAAAGTGCCTACATATTTACCGAGATTGGCAACCCAACGCATCGGAGGATTGGAAACACCACCCTCCCCTGCATCATAAGGTTCGCAATAGATTGTAACTGCAGACCAATCTGTGGTAATATTGAACTTATTGAAATCACCACAGCTTGCATAATTCTCCTTTGCCTGTATGCCTGACGTGATTCCTTCAGCAGCATCACCCTTTACATCAAAAGAGATATAATATTTAGTGCCGGGTACAAATTCATAATCAATTGCCATCTGCACGCTCCAGTCATTTTCTGAAGCCTCCGGATTAGTGAACTGAAGACAAGGCTTGCCATCCTCATCTACATTATCAAATTTAGCATTTCCGCCCCAGCCTCCGAAGGTCTGTCCGTTGCCGGTGTAATACTGTGCCACGATATCTTTTGCTGACGGATCTTCCGTACCGGGATCATCACCTGTAGTATCTTCTGTGTATATTTTCAGATTGGTGAGATAGAATGAACCTACATATTTGCCGAGATTGGCAAGCCAACGCATCGGAGGATTGGAAATGCCATTCTCTCCTGCGTCAAACGGCTCTCCGTAGATAATGACATGCTTCCAATCTGCGGTGATATCAAAGTTTGTCAAATTTCCGCAACCTGCATAATTCTCCTTTGCCTGAAATGCAGAAGTTATACCCTCTGCCGGAGTCCCTTTGATATCAAATCCGATATAGTAGGTAGTGCCCGGCTCAAAATCATAGTCAATTGCCATCTGCACATTCCAATCATACTCGGTAGCCTCCTCATTAGTGAATTTAAGGCACGGTTTTCCGTCCTCGTCCACATTCTCGAATTTGGAGCTTCCGCCCCAGCCACCGAAGGTCTGTCCGTTGCCGGTGTAATACTCAGCGATCACATTTCCCGTTGTCGGAAGATCTGCGGCGTTTGCCTGCAACGCTACCGCTGCAATTGTCAGGAAAGAAAGTAAAGTTTTTTTCATAAAATAAAAATTTATTGGATTTTAAGTGAAAGGGCGGAGGATCCGACTCCTCCGCCCCTGTAATTACCATTTACTTACCGGAGAGTCCATCTGCGAAACCGCCATATTCGGGTTTGCGCTGATAGTTCAGATTCCATAGTCCGATTGGCTCACCGCCACGCCAGCCTGATTCTGCCGGACTGTCAGTAATTGCCCAGTTGCAGATGCCATACTGCTGGCTGAGAGGAATAATCTCGAAATACTTCTGAATTATAAACTTATAATAGTCAGCCATAAGTTTATGCTGCTCGAATGTCACATCCTCCGTCTTGATGGTCTGGTTATCAGCATCGGAAATACCCATGTCAAGCTCCGTGATACGGATAAGTTTACCTGAATCCTTGAGGATATTGAGCATGTTGACCACTGCCTCCTCGTTTCTCTTCTGTGTCTCGGGGTTGAGACTGTAAGTTACGTGCATCTGAGAACCGATACCGTCAATCTTAGTGATGCCGTCTGCCTCCCACTTGGCGATCCAATTCACAAGGCTCTTGCATTTGTCATTGTTGTTATAGGCTGCCTCGAGATTGTAGTCATTGATGAAGAGTTTCAGATCAGACGGATTTGCGCCCTCCTGTGCGGCATAGTGCTCGCGAGCATATTTCACTACATTGCGCACATAATTCTCACCGAGATAATCCTGCCAGTAGAAACTGTTTGGATCGGCATTGTCGACACCGTTCTTCAATGGAATATCGCCCCGAGTGTCCTGAAGAGCTTCGTTGACCACATCCCAAGCCGTGACATAACCACCGGTGGCATCCATCATACCCTTGATCCATCGGCTGAGTTCTGCATCAAGCACCTCTGCCTTCTCCTCCGGACTCAACGGCAGCTTATTCATTTTTTCAACTCTGCATACCGTCACTGAACGAACGTCGAGAGTCGCCATTGCCGTCTGTGGCTTGAGAATCATATCATAATTACCACCGGTTATTCCTGAGAATTTAAGTTTGTAGGTGTTTTGTCCGGCTACTACAGGCACAGTCGCCGTAACATTCTGAGCATCGCCGCCCCAGCCATTCTGCATGGTCAGCTGCACGCCCGAAGCATCCTCGGATGCCGTCATATCAAGATATACCACATAGTCTCCCTCAGTCAACGGGTTGTCACCACCGGGGAATATGAAGAACTGCGACCAATCGCCGGTAGGAACGAAGTGAATGCATCCGTCGATTACCGGAGGTTCGCAACCCATGGCATGGAATGGGAAGGGACCATCTGTATAGGTCTGCTTGTTTACTTCTGTCTCAACCTCCATGGCGGGTGCCTCGGAATGGCTCAGTTTTATCCATTCGATCTCAAGCTTACCGTCATAAGTGCCGGGCTGGAAAACCACAAAACTGCTCTCTGTAGTCACCCCATCGATATCTACGGAACATTCATCCCATTCATCGGTGAACGACATCTTCTTCTCCATTGTGGCTCCCCAGTTACCAAACTGAACATTAAGATCACCCGGTTTACTGCCGCGTATCTTTGCAGTGATGGTATAGCTACGTCCGGGAACGGTCGGAATTTGATCCATCACGAAGAACTGATACCATTCTCCGGGATATTCCGGCACTGTCAGGATACCGCCTACAATCTGAGGCTCATAGCCCATAACATAGAACGGGAATTTGGCATCATTGCTGAAATCCTTCTTTGCATCCTCTATAAGAATCTTTTCATTCGGATCCACATCAAGCTCCCTGTCGGCGATCAGGCTGTTGAGCCATTTCACGTTCTGTTGTGCGTGCCAGCAGAGAGTGTGTCCGTAGATCTGCATACCGGCTCCTTTGGCTGCCTCCACAAATGCCTCGACTGTGCTGAAATCCATATCACCGTTGTCATTCACCACCGATGCATATTTCATGGCATTGCCTGCCGTGATCTGATCATAATTGGAGTTGGCAAGACGATATACGACTCCCTTGTTGATATAATCGCTCGCTGCGATCGCACCGCCCAGCAGAAAGCCGGGGTGTGCCGCGCGATCGATATATTCCTTCAGCGGTGAGTAGGCATTAAGATACTCATACTCTGCGATCGACTGTGGCTTCTCCACCTGAATGTAGTCAAGAGTGGTGTCGGCACATGCTGTCAGCATAAGTCCGCAGAATCCCGCTGCCGCTATTTTATAATATTGTCTCATTTCTTAATTCATGGTTGGTTAATGGTCTCCGGCGCAACTTCCGGCTGCGCCGGAGACTCAGGTCATTATTTCAATACAAATGAGAATTCCTCAAGAGTGTTCTCACGCGCACGCAGACACATCACCTCGTTGGTCTCTACAGTGTAGCTTGCGGTCTCTCCGGTCTGCTCATTCACCACGTAGTTGATGGTGTACGTGTAGTTGAGTTCCAGGCGGTCGCGATCCTCATCGGCAAACGCATTCTTCTCGCCGAGACGCTCCCACTTGCCTGAGCCGGATGCGGTGCAGTCCGGAGTATCTGTTGCCACAGAGCAGTTGCCACTCTCATCGATAGTGAGGATAAGGTCGCAGCTGATGTTCTTCTCCGAGCCGTTGCCTTCGGCATCGATTGTCGGCACTGAGAAAGTGTGGGTGTAGACCGACTGGGTGAGACTCCTTGTCTTGAGATAGCGCACAGATGCTTTCTCCCAATATTCAGCATTACGGTCAGACGTGGTGGTAGAGCCTTTATGAGTGGTCTTGTCTGTGCCCTTGCTCAGCCAGCTGCCGTCATACTGATTCTTATATTTCACTGCATAAAGCACGTAATCCTGGGGAATCACCGACCAGTCGTCGCTTCTCAGACGGTTGGGATCGACAACGCCATCCTTCACCTTGCCGCAGAGAATGGAATCGGCAGAATTTGTCAAGACCACAGGGATTACATAAGTGACGTCGATCGACTTCGGATCTGCGAAGAAGGCATCAGTAAGATCAAATCTTGCTCCGCCAAGCACGCTCCCCTTCTTGATCACCATACGGTCGGTGGCAACCGTGTAGTATGACTCCGGCATAGCCTCCACCTTACGTCCGTCGGAGAAATAAAGGTTGTCGCAAAGCGAATTGTCAATCTTGAAATTCACCGCATGATCAGCCCTGTTCTCATTCACGCCGCCGAGAACAGCCTTGATCTCGAATGCGTGTTCATTGTCAAGTGTATTGTCGGCATATCTCTCATCGCCGAGAGTGATTGTACGCACCGGGCTTTGGCGAGCGAAATAGATTGTCTGATAGTCGTAGTCAGGGAAATCCACATCGCCGTTCTTACATCCTGTGAGCGCAACGCCCAATGCCATTATATAGAAAATCGATTTTTTCATGTCGTATTATTATTTAATTACCATCCGGCATTCTGCTGGAGATTGCTGAATTTCAAGGTCTCGGAATAAGGCACCGGACCATAGATCATATAATCCTTATAGTTGCGGGTCTCGACGTCAAACGTGTCATACTCGCCGTTGACAAGGCGGATGCCCTTTGCCGTGGTGTTGAGATCAGCCTTCCATCTGCGCAGGTCGTAGAAGCGGAAGCCCTCGAAGCATAGCTCTATGCGGCGTTCGTTGCGGATAAGCTCGCGCATCGCCTCCTTGTTCCCCTTGCAGCTCTCAAGATAGGGATCGCCGTTCTCCAATCCGATGCCGGCACGCTGGCGGATCTTCTTGATGATGTCGTAGGCAGAGAAGCTGTTGGAGCCGGTGCCTGTCGGACCCCATGTCTCATTGGCTGCCTCGGCATAGTTGAGGAAGAACTCCGTATAGCGCAGGCGAGCCGTATAATGGTTCTTGTCTACTATGTTGCTCGGGTTGCAGTTCACGTCCATGCGGAGAAGCTTCTTCATGTAGTAGCCCGTGCGGGTGGAAGTCGATGTCATGTCAAGACCGTCGTTTGTCTCCTTGCCGAGAGTATTGATTTCCTTATTGTCGATACCAGCCTTAGCACCGTTGTAAAGCACATACATCCCAAGACGCGGGTCACGTCCGGCGTATGGATTCTGGGGGTCATATCCGGAGTTGGCTGCATCCGTGATAGGATAGCCGTTTTCCATCGGGAAGGCATCCACAAGATTCTGGGTAGGATTCATTCTGCCGCTGCCGTAGAGTGTCGGAGGGAAGTTGGTGGTCTCCAGGTCGTGGCTGTTACCCTTCGTGGTACGCCAGAGCACTTCATCCGGACATGCACCGTCGACGAGATCATCCATCGCGGGATCGCAATACCAGTTGCCACCTGTCGGGGCCAATTCACGAAGGTTGCCATTGTAGGATATCACCTTGGCGGCGGCATTAGCTGCCTCTTCCCATGTCACGCCCGATGCGCTGAACGCCGGGCTGGCTGCCATAAGGGTAGCCTTTGAAAGATATGCCTCTATGATACGTCCGCTGACACGGCCCATGAAGCCCGCTCCAAACACACGCATGATGCTGCCCTGGCTCACGCCCGGATATTTCTGTGCCACCTCTGAATAATATTCCTCACCATATTCCGTGGGAAGATACTTCATGGCAATCTCGAAATCCTTCTTCATGGCGTCGATACACTCTGCAAACGTGTTGCGTGGCACGTTGAACTCGCTTGAGGCATCCTCCGCAACCTCCACGATGGGTATTCCGAGGAGAGCACCGGCATTATCCACTCCGGAGTGTGCCTGAAGGAGATAATACATCAGCATGCCACGAAGAGCATGTGCCTCCCCGAGGAAGCGGTCATGAAAAAGCTTGTTGACCTCCTCATCTGCCGCCCATGTCACTCTCTCGATGTTGGCAAGGAAGATATTGCAATATTGGATAGCGATGCGGCAGCTTTCCCAACGGTTGACCGGATTGTTGGAAGATGTCCAGTTGCCCGCTGCTATACGGCGCCAGGAATCGCTTGCATCGTTGCTGACAGCGTCGTCTGTTGCCGGATCATTATATGGTATGCCGGTCGGCAGGTAGATATAGATGCCTCCGATAAGGTTCTCAGCATACGATGAGTTGAGTTCCAGATAATCGAGCGGCAGGTTATTCTCCGGAGCAGGCTCAAACACGTCGTCGCATGATGCGAGCGACCCGGCGACGAGCACTGCTGCAAGAGCTGTTTTGATTATATTTTTCATGTTGTTTGCTTTCATTAGAAATTGACGTTAACACCGAGATTATACGAACGGCACTGTGGTGATCCGCCTACTGAAGTCTCTCTGTAAGCACGATTCTTGCCGATGAGAAGGAGTGAATTGCCGTTGACATAAAGCTGAAGACCCTTCACAAACTTCTGGTCGAACCATTTTGCCGGGAAATCATACGTCAGCTGCACCTGATCAAGTGAGAAGCAGTCTGTATCGTATGTCCAGAAATCGGAAGTCACGAAGTTAAGCTCACCATTGTTCTCTGAAGTAAGACGTGGATACGTGGCTGTCTTAGCTGTCTCCGGAGTCCAACGTCCGCGAACGATCGGAGTATACTTACGGTCGCCATACACCCATGCTGCATCATTATTGATAAGACCGGTGCCGCCGGCATTGCCCGAACCTGCAACAAAGAGAGTGAACCCTTTGTATTTGACGGTGAAATTCAGACCGTAGGTCCACGGAGCACGCCATTTGCCGATCTCCACCTGATCCTTATCGTCGATGATGCCATCCTCGTTGATATCCTGATACTTGAGATCGCCGGGCTTGGTATTGTTGTTGATCACCGCGCTGCTTGCAATCTCCTCCTCGCTCTCGAAGAAACCGAGACAACGGTAGCCTCTCATAGAATTGGCATTCGCGCCCTCCTGTTTCAGCCAATCGTATTCCACGGTCTCACTGATGCGGAGGTTCTTCGTAGTGGCATACATCACGTTGGCTCCAAGGCTGAACTCTACAGGACCGAAATCCTTCTTGAACTGCAGACCGAGATCAAAACCTGTGACACGGCGCTTATTGTAGTTGATCCATGGAATGAATGAACTGTTGGGCCAATAGGTAGCCATATAGTTAGGATAGAGATTCGTAGCCTGGATGGGGAGTCCGTCAATATCGATATTGAAGAAGTTGCCGTTCAATTTCACCATATCATTAAGGAATCCGGCGTTCAACCCGAGATTGAACTCCTTGCGCTTAACGAAGGTGAGATTGGGATTGGCACCCTGACGCGACTGGAATGACTGGATTGTGTTATGACCGTCGTTCCAACCCCACCAGTCGCCCTCTGCGGTGTACTTGTTATCCCAGAGGTAGTAGCTGTTGTCAGCTTTCTGATTATCATTTTCTCCGGTAGTACTGAGGATGTCGATGTCCTGAAGAATCTGACCGTAGGTGGCATTGATGCGAAGGTCGCTGATCACCTCGTTATCCTTGAGGAACTCCTCATTGCTCAGACGCCAGCCGATGCTGCCGACCGGTGAGAAACCGTTGCGGTGTCCCGGTGCAAACTTTGATGAATGGTTGATCGCGCCGTTGAACTCAGCATAATATTTGCCGGCATAGTTATAGGCTGCTCTCAGGGCAAGACTCGCATTGGTGTCGCGGTGATAGCGTCCCGTGTAGCTGCGCTTGTAGCCATGAGCCACGAGCATACCCTCCACGTTGTGAACGTCTTCAAATGTACGCTTGTAGTCAAACTGACCGGAGAACATAAGGGTCTGACGTTCTGACGATCCGCTGACATTCTGTGTGCCGGAATTGAGATCATCGCCATATTTCACGAGATGGTCAATCACGTCCTTGCCGTTGTAGCTTGTCCAATATGCCTGATATACCGCATATTTCGGATCGATTGAGGTGGCATAGTAAGTATTGTAGTCCACTGCGCCACGTCCTGTGAAGGAAAGACCCTCTGTGATCTTGCTCATGTCGATCTTGATGCCGGCATCAAACTGGAGCTGACGGGTGGTTGCCTTTGTGTAGCCTCCGGCATAGAGTGCTGCAAACGGGTTGGTCTGCTGCTCCTGTGTGCCGCCGATCAGATATTTGCCGTCAATCAGATAGCGGGAGTTATTGGCAAGAATCCAGCTGTTCTCATCGCTCTCCTCTATTGCGTCGATAGGGATCAACGGAACGAGGGGGTTGGCACCAGGCACTGTCGGACGCATCGTGGATGCACTCCCCCAGAAGCCGGAATGGTCATAACGGTTGTCGTAGAATGTCGCGCTCGTATTGACCCAACCGGAAACCCAATCGTTGAGGAAGAGGTCGATGTTACCACGCACGTTAAGACGTGTCGTGCCGTTATTCTTACCCTCACCCACTTTCAGAAGGTCGTCGGCATGATAGATACCGACAAGGGCATAGAACTTGGCAAACTCACCACCGCCGACAAACTCTGCCTGTCCCTCATATTTCATCGACTGCTTCTTCAGATAATCATCCGAATAGAAGTTGATGTCGGGATAACGGAATGGATTGCGTCCGGAAGCATAGTTATAGATATCCTCGTCGGTGAAGGCAAGTTCCCTACCGTCGTTGGCACGTGCCTCGTTGTAGAGGGTCATGTATTCAGCCGCGCTGAGATATTTCTGATAACGCTTGGGCACGCTCATGGAGATGTTGCCACGCACGTTGACCTTGAGACCATTCACGTTGCCGCGCTTGGTCGTGATAAGGATCACGCCTTTTGAAGCCTGGCTACCATAGAGCACCACTGCCTGCGCGCCCTTCAGGAACGAGATTGACTCTATCTCCTGAGGAATCACGTTGTTGGCATCACGGGGAACACCATCGATAAGCACGAGAGCACCGCCCTGGTTCCAAAGTTCGCCGTCATAGCCGGTCACGAGTGCCTGCATATTCTCAAGGCTATAGGTGGTGTAGCTCTTCTTCTCCAGATCTGCCACATTCACCGTAGAGACTCCGCCAAGCACATCGGATTCGTCAGCCGTGCGGAACACGAGCTGCACCTTCCTTTTCAAAGAGTCGTTCTCCTGTGCTGTCTCCGCTTCAAGTGCCAGAGCATCAGGCGCCAGACAGAAGGCAGCGGCGGCTGCCACAGGATATATGATTTTATTTGATTTCTTCATTATTGATTTCTTTTAAGGTTATGATCACCATCCGGGATTCTGTCCGAATTCCACATACATGGAAGTGTCGTCTATCTTCAGGGGAAGCCAATAGTGTTTCTCCGTGAAATTACGGGTCAGGATAACCTCCTCATGGAAACCGATCACCTCGTTCTCACTCGGATCCTTGATATTGACACCCTTAGAAGAGTCTGCCTCAATACCTGTCAGGTCGCCTACACGTGTGAACTCCTGTGAAGTCTTGATGGTGTAGGGATATTTGTCGATCAGGAGCCAACGGCGCAAGTCGTTGAAGCGATGAGCCTCAAATGCAAGCTCCACGGCACGCTCACGGCGCAACTCACTCATGAATGAGTCAAGATTTCCTGTGAACTTGGCATTGACATGCTCAACTCCCGCACGGTCGCGAATCACGTTGACAGCATCAAGGGCGGAAAGAGAGCAGTTGGACGATTTGCCTGCCGGCGCACCGGTGGCGTTGCAAGCTGCCTCGGCATACATCAGATAGATATCGGCGAGACGCATGTAAGGGATAAGCATGTGGTTGTTGGCACCCCAGTTGCCGGCTCCCTGATTGTCCCACTGGTTGAAGTCGTCGCGGACAAACTTATAGTTGAGATATCCTGTGCGGCTTCCCTCACTCGGGCTGCGGAGTGCTCCTCCGGTGTAGAGAGGCGCGTAACGCACGGGATCTGCCTGCTTGTTGCCTCCGAGTTCAAGTTTACAGCCGTCGAAACGGATGTCGTGGTAGAAACGCGGGTCACGTCCCTTCCAGGGGTGCTGCTTGTCGAAACCGGAATCGGGATCGTCAAGAGGCAGACCGTTTGCCATGCCGTAGTAGTTGACGTAGTTGGCGGTCGGCTGGTAGCATGTGCCGGCGGTGGTGATCTTCTTGCTGCCATAGTCGTTGGTCTGTCCCCAGTTCGAACGGTTCCAGTCGGGCGACGGGTTACGGTAGATAGCCTCTGTAGAGCCGGGCATCAAACCACCCTTGGCGTGGGTGAGGAACAGTTCCTTATAATCCTTGAAGTCTACAAGAGCGTACTGTGTCTGTCCCGATTCAACGAGAGAGAGCAACTCGCCGAATGCCTCGGCTGCGCGTTTACAGAAATCGGCATTGTAGCTTCTGCCATTGTCGGAAGCATAGTTCATCAGTGGACTTCCTGCCCAAAGAAGATTCTTACCGAGATAGCCGAGAGCCATTATCTTATTGATGCGAAGGTCGTTGTTACCGCGTGTCGGAGCTCCTGTGGAGGTTGTGTCCCAGTTGATCGGGAGAAGGTCGGCGGCTGCCCTCAGGTCTTCCGCTACCTTATCAGCACATTCCTGATATTTCAGTCGCGGAAGTGTGAGCTTGCCGCTGCCGAGCACCTCATCGATATAAGGGAGACCACCGAAATACTGCATCAGCTGGAAATGGAAGAATCCACGGAAGAAGAGAAGCTGACCCTTAATCATATCCTTCTGCTCTTTGGTAGCCTCTGTCAGAAGGTCGAGGTTAGCAAGTCCGAGGTTTGCCTTGCGGATGCCATACCAGCTACCTTTCCAAAGGGTGGGATGCCACGACACGTCGGCATATCTGCCGGTGTCAAAATTGTTGATATCCATGAAGCCGCACGCCCAGCCGTCATGCTGTGCCTGCCAGCCCCAGAAATCACCGTTGTCTACCTTCGCTCCCATCATATAGGTCTCGTTGATGCCGATAATCTCGTCATCACCCCAGTTGAAGGAGTTGTTCCAGTAGCAGGTCGTGAAGTTTGGCACGCAGAAATACAGTTCCTCCACGAATCCCTGGAAATTCTTGAAGTTCTTGAATGCCTCCTCAGCCGAAAGCTCACTCTCGGGTGCCTTGTCGAGATAGTCGGTGCATCCGGTCAGCGGCACACATGCGATACCGGCGACAAGAAGAGGAAATATATATTTTTTTAATTTTTTCATGCTTAATTTTTCTTGATCGTGTAGATTAGATGTCAAATCTGATACCAAGGTTGAAACGACGCACTGTAGGATAAGCACCCTGAGATGCATTGCCTGTGCCGGCGAAGTTTGACTCACGGTCATCAGGCATTCTCGACCACTGCCAGAGGTTGTTGCCGTTGAGGAACACCTTCAGATTGCTCAGTCCGAGACGCTTGATCCAACCATCTGTCCATGTATAGGCGATCTCCATGTTCTTCAGACGCACGTAGGAACCGTCGTAGTGGTTGAAACGGTTGTCCCAACCATTATAGTAGTTAGGAGTGGAGTTCCATACCGGGAGAGGACGGTTGGGATCGTTATCGCCGACACTCCAGAAATCAACTCCTGAATACAGTGTGTTGAGATTGCCACGGAATGAATCGAATGTCACGGTGCGCTGCACGTTGGTCACACCATAGAACTGCACGTAGAAGCTCCATCCTTTCCAATCAAGACCGATTGTGGCGTTGTAGGTGTTTTGCGGAGTGCCGCTGTAGCCATAAGGTGTGGAGTCAGAGCTGTCAATCACGCCGTCGCCGTTGTAGTCCACCATGATGGGCTGACCGGGAAGTTTCTGATTGTCGTTGGTGTTATGCTTAGTCATTGCGATGACGTCATCCCATGTCTGTGCATAGCCGGCATCATAGATGATGTGGTCCTGACCGATCTGGAAACCTGTGCTCTTACGATAAGCCTCTTTCAATTCCGGGTCATCATACTCAAGAATCTTGTTCTGAGAGTGGGTCATATTCAAGTTTGCCCAGAGATGCATATCATTGGCGAAGGTATGATTGAAACGGAGTTCCAACTCAAAACCGCTGCTCTGCACCTTACCAAGGTTGGCAGTCGGCGCACTACCACCGAAGTATGAGGGGATTGCTCGGCTTGAACCTGCAACGAGGATGTCGCGGCGACGCTCCTTGAAGAATTCAAGAGTACCGTTGAACATGCCGTGGTAAACAGTGAAGTCGATACCGAGATTCTGCTTCAACGCCTTCTCCCAATGGATATCAGGGTTGCCTATAGATGCCTCCTTATACCATGTGTAGGGTGATTTCTGACCATTGACGGTAGAGAATTGCTGCTGATTGTCTACGATAGCCCACTGGGTTGCATATATCCAACGTTCCCACACGTTGTCATCGCCGACCTCACCGATTGAGTAACGGATCTTGAAGTTGTCAAGCCACGGGCGGCTCCACTCCATGAATTTCTCCTCGCTGAGACGCCAGCCGACAGCTGCAGAGTTGAAGAAATCGAAACGGTGCTTACGGTCGAATTTCTCTGAACCGTTGTATGCGCCGTTATATTCGAAGAAATAGCGGTCAGCATAATTATAGGTGGCACGGAATGCCCAGTCCTCACGATAGTGGGGGAACTCCGAACCTGTGGCACGTTCATTACGGTTGAATACGCCCATAGCGGTCACGTCATGCTCACCGAACTCGCGTCCCCAGAAGAGCTGTGCCTGATAGAAGAGATTTCGCTGGGTCTCCCAGTCGCGAACCGCGCCTGATTTGGAGCTCCATTTCATATCCTCGTTGAAGTCAAGACCGTTTGTGCCGGTGGTCTGTGCCCATGTCACTTCGCCGGTCTCCGGATCAATCCATTTGGTCTGTGCAGTATACCAGTTCTCGTTGATGCCTCGCTCTGCCTCCACCATCACGTTGTCCCATGAAATGGTCGCGCTTGCGCGAAGACCCGGGGTGATGAATGCAAGATCCTGGTCAAGTGTAAAGTCGGTATTGATGCGGGTAGTTGTAACGTACTCGATACCACCTGTCGCGATACCCTGCAAGCCGTTGGGTGCTCCCTGTGAGTTGGAGGGATAATAACCCACGTGCCGTCGGAATAGATAGGAAGATATGCATCCGGTGGAGCACTATAGGCGGATTGCCAGAGCTGGGTAGTTGCCCAATCGCTGTCGCCCTTACCCCACGGTCCCTTTCTTTCTCCGTGTGATCCGGAAAGGTTGACCTTGAACGTGGTTGAGCGGGTGATCTGGAAGTCAAGGTTCGAACGGATATTGATTCGGTTGAAGCCGAAGCCGCCGTTATAGCCACGACCTACGTCTACTGTCTTGTAAAGGTCGCCCTCATGAAGGAAGTCGATGGCTGCATAATACTTAACGAATTTTGTACCACCACGAACGTTGATGTTGGGGTTGTACGCCATTGCCGTTTTCTTAAACATCTCGCTCTGCCAGTCAACGTTGGGATAACGCTCTGCCTCCTCAAGATTAGCGGGGTTGGCATACTTGTTGATGATTGACTGCGGCGTCATCTTCTCCCAAGAATCCGGGCTGAGACCAAGCTCACGCTCAATGATCTTATTTCTCATATAGAGAGCTTCAGGCGAACCTGCCACGCCGGGAAGTTTTGAAACCACCTTCATTGCGGCATTCACAGAGACGCCGATTTGTGCACGACCCTCCTGACCACGTTTCGTGGTGATAAGGATTACGCCGTTCGCACCCTTCACACCGTAGACCGCTGTAGCTGATGCGTCTTTGAGCACCGACACTGTCTCAACGGAGCTGATGTCGACCGAAGTCATCGGACGCTCAACACCATCCACGAGGACAAGCGGATCAGAACCGTTCCATGAGGTCTGTCCGCGGATCACAATCTTTGGATCCTCCGCGCCCGGCATACCGGTAGACGACATTGTGGTGACGCCCGGCAGATTACCGGTCAACGCTGCACCGACGCTCGACACACCGCCGGCACGGGCAAGGGTGGCTCCCGAAGTCTGGGCGATTGCACCGACAACAGAGGCTTTCTTCTGCTGTCCGTAGCCTACCACCACAAGCTCTTCAAGTGCCTCATCGCTACTCTTCATAACGATATTGACCACTTCTCTTGAATTGACCTTCTCCGAAGTCTGGTTCATGCCGACATACGTGAATGTCAACACGTCTTTCTTCGGGTTAGGCACCTCAATCTTGTACACACCGTCAATGTCTGTGACGGTTCCTCCGGCTACACCTTCCACCCTAACGGTAACGCCGATCAGGGGTTCCCCCGTGTCGTCGGTCACCGTGCCGGTCACTGTGAAGGCAAGTGCGGATGCAGAACACAATCCGACCATTGCCAGGACCAGTGTCAGGGTCCGGAGCAGATCTTTGATCTTTTTCATGCTGTAGGTAAATTAAATTATTATTTAAGGTCTATGACTCGCAATATAGTATAGATATAGGCATAGTTTTAAGGCCATATTGCCCCTATCCTTTCCAATCCTCAATCCACGTCAGAAGCATACATCCCGACAACGGTGCCCGTGAAGCCACCGGCATCTGCCGTGGAAGTGTAGCCGGCGTCTACTTTGTCAGCAAGGAGGTTCCAGGTGGCGCCACCATCGGTGGAATAATGGAACGCATAGTTTGCTCCATCCCCCTCCACCTTAAGATTCACAGTAGGCAATTCCGCATCAATGGCAGTCTCTGCTATAGTGGATACTCCGGTGTCGGAAATCTTCCTGACCTCAAGTTTATGACCATCATCCTTCTTTGTTCTCGCGAGGAGATACTGATGAGTCTCATCTTTCAGGATAAGGAGTCCGGCACACTGGCTATCCTTCTCCGGAACGAAAGTCATCTTCGTGTCTGCCGTAAACTTGTGGTGGTTCAGACGGCGGCATACGTAAGGAAGAACTGCCTTCTCGCTTGATTTGACATCACCGCATTTTATGGTCAGGTAACCCGGATTGCTCTTCAATGAGTAATAATCCTCTGCCGGACCGCGGAGTGTCATCCATTCGTGGTTAAGAACAGAATCTTCAAACTCATCATGACGTTCGTAATTACCGAATGTCACCTTCTCTCCTCTCTTTGCTCCAGGTTTGTTGACCACCAGCGGAACCTCCTTACCATTCTCCAGGAAGACAGGCCAGCCATCCTCTGTCCATTCCACCGGGAGAAGGAATGTCTCGCGTCCGAGATTCTCCTTGCCGTTCTCGGTGGGGCGGCAAGCAAGGAACACTCCCCACCAGTCACCATCTTTAGTCTGGATAAGGTCAGCGTGACCAGCGCAAGTGACCGGGTTCTTGCGTCCCTTGTCAAGAGTGCGCTGAGTGAGGATAGGGTTACCGCTGTATGCCACGTATGGACCAAACGGTGTCTTACCTCTATATATCACCTCACTGTGCCAATCGCCTGTGCCACCCTCGGCAGTCATGAGATAATATTCTCCGTTCACCTTATATATATGGGGTCCCTCACACCAGATCGGTTTCTCCTCCGGACGACAACCCTTATTGACTACAATCTTACGTTCACCGACGCATTTGTCAGTGGCAGGATCAAACTCCACCACTCTCACAGTGCGGTGTCCGGGATATTCCGCTTTTCCATCGGGAGCATCATCATTATTGACGATATATCCCTTGCCATCCTCGTCGAAGAAGAATGCCGGATCTATGCCCTGCACTTCGGGAAGCATGATCGGATCGCTCCATTCGCCAAACGGATCCTGCGTCTTGACGAAGAAATTGCCATCACCTACGTTCGTCGTTATCATATAATATGTCTTGTTCGACGGATTGTAGGAGATAGCCGGAGCAAAGATGCCGCCGCTCACATGCTGCTTCTCCATATTGCGGAGCTGCGACGGACGGCTAAGTATATGACCCACCTGCTCCCAGTTGACAAGATCCCTGCTATGGAACAGGGGCACCCCCGGATAGTAGGTGAACGAGGACGTTGCCAGGAAATAGTCACCCTCCCCGTTGGTGCATATCGATGGGTCGGAATACCAGCCGGCAAGTACAGGATTATAGAAAGAGCTCTCATCCGGCAACGGGGTAGCTTTGTAAATATCATCATCCCCCTTATAAGAGAAGGAATCAAAAATCGCTACCGAGCTTTGTGGCTCAATCCCACCTGTTGACGATGTGCAGCTACCGAACGTCGGGAGCAGCAAAGCAGTCATGGCTATTAGAGTCAGTTTCTGTTTCATGTGATTAGTTTTAAATTCGATTGCAAAATTACCACATCCGCACGATTAACACTTTTTCACATCTATTTATTTCTTTACAATTCGTAACATGCACTTTCAAATTTGTATCAAATGCTTTATTATTTGTATAATTTCATAATTTCTCAATTTACCTCACAGTTTAAATAAATACATAATTCATTAACTTATAATATTTTATATGATTTTATAACAAAATATACGTTTCTTGCGAAAAACAACTCCGGCAATACTCCCATATCGGTATTATCCGAGTCTATACAAGATTGGCAATGGAAGAAACAAACAGTGAAGGTGGAGAAACGCGATGGAAAACGTGTAAAAAAAAGAGTTCCGCAGATAGTCTCTACGGAACTCATACCTAAAACATCCAACCAATTTTTACCTTAGAATCTCATTAGATTAAACTCATGTAATGAAAATAATTTACCCAAACAACCTATATACTACTTAATATTTATTCATCAATAAAACCTATCATGTACTCTTCAAAATCCTATATCCGGAAGCTTCACGCCTCTGATCCACCATCCGGTGACGTACAGGAGATATAATCTTCCGATATTGCAAAATTATAAATATTCCTGCAAACGGATTTTACTATTTGTATCAATAATATTTGAATACGTAATATTGATTTTAATATTTGAATCAGAATCTTGCATAATTGTTTATTTTAGGGAATTGGTGCTGAGAATCTTCTCCGCCACCCGCGTGCCGGGCGTCTTCTTATCCCTTGGATGAATGTCGTTCCACTCCCCTATATCGCCGTTTTTGATCCACCATGCCCTATCTGTCTCATCTGCCGCCGCACGCTGTGCGTCACGCATCTCCTGCCAGCTCTTCCTACCGTATTTGTCGTCGGGATGTAAGAAATCGGCAAGTTCCACGATATAGAATGGCATCTCCGCATCGGAATATGCGTTACGCCAATCCTTTATCAAGCTTTTCATAAGCGATTTGTATTCACCTCGAATATCCACGTCTGATTCACCCTGATACCATACCACTCCACGGAACGGAATGTTCAGAAAAGGATGTATAAGACCATTATACAGCACGGAGGGGGTCTGGAAAAAGTCGGTCACAGAGGGTGTAGGCGGCATCTCTGTGCCGCGACGATGCTTCCATTCCCCTTCCAACGATACTTCCGAACCATCATTGAATATGATCTTATGCGGTTTATCTGTAACGAAATGTGGCGTGCCGCCGTTACTCACCACCCGCACGCACACAAGATTATCCCCTGACGTCAGCACACCTTCCGGGATCTGATATATGCGTGGCGGATATTGATAGGCAGTGAAGCCCACAAACTTGCCGTTGACCCATACGGAATCTGCATCAACTATACATCCGAGACGCAATTCTGCACGTTCTCCCGATTTTTCTGCCGGGACAGTCACTTTCTTTCGCAACCAATGTGAGCCGTTGACAGCCTTACCATCTTTCGTGCCCCACTCCTTTCCCAACAATTCCACCGTATTCCATTCGGTATCATCAAGTTGAGTTGAATTCCATTTCTCCCCCTTATAACCGGGATCATCGGCATTCATTATGGCATACCAAAGATTTTGTGCGCGACGCTCCCCTGCTCCAAGCTGCTCACGGTATTTATTATCGGCTGAAATCTGAAGACGGTGCTTCCTCTCGGGATAATCCTCGAGAGCATCATCGCTCAACCATGCCTCTATACGCGAACCACCCCAACTGGAATTGACAATACCAACCGGCACGTGACCATTCTTCTCATAAAGCTCCTTACCCATGAAATAGACCAAAGCTCCAAACTTCTCGCTCTCTCCGGGGATTGCTTTCTTCCATATAGCAGCCGAAACATCCTCTTTTTCAGTATCAAAGCTATATTCCTTGGGGGTCTTAAACTCCCTGACGTTTGGATTTTTGTAAGCGGCGACCTCCTCGCGGAAAAAATCGAGAACCCTGTTGACGGGAAGCTCCATGTTGCTCTGTCCGGAACACAGATAGACGTCGCCTATCAATACGTCGTTGATACTCTTGTCGTTGACAGTCATGACATACGGTCCGCCCGCCTTCATAGGCGGCAATGTCACACTCCAAGTGCTGTCGGGAGCCGCCACTGTCTCCTGTTTCTTACCTGACAACGACACCTTCACCCTCTCCCCGGGATCTGCCTTGCCCCATATCTTCAACGGCACGCCGCGTTGCAACACTACTCCGTCTGACAGTACCGACGGCATACGCACGTCGGCATATACATCACCCCAGGCGAGTGCCACCAATGCAGCACCCGCGATTCCAATCTTAAATCTCATATTGTATATTAATTTATCCCGGCTCAACCAAGGAAGCCGGGAAGGGTTAACTATTTATTCTCTGTGCGCGATTCTCCGCCTCAGTTGGCTCCTCCCAATTTCCCTATGGGCATACTTCCCATATCCTCCGGCTGCGGTATCTCTCCCTTTGCCGACTTCATCTTATACTCTGTTGGCGTATAGCCCGTATAATTCTTGAATGCCGTGGAGAAATGAGAGGGAGAGGTGAAGCCCAAGGTGTAGGCAAGCTGCGTAACACCTGCCTCTCCCTTCTGAAGTACCTCACAGGCACGCCTCAGACGCAACGTGCGGATAAAATCGCTCGGGGTCATCCCTATGAGGTCTTTCATCTTGCGGTGGAGATGAGCGCGACTGATCCCAACCTCCTGAGAAAGAAGTTCAACGTTAAGCTTCGGATTATCGATATAGGTGTTGACAACCTTCATTATTCTCTCCAGAATCTGGTCATCACCATTCTTCATCTCCGGAATGTCGTCATTACCTACCTTATCCTGAATGCCGGAGAACTTGCCTTTCATTCTCAGACGATTGTCAATCAGATTGTCGATCATCATCTCCAACTCCTCCAGATTGAAAGGTTTGCCGAGATAGCCGTCGGCACCCCGGTCCCAACCTGCCATACGGTCAGCTACGTCGTTCTTGGTGCTAAGGAGTATCACGGGGATATGATGAGTCTCGGAATTGCTTTTCAATCTACGCAATAACGTCAACCCATCCATGCCGGGCATAGCCACATCACTGATGATCAATTCCGGAGGATTATCTATAATCTCCTGTAATGCCAACTCTCCATCCGCCACACCGGTCACGAGATACCTGTCGCCGAGATACCTGCAAAGATAATCGCGAAGTTCCTGATCATCATCCACCACCATTATATTGCGCATGATGGATATATTCTTAGGTTTCTGCTGGTTGTCTGGCACCTTATCTGACATCGGGAGGATATGGCGCGAGATAAACGACCAGTCCTTATCCTTGATATCAGCAGATTCCTCGTCATCCTCTATTATGAAATCGTCATCACCGTAGCACGTCTCGTCAATAGGCAGACGCACGGAGAAGACGCTCCCCTTGCAGCCATCCTCGCGGTTCTTTCCGGATATGACTCCATGATGCAGCTCTACAAGACGTCGGCACAGGTCAAGACCGATCCCGAATCCCCCATGAGAGGACTTACCCTCCTCTCTACCCTGATAGAAACGCTCAAATATGCGGGCTGCTGTCTTAGTGTCGAGTCCGATGCCGGTGTCAGTGACACTGATCTCAATTGACTCCCCTATCACCTCATCCACCACCATATTGACATCCACAGAGATGGATCCCCCCGAGGGCGTATATTTTATGGCATTGGAGATAAGATTAACAAGCACCTTGTCAAGTTTGTCGCGGTCAATCCACATCTGTGGTACGTCGCCATGCTCCATATATGTCATGTCTATATTCTTCTCCGCCGCCTGCGGTTTAAACATCTCGACAAGCTCCTTGACGAAGTTGTCCACATCGGTAAGACGGCAAGAGAGATGCATCTTCCCTTTCTCCAGTTTCCGGATGTCAAGCAACTGGTTGACAAGACTCAATATGCGGTTGGCATTACGGTGCATAGTATGGAGCTTACCTTTGACATCATCATCAAAGGGCTTATTCATCAGAGATTCAAGTGGACTGAGTATCAGCGTAATCGGTGAGCGTATGTCGTGCGACACGTCCATGAAGAAACGGATCTTGGCATCATTCTCCTGCTCCTCACGCTTATGCTTCAATATCATCAGTATCAGCACCACAAATACCACTGCGATCATGAGATACAGAATCTTAGCGGTGGTCGACAGATACCACGGGGAGGAGATTCTGACCTTTATGGATATAGGTTCCGACATGGTGTCGTTCTCCACCCCCTGCATCTCAAGCGTGTATTCTCCGGGATCAAGATAAGGCAAATAGATGACACTCTCTCCGGGTCGCGTGCTGCTCCATTCCTTCGACTGACCGAGCAGACGCCAGCGATACGAGATGTTTGAACCGTCGCGGAAGTCCTTGGTAGAAAGCTGAAACATCATGGAATTGTTGCTATATGGAAGGTTCAATACCTCCGGCATCACCGGATTGCCCTCTATCACATTCTTATCCCCTATCTTGGAAGCACCGGTAAGCTTATTACCATTAAGATAGATAGCCGATACCCTTATCCCCGGTATGTCGAAATCATAAAGCTCGCCTCCGGGTGTGAAGGTGGTGATGCCGAGATTGCTGCCGAGATACATGATGTTGTTATCAGGGGAATACACCATGTGTCCGAAAGTGGTCTCCATCATACCCCCCCCTCCACGGAAAGAGATGATTGTGTCGGTATCCGCCTTCTTGTAGGATATACCACGCATCGACCCAAACCATTTCACCCCGTTGGCATCCTCCGACATGCTGCGTATCTCATTCTCTATCAATCCATCATGATGAGAATATTTCCGAAGGAATCCTTTTGTCGGATGATAATGAATGAGTCCTTGACTCGTGGCTACATACACAGACCCATTCTCCCCGGTGGTGATAGCTGACGACACTCCCGACATGAAAGGCAACTGATCTACCTTTATCAGGGAATCTGCCTCAAGATCGTAGCATGACAATCCGCTGTATAACCCAATCCATATCTTGTTGTCGGGGGTACGGTGGAAGGTGTTGATATAATAGTTAAGAAGCTTCTCCCCCTGCGAATCGCACTCAAGCCAGGTGGTGTGGCCTGTATTTCTGTCGTAACGCATCACGCCTATACCATGGGCTGCAATAAACAACTCCCCGGCACGTCCGTGCTCTATGACTATCTTGGGATAATTTCCCGGAATATCTATCAATTTCCGCAGATTGCCCGACGGCAGAGACAACTCCCATATACCATCATCGGCAACACCCACAAGCATCTTGCCATCGCCATCGGGAAGCAGGAAACTGGCGGTGTGCATATCGGGCATCTTTGTCTGCATCAACACCTTGCCCCCTGGGGAGAACATGACAATTCGACCTTTATCGATGCTGACCACCACATTCCCTTTCCATACCGACATGGCGTTGATACCACCCTTGTAGTTGGGGAAGCTGTCTGAAATACGCCTGTAAAAGAAGGGCTGCTTACGGGCAGGAACCATGACTATGCCGAAATAATTGCAGCCAAGCCATAGATTACCCTCTTTGGAGGAATAGACTGCCCCGACCGACAAATCCCCTATATTAAGGAAAGGGGAATAGATGTCGTCACATTGTTCAACGCGGGAACTGCCGGGAGATACACGCCATATACCCCGTCCCCAAGTAGCAGCATACACCACACCATCGCTACCAGGCGACAGGCTCTTGATGTTGATCCTCGAGTCTGAATCCAGACATGACACCTCATTGGAGTTCACATTATATCTATAAACTTGGCAAACATCGCTCACGAGGATATTCCCATCCCTCTCCACAGCCATGGAATTAATATAGCCTGACGAGATCTGAACCGTTTTTACTGATCCGTTCTTTGAAATCACCGACAGCACTCCCTTATGCGACCCGGCATACATGCGTCCGTCGGGAGAGGCGCACAGATAATTGTAGTTTTTCTCCTCCGGCATATTATGCATGTATCTGATCGCTTTCGGCTCCCCATCCTCATCTCCAATCACGAATATGCCCACTCCGGAGACTATGAATGACACAGTGCCGTCAGCCTGTTCTGCCATTGAGATGATGTAGCCATTGAAATCTAACGATGGAAGTTTGATAAGCCGGAATGAGTCGGTGTAATGATCATAGAGATTAAGTCCGTTGGCAGTCGCCACCCATAATCTTCCCGATGAATCACTCAAGAGATCAAGGATACGGTTATCGCTGATTGAATTTTCCGATGTTGGATCAGGGGTATATATGTCGTAGTTGTTGCCGTCAAAACGCAACAACCCACTGTCTGTGCCTATCCAGAGAAATCCATCCTTATCTCTACTGAATGAGGTGTAGTCGCTTGCTACAGAACCGGGAGAGGAATAAAGCCATCCTGTGCGGCGCTCCGGAACGGAATCCGAACTTATCGCATCGGCGGCAAAAATAAATGTAGAAATTATCAGAAATAAAATTTGAATTAATTTCATGGTTCGGTTTTTTATCTCTGCAAATTTAATAATTATTCTCTTTTTGTTAGCAAGAAATACCTCATATAAACCGCCAATATTACAAATACGAAAGCAAATGTTACAAATTTGAAAGACTCCCGCCCCTCTTTTCAGGCATTATAGCCCCTGATTCATTATCGTCATCATCGTCTTTATCGTCATTGATGTCATTATTGACATTATTGACAAATTGACAAATTGACAATATTGACAATAATGACATCAATGACTCTGATCGCGTCTCAGCGTTGTCTCAGCGTTTCTTTATCAGTCTGACGTGGAAGATGCCGCCGGCTGTCGCCCCGGCATCGCTGACAAATTTCACCCGCACGCTCTCTTTCCCATTCAGCAGTCCTGCCGGAATCGAATATTCCTCCTCCACAAATTCATCCTTCTGCCATTTGCCGGACGTATTCTCTGATGCAATGAGTGTATCGTCGACATAGATGCCGAATTTACGGTTGCCCGTCTCGTTACCCCAATATCTCAGGCGCAGCATAAGGTCGGAAAGTCCATCCGTCTTCATCTTATATGAGAAGGATCCGCCGTTGGAGGCATCGCGCCAAGGCTCCCCGTTGAAATTACCGGATGTAGATGATTTGTTCTCCATGAAATGATCCGCCTCAGGCTGCTGTTCGCCGGTGTTGACTGCATCTACCGTTATACGGTCGAGCGCAAGACGGTTCTCCTCATCGCGGCGTGCCTTATCCTTATAATTGGCATACTCCTTATCGGTCATCGAAAGCCAATACATCATGTAGCGTGAATCATGGATATTATAGAATGGCTCGAGCGTGAGATTCGAATATTTCCCGTCAAACAGCCCGGGCACCGAAAATTTCAGATTCTCGCCGCTTACCGGTTTCATGCCGTTGAGCTTCTTCAGAATCTCAGAACGCTTCCCTATCAGCAACGGAGTGTCGAACACCGACACAAGCGGACCATGCGCGATATGCGCCCAACGATGATCATCTGCTATGAGTCCCGTAAGCGGTGCATCTGTATCAAGACGCGCACCCATCACGATAGGACCACGAAGGATGCTCACATAGCTGGGAAGATGATTCAATTCCTCAATTGTGACCTTCATCGGCATCTCTATATCTATGCGGTCGTTGTCAGCCCACTCCCTATCTATACTTATATAGGATGATGGCATGGATTTAGTTTTGATCGGCTTACCGTTGACCTTTACCGTCATCTTCTCGCACCATCCCGGATGACGGAGCTGCAGCGAGAAGCGTTGCGTACTATCCGTGCTAACCGTAAAAGTAGAATTGCCCGACACCGGGAAATCGGTGGACTGCGTCAGCTTCACACCTTTCTCCCTCCAGTTGAGTTCCGAAGGCATGAAAAGATTCACCCAAAGTGAGTCGTTATTATGGGTATATATGAACTGCCCATACTTTCCGGGATTCTCCATACCGGTGCCGACGCAGCACCACATTGCAGCGTTAGGCTTCGAATAGACACGGTAATGTCCGGGACGTGCCGAGGTGAAGTAGACGTAGCCGCCATGCTCAGGATGAACAGTCGAGAGGATATGGTTGAACAATGCACGCTCGTAGAAATCGGCATACTTTGCCTCAGGCGACATACGGAATAACCCCTCTGTCAGTTTGAGCATATTATTGGTATTGCAGCTTTCCGGTCCCTCACGGTCATCGACATAGCTTTTCGCGTCAGATGCCGATGCGAAATGTTCGCGACGGCTGTTACCACCTATCGACAATGAACGATGGTTGACCACTCGGTCCCAGAAAAATTCCGATGCCTTCTCATAATCCCCGTCATCTGCCAGTTCAGCCACACGCTGGAATCCAACGACTTTCGGCACCTGCGTATTGGCATGACGGTTGTCGAGATTATCCACTCCGGCAAGCATACCATCGTAAAGCTGATGATGAGTGAACTTACGCGCCGCATCGAGATACTTCTTGTCGCCTGTCATGGCGTATGCATCGGCAAACACCTCGTTCATGCCTCCGAACTCATTATTAAGCATCTCCTCCATCTTATTGGGAGGCAACGCAGCGATAATGTCGAGCCCCCAGTCGCACATCGAGAGGAAGAGATTCCGTCCCACCTTTGAGCCGGTGTAGACCCAGGCGTCGCGAAGTCCGGCATACATCTTATGGACGTTATACCAAGGCACCCACCATTCCCATATCTTGCCGACGTTGCCCTTACGGATCTCCTCCCAGAGCACTTCTCCGCCGGGAACCCCACCGACATAACCGTCGCCGCGTGCCACAGCACACTTCGCCAGTTCGCCGAGCATATAATCCATACGGTTCTTTATCTCCTCGTTACCAGTAGCGGCATAATGTATCGCCAGAGCCGAAAGGTAATGTCCGCCGACATGACCGTCGAGACCATCCCAGTTGGGGAAACTCTCCCCTTTCGGCTCCAGACCTGCAGCCTTCAGATATGGAGCAAGCAGACGGTCGACGTCATATTGAAGGAGCACTTCAGTATTCAGATCCAACGCACGCTTGAAAGGACTGTCGAGGAGTTGCACATCCCCAAGGTCAAATTCGTTGTCATAAAGACGTGACTGCGCCGACACAAAGCCAAGCGGCATACCAGCCAACAACAATGAAATCAAAGTTTTTTTCATGTGGGTCAATTTCTATGTAGGTTAAATTCTATAAAGATTAAATTCCATGAAGATAAAATTCTATGAAGATTACGTTATCAGAAAATCTCGATTCTACCTTATTTATAGGATTGATTCAAATATGAGCCATTCCCCATAAGTAACCATCCACAAAGTTAACCATTTTAGCGCAAATACACCTAATCCATCACTTATCACCACGTATCATACTCTTTTCAATTCGTAACATTTCCAATTGTAACCAAAATAAATGTTTCTTCCGATTGATTATATTCACTTACATGCAATATAATGAAGTTGTCTAAACTTATTCCTAAAGGTTAAAATACCATACTTTTTGTGAATTCCATCAGTCTTTTCAATTGAAGTTGTCTAAACTTCAATATTGACAAAATATCACGGTCGTGCAAAAACGTTTTTTAACATTCATTATTTTTATGTAACTTTCCTCTAAAACGTATTCTGTGATTTCTCCAACAAGCTGACCGAAAATAGGCGATATTGACCATATATTATAACCTATTGACGTGACAATGCAGCCTATGGTGGTATCACCGCAGGTTTAGATATAAGATTGTTACTTTCCTCTACAAGCTTGGTAAGCTTATGCCGGTGTCCAACTCCTTCCGATGCGTCTGCAAATTTGTAGACCGGGCTGCTATGCACCACAAAGTTAATTACATTGCACCGGAAGGTATGTCGAATGGCCGTCAGGCCATTTTCGATTCAAGTTGTTTGATTTTTTCTTCCATCAGTCTCTGTTCTTCGAGTCTCTTGAGATAGATGTCGATGAAGTCCTCATGCTTTGAAAGCATATGCCAGACTGCTACCAGTATCTTTCGAGCTATCGCAACCTGGATTTTCATTTTACTCTTGTGCTTCTGAGTGACTTGAATGTAACTGAAATTGGAAAAGAAACAGACTCGCTTTCTTGACGCAGTCCATGCAATTTCTATAAGTATCTGGCTCAGATACTTGTTGCCATGTGTGATTCTACGGCTTTTATAGCGTCCGTTGCTTACATCGTTTCTCGGCTTTAGTCCGCACCATCCCACCAGAGCGGCGGCTGTGGCAAACATCTTCATATCCACTCCGGTTTCCGCAATTATGGCTGTGGCGGCGCGTTCCTTGACACCGGGGATGGTCTGAAGTCGTCTGTATTCTGTAGGGAAATGAGTTTCGCATAATACGGTAAGCATAGACTGGCATTCTTCGGTCTGTCTGATATATATTGCCAACAGTTCCCAATACTGTCTGATGACTGTGATATCCGTTGTGGAGAACGAACCTGTCATGGCGGCAAGTAATGTTTCCTTACCATGCTTATTGATAATGCGTCCGTGAACGCATTTGATAAGTTCATTGGGATCCGTGACACCGGAGGCGATTAACTCCACCGCCTTCCTGTAGCTCTTTCCTGTAATTTTGGCGACGTAGTTGCTCAGGCGAAAGCCACAACGATGCAGGGCAGCATCAAGTTTATTGGAATAGTAAGTAACGTCCTCCTGAAGGTCGAAAATTCGACGATTGAGCTTGCGCATGTCCTGAACGGTTGGCTCTGGCACAAAGCTCCCTTTGATGAGATTCTTCAACAGGCACTCCGCTATCCACTGCGCATCCTTGACATCGCTCTTGCGACCGGGCAGCTGTTTGATGAAGTACGGATTCACCAATTTGAGTTCCATTGACTCGCAAAGTTCATTCCATACCGGCACCCAATAGGTTGCAGTGCTTTCCATAGCTGCCTCGGTCACTCCGCGTTCAACCATATCGGTACACATCTGTCTGAGTTCAGGAGTAAGCACTCCATAGGTCTTTTCAAAAATAATGGCCTCGTCATGACCCATTATACATAGATAGATGCTATCTTTGTGGACATCAAGGCCGGCGACTGTTCGATTCCTGTTCATATTTTTTGAATTTAAGTATTCCTCCAAATATAGTAAAATTGTGACTTAGAGCACGTAGGAGGGAACGGGAATCAAGGCGTCAGCCTTGATTTTTTATTCTGCCGGTGTAAAAATCTCAGGATTTTTATCTAAATTTGCAGTCGCTAATCTAACATAATCATTTCAACTGAATATGGCAATCAAGAACAATATTATGATTGTGCGCCAACGTCTCCTTAAGGAGCTGGTTCAGCTTTGGCGCGACAATTCATTAATAGAAAACATCGACAGACTACCTATCAAGTTGACTCCTAAAAGGTCGAAACATCCGGGAAGATGCTGCATCCATAAGGAACGCGCCGTGTGGCGTTACAAGACCCTTCCGCTTCTCGGTCTCGACATGAGCGATGAGACTGATGAACTCACGCCTCTGTCATCTTATGTCAAGATGGCTCTCGGACGCAACGATCAGTCGAAACCGAAAGACAACATAATGTGCGTGATTGATGAGGCGTGCTCTTCCTGCGTACAGACCAATTATGAAGTGACAAGCCTTTGCCGTGGTTGCGTGGCACGAAGCTGCATGCACAATTGCCCCAAAAACGCAATACGCACTGACGCGGAGACCGGCAAGGCTACAATTGACCACGACAAATGCATCAGCTGCGGTATATGCCACGACAGCTGCCCTTATCATGCAATCGTCTATATCCCCGTGCCTTGCGAAGAGGCATGTCCCGTTAAAGCCATATCCAAAGATGAATACGGCATCGAGCATATCGACGAGTCGAAATGTATATTCTGCGGAAAATGCCTCAACGCTTGCCCCTTCGGTGCGATATTCGAGATCTCACAGGCTTTCGATGTGCTGAAAGCCATAAGGAATAATGAGAAAGTGGTGGCTATAGTAGCCCCCGCGGTGCTCAGTCAGTTTGACGCCACAAAAGAGCAGGTGTATGGAGCATTCCTCCAGATCGGATTCAATGACGTAATCGAAGTGGCACAGGGAGCAATGACCACCGTGTCAACCGAGGGTCACGAACTTCTGGAGAAGCTCGACGAAGGACAGGCGTTCATGACCACATCATGCTGTCCGTCATACATCGAGTTGGTCAACAAGCATATCCCTGCCATGAAGCCTTACGTATCCTCTACAGGATCTCCGATGTATTATGCCGCACGAATCGCAAAGGAGAAGCATCCGGATGCTAAAATCGTATTTGTCGGTCCCTGCGTCGCAAAACGCAGTGAGGCTCGACGGGATGACCACGTCGACTACGTAATGACCTTTGAAGAGATTGCATCAATATTCGAAGGGTATGAGATTGACTTCGCTCAGGTGAAACCATACGAAATGGAATTCACTGCCGTAAAGGAGGCTCATGGGTTTGCCGAAGCCGGAGGCGTGGCGGGAGCTGTCGTCTCTTATCTGAAACTTGATACCGATCGCTTGAATGAGATCAACCCGATAAAGGTCACAAACATCAATAAGAAGAATCTCGCGCTCCTCGCCGCTTACGCAAAGACGGGTAAGGCTCCCGGAAAATTCATAGAGGTGATGGCATGCGAGAACGGATGTATCACTGGTCCGGGTTCATCCACCACAAACCGTGAAGGGAAAGTGAGATTCACCAAAGGTCTGGCGAAGGAAGACCTGCATTACTGACCAGATGATGACCACGGAAGAATCCCGCATCATAACAAGTCTTGAAGAGGCACGGCATCTATCCCACGCGGAATATGCCGTGCTTCTCTCACATTCCCTATCCGATGACGCGGCGGAAAACCTGCGTAGCGTCGCCCGCAAAATCACGGATAATATATTCGGAAGGGAGGTAAGGGTGAGAGGTCTAATCGAAATCACCAACGTATGCCGCAACAATTGCCTTTATTGCGGACTGAGAAAAGGGAATACCGATATACGTAGATACTCACTTTCCGACGAGACTATTCTGGCTACCTGCCGGGAGGGTCATGATGTCGGATTCCGCACATTCGTGCTTCAAGGTGGCGAGAATCCGGCTTTCACCCGAACCCGCATGGCCACGCTTGTCGCTGCCATACATTCGGAATTTCCCGATGCGGCAATCACCCTCTCTCTCGGAGAATGGGATGACGATGCTCTGCGCGATTTCAAGGAGGCGGGTGCATCAAGATACCTGTTGCGGCATGAGACGTATGACCCTCTTCATTACTCACGTCTTCACCCTACGGAGATGAGTCGCGATAACCGTATCCGCTGTCTCCGAACACTCAAACGGTTGGGCTATCAGACCGGCACAGGCATAATGGTGGGGTCACCTTTCCAATCGCTTGGAAACATTGCCGACGACCTCGCTTTCATGCACTCCCTTCAGCCGGAAATGATCGGAATCGGTCCGTTCATACCTCATAAAGACACCCCGTTTGCCAGTTTTGCTCATGGCAGCGTGGAGATGACATTACGGCTCATCTCAATATTGCGGATAATGTTCCCTCACGCAAATATCCCCGCCACCACCGCCCTTGCATCAATCGACCCTGACGGGCGCAACAAGGGTCTTATGGCAGGTGCCAACGTGGTGATGCCAAACCTATCCCCTCTCTCTTGCAGAAAAGAATACGCCATATACGACAACAAAGCATTTTCCGGTGCCGAATCCGCAGAGGGTCTTGCGATCCTCGCCGATGAGATAAAGAGAATCGGGCTGGAAATAACAACTGAAAAAGGAGATTTTTCTTATGTATGACATAAAATCAAATATTGCCACTGACTTTATTGACCATAACGAAATTTTAGAGTCAATCGCTGAGGCGCGTGAGAAAGCCGCCGACAGGGAGTATGTGGAATCGCTGATCGAAAGGAGCAAGGACTGCAAGGGTCTATCCCATCGTGAGGCTGCCACGCTTCTGGAATGTGACGACCCGGAGCTGACGCAACGCATTTTCGACACAGCTCGCGAAATCAAGCAGCGTTTCTATGGCAACCGCATAGTGATGTTTGCTCCGCTATATCTCTCCAACTATTGCGTCAACGGATGCGTATATTGCCCCTATCATCTGAAAAACAAGACTATCCCCCGACGCAAGCTGACGCAAAAGGAGATTCATGACGAGGTGGTGGCTCTTCAGGACATGGGGCACAAGCGTATTGCCCTCGAAGCCGGTGAGGATCCGCGCAACAATCCGCTTGAATACATCCTTGAATCTATCAAGACTATATATTCCACCAAGCACCGCAACGGTGAGATTCGCCGCGTCAACGTGAATATCGCCGCCACGACTGTAGAGAACTACCGACGGCTGCATGATGCAAAAATCGGCACCTACATACTCTTTCAGGAGACTTATCACAAGGAGAATTATGAACGGCTACATCCTACGGGTCCGAAAAGCGACTACGCTTGGCACACTGAGGCAATGGACCGCGCAATGCTCGGCGGTATTGATGATGTCGGGCTTGGAGTGCTTTACGGTCTGAACACCTACAGATATGATTTCATAGGTCTGCTGATGCACGCAGAGCATCTGGAGGCACGCTTCGGCGTAGGTCCGCACACTATCAGCGTGCCAAGGATATGCCCTGCCGACGATATATCGAAAGAGGATTTCCCGGATGCCATTTCCGACGACCTTTTCTGCCGTATCGTGGCTGTATTGCGACTCGCAGTGCCCTACACCGGACTGATTGTCTCCACCCGTGAATCTCCCGATGTAAGAGCGAAGGTGATTGACCTCGGTATCTCGCAGCTAAGTGGCGGGTCAAAGACTTCCGTAGGCGGATATGCCGATGATTCCGCCGAATCGGAAGAGTCGGCTCAATTCGACATCTCCGACCGCCGCACGCTTGATGAGGTGGTGGAATGGCTTCTCGACACCGGACACATCCCCAGCTTCTGCACTGCCTGCTATCGGGAGGGACGCACCGGCGACCGCTTCATGTCGCTCGTGAAATCCGGAAATATCGCCAACTGCTGTGCCCCTAACGCGCTTATGACTCTGAAAGAGTATATGGAGGATTATGCCTCTCCGGCTGTCAGGGAGAAGGGGGAAAGGATGATACGCCAAGAGATCACGAAGATACCGAATCCCCGCGTGAAAGAGGTGGTGAGCGAGAACCTGCGCTATATCTCCGAAGGGAAACGTGATTTCCGGTTCTGATTCCGGTTCATCCGGATAATTTGAACAGTAGTACTTTAATTCAGAAATGACATGAACACTACACCCTCTGCCAACAGGATACACATAATCGTGCTCGGCGCATGCAACAGCGGCAAGTCGTCAGTAATCAACATGCTGGCGGCACAGAATGTGTCGCTCGTATCCGACCATGCGGGCACCACAACCGACCCCGTGCGCAAGGCTATGGAGATTCCGGGGATAGGTCCGGTGGTATTCATCGACACTGCCGGATTTGACGACAACAGCCCTCTTGGAGAAGAGAGAGTCCGACTGACCGAAAAAGCTCTCGATGATGCCGACATAGCCCTGCTTCTGACAGGCGAGAACAGCGACTATGAGGCAGATTGGCTGGAAAGGCTTAAATCCCGTAATATTCCGGTAGTGAAGGCAGTCAACAAGATTGACACCGATCGCCGTGTGCCTGACGGACATATCGGGGTGTCTGCCATTGACTCTATCGGAAAGACAGAACTTCTTGATGCACTCTCTCGTGCTCTCCCTACAGATTTCGGAGAACCGGATCTGCTGCGTGGACTGGTGAAGCGAGGCGACATCGTGCTCCTCGTGATGCCACAAGACAAAGAAGCACCTAAGGGTAGACTGATTCTCCCTCAGGTGCAGACTATTCGTGCTCTTCTTGACAAGGGATGCAATGCCTTGTGCACCACCCCGATGAGATGCCGGACGCTCTCGACCGACTAAAATCCTCACCCGACCTTATAATAACCGATTCGCAGGTGTTCGGCAAGGTGAAAGATATGACTCCCGACGACTGCCGACTCACATCCTTCTCGGTGCTTATGGCAGCATTCAAGGGTGACATCGACTATTTTATCGAGAGTGCCGCCACAATAGGCAGCCTGAAAGCGGGCGACAAGGTGCTGATAGCCGAGGCTTGCACCCATGCACCACTCTCTGAAGATATCGGACGCGTAAAGATTCCGGCATTGCTGAAGAAGAGATATGGCAACGTGACGCTTGATTTCGTCGCCGGGAAAGATTTCCCGGAAGACCTGAGCGCATACCGGCTGGTGATCCACTGCGGAGGCTGCATGTTCAACAGGCGGCTCGTGCTGAACCGGGTGGAGAGCTGCCGCCGCCAGAAAATAGCCATGACCAACTACGGCATCACAATCGCCTACCTCACCGGCATCCTCGACAAGATCGTCTATTGAAGCTCGATATTGTCAATTTGTCATTATTGTCATTATTGTCATTATTGTCATTAATGACCTTAACGACCTTAATGCCCGCCTCTATTATAAGATCGATTCTACGGAGGCTGTCTCCATATCCTGAGAGGCTGCCTCAGCCTCCTCCTCTTCCTCTATCTCCTCTGCATTTAGGATCTTCTTGAATTGCCCCAACAGATTGAAACGCAAGGTAAGATTCCCGGAGATGCCCACGTCATAGCCGGCATTACGCTTGCATATACGCACGATCTTCGCATCAGAATAGTTCTTGCTTACATAGCGGCTGATAGCCTTCGGCACGAGATCAGCAGGCAGGCTCCTCTTCCCACAGTCTACAGAAGTCCATTTCCCCTTATTGGTAAACTCTATTTTAGTCCCATTAGTGAGACGCACGTCATAATCCGTCTTCTTCAGCAGATGACGGTCTACCTTGATCATGCTCACCTTTGCCTTTGGGAAATGCTCGTCGAGCATCTCGCGGGCCTCTTCAGGAAGTTTGTCACGACTGATGGTGTAGGAATCAATAAAAGCATTTGCCGACATTACGGTCATCAAAAGCGCGACAAGAGTAAGAAATACCTTATTCATTTATCTTTTTTTAAAATTAAAAATTGCGTAAACATGAGTTGACGTGTTGAATACGTCTTCCTCATGTTAACGCAATTTTCATGCCGTTTGGCTATCCTTTATGATTAATTACGGATAGTTTGCATTCATTAATTATTTAAGGTTTAAGGTTTATGGTTTATGATCATTAAATTTTGTATAATGAAAAGATTCGTGGATTTTCGTGAATCTTAAACCTTAAACTATAAACTTTAAACTTTAAACCACTGAAGTGCAGCTTGCGAAACTTCAGTTAATTATCTCTGCGGGATATCTACCTCCTGCTTCCTTCCCTCAATCAGATAATCACGGAAATGATCCACCAGTCGCCAGTAGAAATATTCATCCATGTGTCCGAATGAATGACGCTGAGTGGGGAGAACAAGCAGTTCGAAACGCTTGTTGGCATTGATCAACGCATTTGCCACACGGATGGTATTGCCCGGATGCACATTGTTGTCGATGTCGCCGGTGACGAGCATCAGATGCCCCTTCAGACGTGATGCAAGATCCGGATTGGTGGCAATCTGATAAACGAATGTCGTGTCGCCCTTCTCAGTCACTTTCTCCTTCACGCCGTGGTGGGTCTCACTCCACCAGCGGTTGTAGATACGGTTATCGTGGTTGCCGGCTGCCGACACGGCTGCCTTGAAGAAATCAGGATACTGGAGTATCGCAGCTGTCGACATGAAGCCGCCACCGGAATGTCCGTGGATACCCACCTTGTTGACGTCGATATATTTATGACGTGCGGCAAGCTGCTCGATGGCTGTCTTCTGGTCGGCAAGTCCGTAATCACGCAGATTGCCGTAGCCATAGTTGTGATACCATTTCGAACGGTTGGGATGACCGCCACGGTTGCCCACAGTTATCACCACGAATCCTGCCTGAGCAAGACGGTCGGTACGCACGCTCATGCGGGTGAACGGATAATTGGTTGCCTCCACCTGAGGTCCGGGATATACATAGTCTATTATAGGATAGCTCTTCTCCGGATCAAAATCAAACGGCTTATACATGACACCATAGAGATCAGTAACGCCGTCTGATGCCTTAACCTTGAATGTCTCAGGGAACTTATATCCGTTGGCAAACAACTGGGAGAAGTCGGAACGCTCCAATGAAAGTATCTTGTTGCCCGACGTGTCGTAGAGCCACGTCTCCGGCACGGTGTCAACACGTGAGAAATTATCCACAAAATATTTTCCGGCATCATCCACCACCGGAGCATGGAAATAATCCCCTTTGTCGAGAAGCCTCACTCCGCCACCGTCAAGACCTACGGAATAGAGATGCTGATAATATGGATTCTCATCCTTGTCGCGTCCCATCGCGGTGAAATACACCTTACGCGACACGGGATCCACGTTAAGGATATTGTGCACGTGCCACGGACCCTCTGTAAGCCGGCGTTTCATATTCCCCTTGCCGTCGTAGAGATAGAGATGCGCCCAGCCGTCGCGTTCGCTCCATTGTATCACTTCGTCAGGCTTATCCCCTACAAGTGCGAGAGGACGCACCTCCTGATACGTATTCATACGCTCCTCGATCACTGGCACGATGGAATCCTGACCAATCGTATAGCTGCATATATCTATGCGGTGAAGGTCACGACTGCTGCGCGTCACGTAGAACGTCTTGTCGTCGCCGAGCCAGATATTGGGCACGTCATGCATCGAACGCTGCTTATGCTGGCGGGGACGATAACCCACAGACAGCGTCTGATTCTTGAAACGGTTAGTCTTTATCTCTTTACGTGAGTTATCGGAAAGGTCAAAGAGATACAGGTGTTCCTCCGGAGCCTCGCTCTCACCCGGCATCTGATATTTGTATGTCTCCAGCGTGGGACGCGGGGATGCTAAGGAATTTATGACCCATAGCTCCTTCACGGGGCGTTCGTCAGTCACGTTTGCCACGAAATAACGTGAGTCAGGAGAGAAAAGCACGTATGTGCCCTTACGTTTCCCGTTGGCAAGTGTGTCAGTGTTGAGATAGCTGTAGCCCTGACCATAGCCGAAATCTTTCTCACCATCTGTCGTTATCTGTATTTCTGTTATGGTGCTGTCATTCTCGTTCTTCTTCAGTTTCTCATAATCCTCACGGCTCATCCGATAGAGATTGAAGTCCTTGGCATAGACCACCGTCTTGCCGTCGGGAGATACAGAAGCCCAATGAAGTTCCTTTGTCTCCTTCTCCTTCCCCTCAAGATGAGTAAGCTTCCCGTTGCGTGAATCGTATGAGAAATAGAATGTCTCCTTCTCCCCGTTCTCCGGTTTCTTCTCTTTCCCGTCGGCATCCTTCTTGGGCTTTGCGTCTTGAGATGACTTAACGTCGAAAGTGAAGGTGTATCCGTCGGGCTGCACCTCAAGATTCGCGATAGGCAACGCAGCCGCATTCATCGGGTCTTTCACGATAGTCGTCAGTTCGGAAGCCATCTTGTCATTATCGAAAAGCAATGTCTTCGAACGCCGCACAGGATCCACGATATACCATTTTGTACCGTCCGAAGTCTTGTAGGAATACCAGAACTTCTCACCTGACTGGAACCAATGCGGGTCAACGGTAGTTGAAAAAAGCATGTTCCAAAGTTTCCCGCCGGAGAAACGTTGCGCCAATTCAAGCGGATTCGTCTCCGATTTGACAGGCTCCGCAGGTTCGGCACATATTCCGTAGAGAGTGACCGTAGCCGTCGCAAGGAATGTAAATAGCTGTCTCATAATATTTAGATTAATTATCTATTACCCACACCCAAAGGTGTAAGTTAGGTTTCAATGAATGACACTCCGAAAAATGAGGAAAGCAACGCAAGTGTTTTCAATGTGAAATTATGTTGACCACTAAGCCATTTTGTAACTTCACAAGGGCGTTTACCAATAGCCTTGGCAAACTCAACCTTTGACAATCCTCGTTTCGTCATAAGGTCATATATGCGATTAGAAACCGCCATCTGCATCTCCACTTCCTTATGAATCTCAGGAGGAATAGAGGCTACAATCCGATTGTATTCTTCAAATGCCGTTTTCATATATCAAAATATTTTTAACTGCAAATATACGAAAAAGTTTTTCACATCTGAATAAAGAACCGAAAAAAATAAAAACAAAATGTGCAAACATATTGCACAAAACCGATTTAACTCTCGTATAATTCCTTGCTACGACATGCATACCCGGCAAAAAAATCATCAAAATTATCCATCTTTTGAATTCAGAAGCCAATTTTATCATAACAACATTATTATCAACCCATTATTTATGATTATATTTGCAGATTTCAATTGCAATCTCAACTCTTATTCAAAAATATTTCAGATTCATGGTTAGGTTTTTCTGAAATCAAGTGTCTTATCTGTGTATGACAACAAAAAATGACATAGAACAGCTTTTCAAAAGGCATTATCCGGATATGTATCGGTTGGCAATGATGATTATTCGCGATAAGGAGACGGCAAGAGACATAGTGCACGATGTCTTCGAATCTCTCCTTAATAGCGACATGAAATCCGCCACAATTGCATATCTGCTGAAAGCCGTAAGAAACCGATGCATTAATCATGTGCGCACCCTCTCAACCAGAGAAAGGATAAGAGAACTTTATGCTCTTTCTGAATCTGAAATCGCAGATGAGGATTGGCCGGATGATGAAGTTATAGCCGTCATCAGATCGACGGTGGATTCCGACATGTCTGAATCTTGCAGGAGAGTTGTAAAACTTAGATTCACATACGGGAAAAGCTATAAGGAAATTGCCGACACTCTTGGTATAAGTGAAGTCGCTGTCTATAAGAATTTACGTCATGCAATAGATATCTTACGCAAAAAATTTTCTCAAAATGGATAAAATAGACCATCTGCTTGATGCAATTGAGCATCCTGAGAATTATTCCGACTCGGAAATAGAAACCTTATTGCAAGATCCGGAAACGAGGGAAGTTTATCGCATTCTTGATAAAACCAAAACGAGTCTACAATCCCAATCATCTCCCGATGTGGACGCTGAATGGGAGACCTTCAGACGTCGTCATCATACCAAACGATTCCGCATTTCCAACTTATTCTCACGCAATATTGCTGTTGGCTTAGCAGTAGGCATCATGTCTCTTGCTGCCGTTGCCGCCGTGATCAGCATAAGCATAAATCATACCCCGAACCACAATATGGTGACAGAAAATGAAAATACCGATCCAGCAAATGAAGCCACCGTATACGCCGACTCTACCTACATCGAAATACCAACTGCGTCAAATCCTGAAATAATTGTCTTCAATAATGAGCCACTTGAAATAATCCTCAACAGGATTGCAGATTATTACGGATATAAGATCTTATTTTCAGAAAATGCGACAAAGTCGCTGCGTCTATATTTCCGCTGGAATCAGGCTTTATCGCCTGAAGAAGTAGTGGAAAGTCTTAACAACTTCAACCAAATCCACCTTTCAATAAATGATAAAACTATCAATATCGACTGACGAAATGGCTCGAACAATCATATCCATCTTAGCCTTGACTGTAATCATCATGGCTAATGCCAAGACATTCTCCTACCGATTCAAGTCCACGCCCCTACCAATCGCAATACAACGCATCATGGAGAATAATCCTGAGCTTGATATAAATTTCATCTATGACGAGCTTGAGAACTACACCACAAGCGCGACTGTGAATGCCGACAACGCTTATAGCGCACTCCGACAGACAATCGGATTGAACCCGGTAAGTGTCATAAAATCGAAAAACACCTATTATGTCGAAGCCCGCCAACACGGTAAGTATACCTACACGGGAAAAGCCATCGGCACTGACAATGAACCCGTGGTTGCCGCTACTGTGATGCTTCTCGCCCCAAAGGACTCCACTGTCGTCACGTATGGCATAACTGATGAATACGGTCGGTTTTCAATCCCGTGCGACCTACAAAAGGTAGTCGCCAAATTCTCCTGTCTCGGACACACGACCATTTATCACAGATGCAATACGTTTAATATAGGGACGATTATACTCCCCGAACATGCGGTGGCATTAGGCGAAATAAAGGTAGCCGGCGACAATGCTCGTCTTTATGCAGATCGTTCGACATATATCCCGACACAACGACAGAAAAATGCCTCGCAGTCCGGATCCGATCTGCTTGACCACATGGCAATTCCTCAACTCGGGTTGATTTCTGATGGCAATATCACCACTAACGCAGGGAAACCGGTGGCTGTATTCATCAACTATCTTCCTGCCTCCGGAAGCGATCTGCAAGCCATGAGAATAAGTGATGTGAAGAAAGTGGAATTCTATGAAAATCCCTCTGATCCTCGACTTCAAGGAAATCAGTATGTTGTCAACTATATCGTACAGGAATACGAATACGGCGGCTATCTGAAAACATTCGGACATGCTAACTTCATAAGTAATCCGATGGGTGAATTGCTCGCAAACCTCCGTCTGCAGCGGAAAAGGATGACTTACGACATAATGGGATCTACCTATCATTACAATCGTGGTCATATCGGATCAGAACTAACAGAGACTTACCGTCTGCCGCAAGATAATGGAGATGTTAAGGAATTTACACGATATTCCACCACTTCATCCTCAAAGGATAAGCATGACTGGTATTTTGCCACACTGAGGGCGACTTATAATTCTGACAATATCCAGGCATCATCACAGGTTAAGGGAAGAATCGACCGGCAACCTACCTTGAAAAGGGATGGATGCGTAATATACACTCCTCAGGATTATCCCAATTCATCATACTCATCATTATTCAGCTCTAATTCACAATACCTTGCGTATGAAGGATATTATTTCTTCATCTTGCCCCGACGAAATTCTCTGACTTTTACCCCTTCATATAGCTATTCACATACACAGGAAAACACGGAATATGAAGAGACCGGATATTCCCGTATATTAAATGGGGCAAAGGATAATACCAGCAAAGTAGCCGCTACATTAAAATATTCCCACGATTTTGGAAGAGGCGGCAATCTGCTACTGAATGCAAAGGGTTCATACGAATATAACCGTACCAGATACTCCGGATCTGCAACTGCCCTCGACCGGGCGAAATCATCACGTATAGAGTTAGAGGCAGCCTACAATATCACTGTCGGCAATTTCTATGGTGCAACATCATTCGGGTGGGACTGGGATAGATTGCAATTCAATGATTTCATCGACAAGCCGTCAACCCCGAAAGCAAATATATCCTTACGGTATGCTCCAAATAGGCATAATTCGTTCAGTCTTTCTGCGAGTTATGAATCATGGTTGCCATCACCGAGTTTCAAAAGCGACAAGATCATTGAGGCATCTTATCTCATGCGCTACACAGGCAATCCGAATCTGATACCGGCAAAAAGTTACGATTTTGATTTTACCTACACATGGGTACCCGACAATAATTTCAATTTGAGTGCATTCGCATGGGCATGGTTTGTCGGTGACAGGTATGTGTATGATTATGAAGCGACATCCACCGGCATACTACGAACCATAAAACAACCTATGGGGAGTTTCATACAAGGCACGTATGGCATAAATGGGTCGGCAAGGTTTCTTGATCGCTCACTCGTATTGTCAGGCAGAATCGGACATTTATTCAATCATAACGGTATGCCTTACAACGTAAATCATTCTCATATCAACTGGTATGCACGAGCAAGATATTACATTGGGAATTGGAATTTCACTCTCACGTATTCCTCTGATAATGGGAGTGCCGACGGATGCATGAATGGATTATGGGCATACGGTAAAAGTGATTGGTATATTACGGTAGGATGGTCAGACTCTCATTGGAATATACGTGGCGACTTATTCAATTTTACCCGATGGAACTGGCGTAACAGTCATCTCATCATGCATAGTAAATATTACGACACTGATGAGATCCGGCTGAATGGCAATAACCGTGCCTTTATCCAATTGTCGGCGACCTACACATTCGGCTTCGGCAAAAAAATCAAAAATGACGATGAACCGTCAGTAACCGGATCAGCTTCATCCGGTATTCTGAAATGACCGTCCAACAACCCATCAATTTATCAGCATTTCGCCGGGAATGCAAGCCTCCGGATTGCGCGATACCATTATTCTATGCCCTCAATAGCTTACTCGCTACCGAATCCCAATCTCATCTAAGCTCAACGGTTAAGCCCATAGCCGAGACCATACGGTAGAATGTAGATATTGAGGGTATGGTTAATCCTCGCTCAACTCTTGACACATAACTTTTATCAGCTCCTATTTTCTCGGCAAGTTCCGATTGAGTAAGACCTGCACTCTTGCGAGCATCCAGAAGAATTTGGGCATTATATTCTTCCCAAGCCTGATTCTCCGCTTCTTTTCGGCTCTCCGTCCCGGGAGCTCCGAATGTGCGATTAAGTTCCTCACTTACATTATATGTCTGCATTTTTCTCATCATAATATTCTTTCTTTAATCTTTTTGCTTTATTTATCTCACTCCGAGGAGTCTTCTGGGTCTTCTTTCTGAATGCATTAAATAATATTACCAATTTCTCTCCATCATAAATGAAGAAAATACGAAACTCATTATTACCATACGTAACACGAAATTCGTATATATCATCTTCAATGTACTTAATAAAATGAGAAGGAATCCTTTCCGTATCAGAAAATAGCAACAAGGCTCGGCGAATTTTCATCTGCTCCTTATCATTTAATTTAGACATGAAGTCGCAATAATAATCCTTATATGCTATTATTTCTCTTATCATGACTGTAAAATTACGAAAAGTTGTTTAATTATACAACGGTTAAAAACGAGAAATGTTGTATTATCATTTAAAACGTCTCACAATGAAGTTGTCTAAACTTATTTCAAAGATGGGAAAATTTCAGAAATTTTAGGGAATTTTGAAGTCTTTGAATGTGTGATGGGGTTCCATCATAATTGAAAAGACTGATGAAATTCACAAAAAGGATGGTACTTAAAATATCAATTGAAATCCAGTTCAAATATCACCTGTTTCGCCGTTTCGACTGAAACGACTGAAACAGGTGAAACAAAGTGAAACATCTATCATCAATCAGAGGAGTGTAAACTATTAGATTCAGTCGTCTTCACTCTCAAATAATCCGGTGGTTGAGTCAAACAATTCTTTGAGGGCTCTTGGCAAACGTTTGCCAAGAATCAAGCATCCGATTATGATTCCAATCCCTGACTTTATCAGAATGGAATGGTTCGGACCTATAAATGAAGTAATAGCTGCCACTATGCCGAGAAATGCGCTATATTTAATCAATTTTAATAGTGCTCGTAAATATCTTTCCATGTTATTTCTATTTGTCATTAATTATTTTTCGATGCAATACAATGGTCTGCAAATGATGAGTACCGGAGGGTTGAAGTGACCCTCAAAAATGGAGTTTATATTCTCATCTCTGATCAATCCCATGAGAAATTAAAGTCACACTCATAAAGTTTATTTATAATTTCAGAAATATGTTCTACCGTAAGTTTCCCATTCTGTATCTGCTGTCTATTAAGCAATAGATATAAACGTTCATTTCCATCATGCAAATGAGCAAACGCCTTGGTACCAAAATAATTATTTACCAATGTACGATAAAACCGAAAACGCCTATTACCCGGTTTTTCTTTTTTAATTGGATCTATATCCGAAGCTGCGACAAAGCCAAATGAAATGGTATTATCTTTCAGATAATATCGTCTCATAAGTTCAAAACAAGAATAGACAATCCTCCTTGGTTCATTATCATTAGTCATTATAGAGTATCTGTTTTCACTTAATCTAACACCTCTATAATAGAACTTTACAGCAATTAGATTATCACTGAAATGCTCCATCTCAATATAATAGATCTTATTGCTCTTTGTTGATTTAAACCTCCATATATCAGTAATACGAAGTGTGGATAAATCTTTACTTCGCATTACAAATGATGCCGGATAATGTTCGTATTGCTCAATCACGGAATGACTGGAGAATAACCGGATATGACATATTTTTCTCTCTCACTCGGAGAAATCACCTGCAACTGAATCTTATTTTGAGGATTTCTATTTGACAACAATCGAGCTTGTAATTCCATGTTCCAAAGGGCATCTTCGTATGTATCAATACGACTGTCGTCGGCAGCAAACAGCATCTTGAAATTTATCTTTAAGTTTGATCTTGTATTCTCCTTATCAAAAATAAGCCCGTTATCTGAAACCACCTTCGTCCATACAGAATCATTCTGATGAGTCAAATCCGACAATTCATCAGTAGTAAGAGCTCCATAGTCAGAAATTAATTTATCTATTTCAGTAATCTCATATTCACTGAAACTGCTCATTATACCTGATGCAACTTTATTTGCATCACAAACAGAATTGACAACACACTTATCGTCTAAAGAACGATGAGACGCAACAAATTCGCCAAAAGCTCCATTCTTTATATCATAGACTTCCGGAGCCACCGGACCTTTCGCCCATGCATAGTAATCAAACCACGTTAATGGAAAACCTCTACCCTTCATAAAATGCTCATCTATTAGATATACTATTTTCAATAGTTTACGAAGATGAACATTAGGAATCCTACCGGCTATATAAGCCAGCAATATTCCATTCTTTTCCCTATTAACAGATATCCCTATACTCATTGTTTCAATAAATTATCTGCAAATATATATCCTTTATCTTAAACATGCAACATAAATAATCAAAAGATGTTTCAAGGCAAGTTCAATTGGAATCCCCTACCCTCAAATTATTTGTATCGACATATAACATATAGATTTTAAAGATTCAAAAGATTTTTTGATAATATAATCTTTAAAATCTTTTGAATCTATATGTTAATGTATTTACTTAGATATGAGGTTTTATATGGTGTGCTCGTGCTCCGCACGATTCATACATACAATCACATCTTCATGTCGCCATCTTTCTTCCAATATATCAGCCATTTTATGTATTGTTTTAATAATTCCGGTTGTAAATTTCAAAAATAATGCCCCACCTATGCCAAAAACAGGGATAGGTTATCGGTATCTTACAAATATTCTGCCGTATCAGCCTAATCTAATCGGATTCCAATCAGGATAATTTTGAATAAAATTTCGTAACTTTGCATATCTTATAGTAAAAGACAAGAAGGACACAAGAAGGACACAAGAAGGACACAAGTAGAAGACAAGTAGAAGACAAGAAGGAGACAAGAAGGAGACAAGAAGAAGACAGGTTCTGCTTATAATATCAGCCCAAATATCATAAAGTTAATCAAAGTTATTGGTGAAAACTGGTTCTCCATGAATGAACTACTTGATAGTTTTGGTTTCAAATCAAGAACTACATTCTTGAAAAATTATATAGCCCCTTCATTAGAAGCCGGAATAGTTACGCTGGAAGATCACAACAATCCAACATCACGCAATCAACGATATGGTTTGACCGTAAAAGGGAAAGTCATATTCTACGAAATATAACTCCAAATGCCTATGCCGAGAATTTCCAATCCCCGCTTCATGGAATGGCTTTGCGCCCCACATCACCATATTTTTTGATTTCCAAACATTTCCCTGACCTTATCAACTGTCATATTGGCAATCACTGCAATTTGATCAATCGGCAAACCGACTTTCATCATATTGACAATCATCTCAGTTTTCTCTTCCTCTCGACCTGTCTTTATCCCTTTCTCTATTCCTTTCTCTATTCCTTTGGCTTCGGCGTATGAAAGTTGACCTACAATATCTCGGTAGGCCTTCAGATCAGCATCATAATCCATCTTATCTTCATCACTCAGATTCGCGTATGATGCCACCGACGACAGTCGGCGGAAAAGTCTATCCTTTTGTGTGAATGGCATTGTCTCCATAGTACTCATGTTGTTAAATATGTAAAACCACTGATCTATCTTCTCACTACATTCCTCCGGTTTATCCTTACCGAATAACGGAAGCTGTATGAATATGTAACGTTGCTTGTCGCTGATCGGTTGGTGTGTCCGGAGGTCACACAGCGCGGCATCTATCCTGAACTCATCCTTGAATTTTTCAAGACAGAAATTCATGAACGAGATGATGTATATCGGCTCAAACTCATACAGCCAGTCCGACCCTACCTCTCCCTGGTCAACTATCGCCTTCGAAGCATAATAGACCATACGGTCAATGTAATAATTCTGGTTGCTGTTCTGCATCTCGACCGTAAAGCGTTTACCGTTTGTTGTCTGACAGTGGATGTCATAGATCACACCCCTCTCCCTCTTACGCCTCCGGCTCTTCTCCTTGTCAAGATACTGGAGATCAACAATCTTGTCAAAACCCGGCTCATCCTTCAACAAGTTATTGAGGAAATCAATAAGAAAGTCCTTCGACTCCTCTCGTCCGAAGATGTACTTAAAACCAAAATCGGTCATCGGATTGATATAGGTAGACATGGCATTATGTTTTAGTTTTCACAAAAATAGACATTAAAATCCATTTACGCAAACTTTTAACACCGTTTTTTAACAATAGCCATATATAAGATTGAGGAAGCAGTAAAATATATCATTACTGTTATAGACAGCTGCCATCATGTCGAAATTTTTGAAAAATTTTTGATATCCGAAAGTAAGACCTGCTCTCTTGCGGGCATCCAGAAAAATTGGGGTATTATATAATTCTCAGTGTGCGTTTCGCTTGTTTCGGGTGTTTCACTTGTTTCGGGTGTTTCGCTTGTTTCGGGTGAAACAGCGAAACAAGCGAAACACCAAATAAAATGTCAGATTAGTTTCAAAATAACAAAGCGGGTTATGGGGTCATGTATAACTTTGCGGCATCAAATAAATATCAAACTAAAAACAAGGTATTATGAACGATATGCTCGCTTGCATTTCCTCCATCCCCGATACAAGAGGATGGGGAGGGGGATCCTATTCCCAAAGAAATAGCTTCTATCCTACGGATGCTGAAGACTATCTCAAAAGAGAACGTGCCCTTCAGGAGGGAATCTCTATTGTCAGGAATTTGGCGGATAATCCTATCAAGCCAAACCGGATCCAGCAACTGATGAACGAATGTCACTTCGGTCTGCTACAGATCAAGGATGCCAACGAATGGATTGAGGACGCCCTCATGCGTCCGGACCCGGTGGCATTGTGGAAATCTCTATGGTATGAGGAGGAGATATGCTGTCTGTTTGCCGACAGCAACCTCGGTAAATCGGTATATGCCTGCAATATTGCCAACGAAATATCAAAGACAAGACCGGTGCTATACTGTGACTTTGAGCTTAGCGACAAGCAGTTCCAAATCCGTTTCACAAATACCCAGACTCAAAAACGGTATGGGTTCAATAAGAATTTCAAACGTGCGGAGCTGTCGGATGCTGCAAATTACTGTGAACCTTGTAATTTTGAGGAGGCGGTGATCAAGTCGATTGAGGATACGGCGTTAGGGCTAAGTATCAAGACCATAATAATCGACAACCTGACATGGATCTGCAACTCGTCTGACAATGGTGATGCCGCAGGCATACTGATGGCACGGCTTGTGCAGCTGAAGAAGAACCACGGATGGAGCATCCTTGTCATTGCCCACACCCCGAAACGTAGCCTGAGAAACCCAATTGACCAGAACACACTTGCAGGAAGTAAGAAGCTGATGAATTTCTTTGACAGTGCGTTTGCAATAGGCAGAAGTGCCAAGGACGAGAACCTACGGTATATCAAGCAGATAAAATGCCGTTCCGGTGCCTTCGAATATGGAGAGGACAACGTGATAGTGGCTGATATTGTCAAGGAACCAAACGGTTATCTGCATTTCAATGAGATCGGACATGACAGAGAAACCAACCATCTGAGAGAGAAATCTGATAATGATGTCAATATGATTAAAAACAATATAATCGAGCTCAGACGGAAAGGGAAGAGTTATCGGGAGATTGCTGCCGAGTTAGGGATTAGCGTTGCCAAGGTGCACCGAACTCTGGTGAATGTCGATATCAGCAAATAACGGCTTGATAGCTGTTCCAACCGTTTCGCCTGTTTCGCTTGTTTCGCTGTTTCGCTTGTTTCACCCGAAACAGGTGAAACAGATGAAACAAGTGAAACGCCATGAATCACTATAATCTGACAAAAACTCACAGCCATGTTATACCGACGCCCAATTCAATTAGACCCCACCAGCCGCAAGACGATATGCCCTAACTGTGGGAAAAAGAGATTCGTCGACTATGTTTATTCCGACGACAAGACACCGGTAGCCTCCGGCACCTGTGGGAAATGTGACCGTGCCGACCATTGCGGCTACCACTACCCTCCCAAGGACTATTTCCGTGACCACGACTTCCGACGCCTGTCACGCCGTCACCCGTATCTCCGACAGAGAGTGCTGCGTCCCACCTCACTCATCTCCGAGAGCCCCACATTCATACCGAAAGAGATAGTGTTTGCATCAATGACCAACTACCACCGCAATCCACTTGTCAGTTTCCTGCACACTCTCTTCGACTCCAACGCCGGACAAGAGATTCCCGGAATTGTTGAATCGACAGTGACAAAATACGGTGTGGGTACCTCCACACGCTACGGCGGCTCGACCGTGTTCTGGCAACACGACATCTACGGTAATTTCCGCACCGGTCAGATAATCGGCTACGACTCTGACACCGGCAAACGGGTGAAGGGACAACAGAACTACGTGCATTCCGTATTGTCTGACAGGTTCCCCGATTTCCAGCTGCGGCAATGCTATTTCGGGAGTCACCTGTTGCGCATATCTGACAAAGAACGGAACGCAAAGAATGAGTTACGTCGAGAACTGGGTATCACCGAGGAATTTGAGCCGGCGATATGGCTATTTGAGTCGCCGAAGGCGGCACTCATTGCCGACATAGCCCTGACGTGGGGAGGGATGCAGGGAGCCTACCTTCCTATGGCAACCTTCGGTTGTGCGGGACTCAACCCCAAGGCAGAATGTTTCCTTGACCCATACGACAAGCACCAGGCACTTCGCGGACGCACTGTAATCCTCTTCCCCGACAATGGCAAATACGACGAATGGAAATCAAAAGCCGACCAACTGCGCCCATACTGCCAGGAAGTGACCATCTCCTCCGTCATGGAAGAATGGCATCGCCCCACTCACACCTCCGCAATCACCCCGACAACACATACAATCGAACCGGGCGATGGTTTCGACGACCTCATCATCCGACACGTCCAAGCCCACCAACCCATCTGGCATCTCCTGACCTCCTTCTGACCATCTCTAATTATTTTTGAGAGCGTTATATAATTAAGGACCTGAACCTTATCTATGCGAGATATCTTCAGTGTCAGTCATCGTCACTTTTGCCTATATAATTAATGAATTTACTTAGATATGAGGTTTTATATGGTGTGCTCGTGCTCCGCACGATTCGTACATACAATCACATCTTCAGGTCGCCATCTTTCTTCCAATATATCAGCCATTTTATGTATTGTTTTAATAATTCCGGTTGTAAATTTCAAAAATAATGCCCCACCTATGCCAATATCGGGATAGGCGGGGCATTTTCAGATTTATTTTGTGGCTTTGAAATTGAAGATGGGGCGGATCGTGGTGGCGATGGTTACGGTGTCGCTGATGTTGCTGACTATCTCGGTAGCAGGTTTGTAGACCATCGGCGATTCGTCGCGTGTAAAGTCGGTGATGCACTCTGAGTAGATCCCTTCCATCGATGCCTCGAAGTCTTCCATCGTTACCTCCCTGTATGCCTGTATACGGCTCATCACCCGTCCGGCTCCATGCGGCGCAGAGCTGTTCCAATCTGCATTACCTTTGCCTACACATATCAATGAACCGTCACGCATATTGAGCGGTATGATGCACCGTTCGCTTATGGCAGCCGAAATCGCCCCCTTGCGTATTACATTGTCGTCACTGATATAGTTGTGGACACTCTCAAACTCCTCCATGATCTCCACACCGGGGAAGAATTTAAGCAAGAGCAATGAGATCAGTTTCCTGTTAAGCACCGCCCATCGCTGGCAAAGACGCATATCGTGAAGATATCGCTCTCTCCCCTCACACTCCAGATAACAAAGATCGGCGGGAAGCGACGGCTCCGCTGCATGGTATTCCTTACGCATCCTCTTTATAACCTCCTGAAGTTCGGAGCGACGCCCTGCTGCCTTATATTCCTCAATCGTGTGCTTTATCGACTCCTCAAAATCATCCGCACCATCAGTAAGATGCTTCACCGCTTTAGCCTGATAGATCTCAGCCACCTGCTTGCCAAGATTACGCGACCCGGTGTGAATCACCAGATAGACATCACCCTTATCATCCCTGTCAAGCTCTATGAAATGGTTGCCACCGCCAAGCGAACCTATCGACTTATTGATACGGTCGGTAAATTTCAACTCCCTGTAGCAGTAGAGTTCCGTGACAAGCCGCTTTGCCTCACGGTATATCTCCATCTCCTCACCCACGAGCGGACGGAACCCGAATCTATCCTCACGCACAATCTTACCGGAGGGTACGTTCCGCGGATATGCTCATTGAAAGCATGGAAATCTATCTCCACGACATTGCCGAGATTAAGCACACGCATACCGCATCCGATATCCACCCCCACGATGTTTGGAATCACCTTATCGCCGAGGTTACCCGTGAAACCTATCACGCATCCGGCTCCGGCATGCACATCAGGCATAATACGCAGTTTTTTTATCGGAGAATACGTCAATCGACAGCAGACGCGCGATCTGCTCCATTGCAGAATCCTCAACGTTGTCGGTGAATATCTTCACGTCATATCCTTCTATTCCTTTCATATCAATCTGTTTTTAATGATTTTAATATTGTTTATTTATTGAGTGCAAAGTAAGACAATAGGTGCGCCATCTAATGGCGCACTTCAATATTTTTTTGTAATTTCGCAAAAAAATTTCAAAACATGCCTCTCAACAGAAACACACTGATGCGATTGCGCACCATCGACGCCTGTCTTTGCCGCCGTCAACGCCGTTGGACCCTTGAAGACCTTCGGACAGCCTGCGAGGATGCCCTATATGAATATGAGGGGATCTCATCAATATCAAAGCGCACCATCCAGCGAGACATCGAACTGATGCGTAGCGGCAAACTCGGCTACAATGCCCCTATCATCGTCATGGAGAATAGGTATTACACATACGAAGATCCGGATTTCAGTATCACGCAACTCCCCCTCTCGAAGCAAGATATCTCGGAACTATCGGCAGCTATGGAGATAATACGCCACTATGGTGGGTTCCGCGACATGGCGGGACAGGAGGATATACTCGCTCGTATTCAAGATAAAATACAGAGCAGCGAGTCCCATCGTCAGGTGGTGTTCATCGACACCAACAACCGGCTGAAAGGGCTTGACTTTCTTTCCGTGCTATATGACCATATCATAAGAAAGGATGCCATTGAAGTGATCTATCAATCTTTCAAGGCGCGACGCCCAACCTGCCTATTCATCTCCCCTTACCTATTGAAGGAATACAACAACCGCTGGTTTCTCGTGGGATACAATCATAAAAAGCACGATATACAGACCATCGCGCTTGACAGGATTTTCAAGGTGGTGCGTTCAAGCCGCACTCCTTATAAGGAGAATACATTCTTTGAGCCGGAGCAATATCTTGATGATATGGTAGGGGTGACACGCGACATCGATTCCTCTCCCAAGAGATTACAATAAGAATCGACTCCGACCAGGCTCCATACGTACTGACCAAACCTATCCACCATTCCCAACAACTGATAAGGGAGAATAATGACGGGAGCATCGTGATAATGCTGAACGTAATTCCCAATCATGAATTGGAACGTGTCATACTCGGATATGGTCGGCACATAGAGGTGGTGTCGCCTCCGGAAATACGCCGTCATATCGCCAACCATGTGATGACTTCAGCATCCTTCTATAAAGATGCAGATGCAAAAGCGTAGCGGTATCCGACATTCATGACAAAACAAACCGGAAATATCTCCGTTTAATAATTCAGAGTTTATGTGGTATCGGATTTTTAACAAATATTGTAAACAGGTAAAAATTGGAAGAGAAAGGTAAATTAGGACTCTGGAGACTGGTGGCTATAGTCTTCGGATCGGTGATTGGCGGAAGCATTTTCAATATCGCCCAGAATATGGCACATGGGGCGGCTTTGGGAAGCGTGCTATGCGCGTGGGGGATCACCGGCATCGGTATCGGGATGCTCGTATCCACGTTTAAGATTCTTGCTAAAAAACGTCCTGACCTAACCGCCGGAATCTATCAGTATGCACAGGTAGGATTCGGCGACTGGTGGGGATTCAACATGGCGTGGGGTTATTGGTTGTGTGTGATTTTGGGTAATGTCACGTATGCAGTACTTCTGAATGACTCCATAGGGCGTTTCTTCCCGTGCTGAACGAGCATGGATGGCAGACAGTGGTATTCGGCTCAGTGCTGATATGGCTGATGTACTACATCGTCACACGTGGCATACAATCCGCCTCCTACATCAATACCCTGCTCTCTGTGCTTAAATTCAGCTGCATCATCTTCATCATCATTATCCTTGCCGTCAGCGCGAAGGTCGGCATGTTCACCCTTGACTTCTGGGGAAACCTGAATCCGGAACTTCCATCCGTAGGCGCACAGGTCTCCTCATGCATGCTCGTCACCATCTGGAGCTTCCTCGGTATTGAGGGGGCAGTGATGATGTCGTCGCGTGCAAAGAGACATTCCGACGTGGGGAAAGCTACAATCACCGGATTTCTTCTCGCCCTGATGCTCTACATCCTTGTCACCACACTGTGCTTCGGAATCATGACCCAACCGGAACTCGCCGCGCTCCCCAACCCTTCGCTGGCATACGCGCTGGAGGTGTGCGCCGGACCATGGGCAAAATGGTTTGTGATCTCGGCAATAATTCTCTCCGTAGCGGGGGCTTTGTGGCATGGACGCTACTGTGTGCGCAGACACCCTACGAGGGAGCCGTAGAGAAGATACTTCCCCGTCAGTTCCTGTCGGTCAACAGGCATGGTGTGCCTGCTTACGGGATGAGAGTTTCCTCCATAGCCATGACCTTATGCCTGCTGCTCGTGGTCACAGCCGAAGATGTATACCTTGCTGCCGTCAATCTCGCATCCATGATGATACTCCCCTGCTACCTATGCTGCGGATTATATCTTCTGAAACTAATCTTCTGTAACCGCGTGTGGACGTCAAGAAACAAGAAACTTCCGGCAATCATAGTCATAGCGAGCGGCACCACCATCTACTGCATATACTCCATCTGGGCAGGTTCGCTATCACTCCTCGTCATGACCTCGATGTTCTACACCGCCGGTTTCCCATTTTTCATAATGGCACGCCGCCAGCATCGTCAGAACGGCACTTCCTCCACGGATAAAATAATATCCACAAGAGAGTCGGTAATGTCGGGAGTGATGCTTATTCTCGCCTGCCTATCCATATACATGCTTGCCACGGGGCGATTCGCATTATCATAATGCCACAGACGACAGGTAGTTTTACCTGAAATTTTCAAGGAAATATAACAATTATCTCAATTTTATCATTTTCTTAAAATTATTTTTCTTATCTTTGTGGCGAAGATGTGTAACATCAAAGCCTTATTCTAACAATTCACACTGATTAATCATGAAAAGACTAATCATTCCCGCATCTCTCCTGATGGCATCCCTTTCTGCATCAGCGGTAAGCCCGTTGTGGATGCGCGATGTAAAGATTTCCCCTGATGGGAAAACGATTGCTTTCTCCTATAAAGGGGATATTTTCACAGTGCCCTCAACCGGAGGAAATGCCACCCGACTCACTACGTCGGCGGCGTATGAAAGCACACCGATATGGTCGCCCGACGGCACCAAGATAGCATACGCTTCCGACCGGAACGGTGGCAAGGATATTTACATTATCCCTTCAAAGGGTGGACAGTCCACCCGTCTTACGTTCAACTCCGTGGCAGAGACTCCGGAAGCCTTCTCCCCGACGGCAAGAACGTGATTTTCTCCGCCTACATACAGAAACCGGCTGTCAACATCTCCGGTCCACACAGATCGCAGAGTGAGCTATATTCAGTCCCGGCTGAGGCGGGCGTCCCGTACAGATACTCTCAACTCCGGCAGTGAGCGTGGCAATGCGCCCCGACGGAAGTTTCCTTTATGAGAATGTTAAGGGTTCGGAAGACAAATGGAGAAAACACCACACCTCTTCCGTGACGCGTGATATATGGATGTATGAACCATCTTCAAAATCATACACTAACCTTACTGCACGTGCCGGCGAAGACCGCGAACCGGTGATTGCCCCTGACAATAGCAGCTTCTATTTCCTGAGCGAACGCGACGGCGGATCGTTCAACATCTACAAGCAACCGATCGCACAGAATGCCTCGCCGGAGAAACTCACCTCATTCACGAAACATCCGGTGAGATTCCTCAGTGCTGCTAAAGACGGCTTGCTCGCTTTTACTTTCAATGGCGAAATCTACACGATGCAACCGGGAGGAAAGGCAAAGAAACTTCCGATTGAGGTAATCGACGACTTCTCTGAAGACGTAAAGGAGATACCCTTCTCAAAGGTGCAGGGGGCGGTTGTTTCCCCGACGGCAAACAGGTGGCATTCACAGTAAGAGGCGAGGTGTTTGTGACCTCTTCCGAATACCCCTCCACCAAACAGATAACCCATACTCCCGGCGTGGAATCAAGGATATCATGGGGAAGCGACGGACGATCCCTATATTATGGCTCTCTGCGCAACGGCAAGAGCAACATCTACAAAGCTACCATCAAACGCGATGATGATCCCAATTTCTCCAATGCGACACTTATTGAGGAGACTGCATTGTTCCCCGACGACGGCGTGGAGAGAAGTCATCCCTCCATCTCTCCCGACGGGAAAAAGATGGTATTTACAGAAGACCGCAACAAGCTGAAGGTGATGGATCTGGAGACAAAGAAGGTAAAGACGCTCTCCGACGACAGAATCGCCACTTCTCGCTCCGGCAGCATCAGCGTGGAATGGAGTCCCGATAGCAAATGGGTGACTCTCGAAGTTATGAACCCGATGCACGAGCCGTATGACGACATTGCGATAATCAACGTGGATAATGCCGAGTTTATCAATCTTACCAATACCGGATATTTCGACCAGAACCCACGTTTCAACAGCGACGGCACTGCCGTAATATTCGATTCCGAACGCTATGGCATGAGAAACCATGCATCTTGGGGATCTCAATCCGATGTCTTCATGGTGTTCCTCACAAAAGAGGCATACGACAAATACCGTCTGTCGGAAGAGGACTTCGCCCTGCTGAAAGAGATTGAGAAACAGCAGAAGAAGGATGCCGACAAGAAGGATAGCACTGACAAGTCGAAGAAGAAGGATGCTAAAGATAAGAAAGATTCAAAGGATAAGAAGGAATCCGGAAAGGAGGATAAGGAAAGCAAGGATATCAAGATTGACCGAGAAGGCATTCAGGACCGTATCGTGCGTCTGACCCCCACTTCCTCTTCTCTCGTTGACTTCACATTGTCGAAAGATGGCGAGACTCTCTATTTCATCACATCATTCGAGGATGGCTACGATCTTTGGAAGAAGGATCTACGTAAGGGCGACATATCAATCGTGAAGAAATTGGGCAACTCCCCGCCGGGATACAGACCACGGCTGACGGAGGCATGTATCTTGTAGGTTCCACCGTAAAGAAATTCACACCCTCTTCCGGCAGCATCAAACCAGTGACCACTTCCGGATCTGTTAAGATCGATCCCTACAAGGAGCGTGAGGCAATGTATGAATATATGGCTATCGAGGCTAAAGAACGTTTCCTTCTCCCCGAAATGCCTATCAACTGGAAGGAGTATGTCGACAACTATCGCAAGTTCCTCCCCCATATCAACAACAACTATGACTTCCAGGCTCTTCTCAGCGAGATTCTCGGTGAGGTCAACGTGTCGCATTCCGGAGGTAGATACTACAGCAGTCCCGCAAAAGAGGCAACAGCTTCTCTCGGTTTGATATTCGACCTCACCTCCGACAAGGATGGTCTTCTGATTGAAGAGATTGTTGAGGGTGGTCCGTTTGACAGAGCCACTACCCGCGTTAAGGCAGGCGATATGGTTGAGGCAATCAATGGCGAGAAAATCAAGAAGGGTGAGGATTGGACCTCCCTCCTCAACAACACCGCCAAGAAGAAGACTCTCGTGGCATTCGCAAATCCTTCCACCGGAGAGAAATGGGAGGAGGTTGTTCTCCCGATCACAACGGGCAAGATGAGCGACCTTATGTATGAACGTTGGGTGAAGAGGAACGAACATATCGTTGACAGTCTTTCCAACGGACGTCTCGGATACGTACATATAGAATCAATGAACGACGACAGCTTCCGCACAATCTATGCGAAGATTCTCGGTGAGTACAATACTCGCGATGGTATCGTGATCGATACTCGTTGGAATGGTGGCGGTCGTCTGCATGAGGATATTGAAGTGCTCTTCAGCGGCGAGAAATACTTCACTCAGGAGAATCATGGCAGAAATTCGGCTGAGATGCCATCACGCCGATGGAACAAGCCGACAATCATGATCACCGGTGAGGCTAACTACAGTAATGCACACGGCACACCTTGGGTATATAAATTCAAGAATCTCGGTAAGCTTGTGGGTATGCCTGTGCCGGGAACGATGTCAAGCGTGAACTGGATCACGATGCAGGATCCCTCCATGGTATTCGGTATCCCTGTGACAGCCTATCGTCTTGCCGACGGCACAATCCTCGAGAACACTCAGCTCGAACCGGACATCAAGGTGGAGAATCTTCCCGCCGACGTAGTGAAAGGTCACGACGCCCAGCTTGAGACAGCCGTCAAAGAGCTCCTGAAAGAGACCAAGAAGAAATAACAACAGCAACTTCAATCTGACGCCCCTAAGTTCAATTGAAGTCAACTACATCTATCTCGCTTAAAAGTGACCTCAAAAGTTATACGAAAAACTTTTGGGGTCACTTCATTTTTATGAAATAATCTCTAATAAATAAGATTGTTATTACGTTAAAAAATATTATGATTGAGTAATTTTACTCGAATTACTTGATTATACGTGTTAAAATGCTCGATTTTTCAGAAAGTTTTTTAACACTTATGACAACCACAAAAAGTCCATCATAAAAATTACGGAAATAATAAAGACGAACTATTATGATTCTCAGTTTACGTATCAAGAATTTCTATTCGTTAAGAGATGAAGTTGTGATTGATTTCACAGCAAATATGAACTCACGTAATTCTCGTAACGCTCAACCCAATAGCTTAATAGATTTTCACGGAGATAAGTTTGTTAATATTATTGGATTGTTCGGTGGTAATGCAGCCGGAAAGTCAAACCTAATCAAGGCAATGGACTATTGCAGAAATCTCATCCTGACTTCCCATCTCAATAATGAGGGGGATGAATTAGGCAACGTGTCATTTAAGTTTGGAGGAAATATGCCCTCCGAATTTTATATAGACTTTGTTACTGATGGTATTGAATATGAGTATTCATTTGAGATATATGGTGGGGTCATAACGTCGGAAGAACTATATTATTATCCCAATAAACGAAAATCAAGAATATTCTCTCGTACTGAGACCACTTCATACTACTTCAAAAAGGGAGTCATACCACGTCCGTCAGAAGTAGTGGCTAACACGGGTCCGAAGACACTGTTTTTGAGCAGGGCAAGTTCAATGCAGAAGGAGATTGCTCAGAAAGTTTTTCGATTCTTCCTTAATGAAATGATGGTAGGACGCGGATCTGTTGATTTATCTAATTTATCTGTAGCAGAATTTGAAAACGACAAGAAATTATTGCTCATGGGGCTTGAAGTGTGTGACAGTGACATAATTGATATAACATTATCTGAAAATATGTCTGGTCAACTTATTTTGCAAAGTTTTCATCGGGAAAATCCCGAACTGCCATTTGATTTTATAAAGGAGGAATCAGACGGTACTAAGAGTCTGCTGACGCTATTGATTATCATCCTACGTAAGATTACTGCCGGAGCCACATTCTTTATAGATGAATTTGACCTGAAGCTGCATCTGCGGTTGGCTGAATTTATACTTGATTTGGTCAGGTCGTCCAAATCAGCACAGATGGTCTTTACCAGTCACAATCCATTGTTGATTGATACCGACTCGCTAAGACCGGAGCAAATAGTATTTGTAAGTAAACAGTCTGATGGTAATTCAGAATTTGTCTCACTCGCTGAATTTGTGGGAATAAACAAAATCAAAGACATTCGACAGGCTTATCTTCAAGGACGCTTTGATGGAGTGCCTTATATTGGAAGTGCTCGTTCCCTCATCTCCGAAATCACATTGAATCATGAGAAAGCGTAAGATATCAAAGAAAAAAGAACCTCGTACTGTCTTCTTGGTTATATGTGAAGGTGAAACAGAACGAGAATATGTTGAAATCTTGAAACTATGGTACCGTCTTCCTGTTGTTATCAAGACAAGAGTGAGCGGGAATAAGATAAACCAACGACTCGTAGACCAATATATATATGAACTTGGACTTGATAAGGATGACGATTATAGGGTTTTCTTCGTCTATGACGCAGATATAAAAGATATTGTTCATCGGCTTAAATGTATGCAAGGAACGCTAATATTATCCAATCCCTGTATCGAACTTTGGTTTATGCTTCACTCTAAGAAATTTGGCAAAGTATGTGATTCTGCATCCATTGTCAAGGAATTGAAATCTTCTGATACAGTGTGGACAAATTACCAAAAAGGACAATTCAGTTACGACCAATCAAAATTTTTAATGACACATACAAATAAGGCATCCGAAAATGCCAGCAAATTACGTTGGCCTGACAATCCATCTACAAATATGAGTGTTTTTATCGACTCTTTGGAAAGTGTTAAAAAATATTGAAGCTGATAAAAAAAGTCCGTCAGAAGTGTTAAAATGGTCATTTTAGAGGTATTTTAACACTTCTGACGACCCCAAAAAGTCCGTCAGAGTCTATTTTCAGTATTTTGCATGTAAGAGGAAAAAACTATTTTTTGGCGGACTGTTGTGGGCTTCTTTAAATTTTTTTTTAGTAGATGACAAAAATTAAATTTATGCTGTTAAACACTTAATTTTTAGTCGATTAAATTTGCAAAAGTCCCTGAAAATTAGTAATTTAAAGGAAAAGTTTGGACGCTTTTTCTCATGAAAACTACTAATTTCAAGGACTCGGTCAAAGTTAACCAAATCCTCCCGATTATGCAAGAGCACTTTGGTCAAAGTATGAATTTGGCACGCATAAAACTCATGGCGTTGCTGCTCCATGCACTCTGTGTGGTGCAGACTGTCAGCCTCCACAAACTGGCTGATGCGATGCCTACGGCTGTAGACAAGGATTCCAACCTCAGACGGCTCCAAAGATTCTTTGCCAAGTATGTACTTGACCTTGACATCATAGCCCGTATGATTTTCTCGCTGCTTCCTGTCAAGACCGGTCTTGTGCTGAGCATGGACCGGACCAACTGGAAGTTCGGGGAGTTCAATATAAACATCCTTATGTTGGGCATAACCTATAAAGGGATTGCCTTCCCTTTGATATTCAGCCTTCTTCCGAAACGTGGCAACTCCAACTGGGAAGAACGCAAGAAAATTATGGAACGTTTTATCCGTCTTTTCGGAGCGGAATGCATCGACTGCCTTGTGGCAGACCGCGAGTTCATCGGAAAGGAATGGACAGGATGGCTCAACAGCCGTCGCATACGGTATTACATCCGAATACGTCAGAACTTCTGGATTGTCAAGCCTTCCACCGGTGAGAGAATCCGAGCCTGGTGGCTGTTCAATGATTTGAAGGTCGGTCAGGAGAAATTCTTCCATACGCTCTTTCTTCACAAAGGTGAGTATGTCTATCTTGCCGGCAGCCGGATCAAAAACTCCGATGGTGTTCCGGAATTGCAGATTCTCATATGCTTCAATCGGCCCGAGGAGGCGATTTTGACATACAAAAAACGATGGGAGATAGAAACGGCCTTTAGAGCCATGAAATCTTCCGGCTTCAACATCGAGGATACCCATATGCGTGATATGGACCGCATCGCAAGACTTGTCGCGATGGTCTGCATGGCTCTTGTATGGGCGTATCTCGTTGGTGAACATAAAGATATAAATATTAAACCGATAAGGATTCTGAAACATGGAAGAAAGGCAAAGTCGCTTGTCAAATATGGATTGGAAGAGATTTCGACCATACTTATGCGTCCGACTTATACCCCAAAATTCGATGTTTTCAAATTTTTGTCATGTACTTAAAAATTTTTTGCTAATTTTGCAGTTACATTTATCCGTTGAGAATATCTGCATCGGAAAATCAATGTAATTTATCAGATGAAGACCAATTACCGCATTTTCTCCTGGATGGGAATAGCTGCCGTCGCATTACCGATCTTTGCAGCCCAACCAAACCTTCCCAAAGTAGAGATACTCGGCAAAGAGTATTTCTATCACGAGATAAAAAAAGGGGAATCCATATATGGAATAGCAAAGCAACATGGCTGGGATTTGAACGAGCTGATCAAACTGAATCCTAATGCCTCTTCCGAGATGAAAAAAGGATCGCGTCTATATTATCCCGTAGATGCTCCCGTTTCCGGCAATAATACCAATAGCGGCAATTCTGACAGGAATGTCAATAATGTCGTTTCTGACGATAATGACAATAATGACAATATTGTCAGAAATGACAGCAATGACTCTGCCGACTCTGCCGAACAGACCTCTTACGAACCCATCCGCCACGTCGTGAGAAAAGGCGAGACCGTATATAGTATCTCACGCCAATACAACGTGCCTCTTGAGCAGATATATGAGGCCTACCCAAATGCAAGATATGGTATCAAGGCGGGTGAGACAATCGTAATCCAGCAATCACCGGAAACTGTATCCGACAAATATCTATATTATGTGGTGAAACATGGCGACACTCTCTATTCCCTCGCCAAGAGATACCACACGACGGTGGAAGATATACTCTCTGCCAACCCTGCCGTGTCAGAAAAGAATTTCAAGGCGGGCGAAACTGTGAGGATTGCAGTAAACTCCAACAGTAAGAACGTGCATACCGAAACGGTCGAAGAGGAACGTCTTGCAAGCGTTGAGAGCTATAAGGTCGGGAAAAATGAGACATGGGAAACCATTTCCCAAAAGACCGGCGTGGATGAATCCACTCTCCGCGATGCCAACGAGAACACTACCAACCTCAAGAAAAACACCATTGTAAACGTGCCTGTCGTGGAGACCGTGCAAGTTGAGAAAGTGGTGGAGACGCAAGACCCCAGAGAATTGTCGTCGGAAGGGATACAGGAGATGTATGATTCTATCCACAACATCGATTCCGATCGAGAGCTCCTTAATGAGGTGAAAGTAGCTGCCATTCTCGACGAACCGACTTCAAAAAAGGATGTCGACTTTACAAGAGGGTTCCTTCTCGCAATTGATGAGCTGAAGAACTCCCCTTATAAGATCAATTTCAAGGTTATTGACGGAAGGGGTGCCACCACAAGCGTGACAGATGCTCTTGACGATTTTGAGCCGAACCTTATCGTGGCTACTGCCGACAAGAATTTCCCCGCTTTCCTTGCTGACTATGGCAACACCAACCATATCGAGGTGGTCAACGTATTCGATGTGAAGAACGAGCTATTTGAAGACAATCCTTCAATGGTGCAGATTCTCCCCCCGTCAGCATTCTTCAACCAGCATCTTGCCGACAGAATCTATGATGAATATTCCAGTAGGAAGGTAATCGTAGTAGGTAATGAGGATGCCAACGATGGTATCGCGGAAATACTTCTTCCAAAATACTCGTCTGATAAAGTGACAAAGAGAAGTATTGCCGCCCTCTCCGATACTGAACTGGGCGAGACTGATTCCTACCTCATATATGCCTATTCCAACAAGAAAGAGGAGATTTCGGATATCCTTCATTCTGTAGACAATCTGAGGGAGAAATATCCCGCCACATCTATAACCCTGGTGGGACGTCCGAGCTGGGTGATGCTTACCGACACCTACGGCGACCGCTTCTCCGATGCCGAGGTATTGATCCCTTCAAGAGTATGGTTTGATGCTGACTCATCCCATGGCTCAAGGTTCAATGCTTCCTTCTCCGACATGTATGGCGGACATCCGGTGAAATCCTTCCCCAACTTCGCGGCAAGCGGGTATGACGTGGCAAAATACTTCATACCCTCCACTGCAGCAAACGGAGGCGACTTCAACCGTGGATTCTCCGGCAGTGATGACCCAACCATTCAGACCGATATAAACCTTGTCAGGGTCAATAACTGGGGTGGATTCATCAATCCGACAGGCTACCTGCTCAAATTCCGTAAGGGGGGATTTATTGATAAAGAATTAGTGAAATGAGATTCGGAAAGTCAATAATATCCCTTTCATCAGGCAAATGGATGAAGTCGGTGCTGGCATCCGCAATGCTGTTGTCGGCAGCATCAGCTGTAGCGCAGACCCACTACAGCTCAAACGTGGCTATCGGCGTCAAGGGGGGTGCAACATTGTCTGAGGTATTTTTCAATCCATCCGTCCGTCAGAAATTCAACCCGGGTATGACTGCCGGCGTGATGGTGAGATATGTAGAGGAGGATCATTTCGGACTTCTCGCAGAGCTTAATTTCGTGCAGCGTGGATGGAGCGAGAATTTTGAAGAGGCTCCATATAACTACAGCAGGACGCTCAATTATGTGGAACTTCCGGTGATGGCACACATCTATTTCGGACGACGTGGCAAATTCTTCTTCAATGCCGGACCACAGGTAGCGTTGTTCCTCGGTGAATCCACAAGTGCGAATTTCGATCCGAAACAGATGGCATCACTCCCCGATTTCCCGTACAACAACCGCATGAACGAGCAAATGCTAATGGATGCGACTCAGAAACTGGACTATGGCATTTCAGCAGGGTTAGGCGGTGAGTTCAACCTAAACAAACGCAACTCGCTATGCATTGAAGCCAGATTCTATTATGGACTCGGCAACGTATTCCCCTCAAAACGGACGGATACTTACAGTGCTTCAAACCAGATGACAATCTCCGCGACAATCGGATACTGGTTCAGGGTAAAATAATGCCGATTCTGTAATTAATGTCATTATTGTCAAATTGCCAATAATGACAGGATTGTCAGAATTATCAGAATTTAAAATAGAAAATCCGGATTCAAAATGGTTTTGAATCCGGATTCCTTTTTTCAATTATCTTTCAATCAGAGTCCTATCTCTGATAGGATCATCAAATAGATTACGCATGCCGGCATAACAAAGAGCAATGAATCGATGCGGTCAAGTATGCCGCCATGACCGGGGATCAGTGAGCCTGAATCCTTTATATGCAGGCTGCGCTTAAGCATTGATTCCACGAGATCTCCCCATGTGGAGAAGAGGCAGACCACTACCCCAAGACCGACCCAGCCATATACGCTTATCTCCAACCCGAAGAAGGTGGAGGCATAGATACCGAACAGGACTGATGCAATGACGTCGAATGCCAGACCTCCGAAGAATCCTTCCCACGATTTCTTCGGGGATATACGCTCAAACAGCCGATGACGTCCCAACATGCTCCCCACAAGAAATGCACCCGTATCGTTTAGCCATATCAGTATGAAGATGGCAAGCACTGCGTGGAGATGCCACACGTCGGCGAGAAGCACCATCAATCCTAAGGGCAGACCGATATATATCTGCGACATGAAGGACTTCGCTATGGACGTTATAGGGGTCGTGCTCTTGATGTAAAGCTGCAACGTCATACGCAGCAGCATTATAAACACCCATATTACCAACGGATAAAACAGCCGACCAAATACCAGCATGACCACACCAAGCATATCAAGACCCATGATCAGCGGACCTCCGGAGCCCATCTTTTCCGTAATCTTATCAAACTCGTAAACTGCCAGCAACGCACATACCGTCGCCAGACAGCTGAACGGAGTCAATCCCCAAAATATACACCCTATGATCAGTCCGGCATAGATAAGCCCTGACACTGTTCTTACTGATAATTTTTTCAGATCCATTTCTCTTTTGTTTTTCGCTGCAAAAGTACAAAGAATTTAGAAATCTTCAAAAAATCGTCCGAATTTAAGACTTCGTTTCGAATTATATTCTATCAAAGAATCCCTCATATTCCTCATCTATAATCTTCCATTCACTATTTTTACGGCTTCCTGAACGAGAAATCCTGCCTGTATCTTGCAAGCGTTTTAGATTTTTTTGAACTTGACGTTGGGATATTTTTAGTTTTTCTGCCATCTGTGCAGTAGTTATCCGAGGATTCGTTGATATAATACTGTAAATTTGGCGACTCGCCCTCAAGAACTCTTTTCTGTCTTTTACGAACTGTTCATCCTTATTCGCGAACTCTTTTCCGTCATTCGCGAACTCTTTTCCGTCATTCGCGAACTCTTTTCCATTATTCGCGAACTCTTTTCCGTCATTCGCGAACTCTTTTCCGTCATTCGCGAACTCTTCCACATTACCCTCTTCACTTATTTCCACCCTATCATGGTCATAATTCAGATTCCACAGTATCACATGAAACTCTGAAGCATTAGAGTTAAACTCCGGTGCATGATAATCCAAAAGATGTTCGTAATGCTCATAAGTGTTTATTATCTTTTTCATTCCACTTCCTCGCCTTTCCATAAGTCCCAATCGACTGAAGAAATCTGCCAATAACGGATTCCTTCTTTTGGATGGAACAGTAAGTGGATTCAACTGCTGAATCAGTCTTCCATCCATCATACCTCCGGGAGAATATATTTCTAACCTATTATCATACATGTCAATATGAATTTCACTTCCCATTTGCACATAATCTCGATGGATAATTGCATTCACTATCGCTTCTGTCACTGCTCTCTCCGGATAATCGGGAAGTTCCTCACGATAATCATTCTTCTTCCTCCATTTCTTCTGCGAATTATTTCTGACAAAAGATACGGCATCCTGTAACTGACCAATTATACTACCGTCCAATTCAATGTCATCTATCGCTTCCCCCAATCCATTTGTCATGTCCAGACCATTCCAACGGGTACAGAATATGCGTGATTGTCGTAAAGGGGATTCATCAGCTAATAATGCGCCGGCATTCGTCAGATTACCATTCTCATCAATAATTCCCCATGACACAAACTCATTATCTTCAAATGAACGCTGTAATCTTTTGTAATGCACAGACTTTAGTTTGGAAAATGCCATATCTCCGAACTTGTAATTTGATGGCAGACTGTCGTAAGTTCTTCCGGAACCTCGCATAACAAGGTTCTTCAATTGAATACGGTCTGCAGTGACAGATTCATTGCCTATGCGTACAAATGCAAGACGTTGTTTGTCGCCAATATAATAATAAGGAGTTTCTTGTCCAGGATATACATGCAACACGACAAGCGTCTTACAATCAACTTTCTTATATTCAAGATTGACTGCCGGAACCGGATCAAGTTTGTTTTTTATCTCCTCGCTGATTCTCTCGGCATCACCTTCCGCATCATCAAGCCCGACTACTTGATTATCATCACTAATACCAAATATCAACATACCCCCTTCACCATTCGCAAAAGCAGACACACTTTTGAGCCAACTTTTAGGTCGTTTGATCTCAAGCATTTGTTTTTTGTCGTAGGCTGTTGCTTCTCCGATTAGTTTTTGTATTTCTATACTCATACGACATTATTTTGAAATCGTTTATCATTTCCAATGTATCAGCTTACGTATTATTTCTGCTGCCTTTGTAGGTCAGATTTCTTCGCGGAGCCATTTCTCCAATTCGGATTTCCATTGGTCTTTGTAGGTGAACCATTCGCTGTAGCCGTAGCCATGACCACCGTTGGGATAAATATGCATGGCTACGGGCACTTTGTTGCTGACTAATGAGGTATAGTAGTTTATGCTGTTGGCTACCGGAACTATATCGTCGTCTGATGACAGTATTAGGAAGGCTTTGGGAGTGTCGGGCGTGACCTGCAACTCGTTGCTGAATCTGTTCTGTAGATCGGCAGAGGGGTTCTCCCCAAGTAGGTTGGTCCTTGACCCGGCATGGGTGTATGACGGGTCCATTGTGATCACAGGATAGAAAAGTATCTGGAAATCGGGACGGGTTGCCGCGCTTGTGTAGTGGGTGGCGACGGTTGACGCCAGATGTCCACCTGCGGAAGCTCCCATTATGCCTACCTTTGACGGATCAACGCCCCATTCCTCGGCATGCTCCCTCACGAGCCGTATTGCCTGTTCTGCATCCGACAACGGTATCTCATGATTCCCCTGCGGCAGACGGTATTTGAGCACCACGTATGTCACGCCCTGATTATTGAGCCACTGAGCCATGTCGTGACCTTCATGTCCGGTGGCTTCCCATCCGTAACCACCGCCGGGGCACATTATTATTGCCTTGCCATTAGGTTTTGCCGCCTTATAGACCGTAATTGCCGGATCTCGGTTGAAATCCGCCTTCTCTACAATTGCCTTTGCCTGATCTGCTCCTACATTCTCATCCCACAGCATCATGTCAACCCTGTTCTGCTGCGCCATGACGCTGAATGAGATGCCCATAAATCCCGCCACCAAATATCTTCTGAATTTCATTCCCATGATATTATGTTATAAAAATTTGCATTGAGAAGAGATAGTCAATCTTTCCTCAATGCAAATTTAACAACAAATATTCATCTTGTCAAATTATTACGTCCTTATCAGATTCCCAATGTGACGCCTACGGTCAATGGGCGGAAGTTCAGACCGGTCGGAGCGTCCATCACTTTCATCGGCGAATATCTCACGTAAAGACCGATGGCCTTGCAAAAGGATAGGGATGCGAAGAAGTCTACCGTAAACCTACGCGGCTCTATCTCCTTAGTGAATGATTCATGTCGGTTCCCATCCTCATCATCCCATACGCTTTTAAGGGAGGCATACGTGTTGAAGTTCATTATCGGTCCTGCCTTGAACGTCAGCGAGGATTTAGGCACGTCCCATTCATATAGCAACGGAAGCTGAAGGCTGAACACTTTTAACCGTGAGAATCTTCCTTCGGAATTACCGGGATAGTTGCCCCATCCGATACCCTTGTCGGCATTAGCCACGAGTGCCCTACCCGACGTCGTGACCTTATAGTTACGCCAGTCGAAGCCAAGTCCGAGCGATATCCTTGAACGACTGAACTCATAATACACGTTGAGACAACTTAGCCAACTTATCTCAAAAGATTTCGACCACTGAAGACCACCCTCCGGAGTCTGATCAAGAGCATTGTTAAGCCCGATGCACACGCCATCTAACGAGACTCCCCAATGAGAGCCTTGATTCTCTTCTACATTCAGAAGATTACGGTTGTACCACCAACTGTTGAGAAAACCCTCCCGACTTTTGGAGCTTACCGATGATTCTGATGAATATCCCGTGAATACGGAGGCTATCAATTCCTCATCATCCGTCAGCGACCTCACCTCTACCTTGCTGCCCGATGCATTCTCCGTCACGACTACCTTGGAGGGTGTGGTGATATGCAGTATGGTATCGGGCTTCTCCTCCTGTGAATATGACGTTTCCGGCAGCAGCATGGTCAATGATGCGAGAGCTGCCAATGTAAATATCCTTATTGATTTCATAATTTTAATTCCGTTTTAAATAAGAAGTAGACAAATTTATAAGCGATTCAAATCCGGTAGACTCCGGTTTTAGATCCCCGGTGTTTGGAATAATGGATCAGAAAGTCAGCAGATCCACGCCTATTGACCATCCCTTTAACTCCGGTCCGAAACCTCCGCCGAACACCGACATAGGGCTCCACGTGGCATAGATACCTATTCCCTCTATAGTAAGCGAGGCAAACAGGTCGGCTGTGAACAGACGCTGTTGGAAATGCTTGTATTTCACGCTCTCCCTCTCATCGCCAGATATAGTCTGAGTTTTGCTTGAAGCATACGTATTGAGATTGGCAACTCCACCTATCGAAAAGTTACCCACCTTGCCGAGAGGCACGTCAAGAAGCACCGGTATATGGAACCGCCAGACATCAAAACGCGACTTATCAACCTTTATGCCTTCCGAAATCTTCCGGAACACGAGGGCATCCCCATGCTTGGCATAGCAGAACCCATCCTGCGCAAGAAAACGCATCATTCCAAAACCTGCTCCGATAGAAAATCCTACTGTCTGCGGTCCGTGGTCCCAACGCACTCCCACAAGATCCCTTACGCCGACCTCGAAACCGTTCTTCACCTCCCGGCGGTCGTTATAATTGAATCTCCAGCCCCAATATACGTGGGAGAAGCCCGTCAACTGACGGCGCAAACGGCGACCGCTGCAGTTATCACAGTCATTGGGAAGAAACGGCAATTTCATCTCCCACAAATCCGGAAGATCGTACTCCTCATCCGGTGAAGATGTGCGTACATCCACCTCATAGATATAGTACTTGCCATTCTGAAGCGAATCCATACGTGTAGCCTCAAGTCGGGTCACAGTCCCCTTACGGGTCACTACCACCTCATCAGCCTTTTTCACCACCTTGACCGTATCAACCGGTTCTTCACCTTTCGACATAACAGGCATACATGCCACGATAAGGATCATGATTATGGTCTTTACAATATTTTCCATACGATATAGTTTTTATCAGATATAGTTTTATCAGTAATTATAACGTTATCACTTATTTATCATTCTCTTCACCTCTGCATCACTGAGATTCCCCTCTATGAATATCAGAGTGGTCTTCTCCTTACCCTTCGGGCGACGGTTGAGATAGAGGAGATACCTTCTTGCCGACCGTTTCCCTCCCATGGAATAGAAACCGAAGTAAAGCTGACCCTCGCGGTATGACACCTCTTTCGACACTGCCGAAGCGCCATCCTTGCTTACAGCTCTCCCGATTTTATCGGCGAGTTCCGGGGAATCTTCCACCGAGATGCTACGGTATTTTCTCATTCCGTTTTTCTCAACCTTGTCATAGCTCATGCTTACCAATGTCACCTTCGGATTACCGGTATAGGCGTCAGAAAAGAATTCCGCCACGTTAAGCCCCTCCTGAGCCATAGCCGCAAACACCGTCGCGACCCCTACCACCATACATAATACTATCCTTCTCATAATTCATCAAAATTAAAAGCCTCACTCATGTCGGAAAAGTCTTCCGTGATTACCTCGTTCACACTCTCCTCCGCATTAGCCAGTTCGCTGAGCTGGCGGTTTACAAGCGATGCCACATCATTTCTGTTCTCTATGCGTATTCCGTCAACGTAGGCGTAACATTCCGCAGCTTCCACCCCTACACCCGGCGAACTCATCAGCATGAATCCGACAGCAACTACTGCCGCAACCGATGCCGCGGCACTCCCGACACGGAGCCATACTGAACGACGACCTCCGCCCCTCTTCATGGAAGCCTTCATCTCCATCTCCGGAGAGGGTTTTCTCCGGGCATAACCCATGACTGCCAGCACCTCATCCACCATTGGATCTTTACCCTCCGATTCCAATGCCGCCTTCAGAAGCATACGCTCCTCCTGCGCCGTGGTATCGGCGTCATAATAGCGTTCTATCAGTCTATGTAATGATTCCTTATCCATTGCCATTCTCTTTTAGGTAAATTGAACGAAGCGTCTTTCTTGCTCTTGATATTATCATCCTTACGTTGCTTTCCGAAAGTCCGTACATCTCTGCCAGTTCATCATATTCCCAACCATCCTTCTCCCGATGATACAGAATCTCCCGATCGCGCTGCGAGAGTCGTTCCGCCGCTATCCTGTCGATTTTCCGGTATAGCTCATCGGCATATTCGCGGTCGTCATCCGGTGGGGTACCGGTCTCCCTGACCTCCTCTATATCACTCTGCGGATGTGCCTGCCGACGGCGGGCGTCATCGATGCAGATGTTGCGTACTGTGGTTGTGATCAGTCCCTCGGCATGACCCGCTCCCGAAATCTCGTCACGCCGGCTCCACAACCGGCAGAACGCATCCTGAAGTGCATCCTCCGTGTCATCCCCGGCTCCCGATATGCTGCCCCGCAGCCGGAATCTGAGACGTACTCTCTTGAAAGCTGATATGAAATTTTCTCCGTTCATCTATCATCAATACGCAGGCAATCGTATTTTGCAACAAATTTAAACCAATTTTTTATAAAATTTTTACTTGTCTTGTTATTTCCGATTAAATCAGCTACTTTTGTAATGAAAAATTAAAACTTTTATGAAACTAACCTCATTTATCCCTCTGTTGCTCGCAGCTTGTCCGGTGGTTGCTCTCGCCGACAATGCCCCGAAATGGCTACGCGATGCAGCAATCTCACCCGACGGCAAGACTGTCGCCTTCACTTATAAGGGCGACATATTTACAGTGCCGGCAGCAGGTGGCGAAGCCACCCAGATCACTTCCAACGAGGCCTACGACGGCGTGCCCGTATGGACAAGAGATGGCAAATCGATCGCCTTCCTAAGCACCCGGGAAGGATCAGACGACATTTTCATCACATCCGCCAAAGGCGGGACGCCTCGCCGTCTCACCACCAACAGCGGCAACGAGAAGCCTCTGACTTTCCTCAATGATTCCACACTTCTCTTCTCCGCTTCCAATCTTCCGGGAATGAACACGGCTCGTGCCCCGTTCTCAACGCAGGTGTATCAAATCAACATCAACAAGCAGAATCCGCGTCCGCGTCTCTTCCTCTCCCAGCCGATGATCTCCGCCGACGCCAATGCCAAGGGGGAACTTCTCTATCAGGATCGGAAAGGCGTGGAAGACGTGCTGAGAAAGCATGAGCGTTCTTCAGGCACCGCCGATGTATGGCTTTACGACAACGGGAAGTTCTCACAGCTGACCAACGAGAACTGGGGCAACCAGTCGCCTGTGTGGGGACAGGGGAACACCTTCTATTACGTCAGTGAGAAAGACGGCACACTCAACGTATGGCAGGCAAGCACCACCGACAAGTCGGCAAAACAGTTGACCAACTTCACAAAACATCCCGTGCGCTCCCTATCCTCTTCCGACAACGGTATGCTCGCGTTCTCTTGGGATGGTGAGATATACACTCTCAAACCAGGCTCCCAGCCACATAAACTCAACATTCGCATCACTGCCGATGAGTATGACAGCGACCGCGTGAAGAATTATGCACGCTACGGTGCATCCGACATCGCTGTCTCTCCGGAAGGTAAGGAGGTGGCTTTCATAATACGCGGCGACCTCTACGTAACCGACACTGAATACAAGACCACAAAACGTATCACCAATACTCCGGCTCAGGAACGCATCGCAAGTTTCTCTCCCGATGGTCGCACCATAGTATATGACAGCGATGTTGACGGAATCTGGCAGCTCTTCACCGCAAAGATCAAGAACGACAAGGAGAAACAGTTTGCATACGCAACCGACATCGTGATAGAGCCGCTCTACAAGTGCGAGACTTCAGCAATGCAGCCGCAATTCTCCCCTGATGGCAAGAAGGTGGCTTTCCTTGAGAACCGCACGGAGCTTAAAGTGATCGACCTTGAGACAAAGAAAGTGACTACAGCCCTCGACGGCAAATTCAACTATTCTTATTCTGACGGCGACATACCATTCTCATGGAGTCCTGACAGCAACTGGCTGCTGATATCCTATATAGGTAATGGCGGCTGGAACAACACCGATATCGCCCTTGTGAAGGCCGACGGATCGGAAGTGGTTGACCTCACAGAAAGCGGTTATTCCGACAATAGTCCTAAATGGGCACTCGACGGTAAGGCGCTCACCTACTCCACAGGAAGATACGGCATGAAGGCACACGGCTCATGGGGCAATCAGGAGGATATAATCCTTATGGTGCTTGATGATGAGGCTTGGGAGAAATTCAACTTCTCGGAGGAGGAGATGAAGCTTGCCGAGAAAGCCGAGGAGGATAACAAGAAGGATGAGTCTGACAGCAAGGACGACAAGAAAAAGAAGAAGGACAAGAAAGGGAAGAAGGATAAGGATGCCAAGGCTGACAAGAAGGAGACAAAACTCGACCTTGCCAACCGCCGCTACCGCACACGCCGACTCACCGACCGCTCATCCAACATCTACGATTACTTCCTGTCGCCCAAAGGTGATAAGCTATATTATATAGCGGCTGCTACCGAAGGGGGTTGGAACATGAACGTCGTTGACCTGAAGAAGGGTGAGACAAAAGTGCTTCTCAAAGGCACTGCCGGTTCGCTCTATCCCGACAAGAAGGGGAGAACCTGTTTGTATTGTCTTACAACGGCATAAAGAAGGTGAACCTTGCATCTTCCGACACAAAAGATGTCACTTTTGATGCGCCTTACGATCGTAAGCCCTCTCTTGAGAGAGCCTACATATTTGACCACATGGCAAAGCAAGTGGAGGATAAATTCTATGACGAGAATCTCCACGGTGTAGATTGGGACTACTATACCGCCCACTACCGCGAGTTCCTCCCCTATATCTCCAACAACCGAGACTTCGCCACTCTTCTGAGTGAGATTCTCGGCGAGCTGAATGCCTCACACACCGGTGGACGCTACTACGGAAATGGTGCATCCCTCAACACTGCCAACCTCGGTGCTTATTTCGATGAGAACTATACGGGCGACGGTCTGAAAGTGGCTGAGATTTTCCCGCGTGGTCCGCTTGCCGCTAAGGCTGCCAATATCAAGGTGGGTGATATAATAATGTCGATCGATGGCGAGAAGATACTTGCCGACACCGACTATTTCCCTCTCCTCGAAGGTAAGACCGGAGAGAAGGTGCGTCTTGAAGTGAAGAAAGCGGATGGCAAGACCGAATACGTGGTTGTCAAGCCGATCAACTCCGGCAGTCTCTCCAATATGGCATACCAGCGTTGGGTGGAGCGTAACGAACAACTCGCCGACAGCCTGTCAGGCGGTAAGATCGGTTACGTGCATGTAAGAGGTATGGATACCCAGAGCTTCCAGACCGTCTACGACCGTCTGCTCGGTAAATACCGCAACTGCGATGCCGTAGTGGTAGATACACGCTACAACGGTGGTGGCTGGCTCCATAATGACCTCGCAATACTTCTCAATGGTAAGGAATACGTCACTTTCAAACCGCGTGGTCGTGAGATCGGTCATGAGCCGTTTGCACAGTGGACAAAACCATCCGTAATGCTCGTCAACGAATCAAACTATAGTGATGCTCACGGTTCGCCATACGCATACCAGGCTCTCGGCATCGGCGAAGTGGTCGGTGCGCCGATACCCGGCACAATGACTGCCGTATGGTGGGAGACTCAGATTGATCCGACGATTATCTTCGGCATACCACAGGTGACAAACGTATCGGAAGATGGCACAATCCTTGAGAATACCCAGTTGAACCCCGATATTCTCATCTACAACCGTCCGGGCGACGTGGAGAACGGCACCGATGCACAGCTCGAAGGCGCAGTACGCCACCTGATGCAGAAAGTGAAGAAGTAAACTGCCACTTGGAACGCAGACTCGGTAGTGAATAAACCGCAAAGAACGCGGAGAGCACGGAGAATTTTATAAAATTCTCCGTGCTCTCTGTGTTTACTCTGATATCACCAAGGACTCAAGTGTTAAAATTGTAGGAATATTATGTTAAAATTTATAAATACATGTATTTGATAATTATTTCTGCAATTTTAATCTTGGATCTCTTGATATGTATAGAGGATCGTATGTCTTCCCCGTCCTTATCAAGGCATAGAGTATCTTCAGCAGACGGTTGGCAATATTGTTCATCACGATAAAGAAGTGCTTCTTCTCCACTTCTAATTTTTTCATCTTGTAGACATGCATTTTCTCAAAATATGTGGCGGCAGACTGGGCGCACATGAACAATAACGTCTTCAGTTCCTTGTCTCCGAATCTGGAGACGTGATTGCCTTTATCAGATTTTCCCGTAGCGTTCGGGAAGGGGGCAATACCTGCCAAAGATGCGCATTTACGTGCAGTGGCAACGCGCTTGAAATTGTCGGTCTTTATGATGAGTTCCGTTGCAGTAACCTTCCCTATGCCGGGCACGCTACATGCAATCTCGGCGCTCTTCCTCAGGCTCTCATCATTGTCTATCAACTTCTGCATCTCTTGTTCGATATTGGACAAAGCCTTATCCAGCTCTGCCACCATCTGTTCCTTGATCCTGACGGCAACCTCACACTGCATGGGGCGATGTTTATCTCCGGACAGTATAGTGTACAGCTGTTTACGTTGTTGGACAAGCAACCGGCGCGTTGAGTACAGTTCTTTAAGTTTGTAGACTGATTCTGACGGGAACCCTGTTACAGTCAGTTTATCGATATAACGTTCCCCATACTCCCGAATCAATGCAGCGTCATTACTGTCACTCTTCCCTTTTACCAGTCCGCTACTGTGCTTTATCTCATAGCCCGGGACATATGAAATCCTCACTCCATGGATATTTGCGAGATACAACAGGAGATCGCCATACACGCCTGTGTACTCCGCAACTAACCAGGCATTATCGGGGAGAGTCTCCAGGAACTTCTCAATCTGGTTACGTGTGTTCCTTACTATTTTATGACACACACGTCCATTTTCATTTAAGAAATTGACATCAAATTTTTCAGATGCCAGATCTATTCCGTAAATTTGTACCATATTTTATTATTTAGAAGGAATCTCCAATTCCAAACGGCCAATACTATGATAATAAAATAAGTAATTGACATCTTTAAATTACTCTCTGGCTTTAGTTTGGGAAATAATGTCGTACCTGAAACACGGATAAGATTTTATCTAGCTCTTGGCTTAGGCTAACGCGACATTAGGAGGTTCTTCCTTTTTTGTTAAATTTTTTAATATTTGTATCTACAAAGATCGTATTTTCTTTGCGAATGCAAAACTAATAGTTCTTGGTGGTTAATAAAAAATTACTCTTTTTTGCGGATCTTATTGACGGTGGTCTTCTCCTTACGGAATTTATCCCATTTGTTCTTCACATTCTTGCGATATTTGTATTCACTGATACCTGTCAGGTTTTTCAAAATAGACAAGATACGAGTCCCTATATCAAATTTCTTCGGTTTGCCGAAATTTTCCGATACCATAGTCTTGTCGGGCGCGAAATCAAGCCGTATGCCGCTCATGTCGATATTATCAACACGTGCCACCAATGTCTGCACTGAGGGTTGTAATACCGGTGCCTCTGCCGGTTTAACAATACCCTTATCATATTTCTCAAATCTATTATGCTCCCATTTCCTCGCCTCTTTCAGGGATATATATTCCTTGTCAACCAAATATATCTCTGCGTATGTGGTCACAAAAAAACGGTTCGTCTGTCCTGTTGAACCGGAACATGTCTCTTCCGCGTCCTCTTGACTCTATGGAATATGAATAGCCCGTGAGATCCTCTGCCGACACTGAATCCGCCACCACGTTGTCGTAATTAAAACCTATCATGAATTTCTCGAAATCAAGACCGTTCTTGAAGAATCCGGATAAATCCGGCACCCATTTGCGACTCGTTGTGTCAGCCATCACATTGACCGATACCCCCACCCTACCATCTTTCTTAGTCCATACTTCCGTCGGACTATATTTTCCATAGACTGTATCACTACCATGCACCATGCCCTTCAATGCGGTCGGCAACTTGACAGCCGAAGCGATTCCAATCCAATCAGACCAAGAGAAATGATGATTGCTGACGTTGCTAACGCTATCGAGACCCTGACTATTGGTAAAACGGTAATATGACTTGCTTTTGAGCATTCGCGGATTTGACCAACCCTTATACCGCACGCTCTTATCCGGCACAAGCATATAATCCACCATCTTCTCCCGAAAGAGGAAGACGGTGTCGGAATAGCTTGACATCGTGGAGTATTCCCTGACGTAGGCAAGCAGATGGAGCACCTTATTATGACGTGTCTGCACGACCACTTCCGGCAGCGAAGTAACGCTCTCCTGCATGTAGATGGTGTCTCGACCGACATCCGGCACGACCTGCTCTTTGAATCCAAGGTAACGTACCGTGATGGGATAGCTCGCCGGGGGTATCGCCATTGACCTGCCCTTTGTGTCGCACACGCCCAAAGCATTACCCTTGCTATCAAACAACGAAGCCATCGGCAGTGGCTTATTCGTGGCGGAATCAACCACGACAACACGCGCAGCTCTACTCGCCGCCACAGTACAGACCAAAGCCACCGCAACCACGACGCATCGCCAAAACACATTCTGCCTCCAATACTTCTCCATCGTCGCTAAATCTCCCTATTCAAATCTTCCGACACTAAAGGAAAGCTGCAACTTTGCGTATGCGGTTTATCCTCTCCATGAAAGAAGGGTCAGATTTCACCACCTGTTTATTATATTCTGCCTGCTGCCTCAACCATATATCAGCCTCAATACCAAGGGCAGCTTCAAGAAGAAGCGCGTATTCAGTCGTAACGGCTCTTTTCCCGTTAAGGACAGCATTAAGCACCGAGGCAGGAATACCGACCTCAGCAGCCAAATCCTTCTGAGATATACCACGATACTCAATTTCATCCTTTATCATCTCTCCGGGATGAATCGGTCTACTTGTGGTCAGATTATTTGCAATCATATTAGGGTCAATCCCCGCAAGTTTTATATCCATCTGCATTCATTTATAATGGTTAGACAATTCCACTACATTACATATAGTAATTAAAGGCTCATCCAAAGTCTTGGAAACTGTAAATTCTATTCGATATTTATCATTTACTCTAATTGAAGATCGTCCTGCCTTGTCTCCTGAAAGCACCTCGTAGTTTAGAGAACGAATAGGCCAAAGAGCTTCCAGTGATGAAGCAGTTATCAAAAAACGTACTGCTTTTTGATAACGATTAACAATATCAGGTTGATATCGATGCTTCTTATCCTTGCACTTTCCGTCCTCATAAAGCTGTCGCAAGTATTCATGTTCAAAGGTGACAATCATATAATAATATATCTGTTTAACAACGAAGCAAAATTAACAATAGTTTTTCAAATTATCAAATTTGATAATCAATATTACAAAATCTCCGTGCCCTCCGCGCACTCTGCGGTTGAAAAAACACGGAGAGTATGGTAGAAAAACCACGAAGAGCACGGGGGACACAGAGTTTTTATAAATTCTCCGTGTTCTCCGCGCTCCATGTGGTTGACTAACACAATGATATGAGGTCAGTCGAGTGCCTTGTAGCTGAAATCATTCAGACTGCAACAGGCCTTCCTGTAGTCAAAGCCAAACATACGATCGTATTGGGCTATGACCTCCTTCGCACCGTTATAGAATGGATTCGTAGTGTGGATGGCAGTCGTCACCGTCACCTCCATATCCGGAGTCAGCACGGTGCCATTCACACGCTTAACCCTTTTCGGCGTAATCCTGAATACCTTTGACATTTGTCAAATTCCTTACTTCTTTTTCAAAGTGCCTGCCAAAGCTGCGAAAGTACCAACTATTGATGCTACTCCTGTAGCGACTTTCGCAGTCGTCTCAAGTACATCTTTCACTTTGTCCTGATTAAATTTCGTGTTCTTTGCCATAATTAAAAATTTTAATTGAGTGAAAAATATTGTGATATTTATGACTTAAATAATTTTAGCAATTCATTTAAATCAAATATCCAATTTGTGGAATTTAAATATTTGTATCAAATTTTACATATAAAAAGACTCCGGATACAAACGAAAAAAGGCGAGAACCGGATTCTCTATTCGTCTGCTTGGGCTCTCGCATTGCCTTGAACTTCGGATAGGGAATAACGGCTCACGCCCTATGACGGGTGTGAACACGCAAGCCCTGAGTCGGATAGTTCTTGGTTTAAATTTGCGAGATTTAAGCGAGATCCTTGTCAGTCTTGAGGGTTCTATATGTAATTACATCTTGCTCATCAGGTCATTACATCTTATGCACAATTTTCTGTACTTGATGCATGTGCTTGATGTTTTAAAAATTTATGTGCATGATGTATTTTATGTTGTCAGATTATCGTTTATACTGATGATAAATGGTTTTAAATTCAACACACTATCGTGTCTGTTGCAAATTTAATATGATTTATCGGTATTCACAATTTTTTTGACAAAATATTTACATTCTGCCCTCGGGCATGAGCCGTTTTTACTGTCTACGGTACCGTGCCGACAATACGGGTTGTGTATGGTTATCACCAATCGAAGAACTCGTAGATCTTAATCAAGAGCCACAGATTGATTATTGTGACCGGAATCCCTATAATCACTATCACCCATATCGGCATCTCCACTCTTGTATAGAGCAGGTAGAATCCATACACGTATAAGGCAAACGCACATAGCACTACCAACGCAGTCAATATATTCTTTATCATTTCCCTATTATCTTTCTTAATAATAACCTAAATGCCAAGCCCATCAAACCGGTATTCGGAGAATTTACTGTGTGGCACTTGGGGCATGGTGTCGGCTTAGGCGGCTGATAGACAACACCGCCGGACGGAATCATATAAATTTCTCCGCATTTCTTGCAGGTTGTAAAATACGGTACGAGCATAATTCAAAAGGTTTTATTGTATTTCTCTTTAATCCATTTCAATGTCTCTCCGTATGCATCCGCCAACCCGTAATAGGTCTCTTCATAGCCTATACGTGCTGAAGGATGGTAGCTGTTGACCACGAGTTTCTCGGTTGACGGGGAATAGTAGAACCAACCATCGGTGTTGGGTACGCTTTCAAGATCCGTTAGATAGTGTGCCCACACGAAATCCATTATTATATTGCGGTCGTTGGAGAATCCGCAGCAATATATTATGTCGGCATCGTAAAGACGGATCTGCTGCATAAGCGGCTCGGCGTATGTCTCAAGATATTGCATGAGCAGAGTGTCGGATATGCTTCCTCCCCCTACCTGTTTCTTGCAGTTGACCCTCGCTATCGGAGCTGTCTCATAGAAAGGTCCGACGATATTCATGTTGCGCGCATCCTTGAAACTTGGGATATTACCGATCTCACCTTTCAGCATGAGATAGCTCCACATACGTAGATTCTTATAGAATGAGATGGCGCGTTCATAGCTGAATGCTATCTCATTATATCGTCCCGTCTCCTGACGGACATCCCATCCTTCATCATCGTTAAGATCCTTCGTGAGGATAAGAAGCTTGCGGGGAGCGTTCTGCCAAAGGGTCTCCTCCTCCCCTTTCTTCCGACTCCAATATCCGTCGGCATAACTGATAGGTCCGCGGAAAAGCAATCCGTCAGTGCAAAGCGACTCTGCATCACTGTTTGCCTCCGCCATCTTCAGCCATACAGACTGAATCGCCTCCTCCTTCCGATGTATGTTTGTTTCCATTTGTATTACGATTTTATTTTCAAGCGCAAAATTAATTCAATTATCCTTATATAAATCTTTAATAAAATTTATTCCCGCTTTATTGACCGATTATTAACGCTAACTATCTATCCAACTTAATATTACACAAAACCAAGCATACAGTATTTTTAGAAAATTATTTTCAAAAAACAATTTAATTCAATTTTTGCGAGTTCACTTATGGTTGGCTGTAGTTTATGACCATTTTTTACAAAAAAACACTTTATAAGTCTGATTTTGAATACATACTCACAAAGCACTACATATCAATCAATTACCCCAATTTAAACAAATATTATAGATTATCCGTTTTCCGACGGTATTTTTGTCGAGGATGTTTAGGTTTCTCTGTTGGTTCAATTAGATTTGCTTCAATCGCTGGGTTCAAATATGATTTCAAGAAGTGGTTCTTATTGCTTAACCCTAACTTTATCATTATTTCAGAACGAGACATCTCATTATCTCCAAGTACATTCAAAAGCTCCTGAACTGTGGTAGTAGCTGTGGTGGTAGCTGTGGTGGTAGCTGTGGTGGTAGCTGTGGTGGTAACTGTGCCATATTTCCTACGCTTAAACGTCACAACAACGAAACCGCCACGCACTTCCCACTCCGGTTCAGACAAACCGTCTGCTTTACAGGCGTTAATAATACGTTGCGCACCGGATCCCCATTTTTCAAGCCATGTAGTACGGTATAGGAATCGCGCTATCGCCGGATTGTAGGGATAGGAATCGTGTGGCAATTTGATTGTCTCCGGTGTAATCTGTGGTGGTAATAACCCAGGATTGGCAATCTCAATTCTGTCATCATAAATAGCAATTCCTATGGATAGATTTCGCTTCTCATTTTGTTTATGGCATAAGGCATTAATTAATGCCTCTCTAAGTGCAACCACAGGCACTTCCAATTTCTCTTCTCGTTGCCATCCTGAAATTATGCCGCTCAAATCAAGATGTTTGAAAAAGAAAGCCATACCAGCATCAAGCAAATCGAAGAAATTTCCCGCAACTTCCTGATTGTCGATAAATGAGTTTTTATCCGTGCCTATAAATCGCGCCAAGCGAAGGCTTAATTGCGGATAGCCAAAGACATCTTTAGCAAAAAGCATTACTGCTCCATTATTAGGATTGCCATCGGTCAACAATTCAGCTTTCCTAAGAATTTCCATGATAGATTCAGACAATGCTGACTCAGGCAAACGACCACCATCAACACCCATTCTGACAGAGCCTTTGATCCGGTCAAGATTCAAATCAGATATAGTCCTATTGCTTGGGAGTGACTCCCAAGAATACATCTCTGGTCGACAAGATCGAATACGCTCTTCAAATATTTCACGCGGCATTATTTGAGTTGTACTTTCAATCTTTATATACGGCTTGCCATGGAATGTATATGGAGACTGAGTTGGAATCCAACCATCAAAGTGCATTGCTATAACTTTGAATCCAGGTTTTTCTGGCATGTCAATATATTCCACAGGAATATAGACTGCAGGCTCAATACCACTTAACGCTTGTGCAATCTCACGTTGTGTTGCATCTGTAACATTTTGACCTATGATTTTTCTTGAACCCGGAGATATTCCAAAGACAAGCCATCCTCCCTCTGTGTTCAAGAAAGCACATGCAGAGTGCATCCCATCTTTCAATTCACCTGTAGTTTTCTTTAATTCCAAATGCCTTGATTCATCTGGAGCTATGAGCTTCGTTATATCATCAATTGTCATACTAAATTCTTCAAACAAATTAATAATGCAAATTTAATGAAAATATTTTGTGTTTAGAGTATGACTTCCAGTTAAGTAATAATAAATTTAAAGGAATAATTAATATCTTATTTTTTTGACTAAAATTTCTTTTTCTTCTTTTAATTCTTCGTGAGTTTTTAAGTATTAAATGGATTTTTGTGCTCTTGGACGTCTCCGTGGTCAATTTATTAGACTATGTAACCTTACTGCATTTGAACCGGATTGAACCAATTAAGGTATTCTCTATTCCGATTATCTTCATTAAATTTGCAAGTATCTAATCTTATATCTTATGGATGATTTCAACAACTCTTATATGACGCAGACGCCGGAAGGCAGTAATGACAATCCTTATTTCTTTGAGCCGTGGATAGGCGACGGTTATGAGGAGGGATTCTATGGACTGAAGACTCTTGCAGTCGGAGTATGTCATTTCTGCACCGAGGATTGCCCCCATACTGCGGTATGCAGGAATCCCGACTCCATTTGGGAGAAAGATCAGGATTGCCCTTTCTATGCGTCGCGTGAGGATAAGGCTTATTATCGGCTGAGCAACAGCAATATCATTGAAATCACCTCTTTTATTGATAGAGATGCTTCGTATCCATCCTATAAGATATTCACGTATTATATGCTGAAATGTGCCGGCGATCTCGGCAGCGAAAAGCGGGCATCGTTGTGGAATCGGATAGCGTTCACCAACTATCTGCAATTCTACCATAATGACACGGAAATGACGCCAAAGGATGCCGCCACATACGATGCAGCTTATCCCGCATTCCGCACGCTCATCGACCGGCTGACACCTGACGTGGTATATGTATGGAGCAAGGATATAAAGGAATGTTTCAAAAGGAATAACGACCGCCTTAGATATGTCGGTAAGGCTGATTTGGAGTATGGACTGGAATTATACGTATTCAAAAGGGATACCTCAAGACTGGGTGGATCCCAAATTGCCAAACTTCGCTACCGTCTGGGTATAAAGTCGGAAAAACATAAAGAGCGTTGGTATAAAAAACTATTGAAAACCCATCTGGGAGCAAGCATCGACACGGATGAGAAACGCCTCGATACAATCAAAAATCTTGCCAATGACTTATACGAATTGGCAAACGCCGGCATTATCGGGGCTGCGGAGGATCACCTGTATTTCAGAAATTCCGAGACGGGGGTATGGACATCTCGCCTTAAAGGGGTATTTCTTGCTAAAATAAAAATGAAATATCCATGTTTCGGTCGCCATTTCAATACCGGGATGAAAGCGATATTCAAGGATGAAGTAAATTTAGACACTAACAAACGCGACACTTCCAATATCAAAGAATCAGAGTGGCGTATAAATAACAAACTTGAAAAGATATTCGCAGTATCTAAGAAAAAAGATAATTAAGCAATGGGATGACAATGACCGGAAACCGCATCGACATACAAAAATTTTTTCACTGACACGCTCGCTTATTGATTTCTTTCAATTATCTTTGTAAAAAAATTCACTTCTCCATAACAAATCACATGATCCCTTTTACTCATCTTCACGTTCACTCACAATACAGTCTGCTTGACGGAAAGGCATCAATCCCCGAACTCGTCGATAAGGCTATCGGCGACGGCATGCGCGGAATCGCCCTAACCGACCACGGCAACATGTTCGGCATCAAGGAGTTTTATAACTATGTCAACAAAAAGAACTCCGGGAAACCCGATGAGGAGAAGTTCAAACCTATCCTCGGATGCGAGATGTATGTCGCCCGTGAAAAAATGACCGACCGAAAGGACAAGAGCGACAATGGCTTCCATCTGATTGTGCTTGCCAAGAATAGCCAAGGCTACCACAACCTCATAAAGCTCGTCAGCAAGGCATGGACCGACGGCTACTACTACAAACCACGTACCGACCGTGAGCAGCTTGCCCTTCATCGCGAGGGGCTGATCGTATGCTCCGCTTGTCTGGGCGGGGAAGTGCCGCAATTCATAATACATGATGACCTGCAGTCTGCCGAAGAGAGGATACTATGGTATAAGGAGACGTTTGGCGACGACTATTACCTCGAGCTGCAACGCCACCAGACATTCAAGGAGAATTCCAACCGCGATGTATATCCTCTCGAAGAGAAAGTCAATGAGTTTCTGCTGAAGATGGCGGAGAAGCATGGCATAAAGGTGATTGCCACGAACGACGTGCATTTCACGTTTGAGGATGATGCCGAGGCTCACGACCGACTGATCTGCGTATCGATGCAGAAAAGATTCAATGAGCCACGCCTGCATTACACAAAGCAGGAATGGCTCAAATCAACGGAGGAGATGAACAAGATCTTCGCCGACGTGCCGCAGGCTCTACAGAACACCAACGAGATACTTGACAAAATCGAGTTCTATTCCATCGACCACGGTCCCATCATGCCCAACTTCGCCATACCTGAAGAGTTCGGCACCGAGGAGGAATACCGTCAGCGTCTCACCGAGGAGGATCTTTTCAATGAGTTCACCCAAGATGAGAACGGGAATGTTGTGCTCTCAAAAGAGGATGCCGACAAGAAGATAAAGCGTCTTGGCGGATATGACAAGCTATACCGTATCAAATTCGAGGCTGATTATCTGGAGAAGCTGACGTGGGAAGGGGCGAAAGAGAGATATGGTGATCCACTCACCGACGATGTAAAGGAGCGTCTTAAATTTGAGCTGTATATAATGAAGACGATGGGTTTCCCCGGCTACTTCCTTATCGTGCAAGACTTCATCAATGTCGCCAAGAAGCAACTTGGCGTCAGTGTGGGTCCGGGTCGTGGTTCGGCTGCCGGAAGCGCGGCGGCATACTGTCTGGGTATAACGCAGATCGACCCCATCAAATATGACCTTCTTTTCGAACGTTTTCTTAACCCTGACCGTATCTCCCTACCCGATATCGACGTTGACTTCGACGACGACGGGAGATACGTGGTGCTGAAATACGTCACAGAGAAATATGGAGCGGAGAAAGTAGCTCATATCATCACGTATCAGACCATGGCTACTAAATCCGCCATAAAGGACGTGGCGAAAGTGATGGAGCTTCCTCTTCCGGAATCAAACCGTCTTGCCAAGCTCGTGCCTGACCGTCTGCCGGAGGTCAATGGTAAAGCTCCCAAGATCAACTTCAAGAATTGCCTTGCCTACTGCAAGGAATTTGAGGCGGAGACCCACAATGAGAACCCCATCGTAAGGGAGGTGATGAAATATGCCGGACAGCTCGAGGGGAACGTGCGCGGCACTGGCATACATGCCTGCGGTGTCATCATCGGACGTGACGACATAACCGACTGGGTGCCTATATCCGTGGCTACGGATGCCGACGGATCGAAGGTGATATCCACGCAATACGAGGGTAGCGTAATCGAGGAGACCGGGCTAATAAAGATGGACTTCCTTGGACTGAAGACCCTATCAATAATCAAGGAGGCTCTTGCCAACATCAAACAGACTCGTGGGTTTGATCTCGACATCGAGCATATCCCCCTTGACGACGCACCGACATTCAAGCTATACTGCGACGGACGCACAACCTCCACATTCCAGTTTGAGTCTGCCGGCATGCAGAACTCTCTCCGCGACCTCCAGCCCTCAAAATTCGAGGACCTCATAGCCATGAACGCCCTCTATCGTCCGGGTCCTATGGACTATATCCCCTCCTTCATCAAGCGTAAGCATGGCGACGAACCTATCTCCTACGATATCCCAATCATGGAGAAATATCTTGAGGAGACCTACGGAATCACTGTATATCAGGAGCAGGTGATGCTTCTGTCGCGTCTTCTATCCAACTTCACCCGAGGCGAGAGTGATATGCTCCGTAAGGCTATGGGTAAGAAGCAGATCGACAAAATGGCGAAGCTGAAGGTGAAGTTTATGGACGAGGGTCAGAAGAACGGTCACAAGGCTGAGGTGCTGGAGAAGATATGGGCTGACTGGGAGAAATTCGCGTCATACGCATTCAACAAGAGCCATGCCACGTGCTACACATGGGTGGCATACCAGACCGCATATCTGAAAGCCAACTATCCTGCCGAATATATGGCAGGCGTGCTGAGCCGCAATCTCGGTGCAGCCGACAAGCTAAAGAAGATCATGGATGAGTGCATACGCATGGGCATCGACGTAAAGGGACCCGACATCAACGAGTCGATAGAGAAATTCGGTGTCACAAAAGCCGGACAGATACGTTTCGGACTCGGAGCCATAAAGGGCGTAGGCGGCAATGCCGTAAATGCCATAATCGCCGAGCGAAGGGAGAATGGTCCGTATAAGGATATCTACGACTTTGTGGAGCGCGTGAATCTCAGCAGTTGCAACCGCTCATCCATAGAGAGCCTTGGCATGGCGGGTGCGTTCGACAGTCTCGGATATATGAGAGAGATTTTTGTGGAACCGGTTGGCGACACATCTTTTACCGAAATGCTTGTGAAGTATGGACAGACAATCCAGAACGACAAGAACTCCATGCAGGCAAGTCTTTTCGGTGATTTTGAACCTATCGAGACGGCTCGTCCGCCAATTCCACAGGTGACTCCATGGAACCGCCTCAAACTTCTGGATGAGGAGAAGAAACTCGTCACTATCTACCTATCCGCCCATCCTCTTGACCCCTACTATATGGAACTGACCTACGGCTGCAATTGCTCGTGCGGTGATTTTGAGGATAAGAAGGTGGCGGGAGCGAAACTGACCATGGGGGGAATGGTGACAGGCATAAACCAACGTATAGCGCGAAATGGAAGACCATACGGCGTAATTACCATAGAGGATATGACCGGGAGCGTAGACTTCATGCTATTCGCCAACAATTTCGAATTCTACAAAAACCGTCTGCAAGTGGGCGATGCCGTATATCTGAAGGTAAACGTGGCTCAAAGCAAATTTAAACCGGATCGTCTTGACGTGAACATCGAGGAGATACAGAACCTCGACAACGTTCAGGGGAAGATGGCGAATGCCTTGACCGTATATCTCGACGACAGATTCTGCACGGAGGAATTTTTCAACAAGTTCCTACAGTTTAATGCCGGGAAACGTGCGGGCGACCTCTTCATCGACATATACAATCAGGAAACAAAACAGATAATTTCCGTGCATTCCCGTAAGAAATTCTCAGTCACGAAAGAGACCGTCGCTTTCCTCGACGACTGGGGAGTGAAATATAAGGTGACTACCTCTTCCTGAACGGTCTTACTGAGTTTTGCCGTTTTTTTGCACAAACCATGTTGCATATATCGGTAAAAATTTCTACTTTTGGGAAAATTTTCATACGAAGTCCTTACGGCTTCATCCGTTTAACTTAAAACGAACTATAAAATGGCATTAGAATTCACAGATCAGACAGCCCTTGAGGCTATTGAATCAGGCAACCCTGTCGTAATCGATTTCTGGGCTACCTGGTGCGGTCCCTGCATCAAGCTCGGTCCTATCGTAGAGGAGCTCGCAGAGAAGTATGCCGGACAGGTGACTATCGGCAAGCTCAATATTGACGACAACGATGAAGTAGCCTCTACATTCAGGGTGCGCAATATCCCCACTGTCCTCTTCTTTAAGGATGGGGAGCTAAAAGAGCGCAGCGTGGGTCTCGTAAAACTCGCTGATCTCGAAAACAAGATTGCAGCGATTCTCTGACGATTCATAATAAATCTTAAAAAACGTGTGGGTATGTCAATTACATCCCCACTCGTTTTTTTTATATGGCAATGGTTTATATCTTTGCCGGATATTAAAAGAAGTTGTCTAATAAATCTGACCAACCCGTGAAGATGCGATTATTATTCACCGACATATTGTGCATAATGCTCCTGACCATATCCACTGCCTGCAACAGCGATATTTTCGTGGAGCCTCTGCCGAAGGATATCGAGACCGACATCACCCTCTCTCCCGGTGGCGATTCTTATTCATTCAAAATCAAGAAGAAGGGATTGTCAGGTCTCTCTTTTGGCAATGAAATCGACTCCTACACCTCAACTATATATTATGATAAGGATGGGGAGATCTTGTATGGATCCTACAGCATCGACGACGTTGCTAAGATAGTCTACGCCGCTCCACGATTCTCAATTGAATTCCGGGTATCGGGTGACAAGGTGGAGGCCTCTGCATTAGACAACACCTACGATTCAGAAATCTCCGTATGGTCAACCCTCCTATATGGAGAACAATCCCTCAGCATTACCTTCCACCTGACCCCGGGGAAGCCTATGGAGATAGAACACCTGGGATATGATATAGTGCGTCCGGTAGCAGGATTCAAGACTTTAAAGATGATGAGCTCAAAAGTCAACAACAATACCGACTCAGTAAAAAGAATCGGAATATATCCATACAATTATGCCAAATCCAAGATTCTGCTTCAGCCGGAAGAACTTTGGCAGAACGGCATACGCGGGACTGTCCCCGTTCAGATCTATTCCAACGGTGAATGGATTGAGTCTGAGTCAAGCAATGTAGAAGTGACCATCGGTGATGTCATTGAGTTTCATTCCGAGAATGTAAATCCGGATGAAGTGGCTTATATCGATGTGCCCGCCCATTCCACTGTCACCTCGATATTATACGTAAGATATGCCACGTTAGACGTAAGGTATCTCGCCACATTCATGCAACCCAACTCTCAATTCACTTATCCGGCATCCGGCAAATGCCAGCTTTTCCAACCTATTGACTACGATATTGAAATCTCATGCGAAAACTGATCTACACCCTATCTTTGCTGACAGCGGCATCCCTATATTGCCATGCTGAGAACACTGACTCCCTACCGTCGTGGTTCTCCCTATCGCCGGAATGGAGGGTTGGCGCAAAGGCATCCGCATCTTTTGTGCTTCCCACCAACTCTTTTCTTGATGGTGATAATCCTGAATCCAAGTCAATCAACAAGAATATCGCCGGATCTATACGTGCCGGTTTCTCATTCAACGAAAGTTCAAGAGAGGGAATCCTGTATAAAGGGTTGTATCAGGGCATTGGAATCGGTGGGAACACTTTCTTCGCAAAATCTCTGGTTGGTTCCCCCATGACTGCCTACGTCTACCAGGGCGCACCGGTATTCAATATCTCCGATAGACTTTCGATTAATTATGAATGGAATTTCGGAGCGGCTTTCGGCTGGAAGCATTATGATGAGGAGACGCCTGATAATAATGCGGCTGTCAGCACCTCAGTGACCGCAATGATGGGACTCGGATTCAAATTGAAGTATGCCCTGTCAAGGAATTTTAATCTCTCATTCGGCGTAGAGGCTACACATTACTCAAATGGCAACACCTCCTGGCCCAATGCCGGAGTCAACACTGTCGGTCTCTCCGTGGGCTTTGACTATATACTGAATCCTCAGCCGAAGAATAGCGGCAAGTATGAGCAATTGGAGGAGGAAGCCGACAAGGGGAGATGGATGTATGACGTGATGGTCTACGGTGCTTGGCGCAAAAGCGTGGTAAGCGTCGGAGATCCGGCGGAAGCACAGCTGTGTCCCGGAAAGTTCGGAGTGGTTGGTATGCAGTTCTCCCCCATGCGTAAGCTCAACAGATGGGTGGCGGTAGCTCCGTCGCTCGACCTTCAATGGGACGAGAGTGCCGGCATAGCACCTTATTGGGTGGAAGGCACACACGATGAGTATCTGAAATTTGAACGCCCACCGTTAGGCAAACAGATAAGCCTCGGTATATCAGCACATGCCGAACTGACAATGCCGATCTTCTCGGTCAATGCCGGCATCGGATATGAGATCATCAATCCTGTGGGCTACAACCGTTTCTACCAATCGCTCACCTTGAAGACGTTCCTGACGCGCCACGTCTACCTCAATGTGGGCTACCGTCTCGGCGATTTCAAGAATCCACAAAACCTGATGCTCGGCATCGGCGTCAGATTCTGACACAAAACCAACCGCAGCCTCCGGGATTATTCCGGCACTCTGCCATACATACGGAATGTGCGGCGGTAGTAGTCGGTCAGCATGTCGGAGATAATGACGCCTTTCTTGGTGGAGGCGTGTACGAAGCGCGTATCGTCAATCATTATGCCCACGTGGGATATCTTTTTCGAATCACGTCCGGTGGCGAAGAAAACGAGATCGCCCGGCTTCACACTCCTCTCCGAAAGTTTGCGGCAATATTCCGCCTGTTCCCTTGAATTGCGCGGAAGTTTCTTGCCGACCACCTCCTCATAGACCGTAATCACCAGACCGGAACAATCCGTGCCCTTCCCTTTCTTATTGGAGGCATATTTATAAGGAGTGCCTACCCAGGTCAACGCCTCGTCTACAATCCGCTTCCTCTTACCATTCAATCCGGAATTACCCTTCTGTCGGGATTTACCGTTGCCATCAGCTCTCTCCACCTGCACAGGCGGACGTTTCGTTGCATTCTTTGATGATGAACAGCCTGTGGAGAACGACAGCACCATCATGCACGCCACCCCCAACATCAGATTGGCTATCCCGTATCGCTTGATATTCATATATTACTCAGTTATCCGTAACACGACATTATTCTCACCGCGCCAAAATTGTCACATTGCCGCAATCGATTCATACTGCAAAATTAATTCATATTTCATATTTCTCAAACAATATTTACGTATTTTAAATTTTGATTTTTCATTTTATTAAATTAACTTAAATCGCACCCATTTTAAGGGAGAGTGTGTAATAATGGCAGTATTTTTGCATTGTCTATATGTAGGCGATGTATACGCTGTTTCAATGACAACCCTTACACTGCCTACGGAATCAGACGGCTTTCCACAACGCCTGATGTTTCCCATAATGAATTAATGAATATAAACCAACCTTACATATTTAAAGACATGAAGAGATACAGTATCCCCGCAATGGCGGCTCTCTTGGCAATCCTGGTTTCACCGGCATGTGCCGACAATCATGCAGAAAACAACGCTCCTCAGTTTATACGTACTGCATCGGGAGCATCTTTCGACACCGATTTCACGGTTGCGGCGGAAAAGACAGTCAATGCTGTGGTGTGCATCAAGAGCTTCACCACGCAGCGTCAGCAGAATCCTTACGGAAATCAGGGTGGCGGCTACGACCCGTTCGGTATGTTTGATTTCTTCTTCGGTCCGCAGCAACCTCGCCAGCAGCAGCCACGTCAGCAGCAGCGCAACAGCGAGCCTGTGCAGAGCGGTCTCGGTTCGGGCGTCATAATCTCTGACGACGGATATATCGTGACGAATAACCACGTGATCGACGGTGCCGACAAACTGGAGGTGCTTCTCAATGACAATGCCACATACGAGGCTCGCGTGATAGGCACGGATGAGGCAACCGACCTTGCACTCATAAAAATCGATGCCGAGAAACTATCCCCCATCACCTTTGGCGACAGCGAGCAAGTGAAAATCGGCGAATGGGTTCTTGCTGTGGGCAACCCGTTCGGATTCAATTCCACCGTGACAGCCGGTATCGTCAGTGCAAAGGCACGTAGCCTCAGCCAGAACAACGGTAGAAACGGAAAGATGGGCATCGAATCGTTTATCCAGACTGACGCGGCACTCAACCCCGGCAACTCCGGCGGCGCACTCGTCAACCTTAAGGGTGAGCTTATCGGCGTGAATTCCGCCATCTATTCCAACACCGGCAGCTATTCGGGCTTCTCGTTCGCAATCCCCACAACTATCGTGAAGAAAGTGATGACCGACCTACGTCAGTATGGCACAGTGCAGAGAGCCGTGCTCGGTTGCACAGTGGCAGAGCTTGACGCAAAATTGGCTAAGGAGAAGGATATAACTGCCGTAAAGGCGGGTCTGCTCGTCAACAGCGTGACCGACAGGAGCACCGCTAAGGAACTTGGGCTTCAAGAGGATGACGTGATCACCGCTATCAACGACACCGACGTGCACAACTTCGCACAGCTTGTGGAGCAGCTCAACAAATTCCGTCCGGGCGACAAGATCTCCGTCACCTTCTACCGCAAGAACCAGAAACAGGTGAAATCCGCTACCCTTCGCAACACCCAAGGCAACACCACCATCACTACGAAAGGCGACTTCTCTGAAATCGGGTGTGCGTTCATGAAGCTGACTGCGGAGCAGAAACGCAACCTCGGCATCTCTCGCGGCGTGAAAGTGGCAAGCGTAAAGAACGGCGTATTCCGTGACGCCGGCATCAAGGACGGCTTCATCATCACCGACATCAACGGTCGTGCCGTGGATTCTCCGGACGATGTGGAGCAGATCTACAACATCATAATGAAGTCTGACGACAGCGACAAAGTGATGTTCATCACGGGCATCTATCCCAACGGAAAGAAATACTACTACGCAGTGAATCTGACGCAGGAGTAATGTGCCATCCGGTCGCAAAACAGACCCGGAAATAAGACTCAACAGCATTGCCGGCAAAAAAATAATAAAATTTATTGCCGGCAATGCATTTTTTTTAATTTATTCACACAACATTCCCCATTTCATTACGTTCTAACATAGGCATCTGTGCCAAATCTTTTGTCTCAGCGGAATAATATCCGCTGAAGCATCATTATTTTTTGGAAGGGAATAAGAGACAATGAGACAGCTAAAGATCACAAAATCAATCACCAACCGCGAAAGCGCATCTCTCGACAAATATCTGCAGGAAATTGGCCGTGAGGAACTGATTTCAGTCAGTGAAGAGGTGGAACTCGCTCAGAGAATAAAGAAGGGAGACCATGCAGCTCTTGAAAAGCTTACCAGAGCTAACCTACGTTTTGTAGTGTCAGTGGCAAAACAGTACCAGAACCAGGGACTAAGTCTTCCCGACCTTATCAACGAGGGAAATCTTGGTCTTATCCGTGCGGCTCAGAAATTTGATGAGACGCGTGGTTTCAAGTTCATATCTTATGCAGTATGGTGGATCCGCCAATCAATTCTTCAGGCTCTCGCTGAGCAAAGCCGTATCGTCCGTCTCCCTCTCAACCAGGTAGGTTCCCTCAACAAGATAAGCAAGGAGCTTTCAAAGTTTGAGCAGGAAAACGAAAGGCGTCCCTCTCCGGAGGAGCTTGCCGATCGTCTCGGGCTACCCGTTGATAAAGTGTCTGACACGCTGAAAGTGTCGGGTCGTCATATCTCGGTAGACGCTCCGTTTGTCGATGGTGAGGATAACTCCCTCCTTGACGTGCTTCCCAACGACGACAGCCCTATGGCTGACTCCTCTCTTAATAAGGAGAGCCTTTCTAAAGAGGTAGACAGGGCTTTGAAACAGCTTTATGACCGCGAACGCGACATCCTGAAGATGTTCTTCGGAATCGGTTGCCCGGAAATGACGCTGGAGGAAATCGGCGCGAAATTCGACCTTACACGCGAACGTGTGCGCCAGATCAAGGAGAAGGCTATCCGCCGCTTGAAAGGACAGAAGAGCAAGCTGCTGAAGAGCTATCTCGGTGAATAAGGATTGATTATACTTTAAATAGCAAGTGCCGTATGAATCAGATTCATACGGCACTTTATTTTTAAATCCCCCTTATAGTGTTGTCAGTGGCGTAAAGTAATCGGTCATCTTCATCGAATGCCGACGTCAGCACCACGTCTTATACAGCCAGAAGACAAGCACTGCAAAGGCGGCTCCAAGAATCGGTCCGACAATCGGCACCCATGCGTATTTCCATTGACTACCACCCTTCCCCTTTATCGGGAGAAGGGCATGCACAAGACGCGGTCCAAGGTCGCGCGCCGGATTTATGGCATAGCCGGTGGTGCCCCCCAGTGCCATGCCAATCACCACCACAAGCAGAGCGACGGGAAGGGCTCCGATTGAACCGAGACCCACCTGCGACACGTTGCCATCTTCCGCGAGAAACAGTATGACAAGAATCAATACAAAAGTGCCGATCACTTCCGAAAGCAGATTACGTTTCAGATTCTTTATAGCCGGGATGGTGGCGAATACTCCTAATTTGGTATCCTTATCCTCCGTGGCGTCAAAATGATCCTTATAGAAGTAATACACCGTAAGTCCGCCTAAGAAAGCTCCTATCATCTGAGAAATGATATAGGGCACCACCATACCCCACTGAAATTTGCCTGCCATTGCCAATCCAATGGTGACTGCCGGATTAAGATGCGCGCCAGTGTATGGTCCGGCTATGAAGACCCCGCACATCACGGCAAGTCCCCATGCCAACGTTATGACAACCCAACCGGAGCCGAACCCTTTAGAAAACTTCAGCGTGGTGCATGCCACTACCCCACACCCAAGCAGAATCATGACATACGTCCCCAGGAACTCAAAAAAGCACTGTAGAAATACAGGCACAACAAGCTCTTCCATAATAAATCAGATTATGTGGCACGTGGTGTCACTATTTTGTAAGACATCTTTTCACCGCATCATGCCAGCCGTCAAGCTTTGCCGCCACGTATTCAGGCGATGCTTTAGGGGCAAACCGATGCTGTATCTGCCATTGGGCATTGATCTCATCCACACTCCCCAGAAGCCTACGGCAAGTCCGGCAAAATAGGCGGCACCCAATGCCGTGGTCTCCGTAACCTGCGGACGAAGCACTTCCGTATTGAGGATATCACTCTGGAACTGCATCAGGAGGTCGTTGCGCGAGGCTCCACCGTCAACCTTCAGCTCCACAATCTTCAGATTGGAATCCAACTCCATCGACGACACAATGTCGTACACCTGAAATGCTATACCCTCCAACGCAGCACGTGCTATATGTGCCACGGTCGTACCGCGCGATATGCCTGAGATAAGTCCGCGTGCGTATTGATCCCAATATGGCGCACCCATGCCCGTAAGTGCCGGCACGAAATACACCCCGTCAGTATCCTCTACAGATGTGGCAAGCTTCTCCACTTCGGAAGAGCTGGATATGCACTTCAATCCGTCGCGCAGCCATTGCACTACAGAACCGCCTACAAAAATCGAGCCCTCAAGTGCATACGTGACCTCATCGCCTATCTGCCAGGCTATCGTGGTGAGCAGTCGGTTCTTCGAGAGTATAGGCTTGTTGCCGGAATTCATCAGCATGAAGCAGCCGGTGCCGTAAGTGTTCTTAACCGATCCCGGCTTTATGCACATCTGTCCGAAGAGGGCAGCCTGCTGGTCTCCCGCCACTCCGGCTATCGGCACAGCGTGTGCGAAGATCGTCGTGGTGGTGTATGCCATCACGCAGCTGCTCGGCTTAACCTCCGGCAGAAGCGATGCCGGAATGTCAAACAGACGGAGAAGTTCCTCATCCCATTGCAGAGTATGGATATTGAAAAGCATCGTCCGTGAGGCATTCGTTATGTCGGTGACGTGCGCACTGTTTCTTGTAAGGCATGAGATCAGCCATGTGTCGACGGTGCCGAACCGCAGTTTCCCCGCCTCCGCCTTCTCCCGCGCCCCCGGCACGTTGTCAAGAATCCATTTTATCTTCGTGGCGGAGAAATAGGCATCGATGATCAGTCCGGTCTTGTTCTTGATCATCTCTCCATATCCTGCTTCCACGAGCGAATCGCAATATTCCGACGTGCGCCTGTCTTGCCACACGATTGCGTTGTAGATAGGCTCACCGGTATCGGCATCCCACAATATTGTGGTCTCTCGCTGATTGGTGATTCCTATGGCAGCAATATTATGTCCGTTGATTCCTATCTGTGAGATTGCCTCCGCTATTACGGACGCCTGCGATCCCCATATCTGATGAGGGTCATGCTCCACCCACCCCGCTTTCGGGAATATCTGTGGGAACTCATGCTGCGCTACCGAGCAGATGTTGCCCTCATGGTCAAAAACTATGGCACGGCTGCTTGTGGTGCCCTGATCCAATGACAGAATATACTTTTCCATGGCTGTCGATTTTTATTTTTAATATCTATATTCCCGGCTTATCATTATATCTTCTTCAATACTCCTCCACTACCGGCAGACCGGATATGCCGTTCAGACGACGCGTCTCTTCGAAGTCTATGGCATCGGCTATCACGGATATCGGATTCAAGACACTGACTCCGGTCGACATCTCAATCTGCCATTTGCAGGTCTCACAGTCGCTTGCCACGAAGTCGCATCCCGTCTCCTTTATCTGCCGGAACAATGGCTCCCCGATTGCCTGGGAATAGGCATAGTTCTCCTTCTTGAAACCATAAGTGCCGGCTATGCCGCAGCAATGCGAGTCAAGCATTATGAACTCCACGCCGGGTATCATCCTGATAAGGGAGGTGGAGAATACGGTCCATCCCAGTTTCTCCATGTGGCATGGTGTATGGTAGGCTATCCTCTTCCTATAGTCTTTCCGGAACGCTATCTTCACATCACCGTTGTCTATAAGATTGAATAGGAAGAGCGTGCCGAGCATGATATGATCCCTTATCCCCTTGTTGTTAAGATGAAGGATATGCTCATACTCATCCCTGAGCGTGAAGCAGCATGTAGATGACGTGGCAAGCACCTCATCCCCCCGCTCCACCGCTTCGCTTATGGCGCGGATATTGTTGTTGCCGTCGCGTATTGCCTCGTCAATACATTTGTTGGCTATCTTCGCCACACCACAGCACCGCTCCTTATCAAGCAGGCGCACGCCGTAGCCCACGGCATTCATCACCTTAAGCAGATCTTTACCAAGTTGCGGGTAATTATAATTGACGTAGCAACCGTGGAAATACGACACCTGTTTCGGATATTGCTTCTGCACCTCGGAGGCTTTATTGCCATACCATGATTCAAACCGCTCCGAGGAGTATTTCGGGAATGTGCGGTGGTCGTCAATCTTCAGCACCTTATCCATGATCAGTTTTACCGGTTTCAGTTTGAGAGTGAAATTGACGAGTGGAGCCATACGCGTGGCGATGTTACCCATGAAGTCGGTGTTGGCAAGCATGGTGTCGCGCAGAGATGGTCCGTGAGCACTATATTTGATACGTGCCGACTGAATTATATCCCCAATCTTCACATCATTGGGACAAGCCACCTCACACCGCTTGCAATTAAGACAATATTTCAATGCCTCATCATAAAACAGCGGTTTCTTCAGACGGTATCTCTCCCCGTCGGGTCCTGCCTGCTTAGGTCCGGGATAATCGGGATTGACCGCCGTCACCGGACAATATACCGTACAAATCGTACATTTTATGCACGATTCAAAATTATTATCGCTTATATTTTGCTGTTGGAGTGTCATCATAGTCGTAATATTAAGGACGTTGTGTTAACTTCTGTATGGATTCATCCACTCCTGTCATCGCGTTATGCAGGATGCCGCATGCAAGGCTGTGGCAAGGGTGATGCCAGCCCCGCTACCCTCCTTCAGTGCGTTGAAGCCGGAGAGGAGTGCCCCGGTGGCATACAGGTTCTCAATCACCTTACCCTCTTTCATCGGTCGGAACTTCTCATCAGTCACCACTCCGTAACCCATATAAGGCTGCGACGCATAGAAATTCTTGTCATACCATTCAGTGCGGTCATCGGGCGCATTGAGGTCAAGTCCGAACACCGGCTCATAAATCTTATCTATGTTGGCGATCAACCCATGTCCGAAGAAACTTCCGGTGCATATCACGTAGTTCTCCGCAATCAACGGAATCGACCCGAAATTGGAGGTGTATATCTTACGGATCCTGCCATCCGAGATCTCTCCCCCCACGACTGTATCGCCGGGCATATAGGTGCCGCCGAGCGACGTGAAATAGTCACGCAGACTGAGCTGGCATCTCACTCCCGGCACGGATGCAGGCGTAGTGGCAACAAAGAACACCGGACGGTCCACACCACGGCGAAGACGATTGACCGGTTCATCATCGAATATACCGAGCACCGCAGGCATGATCACCATGTCACAATCCGATGAAACACGGTTGACCTCACGTGCAAGATCATCAACGGCTGAATCTGTAAGGAAGCGCGACATGTTGGTGGCTCGCATCTCTGTGGTGCTCTTACGCAGGATATCAAGCTGAGGCACGTTGACCGATGCAGTCACACATTCCACGTCGAGTTTTGAAAGACCCAATGCAAGGAAACGGGGATAGAAGTCAAGATAACTGTATATGTTGACTATCGCCGCCCTCTTACCTTTCAGTTCAGAAGGTGACTGGAAAGAGAGATATTCGTCAAGTGTGAGCCACGCCGGACGTGAATAGCCGAATGGAGTCAGTCTGTAATGATTCCTTTCAAGCGAACCGTTCACCTTTATCCCTGCCTCGCGGAGAAGTGGCGACACCCTGTCGAGAAGTTTCGAAACGTTGCTCACTCCTATCTTCCTGTAAGGATGAGACTCATCAAGCCGTTCGGCTCGTTCAAGCGGATGATCTATGACTATCCGGGAATCCTCATTGCAAAGAAATTCAAAAGAGCCAGACCAGAAATGAAGGGCACTCTGTCCTGCCGACACAATCGCTGTCTTACGTCCGCTACGCGCTGACTCTATGCCACAGACAAGACCACTGAGACCTCCTCCTATTATTATATTATCGTATTTCATATCAATGAATTTAAAACGGGCAACAACTTTAGTATTATTTGGAAATCTCCTCCTCGTGGTGTGGGGGTTCATGATCAAGTCCGAGAACACCCTGATAGAGCCACGACGTGAATTGCACCTCGCATAGAGTCTCACCCCAGCATACGGGGAACATGCCGTGCCAACGTTCATTCATGAATCCGGCAAGGTCATCCAGGCTTCTCTGTGCGCATTTATCGTGGGCATCAAGGAGTCCGGCACCACGGCAAGCACATAGACTACCCTGACACGTGCCCATACCGAGACGCGTGCGTCTGCGCAAGTTGATGAGATTATGCACATGAAGCTCCTCCATGGCATATTTCACCTCCGCCACACTCACTTGCTCACATTCACATACAAGAGCATCATCTGCATCCGAACGAGACTCTATCCTTCCCGACCAGCTTCCATGCCTACCCTCGGCTGCTTTCTGCTCTGTGCTAAGCTCGATGATGTGCTGACGTCGGTCTTCATCCTTGGCATCCGATTCCGAACCGGGCAACGGCACCTCTGCCGTCTCGCATTTCTTGTTGACATTCAGCTTTCGGCATACCATATCCGTAGCCTCCTCCGCCATAAGACGATAAGTCATGAGCTTGCCTCCTGTTATGGTGATGAATCCCTCCACCCCATCGCGTTTGGCATGATCCAGGCATACTATCCCTCGACTGATACTTCTTCCGGTGGGGTCGTTGTCGGCGGCGACAAGCGGACGCACACCGGCATACGCCCTGAGTATGCGGGTATATGCCAGACGCGGAGAGAGTTTGATACCCTCCCTAAGCAGCAGATCCACCTCTGCCGGAGTCACCTCCATATTATCTATCTCATTAAAAGGGATACGCGTTGAGGTGGTGCCGATGACGCAGATTGTGTCGCCCGGCACAAGGATATCGGCATCTGCCGGCTTGCGGCAACGGTTGATCACCATATTGTTCACCCTATGACCGAAAATAAGCAGTGATCCTTTGGCTGGATACATGTTGACCTTGATTCCGGCAAGCTCCGCCACGTGGTGTCCCCAGATACCGCAGGCACTCACCGTCACACTTCCTCTCACTTCCGATTCCTCACCATTCTTACGGCTTTTGAGTCGCACCCCGCAGATTCTGTCGCCCTCCTTAATGAATCCCACAACCTCCTGATAGGTCATGACATCGGCACCATGCATACGGGCTGAAAGCACATTGGCTGTGGTAAGACGGAAGGGATCAACCGCTCCGTCCGGCACTCTCACCGCCCCGATTATATCGGGGTTGACCGACGGTTCGAGACGCAGAGCATCCTTCGGGTCAAGTGTCTCCGCGTTTATACCGCATTTAATGCAGTCAGCCACGAATGCCTCCTGATAATCAAGACCATCTTCCGGTAATGTCACAAAGAGTCCGCCCGTCTCCTCCACACAATGCCGGGCGATGCGACGTAGTATCATATTCTCCTTGATACATTCCGCAGCACTCTCCGGGTCGGTGTGGGCATAGCGTGCACCACTATGAAGCAGACCATGATTTCTGCCTGTCGCGCCTGCCGTGAAGTCAAGCCTCTCTATCAGGATTGTCTTCAACCCACGCATGGCACAATCACGTGCCGTGCCGGCACCAGTGGCACCCCCACCAATCACAATAACATCATATTCAACCTTGCTTTCGTTTCTCATAGTCATTTTGAGTAATAAGATATTTATAAATTCACACAATATCCCAATGTGCGAATCCCGATTTGTGAATTAAAATGTACGAATTACAATAATACATTCGCAGATAAAGCACAAATCATTAATGCCAAACCTTTACAATCTAAACAATCCTACATCTCCTTATGTTTTCAAATATTTTCAACAAAATAAGCAGAAGCGATTTCGACCAACTAAAAAGCAAAAAAAGAGAAGATTCCTCTCACGTTTTTACCTCAACCGGTCAAAAAGAATTCCCGTTTTTGACGATATTTCTCGTTTAAAATTTGGAAGGATAATAAATTCTTTTTAACTTTGCCAACGACAAATCTCGTTTATATGAAAAAATAACTCGAAAAACTAACCGACAAGGAGGAGGAAACGTTGACCTTGCTATGGGAGTACGGACCTTGTGCGGTGAAAGAATTACTGGCTCACTTCTCCGAACCAAAACCTCATGTTAATACTCTATCTACTTTTGTGCGCTCTCTCGAACACAAAGGCTATGTAGGGCACGAACCGGGACGGTATGGCGGATTCAACTATTTCGCCACCTGTTCCAAGTCGGACTATCGTCGTGGCGTTCTCAGCAAGATTGTGCAACGTTTCTTCGGAAGTGCCTTTTCATTGGCATCCAATCTTGTGGAGGACCATCTTGATGATGAAGAGTTACGCTCCCTTCTCAAAATGATTGAGAATAACAAGAAAATTGAGAATAACAAAAAAGGAGCCGGAAAATGATAACCACTCTTTTCCAATACACTTTAGAAGTGTTGATCCCGTTGATTGTGATGTGGACAGCATACAGGTTGGCTCTTTCAAACCGGATGCAACTGTCTCTAAATCGGCTTGTATTCACAGTTGATGGCATACCTGTCTCGCATGAGGAGATAAACAACATCAAGACAAATGCGATTAAGACCATAACCATTGATAAAAGCGGTGATGGCAAAGCCACAATCCACGTGGAAACCAAGTAATCGTAAACAATTGACTCCAAATGAATCCAATTAATATGAAACGCATACTATCTCTGACATTATTTTCCGCCGCAATTTTGGCTTCCGTAGCGCAAGGCGTTCCCACAGCGGTAGTTGGACAACAAATTGAGGTAAGCTATAAATATTCACATCCGGTCCAAACTATGAGAAGTGCCGTCGCGGATGTGACAAATGATTATATACTCATCACTGACGGGTATAATTCAAAATTCTATTCGCCACGTACCGAAATGATTGACTCGATTGAATCAACACCCGAGGGTTTCGAGGCCTTCAACACATTCAAACGTGAATGTTGGGAATCAGGTAGACAGAAAGACATTCCGAGGGTGGACGGCTCTTTCTATATCACTAAGTTCTCTAAGAAGGGGCAGCTTCACACTTATGATGTGGCGAGTGCCACAAGGTTTCATATCGTGGAATCTATTCCTAAGATAAATTGGGAAATAGAAGATTCGGTCAGGAATATCCTGGGATATGATTGCCAGATGGCTACCACTGATTTTCGGGGAAGGAATTGGACTGCTTGGTTCGCCACGGAGATACCTGTGCAGGACGGACCTTGGAAACTTGCGGGACTTCCCGGCATTATCCTTGCGGCTGAATGTGAAGGGGGACAATATACTTTCGAGGCAGACGGCATCCGGCAGACTTCTAAGCCGGTAAAGGATATTTACGGCAAAGATAATTGGGAAGCAATAGACCGACGGGATTTCTGGAGATTGCGCCGGGAATGTCTTGACAACCCTTCGCGCAATATAAAATCCGCAGGAAGCAACGTGATAGTTTTCCAAGGGATAGAATACAAGGATTACCTTCCGGCTGAAGTGGTGGACTATATAGAAACCGACTACAAATAATATACAGAAAAATGAAACCGGCAATCACAATCAAGTGTGACAATTAGATTGGTTACGCGGACGCAAGCTGTCAATCTCAATATCTCTAAGAAAATGAAAAAGTTAAATTTCGTAATAATGCTAATTGCTGTTATGTTTTCAGCAACGGCGCAGAATGCCCAATTGAAAGTGGGCTATAAATATGATTTCTTTGATCCGAGAGGAATTGAGAAACATCAGGATTTCATTCTTCTTGCAGGGAATGGTGTGTCAAAATTCTATAACAATCATACACAATGGCTTGATTCTATCCGCTGCACAAAAGAGGGTCAACAATGGTACACACAGCAGGGAATAATCATGATTGGCGAATTGATGAATAAATCGCGTGAAGAACAGGAAGCGATCTTGAACAGTTCGAGCATTGGTCGTCCGGCTTCATTATATGTAATGCGGAAAGGAGACAGATTCGATGTATGGGATGAGATATATCACGAATTTCGCAAATATACCGAACCGGTTGAAGCGAGGGAATGGAAGATAACTGAAGATTCCACCAAAACAATACTTGGTTATGAGTGCATAAAGGCTGAAACGGATTATCATGGTCGGCATTGGACAGCGTGGTTTTCTCCGGATGTTCCTGTTGATGCCGGACCATGGAAACTTTTAGGCTTGCCGGGACTGATATTTGAAACTGTTGATTCCACAGGTCAGCATCATTTTACAGCTATCGGCATTGAGGCAGTTGACACAAGAATACCCAAAGTATATGATCCTTTCGGATATGAAAAAACTACCCGAAACAAGTTTTTGAAACTTTGCCGATATCGGTATGACAATCCTCAAGGAATGAGAGATTTGCATTTTGGTGGAGATGCCGGAAGAATGTCAGATGAACGTATAGCTCAAGAAATGGGCAAAGAGGGATACGACTTTTTAGAAACGGATTACAGATAAATAATCGTAAAAATAAGTTGTGAAAGAAGTCACCACAAAGTAAAATTATCTCGAAATGTATGAAATTACACAACAAAAATAAATATCTGTCCGTTATGAAATTGAGTAATCTAAAACATTTATTTAGTCATGGCAATTCCAATCAAAGCAATCCCTACATTATACGGTGAAGAAGCTGCACGCATACGTCGCAAGATTGATGAGGTGGAGGAACGCTTTGCAAGTAGACCACAAAGAGATATTACTAAAGATCCCGGATATATAATGATGCGCAAGATTATTGAAAAATCTGAACGCGTAATGACGCAGATGGGTATTTAGTATGAGTGATTTTTTAATTGACAAGTGTTCATTCTTACCGCTAAGTGAAAAAATCATAAGCCAAGTAGAACCATTTTCATGTGGTTCGGATGAAGACATGGATGATTTCTTTCGCAATGATGCCATTGCCTACAATCAGTTTCGCATGGGCAATTCTTATTGTTTTCAACTTGATGATGATAAACAGAAAATCGTTGCGTGCTTAACCGTATCTAATGATAGTTTAAGAATTTACGATCTTCCTAATTCTCGAAAGAATGCAATGTGGAGCATTACAAATCGAGAAAAGATGTTAAGCCGTTTCCCTGGTGTCTTAATTGGCAGACTTGCGGTATCTAAGGATTATGTACATCAAGGTATCGGCTCGCAAGTCCTCAATTTCATAAAATATTGGTTCTCTGATTCACGCGAAAAATCAGCATGTCGTTTTCTCATAGTAGATGCAAAAAATGAACCTAATGTATTATCTTTTTATGAGAAAAATGGCTTCGAATATCTCTTTACATCTGAATTGCAAGAGGATTTATATTCAAAGCCTCCTAAATCTGCCGAGGATGAAACTTTAAGAAAACAAAATCCTCGTAGACTCCGTACAAGACTTATGTATTTTGATCTGCTAAGTTTGAAGTGATTACGACTTTTTTGTCTACCACTATGCTATCTCTTGCATCGGTTTCTGAATTCCTTCATTCACAAACTACAAGATTAGCATAATGTTGCCTAAATACAATTGCAAATTACGGAAAATCTCAACACCCCAAATAAACCGCTGAAAATATTATACTAAGTAATCTTCAAAAAATAACTTGTTAAAGTTATAAATGTAAATTTTTTTCTTATGGCAGCATATTTCCGATGCTTTCGGAGCGCGGAATCAGTCGCATAGCCTTCTATGCTTTATCTTCCTTACTTTGAAATCTCTAGGAAATATGCGCCAAACTTTCACAACTTATTTTTTACGATTACTGTAAGCACTAACTAAAGTACACCTTTTAGAGGTTGTAGTCTGGTTGTAATTTTGCGAATACTTCCAAAGAAAAAGAAGTGATCCCGGGCAGTGTCCCCTTGAAAGAAACACTTCGTTTGCATGCGCAACGATTTCATGGATCGGCAGTAGTCGGTTAGAAAGGGCATCCGTTAGGTCGCTCTTTTTTCATATCCCATATAGAATTTTCGTCAATAATGCCCTGAAATTCAAATATTATGACTAATTTTGCCATAGGCACAATGTCGTTGCCAGATGGTTCTATTATTCAAAAACAATACCAGATGCACTATGAAACTGACAGATAAATATTTTATGAGATTTTTAGGAATGTCTTTGATTTGCGGACTATTAACCTTCCTATTGATTGCAGCTATTTGGTATGGAATGTCACAGGTAAGTTGGTTTCACGAATATTGGATTGGTGCCATAATTGTCGTATGCTGGGGCATAGGAGCTATTGTCGGATGGCTTGTCACACCTTGTGATAAGAAATCAAATGTATGGTTGAGATGCTATCAGATCTCTGTTGCTGCATATTTAGTTGGTACTATACTATTTGGCAGTTGGGATGATTCATCAGTCAGCGGATGGTCGTTCATGTTTATAATTGGTTATGCCGTCGTTTCATTTCCATTGGCTTTGATTTTAGGCTTGGTGTGCGAAAAGATATTCAAATTCATATGAACGATCAGCATTAGATTGTTATTATCTATGTCGTTATGAAAATACACTTAACAAAAGAATGTTTCCTACGGCAAGGAACAATTGTTATGATTGTCTGTGCCGTAACTTTACTTGGGATAGGGATTTTCATGTATGTCAACAATAGTGTGGCTTCGGGATTTATGTGGCCTCGTTTTAGCAATCCACAGGAAACATCAATAACCTGGCACACCCCGATATTCGCAGGAATACTTTTTTTGTTAATTGCTTTTGTTTTTTTATTTGACAGAAAAACAAATACAGCGCAAGCGGTGACAGAAAAACGAACATATCTTTTCGGTGAAATTGCAGACTGTCTAAGATATGAAGGTTTCAGAAAGAGAGGTTCCCACTTTTTCAAGCGCAATGGAGAGGTCGGTTACTGCATAAATATACATAATGATAAGTGTAACTATACGGAACTTATCAGATTCACTTTGAATATCGGCATATACGCAGATCGTTTCTGGCTGGAGCAGTGTGATTTCAACCGCACGGGGGATATACCTGCCTTCCCCAAATATTATGATTGTGAGATAAGAATGGGAATCGGGAAATTATTGCCTGAGCATGAAGACAAGTGGTATAATATCAATGCAAATACTAATGTTGAGAAATTGTGGAATTGCATTGAGAATGATTTAACGCAGTATGTCATTCCGTTTCTCGCCAATTACAATAAAGATTCACAGAGTGTGCCAAATCAGGATGTCTATCGTAAAGGAGGTAAGTGATGAACACGTGTGAAAATATAAATACAGTCATTGAGAATAAAATATTAAATCGGTTGCAAGATGAACGATGGTTAAAATCCGGATACGAGATTGTAAAGTATTCACCTGACGGGTATGATTCCAATGGATATTATCAGAAAGATGAATGGACTTCGATAGCTGATATCGGACGTACATTTCACGGCCAAATTTTTACATTTGAGGAATATACTAAAGTGGAAGATTGCTATGTGAATTCAGTTATGGAAATCATTAAAATCAGCGGTGTGAAGTATCTTACTGTTGGTTATATTGAAAGTTCATCAGAGATAGTAGATGAATGGTATTACAAAACTCCATTCAGTACAGAGAACGCACGGTTATATACTTTTGCCAAGACTCTTCATCAAGGGTCGCAAATTTCCATGACAAATATCCCATTAGTTGTAAAATTGTGTTTGCGTGAATGTTTATATGCTGTTTTGGTAAACCTTAAACACAATTTGCAGGTTGATTTTGGATATGATTACTATATGCACATCCATACGCAAGTTGATGAAAATATTTTGCAAGAAATTGCCTCGCGCAACAAACTTTTTGTGAATCCGAGGTCATGAATAATTGACAATAGCAGTCATATAAAACTGATAAATAAAGAAATGGATGCTGTGATGAGGCTTACTTCCGAGTCAAGATATAAATATGCTATAAAACGGATCGCAGATAATGAATTGCTTTATACTGTCAAATATCCTGATGGTGATTATGGGTTGATTCCTAATAGTAAGACAATGCAATAATGAACAACTTGAGATCTATCCTCCAAATTTCTACTCTCCATGCTTCACATCTCAAATGTCTCCACTCTAAGGAACTTATAATATTGAGTGCCGAATTTAGTAATCGTAAAAATAAGTTGTGAAAGAAGTCACCTCAAAGTAAAATTAAATTTCCAACTTTTACAAGTTTTTTTGAAGATTACTTAAATGACTTCATCTTGATAAAAAAGTTCTAAACAAATACAACAAACGGATTTATAAATCCGTTTTTATATCAACCAATTAACATTTACCGTTATGGCATTACCTCAGATAGTTATTCCTGTGCTGACAGGGGAAGCCGCCGAACGTTTTAATCGTTTAGCGACAGAAGCCGCAAAACAGCGTGGGGTGCAGTATGACCCTAAGGCTAAAGAAAGAGTTCGTAAAGTTCTGGAACGTTCAAGACAAAATGGTTACTTTTTAGATGGCATTCCTGATTGACGAATGTATTTTCGCACCTCTTTCCAAAGACCTAATAACGCGAGTTCGGGATAAGGAAGTCCTCAAAAAATTGAAACGGCAGCTTGAAAAAGTTGCCGTTTCGTTTGGCAATATCATTGATATTTAATAATTTAGAGATACTAAAACAATAAACCATATATCATGATTACCAAGGATAAAGTTAGTGAATTTTTTTGTATTGCAGACGATTTCTGCAAAGAATTTGAAGTTGAGATGTCAAAAAACGCCCTACCGGCCTCAAAAGACACTCCAAAACGTAAGCGTAAGTGCATGATGTCCGATTCGGAAGTCATCACAATCCTGATCTGTTTTCACTTCAACAGCTACCGCAATTTCAAACATTACTATCTCTGATGCGTCTGCCGGCATTGGCGGGATCTTTTCCCACAAACATTCTCTTATAACCGCTTTGTGGAAGTCATGCCCCGCTGCTTTGTGGCACTGACCATGTTCCTTAGACTCGCATGTTTCGGAGAATGTTCGGGCATAAGTTTTGTGGACAGCACATGTATCCCTGTCATCCACAACAAGCGCCAGTTCAACATGAAGATCTTCAAGGTATAGCCGAAAAAGGGAAAAGCACGATGGGGTGGTATGTCGGCTTCAAGTTGCATCTGCTATGTAACGAAAATGGCGAGATTGTCAACTTCGTTCTGACCAAGGCAAACGTGGATGACCGCAACGAAGCTGTGTTTGATGTACTTACAGACAAGTTTTTCGGCAAACTGTATGCTGACAAAGGATATATCTCCCAATCTCTTTTCGGAAAGCTATTCGACGATGGCATCCATATAGTGACCGGTCTCCGTTCAAATATGAAGCAGCGGCTGATGCCTCTATATGACAAAATCATGCTGCGCAAAAGGAGTATAATCGAGTCCATTAACGATATGCTCAAGAATGTTGCCCGGCTTGTGCATACCCGGCATCGCAACATCCTCAACTTCCTGATGAATCTGCTTGCTGCGATGGGCGCATACTGCTTTTTCGCTGTCAAACCGGAAGTCAATTTTGACTTTGAGGTTGACCCATCTGACGGTCAACTCGCAATCTGGCAATAAAGCATCATAATCATATAAAAACAATCAGGCAGTCGTGTAAGGCTGCCCGATATGTTATGCCTGTATATTGGCAATCTGATGAGGATTTTTTATCCCGAACTCGTGTTAATAAGAAGCATGTTCAAGCCACTGTTTTTAAAGCAAGCTTCAGGAATTTTATATTACCCAATAAGGATGATTCTCTGAACAAAATACATACACGATTGTTAAGTAGTTGTAAAAAAATACAATTTAGTAGGGTGTTCAGTTTGACGTTCCGAAAAACGGCATCCAGAACACCGGATTTTACATAAAAATCACGTGCTGGAAATTCTTGTTTTCAGAGACGAAATAGTACATTGAAAATTTGGATAATTCATTAATTTTTAGTATCTTTACAGTCTAAAAAAACAACTATTTAAGATGCGAAAAATGATGAGAAAATCAGACTCAAAGCATAGTCAGGAGACCCCGGAAGAGGAGCTGAAGCGCCTTCGCAAGGAGGTTGCCAGACTTGAAGGCAAACTTGAGGCTCAAAAGCAGGCTGCCAACGCTAAAATCGTGGCCGCCAAAGCCAAGATGGACGAGATGCGCAAGGAACTCAAAAAAAAAGAAGAGCCGAAGCCAGTGTTCAGCAAAGAACAATGGTCGCGCATTTTGACCCGGTTGAAGGACATCGATACTCAATCCAAATAGTACTGCTCTGTGTCTTCATATATGTCAAGACTTCATGCGGCCTGCGCACTGTGGTCGAGATACTGAAGACCTTTGAAGATGTTCTCGGTGGCACTTGCGGGAAGGCGCCGTCCTATACCACTGTGCGTAACTGGATGCTCAAGCTCGGCCTGTCTGTCTATGACGATGACAAGAGCCGCGATGAGGCCTATGCCATAATTCAGGACGAAAGCCTCACGGTCAACCGACAGAAACTTCTGCTGACTCTCGGCATCCCGTCGAAGCATCCTGGAAGAGCTTTGAGACATTCTGACGCGACAGTGTTGGATATGCGTGTTGCGGACTCCAACACCAAGGATGATGTGAAGGATGCCATTGAGCGCGCAGCCGCAAAAGCAGGGCACAGCCCTGAGTATGGAGTCTCCGACGGAGGTCACAATTTGAAAGGCGGAATGGCATTGGCAGGAGTTCCACAGCATCTTGACGTAAGTCATACGCTTGCTAACTGCATGAAGACCGTCTATGCTGAGGATGAAGAGTTTAAGAGCCTTACTCAAAAGCTTGGGAAGATACGCCTTCAATATCATTTGACGGACATTGCATGGCTTCTTCCTCCAAACATGAGGGCGATTGCAAGGTTCATGAACCTCTCCGACTGGGTGGAATGGGGTAATCGCATGCTGACCAATATGGACTCTTTGGAGCAAAAGGCGAAGGACGCTTTCTGTTTCCTTGAGAATTATCGTGGACTGCTTGAGGAACTCTCCGTGGATGTCGACGCGATCAGACATGTGGAAACCATATGCAAGACCCGTGGATTTTGCTTGAAGACCTATCGTGAATGCTCACAATACATCATCTTGCATGTAATTGGAAACGCTAACAACCGCAGGGCTACTCTGGGATTACGTATGCTTGACTATCTGAAAAAGGAAGCCAAACTACTACATCTGACCAACAATGCACAGAACATGTCGTCTGACATAATCGAGTCTGATTTCGGCATTCTAAAATCAAAGATGTCGCCAAACAAACTGTATGGTTTCACATCCATGATTCTGATGTTACCGCTTTATCCAAAGACAATCGACTATTCAGTCGCTGATGAACAAGATTTCAAAGTACGCTTGGCCAATGTTAAACTTAAGGAGATAGATGACTGGGCCAAGGCCAATCTATCCCGCAATTGGGTGAAAGATAGAACCGAAACACTTAAAAAAGTGAGCTGAATACGGAACAACTAACTGAACACCCTAACAATTTAGCTAGTTATTATGTTATATTAATGTAACATATCAAAAGCATAACCAATGAAAAAATTTTTTTCTATTTCGCAGTCTATTGTCCTTCTAGGAATACTTTTTCTAATATTTCCAAGTTGTCACAATGAGCCTGATTCTGTAACTGAGTCTTTCAGCTACCGGGACGGAGTGTATTCAGGGAGTCAACTGACGGTCACACTTGATGGTAAGAATGTGACGTCTGTGCGTTCGGTCACCCTATCGTCCAAACTGTTGGATGCCAATCTGAGCCCGGACAAAGATCCGGATCAGTTCGTGCATCCTTCTAACCCGACCTATACCACAATTGTCACGATTGATGGATTCCCCACGTCCAAAGAATCATCCTCGTTTACTACTGTCTCTGATCTCATGGGATTCAAGGGAGATACTGACATCAAAGGAGTGGAATACAAATATGATGCCGAGTTCACAGGTGATCCTCTTCTTCATCATGCCAACCAAGGTTTGATCCTACGTTTTGCTAAACAATGAATGATATTTGCAAATATGCCATTGCAATGTCGCTTGTGTTGTCAAGCGGCATTTCCTCGTTTGCGCAGACTGATTCCATAGCGGCGGATACTCTCGGAGCCGTACATCAGTTGAAAGAAGTCGAGGTGAGAGGCTACGGCGCGGACCGTAATCTGAAAGCTGCGGAAATGGGTCGTGTCTCACTCAGCAACAAGATGATCACCAATCTTCCCGTTATGTTCGGCGAGCCAGACATAGTGAAAACCCTACAGACTCTGCCTGGCGTATCTCAAGGTGTGGAGGGCTTTACAGGATTGTTCGTCAGGGGTGGCGACAACGATCAGAACCTTTTCCTTTATCAAGGTCTGCCGCTCTATCACGTAAGCCATCTCGGAGGTATATTCTCATCGTTCAATGTACCGACTGTCAGCCGGGTTGATTTCTACAAGGCGGCTTTCCCGTCGCGTTATGGCGGCAGGATATCCTCGATCACGGATGTCGCGATGAAGCGTTCCGACTTCGAGAAATTTCATGGTCGTTTTACTTTGGGGCTGTTGAGTGCAAATGCCTTTATCACCGGACCGGTCATAAAAGACAAGACGGCATTCACAGTCGGCATCCGACGCTCGTGGATAGATGTCATCTCTATCCCGACATTGGCCATAATGAACGCTGTGGAGAAGAAAAAGGGTAAGAAACACATTGCCGGATATGATTTCACCGACTTCAACGTGCGGCTTGACCATAAATTCAATTATAATGCCACGGCATATATAGTTGGATATTACGGACATGACCATCTAAAAATTGGACTCCGCGAATTCGAAGGTGAAAATGAAAGTTTCATCGTTGGTCCCGACGGCAAACCTATACCGGATGACACGCAATCTGACACGCGCTTCTTTGACGAGGATGTCAACCGCCTGTCCTGGGGCAATTGGGGCATATTGGGAGCATTCGATTATCATATCGGTCCCGGCACTATCAATGCCTCGGTCTATTTTTCAAGATACAGTTCCACATACCGACAGGAGAGGGAATACCAGACCGACATGGACGAGCCGGACACATACGGCTACAACAAAAGCCGGACAGAAAACAGTATCGCTGATTTAGGTGCGAGGGCGAACTATATTGCAGATTTCAGCAAGGTATTCCGGACAAGGGCAGGTGTGGAATACGTGCGGCACGACTATCTTCCCGAGGGGTTGCGCAACGAGTTCTTCTCCGACGGCAAAGGTTCAACCGACGGCAACGACAGTCCGCATGCCAAAGCCAATGAATATTCGGCGTATACCGACAACACTTTAAATTTCCATGATATTGTGGCACTCAATTTAGGGTTAAGGTTCTCTGCCTATAACATACAGTCAAAGACATTTACGGCATTGGAGCCACGCGCTTCGGTGAAGGTTGCGTTGGGCAAGGATTTCAGCGTCAAGGCAAGCTATGCGAGAATGAGCCAGTATGTTCAGCAGGTATCGAACAATTACATAAATCTTCCGACAGACCTGTGGCAACCAGTTATCGCCACCTTCAAGCCTCTGCGGAGCGACCAGTATTCCATCGGATTATACGGCAATCTTCCACACAGCATGTACTTTTCGGTGGAAGGATGGTACAAGGATATGAGGAATCTGCTCGAATACCGTGAAGGCGTGTCGGTGCTTAATCCTGGACTCACATGGGAGGAGAAACTCACCTCCGGAAAAGGATGGTCCTACGGCGTGGATTTCAGTCTCACAAAAGAAGCGGGCAAGTTCACCGGGTCCATAGGATACGGACTCATGTGGAACTGGCGTAAGTTTGACGAGTTGAATCAGGGAATGAAGTTCCCGACGAAATTCGACAACCGGCATAAGATAAACATAAATGCAAACTACAAGCTCAACGACCGTATAGAGTTCAATGCCGGCTGGACATACATGACAGGCAACAGGCTCACTCTCTCCATGTATAACTATGACATCCCCGGCAGTCAGTTCCCGGATGCTCCTACGGTTGGACCTCCGGGTTATGGCAATGAAATCGACGGCATAGATTATTATCCCTCAAGAAACAATGTCCGCATGCCCGCCTATCACCGTCTTGACCTCGGCATGAGCATTCACAAGACTTATAAGAACGGGAATTCCGGAATCTGGAATTTCAGTCTCTACAACGCCTATTGCCGTATGAACGCGATAACCATAAAGAAGGACAACGAGAATAATGTGATAGACCGTCCGTCCGGATGGCACCGCGCTTTCAAGACCTTGAGTTTCATTCCTGTCATACCTTCTGTCTCATACACCTATATTTTCTGATTATGCGAAATAAATCCATATACGCATCAATATCGGTTCTTCCGATGCTGCTCATATCCTGTTATCATGAGGTTGATATGGACAGCTACAGGGATGAGGACGGGGAAAATCTCCTTACTCTAAATTCCCTTGTAACTCCCGATTCAACCGTTCAGGTCATGGCCACACGCACATATTTCTTTTCCGACATCCATAATGACCGTACATACGTCAAGGGGCTTGACATAGATATAATTGTCAATTCCGAGAAGAAAGAGGGCATGACTTATGATACGGAAAGGAATCTCTACATATCGGATGTAAAGGTAGGACCCGGAGATGAGGTTGGTCTTCACACCACCTTCATGGATAAGACAATAACCGCATCCGACATCATGCCTCATTCCGTGTCGATAGAGGATGTCACGGTGTCACGTCAGGGACCTGTCAGTATCTACACCAACAGTGACTTCGTGTTCACATATAGAGTGACGTTTACCGATCCAATTGGGGATGGAGACTACTATTTCCTGCAATGGGACGCAGTGGATCCCCGCAAGGACATAATGATGGGAGAACGTGACTTCACGCATGAGCTTGTCTTCCAGCAGTTGGCTAACCAAGTGCATGCCACACTGCCCGGATGGGAGCCATACTCCCCATACGGCCTCCCGTTCTCAGACAAAGGGATCGACGGGGAAAGATATACCCTCACCGTAAAAGAGATCGTGCAGATGCCAAAGGGATCATTCCAATGGAACCTGACTCAGATGAAACGCAGGTTCCGGCTCCATGCTATCTCCAAGGCATACTACGACTATCTGGTCAGCGCTCTCATGAACCGTACCAACGACAAGGGTCTGCAAGGCGGCATGATAGATCTTGGGATCGCGGATCCGGTCAAGGTGTATTCAAACATAAGCGGAGGTGTCGGGATATTAGGTTGCTACACCACTGCGGAAAGTGAGATCGACGCATTGAAAATCGTGGGACCATTCCCGAAACAATAAAACACCCACCTCATGAACAACTTTTATCGCATACTCATCTTTTGTGTCCTTACGCACATGTCAGCATTGTATGCCGGCGCACAGAATGACACTATAATGGAAACTGGGGAGACAATATTATCAGAAGAATACAGATCTGTGTACTCGCCGGGTGCATTGCGCTTTGGCGACCGCAGGATTGTTAGCCGGGTAACCTTGCCTGACAGCGTTGATGTCGTGCGCCATCAGAAAAAGAATTTCTGGCGGGCGGGAGCCGAGACCGTAGGCTTCAATATCGGGTTATGGGCTTTTGACCGCTATGTGTTGAAAGGCCATTACGCCTATATCTCGTGGAACACGATAAAGGAGAACTTCAGACATGGCTTTGAATGGGACGACGATCATCTGCACACCAACATGTTCGACCATCCGTATAACGGTTCGCTCTTTTTCAATGCCGGCAGGTCAAATGGCTTCAACTTCTGGCAGTCGGAACTTTTTGCCATAGGTGGAAGCGCCATGTGGGAGATGTTCATGGAATGTGAATACCCGTCGACAAATGACATTATTGCCACTCCCATCGGAGGTGCAGCCATAGGTGAGGTGCTCTACCGCACATCCGATATGATAACCGATGACCGTGCCACCGGAGGTGAACGTTTCGGCAGGGAGTTCGCCGCTTTCCTTGTCAATCCTATGCGCGGACTCACCAGAATTGTTACCGGTGACGCATGGAAAAAGAGAACGACAAGCGGCAGGCGTTTCGGCATTCCTCCAATAAGCGTGGATGTCTCGCTTGGAGGACGTTGTCTAATACCTATGAATAATGGCGGAGGGACTAAAGTCGGGGCGGTTGCCGATATCGACATTGAATACGGTGATAGATATGCGGAGAATGCAAAAGCTCCCTATGACTGGTTCACATTCTTCCTGGAGTTGCAGGCAGTCAAGACCCAGCCACTTTTGAGCCGTGTCGAGATCGTCGGCCGACTGTTGTCAAAAGAGGTACTTGATAAAAAGAATCTGAACATGTCGGTCGGTATGTACCAGCATTTTGACTTTTTCGATTCCGATACTATAAAAAGAGTTGATAGTCCAAACAAGCTTTCTCCATGTGTAGTCCCTTATAAGTTCGGCACACCGGCATCGCTTGGCGCCGGTACGATGGCTCAATATAAACCCGCGAATGGATTTGTTATGAACGGATTTGTCCATGCCAATGCCGTGATATTGGGCGGTGTACTCACTGATTTCTACCGTGACTATCACCGGAACTACAATTGGGGTTCCGGTTTCTCAATCAAAGCCGGCCTAAATTGTTCTCTCTTCAATGACCGACTGTTGCTGGATATAAAAGAACAGTTCTATAAGTTATATACATGGCAGGGGTATGATCCTTATTACGACTGGTCGCTGACCCCGGATGGTGCACCGGTTAATATTCAGGGAGACGGGTCAAATTCCGGATTCAATCATTTTCAGGTACGCGTGGGGTACCGTTTATTGGAGCGGCTTTACCTTTCAGGTCAAATTAATTTATACACCCGAACGACAAATTATGATTTTTCAGTTTATAATGGTTCGTACACATATTTCCCCCGTATAGAGAGCAAGCAAATGAATCTCCAGTTGATGCTAACGTATAAAATTTAGCAATCAAACTTGTATATATAATAACCTAATTATGTATTTATCTCATATAATGCAAACTTGAAGCTGTGTTTAAATTTACGCAGCCTTTTTCCATTTCTTATATTATACGAAAAAGTAATGGGATTCGGCACATAAAGCCGGATCCCATTGCTCTTTTCTGTAGGTATTGAAATTGTCAAAACTTCTTTATTTGCTTATGCCGTCGCGGATAAGGAGGGCATCGACCGTCGGCTCTTTTCCTCGGAATTCCTTATAGAGTTCCATCGGATCGACCGTGCCGCCGCTCTGAAGCATTTTCTTGAACTTGTCAGCAGTGGTCTTATCAAAGATTCCATGCTCCTTGAAGGCTGCGAAGGCATCCGCATCCAGCACTTCCGCCCATTTGTAGCCGTAATATCCGGCTGCATAGCCGCCGGAGAAGATGTGCCCGAACGAGGGGGATATAACGCTACCCTCCACTGCATCAAACACACGCACCGGATCCTGTGCCCTCTTCTCAAACGCCTCCACGTCCATACTTGCTCGCAAAGGCTCCTCTATCGTATGGTATGCCATATCAAGATAGCCGAATCCGAGCTGACGCATACAGGCATACGCCGCACCATACTGACGCGCACGGAGGAACTTATCCAGAAGATCCTTCGGCATCTTCTTACCTGTCTTGTAATGGGTGGCAAAACCGTCAAGAAACTCTTTCTCCGTCAGATAATTCTCATTAAACTGCGAGAACAGCTCAACGAAATCATGATATACATTGGTACCGCTCAACGAGGCATACGTTGCCTGTGCCGACAAGCCATGAAGCGCGTGCCCAAACTCGTGAAGGAATGTCTCCACCTCATCGGGAGTCAGCAAGACAGGTTCATCACCTATCGGTTTTGAGAAATTGCATACTATGGATATGAGCGGGAGCGTGCGATTGCCGGCATCATCCTTAGTCTCAGTGCGGAACTCCGTCATCCATGCGCCCGGAGATTTTCCTGCACGATAGAAGAAATCGGCATACAGCACTCCAAGTATACTGCCGTCGCGCTCATACACCTCGAAAGCCTTCACATCGGGGTGATAAACCGGTATATCCTTATTCTCCTTGAAAGTATAGCCATAAAGACGTGTGGCAAGACCGAAGACTCCGCCAATGGTGTTCTCTAATTCGAAATACGGCTTCATATCCTCATCATTGAAGGCATAACGCTCATTCTTCAGCTTATCCGACCAATAGCTGTAGTCCCACGGCATCAGCACAAAATCATCACCCACCTTGCTGCGTGCGAAATCCTGCACCTCGGCAATCTCGCGCTTCATCGGCTCAGTATAGCTCTCCCTCAGCTGCTCAAGCAGACCGTTTACAGCCGCCGGAGTAGCCGCCATAGTGCCCTGGAGATGATATTCCGCGAAATTCTTCTTACCCATCAGACGCGCTATCTCCAGGCGTATGTTGGCGATATCCTTAAGAATCTGCGTATTGTCGTATTTTCCACCGTTGTTGCGCGAATTATAAAGTTTGTAAAGTTTCTCACGCAACTCCCTATTGTCGGCGTATGTCATGAACGGACGATATGAAGGGGCAAACACAGTGAAGAGATAGAGAGACCCATCGTCCTCCTTATCTTCCGCCTCCAATGCCTCTTTCGCCACCTCACGTGCCGCTTTCTTTATACTTTCGGGCAATCCGGCGGTATCCTCCTCCTTCACCCACAGACGACGCTCGGGACTCGCCATGTCGTTTGTGACGTTCTGGCTGAACCGCACGTTAAGGTCTGACAATTCGGTGCTCAGACGGCGATACTTGTCGCGGTCATCTCCCTGAAGATCCGCACCACTCTCTGCAAAACTTCTATAGGTCTCCGATATGAGACGACGCGCTTCCGGAGAGAGGTCCGCACGCTCCGACTCATTCTCATAGACGTGCTTCACCCTTTTCCAAAGATTCTCATTAAGAAGGATGTTGGTGGAATGCTCGGATATGATCGGCGTCATCTTTGTCATGATGTTCATTAGAACGGTGTCGCCGAGTGCCGCATCAAGATTACCCAGTGCAAGCACTGCCTCATTAAGCAGGCGTCCGGAGCGATCGAGGGGAGCTACCGTATTTTCAAACGTAGGCGCGTCGGTAGCATTTGCTATCTTGTCAAGCTCCTCATTGTGAAGGCGAATGCCCTCCAATATGGCATTCTCATAATCATCCGTAGAGATTTTGTCAAACGGGATAGCTTGAAAAGGCGCATCGGATACGTGCAGCAACGGATTGACGTGTCCCCCTTGCACCTCATCGGCAAATGCCATCAGCGACATCGCCGTAATTGACCCTAAGATAAATTTATTCATGTAGTAAAAATTATATTTGAATGCGAATTTAGCTATTTTCTACCTTTTCTGAAAACATCCGGAGAAAATTTACAATTCCATTTCATAAAAAGAACTCCGTTTCATAGGAATCGGGATATTGCAAAAATAATGCCGGACATATTGCCCGGCATTATTTAGATATAATCGCTGATTGGATTATCTGCAAAGTCTGCACTATCACTCAGCCTGAACACCCTCCATTATCACCTGGATACGGTTTTTGCCATTGTAGACAGTCTTCATGAATGAATTGAGTTTGTCAAGAGTGATACCCTCAATTGTAGCCTTCTCTTTAGTAAGATCATCATATCCACGGAGATAAGAGAAGATTCCATTCATCCAGTAGCTGTTCTTCTCCATATTGATCTCCACCTGCTTGATCATGGCTTCCTTCACCTTGTTGAACTGCACGGGATCAGCACCATCTTTAAGCAGCTTCATGTATTCATCCTGCGCACGCTTGATGAGAGCATCCTGCTGGTCTTTGTTAGTCTGGAAGAAATATATGAGATTCCATTCGCCGTTGTTCGGGTTTATAGTTGCATTCACGGAAGCACCATACGTGCCACCCTCCTCCTCGCGGAGCGTCTCGGTATAGATATTGTCAAGGATATCCCCCATCATGCTGACAAGTACGGAATTCTCCATGTTGTAGGGCACGTTGGAGTCTCCGTAAAGATCATATACCCAAGTTGAAGGTGTGCCCATAGGCTGCTTGAAGTCGTTGATCACGTCGCCTCTCTGGGTCTTTATCTCAGTAATCACTTTTGCCTTGCGAGGTGCAGCGGCAGGAAGTGTGGCAAGATACTGCTCCATGAGAGGCTTGAATGTAGTCTCATCAATATTGCCTACGAAAATAAACGTATAGTCACCGGCATTCGAGAGAAGCTGATGAATCATATCCACCATCTCAGGATAGTTAGCCTTGTCAAGAGTCTCGGTGCTGATCCGGTTCATCATAGGATTATTGCCGTATCTTGTCTTCGACACCTCTCCGAAGAATATCTTCTGAGGGTTATTATTGTCGTTGGCGAACGCAAGTCTGAGCGATTCAAGAGAGACATCGTAAGCACTCTGATCTGTTGAAATATTTGTAAAGGATGTATAGATAAGTTCCATTAACGTCTTCAAATCCTTTACTGTAGATGATCCCTCAAGCATATCGGTGTAAGTGTTTACGCCTAAGCCGAGACTTACCTGTTTGCCGGAAAGATACTTCGTCAGTGTCTTGGCATCAAAAGGTCCCTTCTTTGATTTTTCATACGCCACTCCAATAAGCGCGAGATTTGCAGCCTGTGACTCTGCGAAGCAACGCTTTCCACCCTCACGATATGCGTCCATAAGGATCTCATCACCTGCAAAATCTGTAGACTTCACCACTACTTTCACGCCGTTTGAAAGCGTATAGGTCTTGAAACCGAGGATATTGTTCTCCTCTACGGAAACAATCTTGCCGGGAGTCGGGAGATTAGCAATCAGAGGGTCTGTGATAGTCTCATCCACGTATGCCTCATATTCAGCATTCATGGCATCCTTGACAGTCTTGATCATGACGTCTTCAGACACCACCTCGAAGCCCTCCTTCTGGGGTTCTGTGGTCACCACCACCATATTGTTGGGAGTCAGGATCTGCTGAATAACCTGATTGATTGCCTGAAGAGGAATCATCGGAAGCATCATCTTCCAGATCTCAAGCTCCTTCTCAATGCCGGGAGCCGGTTCATTATCGATAAAGAGACGGCAGAGTTCATTGCCGAACGCATCGTTATCAGTCTTATCGCGCTCATTGTAGATCTTCTCCATACGGGATAGAGCCTCCTCCTTCACGCGGTCGTATTCCGACTCGGTGAACCCTGTCTTGCAGGCACGTGTCACGATTCTCATAACCTCATCCACAGCAGCCTGAGTGCCTTTCTTGGGGATGACCACGATATTGAACGAGTCTTTAGTCTTCGATACATAGAAATCATCGAAATATACACCGGCACCGGCATACGTGCATGACGGCTCATGTGAAAATTCCTCAAGACGGTTGTTGATTAGAGATGAGATCAGCGACTGCAACAGGCTTGACTGCATATACATCTCGACTGTGTTGCGCATCTCAAAGGGGATTTTCTCCGACTTGAAGGTGATAGTTGTGCGTGGCTGCGGAAGCTCAGGATCAGTGAAAGATACGTAGATGGGTTCATCATTGTCGCTTACAGTGGGATATTTGCGCTCTGCCGCATTCTCCGGCATCGGTATTTTAGAAAAGAGGTCGATCACCTTCTTCTCCATCTCGTCGGCATCAATATCACCGACGATCACTATACCCTGCTGATCCGGACGGTACCATTTCTTATAGTATGCGCGGAGCACCTCCGGCTTGAAGTTCATGACCACCTCCATCTTGCCGATAGGCGACTGCTGATACTGATACTCCTTGTAGATTTCAGGGAGAATCGACATGAGCATACGGAACTGCGCATTGTTGCGCTGACGCCATTCCTCCTGGATCACTCCACGCTCGGCATCGATCTCAGCCTCTTCAAGAAGGATCTCGCCGCTCCAGTCATGAAGGGCAAGGAGCACGCTGTCTACAAGCGGCTTGTCGGTGGTAGGCACATTGTTGATATTATATACTGTCTCATCAAATGCCGTGTAGGCATTGATGTCGGCACCGAAACGTATACCTTTCCCCTGAAGATAATTCAGCAGGTTCTTGCCGGGATAGTTGGTTGTGCCGTTGAACGCCATGTGCTCAAGGAAGTGTGCCAATCCGAGCTGGCTCTCCTCCTCAAGTGTGGAGCCAACTTTCTGGGCGATATAGAAATTCGCCCTCTCCTTGGGCATCTCGTTATGCATGATGTAGTAGCTCATGCCATTGGGCAAGACGCCATGCTTCACCTTCGGATTGACCGGGAGAGGCGTCAGCTGTGGCATCTGGGCACTCATGCACAGCACTCCGATGAGGAACATTGCTATGCTTAAGACTTTTCTTACCATAATTGTTAGATTTAGTTGTTATTTTGGTTTTGGTTGGTTTTTTGTTCCGTTGTTGTTTTTGTTGTATCATGATGCAACATGATATATCATGTTATATCATTTTTCAGCATGTTATATCATGATAGCTATATGAATCCGTTCATCATTGCATATAGTGATAATCCGGAGGCTGATTTTATTCCGAGTTTTGACGACAAGTTTTTTCTGTGGGTTATGACGGTGTTGACCGATATGCAGAGTTCGTCTGCTATCTCTTTATTTATCTTTCCGGCAGCTATCAGCCTTAGCACTTCGATCTCCCTTGCCGAGAGATCTCCGCGTGTGTCGTCGCCATCATCCTGCGGAGCGAGAAATTCCTTCAGTTTACCCTTTATCTCCGCCTCATCTGATTTGGCAGACAGCATCAGCAGTCCGGAATGGTCGGCACAGTTCGCAACATTGCGTGCAACGATAAGTGTCTTCATTTTCCTGGGAAGGAAAAAATCCATGTTGTAGATAAAAATATCGGCAGCCACAATATACCCCGCCATCTTTTCCGAAAACGGATAAAATTCTTCAAACGATGGGAAATACTCCGCAGTCCCATCCCATCCATCACGTAAAATGGATCTTATTCCCAATGATTCCAAAGTGGAGAGTCCTACGAGAGCTATGCGTTGCCTGCTGTTCATGATTTGAAGATCTAATCCTTAAAATGCCGTAGCTCCTGAAATCAATGGCAACAGTATGCGGCTACGTATGCGATTATTTTGACAAAGGTCGCGCTCAAGCGAGAACACGGCACTCACCACGGCAGTGCAGAGATTGGCATCATAGTTACCACGCAGATGCTCCACAAAGAAATATAGAAGATCATGCAGTTTCTCCTCCACCTCCATGTAGCCCGCCACGGCAGATTCGCTCGACACCTCCACCCTTCCGCTGCTCAATGCCGGGAAAAGCACCTCATCGTCATATCTCAACGACTCGGTCATCTGCATCCTCATGTCCTGATAAAACGTGCGGAGCATGTCAAGATTGTTGTCGTCGCCGCTACGGTCGATAAGAGACTTGAAATGGCGGTCGATATTGGGAAGCTGCACCCTCAGATAATAGGCATTCGTTTTCCGTAGATACGCCACTGTCTTCTCTATCGTGAACGTGCCCCGCGCATTGACCGGGAAATACTCCTCATCGAGAAACGTATTGATCACTGAAAGGAAAAAATCGGGGTCTATGCCGCGATCATCGCATACCTCCCCGATGGTGGCATCTCCCACTCCGAGTCTGATGCCCAGTCGGTCTACCACCGGCAACAGACTCGGATGAGACATTATAGCTTCTGATAGTTTTATTTCTCTGTTATATAGAGCCATGTCGGATGATTATGGTGGCATTTTCTGTTATGACCATATCCACGCCCTGGTCATGCGGCTCTGTCGGCACCTCATCCACGAGCTGGAATCCATAGCCCACTCCGATAGTTGTGGCTTTTGCCGACTGAAGCAGACGGTCATAGAATCCCTTTCCACGTCCAAGACGGTTCCCTTTACGGTCGTATGCCACGGCCGGCACTATTATAAGCTCTATTTCCGAAGGATCTACAGTATCCGTCCCGGTGGGCTCCTCTATATGGAAGCTACCCAGCTCCAGACGTGACTCATCATACGGCAATATGTCAAGATTCACGCCATTTACCCTCGGAAGATAGAAATTCTTCCTGTCTGCCCATTTTCTGAGGAAGGCGCGGGTGTTGACCTCATCCGGCAGAGAATGATACATCAGTATCCTGTCTGCCATGATAAACGCCGTAGTCTTCTCCACTCTTGAGAATACCTCTTCGGCAGCCTTCATTCGCTCTATTTCGGACAGCATCCCTCTGAGATGCCTGACCCTTCTTCTGATTTCATTCTTTTCCATTCTCATCGTGTTTTTCATTGTTTTCCAATTGTATGTCGACAGGCGACTCTCCATTCTTAAGAGCATCGTAAGCCCGATTCATTGCCTTGTCGTCGCGATTGAGCAATTCTATAAACGAGGAATAGCCCAACACGTCGCGTGCGATCATTGCCTTTATCTGGTTGAGAAGCAAGCCTCTTGACTGATTTATGTAGTACCAGCGTGCCGGCACGCCGTTCTTGACGGCAAAACTTACGAAGTTCTCAAGCAGCGTATTGTCGCGAGGCAACACTTTCAGTAGCCTGTCGGTGCTCTTAACGTCGTCGAGCATGCTTCGGTATTTATCAGCCACAGAGAGGGCAAATTTCTGTATCAACCCCTTGTTCATCACGTTGACGTAATATGACGTGTAGCCCGTGGTGTCTTCCGGCACAAAGATATCAGGCATGATGCCTCCGCCGCCATAGACCATGCGCCCGTTTGACGTGGTGAATATCTTGCTCTTGTCAAGCTTTATGCTGTCGGCATTATAGAACTCGCCATGTGAATATCTGTCGATTATATCAAGGTCATACTTATCCTTGTCGCCGCGCAGATATTCCTTCTGGATGGAGCGTCCCGACGGGGTGTAGTAGCGTGCCACTGTCAGGCGTATCGCAGAGCTGTCGGGCAATTCCGTCTGGTTCTGCACAAGCCCTTTCCCGAATGAACGGCGACCCACCACCAATCCGCGGTCATTATCCTGTATGGCACCGGCAAATATCTCCGATGCCGATGCAGAGCCCTCGTTGGTGAGCACCGTGATCTCCACATCCTTGAAGCTACCTCTGCCATCGCTCATCGCAAGCGTCTCGTTTTCCGGGCGGCGACCCTTGGTATAGACTATCATACGCCCTGCCGGGAGGAACTCATTAGCCATATATATAGCCTGATCCATGAAGCCTCCGGTGTTGCCACGAAGGTCGATGATGAATTTCTTCGCCCCCTCTGCCTTCAGATCGTTGAGGGCATTGAAGAATTCCATATACGTGTTGCGTGCAAATTTGGTGACGCGGAGATAGCCCACCTCATCATCAACCATATATTTGCAGTCGACGGAATTGACCGGTATGTCGCCGCGTATCACGTCAAACGTCAGAGGCTGCTTCGAACTTTGACGCTTTATCTCAAGCACCACTTTCGAGCCTTTCTCCCCCCTCAACGTCTTGAATACATCCTCCTGCCCTATATCCTTTCCCGTAAGCGACTTCCCATCAGCCTTTATTATGCGGTCGCCCGACAGGATACCGACCTTCTCTGCCGGTCCGCCGGGTATCACCTCCACGACATTGACCGTGTCGCCTACTATCTGGAACGACACCCCGACTCCACTGAACGAACCCTGGAGATCTTCATTTACCGCCGTCAACTCCGAGGAGGGTATATAGGCGGAATGTGGGTCAAGCGAATTAAGGAGCTGTGGCATTGTCTCCTCCACAAGCGAATCTATATCGACGACATCTACATACTCCGACTCTATCAGCCGGAGCACGGTGCGGAGTTTCTCCTCCTCTTGCGACAGGGTGCGCCGGGTGATGTACTGACCGATAAACACTCCGCCGGCAAGCCCCACAGTCAGCAGCAGGGGCAACGCCACAAGTCCTATATTTCTTCTATTATTCATTCTCACAGGGTATATAGACGATCTCAACCCCGCCTTGCGGAGAAGGTCGACACCGTCTGACATTCTATACAATTCCGAGAAGACCACCCGGCTTATACCCGCCTGGATAATCAGCTTGGAGCATTCTATGCACGGGCTCGCTGTCACGTAGAGGGTGCTGCCGGCACTTGAATTGTTGCTTCGCGCCACTTTCGTGATTGCATTCGCCTCTGCATGCAGCACGTAAGGATAGGTATAGTTCGTCTCATCCTCACAGATATTTGGGAATCCGGAAGGTGTGCCGTTATAGCCATCGGAGATGATCATCTTGTCTTTCACGAGCAATGCCCCCACCTTCCTGCGCGTGCAATAGGAATTTTCACTCCATATCCTTGCCATCCTGAGGTAACGCTTGTCGAGTGCCTGCTTCTTTTCACTGTTATCCATCGTCATTTCTCTACTTATGAAATGAATTTGTAATGACTTCCTTTGAAATTGTAATGACTTCTGTCATGAAGCCTGATTCTCTGTTAATCCTGCTCCATAAGGAATTTTTCCGCATCAAGAGCCGCGCGACATCCTGTGCCGGCTGCCGCCACTGCCTGACGATAACGCGGATCCGCGCAATCGCCCGCCGCAAAGACTCCCTCCACGTTTGTGTGGGTAGTGGCTCCCTCCACCTTGATATATCCCTCTTCGTCCATATCAAGCTGACCCTTGAAGATCTCCGTGTTAGGACGATGACCGATTGCAAGGAAGAAGCCGTCGATAGCTATGTCGAATGTCTCCTCCTCGGGAGTGCCTTTATGTCTTACGATATGCGCGCCCTCAACTCCGTCTTCACCGAAAAGACCCAACGTGTTGCAATGATAGAGTATCTCTATATTCTCGCGTTCCTTCACACGACGCTGCATGACGTCAGATGCACGGAGCACTCCACGACGCACGATCAGATAGACCTTCTTTGCCAGTGTCGACAGATAAAGAGCCTCCTCACATGCCGTATCGCCTCCGCCTACAACTGCCACGTTCTTCTTCCGATAGAAAAATCCGTCGCAAGTGGCACACGCACTGACTCCGAGCCCCCTGTATTTCTCCTCATCGGGAAGTCCGAGATATTTGGCTGACGCGCCGGTGCATACAATCACGCTATCGGCATACACCACATCGCCGCGCTCATCCTCACAACGGAACGGACGCTGTGAAAAATCCACTTTCACCACCATACGGGATCTGACGTCGGCTCCAAACCGGAGTGCCTGCTGACGGAACTGTTCCATCATCTCCTGACCCTGTATTCCGTCAGGATAACCGGGGAAATTCTCAATCTCAGTAGTCTGTGTAAGCTGTCCGCCGGGTTGATCACCCTCAAACAGCAGCGGTTGGAGATTAGCACGTGATGCATACAATGCTGCCGTATAGCCGGCAGGTCCTGACCCAATGATCAATACTCGAGTTTTTTCTTCTGACATATATATCTTAAGATGTTTTTATTATATAATACGGAAGTTGCCTGATGAATGCTGCAACCCCATTCTCTTTATATAACAACGTTAACTATTTTTTTCTTTTCAATGACATGGTTTAAACTTCATTTGCCCCATATCTTCCGATATCCCACCATCCACGGTCAACGGAGATCTACAATCTCCGCACGCGGGTATTTCTTACTGGGATATTCAAACTCCGACACCGGTATCGTAATGCCGGTTTTCATTGTCTTGACGTCTACCGTCACATTACCGGAAGCTGTAGTCACCAATATCTTCTCTATCTGGAACGTAGTGGAGTTGATTGTGAACACCAATTTCTTTAACCCGGATTTCTTATCCTTGGGAAGAAGATCCACCACGTATTTCCCCTGACGCTTCACTGTGGAGAACCGGCACGTGAAACCGGCTGCACCGCTTCTGACGTAAAGCAAGGGATTAGATTCCGCAAGTTCCTGCGCTGTCGGTATAGTTACGGTGGTCTCTGACGTGCGCGGATTATAGGTATAGAGAGATTTGCCGTTATACCATGTGGATACTTCCGGCATCAACACCACGAATTTATTACCCGCACTCTTGACAGAACCATTGGAGACACGCCCCTGTGAATTTATGCTGAACGTGGCAGACAGTCCCTTGGTGGTGGTTATTACCGAGGCAGCCTTCTGAGCCACCTGCTCCGCCGTCAACTTTGTGGTGGCTCCGTAAGCATTGACACCTACGGCTATCAATATAGCCAACATCACATAGCTGAGACAGGATAGACTATTTTTTAGCTTATTTTGTTTCATCTGTTTCATTTGTTTCATCTGTTTCATCTGTATCGGCTGTTTCAACCGATACAACCGATACAACCGATACAGCGATACAGCGATACAACAGTATCAGCCATTCAATATCGACTCCAAGGTGACAGCATCGACAAGCACAGAACGTGGTTTACCGCCGTGTGCCGGACCGACTATACCTGCCGCCTCAAGCTGATCCATTATCTTGCCCGCACGGTTGTAGCCGATAGAGTATCTTCTCTGGAGGGATGACGTGGAGGCTGTGTTGGACGACACTATCAGACGCGCCACCTCTTCGAAGAGGGCATCCTTATCGCCGAAATTATTACCTGACTCTCCACCCTCACTCTCCGAGCCGGTCACTACAGGGTCAGGCAACTCGTAGGCACCTTGACCGTAGGGCTGACGTGCGATATAATCGCATATCTCCTCCACCTCCGGAGTGTCGATGAAGGCACACTGCACACGCACCATCGGGCTGCTGTTGCTTATGAGCATGTCGCCCCTGCCTATCAGCTGCTGGGCTCCGGTGGTGTCAAGGATAGTCTTACTGTCCACGCCGGAACTTACCTTAAAGGCAATACGCGCAGGGAAGTTAGCCTTAATGATACCGGTGATGACGTTGGTGGAGGGACGCTGAGTCGCTATTATCACGTGCATACCTACCGCACGTGCCTTCTGAGCAAGACGCGCTATAGGTATCTCCACCTCTTTACCGGCAGTCATTATCAAATCGCTGAACTCATCGACCACCACCACAATGTAGGGGAAGAAACGGTGTCCTTCCAGAGGATTCAGCTTCCCTGCCTTTATCTTGTCGTTATACTCGATAAGATTTCGTGCATGAGCCTCCTTTAGGAGCTGATAACGGTTGTCCATCTCCACGCAGAGCGAGCTGAGAGTAGCCACCACCTTATCCATATCCGTGATTATAGCATCTTCCGCACCCGGAATCTTGGCAAGATAGTGCGCCTCTATCTTGGCATAAAGGCTGAACTCAACCATCTTAGGGTCGATCATCACAAATTTAAGTTCATCCGGAGTCTTGCGGTAGAGAAGAGACGCGATTATGGCATTCAGACCTACCGACTTACCCTGTCCTGTAGCACCCGCCACAAGCAGGTGGGGCATCTTGGCAAGATCCGCGATGTAGACATCGTTGGAGATTGTCGAGCCCATGGCTATAGGCAGCTTATATTTAGTCTCCTGATATGCCTTCGACTTGATTATGGTGCGCATTGACACGGTCTGCGGATCCTTGTTTGCCACCTCTATTCCGACTGTACCCTTACCGGGAATCGGTGCGATGATTCTGACGCCCTCCGCCGAAAGGCTCAATGCTATGTCGTCGACAAGATTCCTTATCTTGGCGATACGCACGCCCTTATCCGGGACTATCTCGTAAAGCGTAACCGTCGGACCGACTGTAGCCTCAATGCTTAGGATAGGTATGCCGAAATCAAGAAGCGTCTTCTTAATCTTCTCCTTATTCTCCAACTGCTCCTCCGCATCCACACTCACCTTGACCACACCCTCCCTAAGGATTTCAAACGGCGGGAACTTGTAGGGATGAGCTCCCGGCAGTCCATGATTATCGGGAAGATGCGGGGTCTCCACCTGGGATATGGAATTGACATTGACAATCATATCATCCTCTTCCTCCTCCAAATCAGGATTGTCATCAACCGGTTCGGGATTGGGGGTAACTATAGGTTCCGGAGCCGGAGTTGTCTCAACCGATGACGTTCTGTTTTCTGTCACTGCCTCCGTCCGTGTCTGCTCCTTGGGGGAATGCTCCGACACGATAGGCGCATCATCCTCAATGGAATATTCGGTATCATCAAAATCCGGCAATGTGCTGTAAAGCCCCGGTTCCTCACCGTTGAACACCACCTGCGCATCATCGTCTGATTCCACCATCTCCTCAACAGCATCCGGCACCGCATCAGCATCCTCATAACGGCGCATCTCCTCTATCTCGCGCTCACGCTCACGCTGAATTGCACGTTTCTCCGCCTCCACCTTACGGCGAGCGTCACGGGCACGCTTCAGGCGTAATATCCAATTGATGAAATCCCTCAGACATATCACAAAGAAACAGCCCACAAGGAACATACATAGGATTATCGCTCCTGTCCAGCCAAAGAAATGCACGATAAATTCATTGACGTATCTGCCGTGATAGCCTCCCCAGTTCACCTGAGTATTGAATCCAATGGTGAGCAATCCGATTATAAGCGACACCGTCACCAATGCCACTATCGATTTTATTGTGAAGTCAACCGATTTGAATCTCGGTTTGCCCACAAGCTGCTTCAGCGACATTGCCACAAGCCAAAGCACTATCACGAATGAACCGAGACCAAAACTCTCATTAATCAGGAACTCCGCTATGCGTGCGCCCCCCTCTCCACCGACGTTGGAGATATCGCCAGAAAGACCTATCTGGGTATTGTTAATCTCCGATTGGTCCTTTATGCAGCTCGTGAAATATGACAGGAATGAAAAGCCAAGATATACGGCAAAGAATCCAAGAAACAGACCGAGAATCCAACGGGTAGTCTGAGACCCTACCCATCGCTTTATTTTGGGCACCAAAGGCTCTGCCGGCGCACGTTTCGTCTTAGGCTCCGGTTTCTTTACAACTCTTTTTACAGTCTCTTTTTTCTCCTTGCGCTTAGGCTCCGATTGTCTAAGTTCCTCCGAGACAGGAGGCAAAGTCGGTGCAGGAATCACTTCTTCCGCATCCGGTATATTAGGGTTGAAAGTATCGTAGGCTTTCATAATTCTTATTTTGAGAATGCAAAGATAACGATAAATTAAATTTTTTCCTATCCTTAGACCACCTTTTTTACAACGTTTTTTTCATCAGCCGCACCGCATTTTCAACACTGATGCCACCACGATCCTTAAACACAATTCACAATGCTCTAATATCCAATAAAATACATCACCCATTTTATATTATCTGTAAGGATACAAATAATTTTACTTGATAGTTTCTTGAATGTTTAAAATAATTTAATTAATTTCGCATAGACAAGCATACCTCTCGCCCCGGCAACTCTCACCTCGCTGCGTCTACAAAGCGACACAAATTTGCCGGGCAATCATCATCTCATGTTTGTCTCTCATTATTTATATGCAACCTGTTAAGATAGCCGGTTTTTCTGTATTGGCTCTTCTATGGATATGGCTAAGCCTGACGCTATTGCTGTCGGGCGGATTCAACTTCAAGAATCTGTTTCTTGTGGTGGCTTCCGGCATTATCATTTTCGTGCCTCTGTGGAAAAAATATATCCGGCAGGATAAATGACTACTCATAATGGAACAGAACGAAGAAAGAGCTGCTATGCCTCTCCTGTCTGAAATCAACTCCCCTTCCGACCTCCGCAAACTCCCTGTGGAGCAACTCCCCGCATTGTGCCGGGAGATAAGGGAATTCCTTATTTCCCGCCTGTCTGTTAATCCGGGGCATTTTGCTTCAAGCATGGGGGCGGTGGAACTTATCGTGGCGTTACATTATGTGTATGACACTCCCTACGACCGTCTTGTCTGGGATGTCGGGCATCAGGCGTATGCCCACAAGATACTGACCGGACGTCGTGACGCTTTCGCCGGGCAACGCACATTGAACGGCATCAGTGGATTCCCGAATCCTCTCGAAAGCGATGCCGACACATTTATGGCGGGACATGCCGGAAATTCCATATCCGCCGCCCTCGGCATGGCTATCGCCGACAAACTGACGCCCGAAAACCGCAACCGGAAGACCGTGGCAGTGATCGGCGACGCATCCATCAGCGGCGGTCTTGCATTTGAAGGGCTGAACAATGCCTCGAATCATCCGAATGATCTACTGATCGTGCTTAACGACAACGATATGAGTATCGACCCGAATGTCGGGGCGTTGCATTCATATCTGTCTGACCTCACCACTTCCGCCGGATATAACCGTATCCGGAACAAAATGGCGGGATTTTTCAGAAAGAAAGGGATTCTGACCGACCAAAGGAAGCGGGCAATAATCAGATTCAGCAATTCCATTAAGTCGTTGGTGTCAAAGAAGCAGAATATATTCGAAGGTCTTAATATCCGATACCTGGGACCCATGGACGGGCATGACGTAATCAAGCTCGTGCAAGTGTTCAAGGAAATAAAGAATATGGAGGGACCGCGTCTGCTGCACGTATGCACCATAAAGGGGAAAGGATACAAACCTGCCGAGGATGACCCTGCCGCATGGCACGCTCCCGGAAAATTCGACCCTGCCACAGGCAAGAAAATATCTGTCTCTTCCGATATACTCCCTCCGCTCTGGCAGGACGTATTCGGCGAGACACTCGTGGAACTTGCAGGAATGGACAAATCAATCGCCGGCATAACTGCGGCAATGCCATCCGGCACGTCAATGTCGAAGCTTGCCGAGGCGTTTCCCGACCGCACTTTCGACGTAGGTATCTCCGAGGGTCATGCCGTCACTTTTGCCGGTGGCATGGCTGCTGCCGGCAAAAAGCCATTCGTCGCAATCTACTCATCATTTCTACAGCGGGCTTACGACAATATCATCCATGACGTGGCGATTCAGGGACTCCCTGTCACTTTCTGCATTGACCGTGCCGGACTCGTGGGTGAGGATGGCGTCACCCACCATGGATTGTTTGATCTCGCCTACCTCAATTGCATACCGGGAATGAAAATATCATCTCCCGCCGACGAGGAGACCATGAGGAATCTTATGTTCACCTCTCTATCAATAAATTCACCTTATGCCATACGTTATCCGCGTGGCAGGGCATATCACACTGATTGGAAATCAGAGATGAAAACTCTTGAAGTAGGCAAAGGTAGGAAAATCACCGATCATGCCGATGCAAAAATAGCAATCCTGACGCTTGGTCCTGTCCTTAAGGATGCCATGACTGCAGCCTCACTGCTTGAGGACCAGGGGATCAAGACTGACATATTTGACATGATATGGATGAAACCCATCGACATGGGGATTCTTTCCGATGTGGCGCAAAGATATGACGCTGTCATAACGGTGGAGGATGGTGCCCTTGAGGGGGGATTTGGCGAAACTGTGGAACATCATATTCGCGAAATAGGCTCCGGAATTAAGGTGAAATCGCTGGGTGTGCCTGACAGATGGATCGCACAGGGCACTGTAGACCAACTGAAGAACTTATGCGGATACGACGTTGAGGGGATCATCTCAGCAGCTAAAGAACTCACATCAAACACCAAGGGCTGATGAAGATTGTAATTGCAGGTGCCGGTGAAGTCGGGACCCATCTTGCCAAGCTCCTCTCTAATGAGGATCAGGATATAATTCTGCTTGACAGCGACCAATCAAGGCTGGACGTAATCAACGACAACTACAACCTGATGACTTGGAACGGATCGACATCCTCGTTCGACACGCTACGCGACGTCGGTGTCGACAACACCGACCTGTATATTGCCGTGACTCCCTACGAGACACGCAATCTGACGTCGTGCGCAATAGCGAAAAGACTCGGGGCAAAGAAGACTGTGGCAAGAATTGACAGTTCTGAATTTCTTGACAGCCACAACGGTGAGATTCTGAAGGATATCGGAGCTGACTTCCTTATTTATCCGGAAGACCTTGCCGCTGATGAAATCAATCTGTCGCTGGCTCATAATTGGGCAAGATATTGGGGAGAGCTTCATGGCGGAGGACTTCTACTTATCGGCGTGAAGCTGCATAGCCAGTCGCCTCTTATAAATTACAAGCTGAAAGACCTCCCCGTAAGGGAACATAATTTCCATGTAGCGGCAATCAAACGCAACAATGAGACTATCATCCCGGGCGGTAACGACAAACTGGAATTTGACGACATCGTGTATTTCATCACCACCCCACCCTATATACAGATTGTGCGCGATCTCTGCGGCAAGAAGAAACGCGTGATCAAGAAGGCTCTCATAATGGGTGGAAGCCGCATCGCGCGACGTTTCGCGAAACGCTTTCATGATAAATTCCATATCAAGATAATTGACAACGACAGGGATAATTGCGAATACATGGCTACAGCATTGCCCGACTGCGAGATTGTGTATGGCGACGGACGCGACATCGAGGTGCTCCGTGAGAACAACATATATCAGTATGATGCGTTTCTCGCCCTTACCGATTTTTCGGAGACCAACATATTGTCATGTCTTTCAGCAAAGGAATTTGGTGTGCCCAAGACCATCGCTGACGTGGAGAACCTTCAGTTTGTCAGTCAGGCGGAGAATCTGAACATCGGCACCATCATAAATAAGAAACTACTGGCTTCGAGCCATATTTTCAAGATTCTTCTTGATGCAGACCAAAGCAACGCGAAATGTCTTGCCCTGGCAGATGCAGAAGTGGCGGAAATGCCTGTGCGACATGGGGCGAAAATTGCAAAGGCACCGGTGAAGGATCTTCATCTCCCCTTCGGAATGACTCTCGCCGCAATGGTGAGGGATAATGAGTGCATGCTCGTCAGCGGTAACACTCATCTGCAACCGGGAGATTTTGTCGTCGTGTTCTGTCTTAGCGGCACCATCAGTAAAATTGAAAAATGGTTTAACTGATCATGGCTTTCAAACGACATACCGGCTATCTCAACGTAAGGATGCTGCTGCGCGTGATCGGGTGGCTTCTTCTTATCGAAACGGCATTCATGACTATACCGTTTGCGACAGGACTTATATATAGGGAGGAGAGTGCATTCATGTTTCTGGTGTGCATGGGCATCACTGCCACTTGCGGAATCTCCATGGTGAGTCTTCATCCCAAAAGCAGGGAGATGGGGAAACGTGAGGCAATCGTGCTGACCGGATTGATATGGGTGATACTATCGCTCTTCGGGATGCTACCGTTTCTGATGTGTGGCACTCATCTCGGAGTGACCGATGCTTTTTTTGAGACGATGAGCGGATTCACCACTACAGGCGCCACCGTGCTCGACACTCTTGAAGGCGTGCCCAATTCCATATTGCTGTGGAGATGTATCGTGCAATGGATCGGAGGTCTCGGAATAATCCTCTTCACGCTTGCCGTAGTGCCGATGCTCAACTATCAGGGAGGCATGCAGCTGTTTAATGCGGAAGTGACAGGCATAACCCATGACAAGCTGCGACCACGCGTCAGTTTCACGGCGCAGAGCCTGTGGCTCGTATATATATCCCTCACTACCCTGCTCATTGTGCTTCTGACATTCTCGGAAATGTCAGTATTTGATGCCATCTGCTACGGACTCTCCACAATGTCGACCGGAGGATTCTCCAATAGCGATATCTCCATAAGCGAAGCGGCTGACACTTACGTAAAGATTCTGCTCACTGTCTTCATGTTTCTGGGAGGCGTGAATTTCTCTCTCATATATAAAATGGTGTGTGGCAAATTCCGTTCAGCATTCCGCAATGACGTGCTGAGATGGTATATATTCATCATATTCATCTGCTATGTCGCGCTCACCCTGAACGTGATTGCCAAAGGATTATACCACCATCTCGACGACATCACGATTGATCCACTCTTTCAGGCGGTATCGATTCTGACCTCAACCGGATTGACCGAGCCCGACTTCCATGATTGGGGGTCGATGGCGGTCATAATCCTCATAATCATGATGGTGATGGGGGCTTGTGCGGGCAGCACATCGGGTGGTGCGAAAATCGACCGCTTTCTTGTGCTGTTCAAATTCATAAAGAATGAGTTCTACAAGATAATGCATCCGAGTGCCGTCACTACCGTATGTATCAACGGAAAAGGAACCCCCTCGGCAGTAGTCAACAAGACACTTGCTTTCCTTTTCGTCTATGTGATTGTGATAATGGTAGCCGGCTCCATTCTCGTATTGATGGGGCTCCCGCTGAAAGACAGTTTCTTTGTCGCGCTTTCAGCCATATCCAACACCGGACTCGGAACCGACATCACCGGGCTCGGTGGCAATTTCTCCCTCATCCCGGCAGGCGGCAAATGGCTTCTCTCTTTCGTGATGCTCGTCGGGCGACTTGAGCTATTCACCATCCTCCTTCTCTTCTTCCCCGCTTTCTGGAGAAAATAGACAATTATACATCAACGTCATGAATTTCTAAGGGCTTAGGAAACTGCCGTTTCTCAAGCCGTAATTTCGTTTATCCTATACGTGATTTTACTAACAAAGAGGATGTGTCAAAAAAAAACTGACACATCCTCTTTTTAGCATTACATTATTTCGCAACTTGTTGTTGCCGATACTTACTTATCACTTTCTCTCAAGAGTGATGGCGTCAAGAGCTGCGATTGCCACAAGATCACATATCTCCTGTTCGGAGGCGTTGCTGTTGGTGAAGTAGACAGGTTTCTTCAAACCCATCTGTATCGGACCGACGATACTGCCGATACCCATTGATAGAAGCATCTTACCGGTGCAGTTGGCAGCCGTAAGGTTAGGGAAGATAAGAGTGTTGACGCATTTACCCTTAAGGGTATTAAAAGGATACGTCTCGTCGCGCAATTTGGTGTCGAGTGCATATTCCACCTGCATCTCACCATCCACAATAAGCGACGGATATTTCTCATGCAACTCTTTCACCGCAGCAGCGACCATCGTAGCCTCCTCATGCTGCGACGAGCCGAAATTACTGTAGGAAAGCATCGCCATGACCGGCTCCTGTGCGAAGAAACGCACCGTGTGGTCGGCAAGACGGGCAATATCCACAAGTGCATCCTTATCTGCATCCGGATTCACAGCCGTGTCGGCGATAAAGAATGTGCCCTTACGGGTGTTGAGTATATGCATTGTGGCAAAATGACTGTAGCCATCCTGGAGTCCGATGATAGAAACCACATCGCTTGCAGTAGCCTCTCCGGCAGAGTATGTGGAGGCAAGACATGCATCGGCATCCCCTGTCTCAACCATCATCATGCCGAAATATGAACGCTCAAACATCTTGTCAAGTGCGAAGTTGAACGTGAAGCCCTCACGTGCCTTCTTGCTTGCAAGAATCTTGGCATAGCGTTCGCGGGTCTCCGCCTCACGGTCATGACGCGGATTGACAATCTCAACTTTATCGAGAGATAGACCGAGACGGGCGGCACGCTTCTCAATCATCTCCTCATTGCCGAGCACTACAGGACGGCATACACCCTCCTGAGCCACACGCACTGCCGCACGGAGCGTATTATCCATGTTGCCCTCGCAGATTACCACTCTCTTAGGCGTCTGCTTTGCGAGATCAGAGATATGGCGCATCATCTTGCCATCGTCACCCATAAGATTGCGGAGCTTAGTCTGGTAAGCAGCCCAATCAGGTATCGGGCGACGTGCTATACCCGACTGAGCGGCAGCCTTTGCAACAGCCGGAGCCACGCAGAGAAGAAGACGCGGGTCGAGTGCCTTCGGAAGGATATACTCACGTCCGAAAGTGATATTGTTCATGCCGTAAGCCTCATCCACCACTGACGGAACCGGCTCCTTTGCAAGATCGGCAATGGCATGCACAGCGGCAATCTTCATCGCCTCATTGATTGCAGTCGCACCGCAATCGAGTGCGCCACGGAATATATACGGGAAGCCGATGACGTTGTTGATCTGGTTCGGATAATCGCTACGTCCTGTTGCCACGATGATATCGTCACGCGTCTGCATGGCAAGGTCGTAGGCAATCTCCGGATTAGGATTGGCAAGGGCAAACACGATGGGACGCGGAGCCATGGAGAGCACCATCTCGGGAGTGACCACATCAGCAACGCTGAGACCGAGGAATACGTCGGCATCCTTCATTGCCTCCTGCAAGGTGTGGAGATCACGTGTGGTGGCGAACTCCCTCTTCTGTGAGTTGAGACCCTCACGGTCAGCACGTATCACGCCTTTTGAATCACACATCACCACATTTTTGGGATTGACACCCAATGCCACGTAAAGACGTGTGCAACTTATGGCAGCTGCACCGGCACCATTGACAACAAGACGTATATCTCCTATCTTCTTACCCTGTATCTGAAGGGCATTGAGCAGACCGGCACCGGAAATGATAGCCGTGCCGTGCTGGTCATCATGCATCACCGGAATATCACATTCCTCTTTAAGACGCGTCTCTATCTTGAAGCACTCGGGAGCCTTTATATCCTCAAGATTTATTCCGCCGAACGTGGGCGCGATAGCCTTGACGATCTCTATGATCTTATCGGGATCCTTCTCGTTTATCTCAATGTCAAACGCATCAAGGCCCGCAAAAATCTTAAACAGAAGGGCCTTCCCCTCCATTACAGGTTTGCCAGCAAGCGCACCTATGTCGCCAAGACCAAGCACTGCAGTGCCATTGCTTATGACGCCCACAAGATTACCTCTGTTGGTGTAGCGGTAGGCATCCTCCGGATCTTTCTCAATCTCCAGACAGGGATATGCCACACCCGGTGAATACGCAAGGGCAAGATCATGTTGCGAAGCGTAGGGCTTCGTTGGCACTATTTCGATCTTTCCCGGCTTGCCCTCCTCATGATAATCAAGGGCCATTTCTTTTGTAACTTTTGACATGATGTTTAATTTCTCTTTTCAAGAACCTGACAAATTGTTTTACCTGTAGACTTCAACTAAATTTAATCAGTTCCTTTCTTTTGTCAATATTATCCTTTTTATCTATAACATAAACGCAAGATTTTTGAAAAATTACTTACAAATGCAAAAAAATCTTTCAATCCGTCGTCACAAACATTATCTCCGGCAAGATTTAACGCAATAATATTTTATTTCAAATTTCAAAAAGTTTTCCAAAATATTTTTCATTTTACTATATATCAAATATTTAAAATTTTAACTACCCTTAAAAGTTTTCCAAAATAAAAATTTTAGTAAAACTTTTCATTATAAAATTTGCAGATGAAATATTTTTACAATACCTTTGCATCGGTCTTAAAAAAGGCTTTATCTCGGATATTTTCACGCAAACAAATTGCCAAAATTATGATACAGATTGTTGAGAAACGCGACGGTAGGGTTGTCGGATATAATGAAGACAAAATCAAGGCGGCCATAAGAAAGGCCATGATCGCCACCGAACGTGGCGAGGACGAAAGTCTCATTCAAAAGATAACCGACCGTATCGGAATGAACGGTTCGCATCGCATGACTGTGGAGCAGATTCAGGATTCCGTGGAATTCGAACTGATGAAATCCGCACGTAAGGATGTAGCCAAGAAATATATCGCATACCGCGACCAACGTTCTATTGCCCGACAGGCAAAGACCCGCGACATGTTCCTGGAAATAATCGAAGCGAAGAACAACGACATAACCCGCGAGAATGCCAATATGAACACGGATTCTCCTGCCGGTATGATGATGAAGTTCGCTTCCGAAACTACCAAACCGTTCGTTGACGACTACCTTCTTTCCAACACTGTAAAGAATGCGGTAAAAAACAACTATATCCATATCCACGATAAGGATTATTACCCAACAAAGAGCCTCACTTGCGTGCAGCACCCTCTCAACCGTATCTTGGAGAACGGGTTTGTGGCAGGTCATGGCGAATCGCGCCCGGCTAAGAGAATCGAGACGGCAAGCGTGATAGCCTGCATATCGCTCGAGACGGCTCAGAATGAGATGCACGGCGGACAGGCTATCCCGGCTCTCGATTTCTATCTTGCCCCTTACGTAAGGGCAAGTTTCATTGAGGAGGTAGATAATCTCCAGCAACTCGTCGGTAAGGATCTCTCCCACCTGAAGGAGGCACAATTTAAAGATTATCTTAAAAAACCGCTTGACGGTCTGGAGGGGGATGAACGCTATCTGCAACATGCAATCAACAAGACTGTAGGAAGAGTGCATCAGTCGATGGAGGCTTTCATCCACAATATGAATACGATACATTCTCGTGGTGGCAACCAGGTGGTTTTCTCCTCCGTAAACTACGGCACCGATACGTCTGCCGAAGGTCGTTGCGTGATACGTGAGATGCTCAATTCCACCTACGAAGGTGTCGGGAATGGCGCAACTGCCATCTTCCCCATACAGATATGGAAAAAGAAACGTGGAGTAAGCTATCTTCCAGAGGATCCTAACTACGACCTATATAAAATGGCCTGCAAGGTGACTGCCCGCCGCTTCTTCCCCAACTTCCTCAATCTTGACGCATCCTATAATCAGCATGAGCTATGGAGAGAAGACGACCCTTTGCGCTATCAATATGAGGTGGCAACCATGGGATGCCGCACACGCGTATTTGAGAACAGATATGGCGAGAAGACTTCCGTAGGGCGAGGCAACCTCTCTTTCACCACTGTCAATATCGTGCGCATAGCCATTGAGGTGATGAATATTAAGAATCAGGAGGAGAGAATCAACAAGTTTTTTGAGAAACTGGAGAAGGTGCTTGACATCACTGCCCTACAGCTTGAGGAACGATTCCAGTTCCAGAAGACAGCCCTTGCAAAGCAATTCCCTCTCGTGATGAGCGTGCTTTGGAATCATGCAAACGGGCTAAAACCTAACGACACTATCGAACCGGTGATAAATCAGGGCACCCTCGGCATTGGGTTCATCGGATTGGCAGAGTGTCTTATCGCCCTCATCGGCAAGCATCACGGTGAATCTGACGAGGCACAGCAACTCGGTCTGAAGATAGTCACCTTCTTCCGCGACAAGGTTAACGGCTATTGCGACAAGTACGGACATAATTATTCCGTCCTTGCAACTCCGGCAGAGGGTCTTTCCGGAAAATTCACGAAAGTTGACAGGAAAGTGTTCGGCGTGATACCGGGCGTTACCGACAAGGATTATTACACCAACTCCAACCATGTGCCGGTGTATTACCATTGCTCTCCGCGCCACAAGGCCAAAATTGAGGCTCCCTATCATGACCTCACTCGCGGCGGACACATCTTCTATGTGGAGATTGACGGTGATGCCACTCATAATGAGGAGGCTATCATGCAGATCGTCGATATGATGGATAAGTATAACATCGGATACGGCTCTGTCAACCACAACCGTAACCATTGCCCGAAATGCGGTTATGAGAATGCCGACAAGAATCAGACGGTATGCCCGAAATGCGGAGTGAAATTTGAGACTATACAGCGTATCACGGGTTATCTCGTCGGCACTACCGACCGTTGGAACTCCGGCAAACTTGCCGAGCTTAATGACCGTGTGGTGCATGAATAATCTAACTCAGACAAAATGCCACAATCTGACAACATCGTTTTCAACGTACTCTCAATAATGCGCGGAACCACGGTCGACGGACCGGGGTTCCGCACATCCATTTATCTTGCCGGATGCAATCACCGTTGCCCCGGTTGCCACAATCCATCCTCTTGGAACAAAACCGGAGGGACACCGACAACACTTTCCAAGATTCTCGATATCGTAGAGGAGGAGGATTTCAACGTTACCTTATCGGGTGGGGACCCGCTTTGTAATCCAAAATCAACGAAATTTCTTATTGACGCCCTAAAGAGAAACGGCAGAAACGTATGGGTCTACACCGGCTATACATGGGAGGAGATAATTGCCACTCCCCTCCTCACCGACACAATCCGCAATGCTGACGTAGTGGTGGAAGGTCCCTTCATCATGGCGCAAAAAGATCCCGACCTCCTATTTCGCGGCTCCGCCAACCAACGGATCATCGACATTCAGGAATCCCTTGCATCCTCCAAAATAATATTATGGCAATAAGATATACTACGATTCACCAGTATCTTGTTTCAAGGTATTCAGCAAGTTCCGGATATTTCGACATAATTGGAGACAATAACTTTTTCGGGTCAATTATTTCATATTTAGACTGATCTGTCAGACAATAACGCCATGTGTCTTCCATACCCAGTCCAGAGACTTTGTATGGGTAACGATGATCATTACGAAGCAATGCTACATTAGTATCCGGTATCACATGAATGTGCAAATAGTCATCAGCTTTAAGTATCTCCATATCTTTATGTAACACTACCTGTTCAGACCACAAGGTCTGCCGCATTAATTGATAGAAAGGCTCTTGATAGTAAATCTTAAAGTCAGGTAGTGTTTTCAACTGCTTTGAATCAGTAATTAACTGATTGTATCTTGCCTTACGTGTCTCACCCTTGTTTCCTGCGGACTTGTCTTCAGTGCCGTAATGCTCAGTGTATTTCCATTCAATAGGAATCAGCCATACTTTATCATTCTTATCAACTGCAAGAATCAACGCATCGACAGATGTGCAGTTTGAACCTCTGGTTGAAGCCTCCTCATTCAAGTGATCGGCTGAACTTACAACTTCAAATGCTATATATTGTGGATTTTTGTCGCATCTTATTGGAAGCACCTCCTTGAAATTATCCCGAATCCCATTTAGGATTGCCAAAACCGAATCCTTATCATTCATTATTGGGAATAAATGATTCAGGCAAGCCATCTGAGAAGACAAAATGTGTCCTGTCGGAGAGTAACCACCCCACCATGATATATGATTATCTGAAAAGTATCTTTCTACTTCGTTTACAGGCGGGAACAAGTTGTTTTCCCCTTTTGCTAAAACAAAAGGATAATTCTTTCCCATGAACTTGCCATTACCCTTATCATTTTTGAACACATCCGAACCGATAAGTGCCTGTTGCTTATCTCGCTGAGATAAATAGTATCCGTTACTCATATTTCCTTAATTAGTAGATTTTAATATAGTTTAGTTTGTTTATAGTCGTACTATCTTTACGCGGTTCAATTCTACAGCCCGATCGAAATCATCGTTTCTTCCAGCCATCAGTTCTTGTAGGGTAATAATGTTTGTTCTCATGTCAGCTCGTGTGTATTGTCTGAATATTCAATGTAATGGTCATCAAGGACATTGCTTAGGATTCCTACGAGTGAATCAATGCAGTAGTCCTCTATGAAGTAGTCATAGCCATTGTCTTTCATATAGTCTTTATCGACATATTCTATAAGTCCGAAAAGACTTATCTTGAACTCGTACTCTCCGATATGAGGGCGGTCGTAAAGACAAGCCTTTATTTGAGCGGCAAGATCATACCCTCTTTTAAGGACATATCCGAGATCAAGGAGTTTCTGTTTCTTACTGATATCATTGAACTCGTCAGCAAAACCATCGAAATATGTTCTTATAGAGTGTGGCAATTCAATTGCACCTCGATAGCCTTCATAGGTCCGCTCGTTGTATTTTACCGCATTAAACATATCTATTATTATTTTTAAAGATTACTAATTTAAGGTTTATGGTTTATTGTTTATGGTTTATGGTTTATAATCATTAAATTTTGTATAATGAAAAGATTCGTGGATTTTCGTGAATCTTAAACCTTAAACTATAAACTTTAAACCACTGAAGTGCAGCTTGCGAAACTTCAGTTACTAAGCACTACTCCCGCAAAGTTACATATTTTTTGAGATTACATACGGCTGACAGACCGATATTCACATCCATAGACTCCTGTTTACATGATATATGAAACAATATGTCTAAATTTGCAATTCATTTCTTTCATATTTCAAATTTCATATTTTTCATAACCTACATGACAGAGTTGTTAAATCATATCGGGAAATTAATGTGTGCTGGTGCTGTTGTTGTCACCATGCAGTCTTGTGATAAAAACGACAACACTTCTGATGATAACCACAGAACACCGGAGTATTCCCTTCCGGCTCGTAACCCGTGGCTGGCACAGGAACATTACAGTCTGACCCATTTCAATTCCGCACAGACTGACGTATTCCCCTTTGCCGTCAAAGATGGAACCACAACCGTAGACCTCAAAAAAGCTCCGGGATATGCCTCTGGTCCGATCAACCTTGTGACTCTCGCATCTCCGGATCCAAATTACATGTGGGGAATGTCTACCGACAGGGTGACGTATATAGACATTGCCGGAGGTGGCTTTGAAAAGGTAGCTGAATGTCCGCTTCCCGGAATGACTCCGCGCACCGTTGAGGAGATTGACCGACTTACTGCTCCATACACCTCCTACGACGAATGTGAGAAAGTGGCAAAATCAATTCTCGGTCCTGTGCCACAGACAATCATGATGAGCGGCAACTACGTGATGTGCGACAAAGACAACTACGCCTACGCAAATGCCGTGACCACCCTCCTACGTTTTAAACTGAAGAATGCCGCCAATCCCAAAGAGGGTATTGAAATTGATGCGTCACTTGACATGACACCATGGATCAACGGCTCGTTCACACTAATGGCAGTAAGCATGACTTACGACGGCTACCTTGTAGTGGCAGGTCGCCGCACGATATGCATCGTTGACCGCACCTTGACAAACGTGATTGACACATACGACTTTCCTGCTGATCAAGACCTTAGCAATTCAATATGCGTGGATGATAAGAATGGCATATACGTAGCGACCAACAACATAAAGGATAGCGGCAAAGGCTTGATGCAGAAAATCGTATGGACCGGCACGAAACTTTCCGGTGATGAAGCCGACGGAGCATGGCAGGCAAGCTATGACGGCGGACCGATGGCACCTGCCATTAAAATGGGATATGGCACCGGTTCCACCCCTACACTTATGGGGTTCGGTGATGATGAGGATAAGTTGGTGGTCATTACAGATGGCGCGAAGCAAATGAAGATAGTGGCGTTCTGGCGTGATGAGATACCGGCTGATTCAAAACCGGCAGATCCCTCCAATCCCCGTATTGCCGATAGCCGCACAGTCACGTGCGGTCTGAATGGTGCCGAATGGGTACAGTCCGAGCAATCCGTCGTTTGTGCCGGCTACGGGGCATTCGTCGTGAACAACGTCAGGAGGATGGAAGAGACCATCAACGACAAGATTCCGGGAGTGCTCAGTGTCGGTCCGATACTTGAGCCGGCATACGGTGTGGAACGGCTGCAATGGGACACCGCCAACAACCGTTGGGAGACACTATGGACACGAGCCGACATAAATTCACCGAGCATGATACCTTGCATGAGTACTGCCTCCGACATGGTATTCGTCAACAGCTACAACAAAGGCACCGGATGGGAAATCACCGGACTTGACTGGGAAAGCGGAGCCACGCGCCATCGTATCATATTCGGCGACACTAACCTCGGCAACGGGGCCTACGCCATAATCCAATACCTCCCCGACGGAGACCTCCTCTTCAACTCCGTCTACGGTCCCCGCCGCATCCGCCTCTAACCCATCCACACAATCCCTCTTAATAGCTGTACCGTATTGTGAATATATGGGATATTGATGAGCCGCTGACCCTGTAAAAGTCAGTGGCTCTCTTTTTTAATGCGGCGTCGGTAATTGATGTAGCTGTCAATACAAATGAATAGGATGAGTATTGAGCCGCTTAGTTCAAACCATGCGGATCCGGATTTCGGTGACATTATGACTTCCCATGCTCTGCTTATGACACATAGTATTCCTATTATAATACATATTGCCGATATGTTTCTCTTTACTCTATCGCTTATCATAGTCTCTTATATTCCAATTACATTTACAATTTTTGGAACTTAATTTATATTAAATCTCAGGAGTTCTGTATTGATGTAAGAGATGTAATCCACTGTCTGAATAATGGGCATTTCTCCATTATTCTGCTTAATCCGGTTTCTACTGCTATATAATTACCATATAACACTTTATCATATCCCGGTATTGCTTTGGTCAGACGTTTTGACGGAGCTAATGATGGTCGTGAATTAATTTCTTCGGGATTTGAAAATTCGCGATTGGCATCCTCAAGAATCGAGAAGTTCATCTCGCTTTTATCAAAATTATCCTTGAATACGTTTATATCGCTAAATAGAAGACTCTCAAACTCATGTATCTGCATATATGGGATAAAGCGTGGAGCCAAAACCGGGGAGATGTCAGCTTTCATTCTGTCGCATAAGAATTGAAATCTGTCGGTCAATGATAATATATCCTTACTTTCTATCCAACCAGGAAAATTGTAACTGTCTTTGATTCCGTAATAATCCACAAGCATAGAGACGTTAGCATCTCCTTCATGAAGATGCGTCTCAATCTGACGTTTTATGGCTTGCCATGGCACAATTCCTCCATTGGATTTTTTTATTAGGGGAGCCTCCACATATATATCCGATTTAAGCAATATCGGGGCAAGCATCTCCAAACAAAATTCATTCTCCGTAGGACCCTCACATACTATAATCAATCTTTTCATATTGGTTGTCCTCCTTTCATGATTCTTTGTTTCCACAAATCGCCTAAAGTATAGTCGTTAAGCCATTGGCTCAGTTCGTCGGCATCCAAACGCTTTATTTGAGATATTCCACCACGCTGATCCACTGTAAGTATATCTGATGGTTGAAAATTACTGATAAGTTCGGCATTTTGAGTAGCAGCAATCACTTGCGTACCTCTGTTTGCCGCCATCTTTATCAATCCTGCCAATTTCTCAATAGCAACAGGATGCAATCCCAATTCGGGTTCGTCAATCACAATTACTTTGGGAAGATTTGGCTGCATGAAAAGCACAGTTAATGCTATAAATCTGATAGTGCCATCAGAAAGATCATTTGGTCCATAGATAACCTCAGAAAATTTATCTCTCCATTGAAGCCTTACGTCTCCGCTTTCATTTGGTATAAGATAAAAGTCGTGAAAGAAAGGTGCAACCGATTGTATAACACGCACTATACGCTTATAAACCATAGGATACTTATTCATAATCCCATACAGGAATGCTGCCAAGTTATCACCTTTGGAATATAAGAGGTAGGAATCATTTACTATATTTGATACTCCCGTAAAAGGAGATGTACGTCCGGTGTCATGAAAATGAAATTTCTTAATCTGAGACATATATTTCTTAATATAATCGTCTCTTGTCATTCCATGATATTCCCTTAAAGCAGTCTCATTTTTATAATTCGCAATACAATTATAGGTCCACTGTTCCGGGGATAACTCATAGCCCAACCTTTCATTCTCCACAATCAATTTGCCATCTGATTCCATCAAATCCAAGGCATAGGATGTATTGCCATCCCTGGTTTCAATAGAGATTCGGTCAGTAACTTTCCTTCCATTATGAAGCAGTTTGTCCACTCCTCCAGATTGAGCGACGCTTCTTGCAAGAAAGCCTTCGTAGGCATTACCCAATAGTTCAAATAGGGATAGAAAGTTACTCTTTCCCGCACCATTCGATCCAATCAAAATATTGATTGGATTAAGGCGTACTGTGATATCCTTAAAAGACTTATATCCTTTTATTGAAATTGAATACATAATCAGATTTACTAATTGTTGATCCCTTTTATTCCATTACAATTTTGCAAATATGCATAGTAGATGAGGATGTGCAAATGTAAGAATTTTATCCTCATAAAACAATACTTTTTGTGTAAATATGGATATTTACGATAATTTGGACAACTCTAATGCTCCTATCTCGCCAGGATGTGCGCAAAAGTTAGGTTTTGAACAAATTTTGGGGATTTTGCGTTTTTGGTATATCCTTACACTATTATTGCTGACTCGTCGGGGATTGGTTTCTTACAATTTTATGATGTTGTTTAATTGAGGTTGTATGACTTCGTTTGAGGTTGCATGACTTCGTTCTTAAAAGTTTTTTATTATGTTGGAAATCGGATTACTCGTCTTAATTATTGGAGCCATTATTAAGATATGGATAAAATTGAGCCATTATCAGGAAGTCAGAGAAATGGCTCCGCAACCGGTCAGCTGCCGGAGTGCCTCTATAAAGTTTTTACGTGCAAGCCAACGTCTCGCCTCTATGGAATCTTCTGTCATGCTTTCCATAGGTATTATCCTTGTGCTTATTTATGGAGTATTCAATTGATACTAATAAAAGTTGTATAAACTTAAAAAAGTCAGAAGGCAGAGAAAATCACTCTGACTTCTGACTTTTTTATTTTGAGGTGTAGGATAACTCCGATACTGTTTACTCAGCCTTTTCGGTATCCTCCGCTGCTTCAGTTTTCTCCTCCTCTTCAGCGAATTTGGTCATGCCTGCCTCTACGAGGATATTATACCATGTGAAGAGTTTCTTGATGTCGTTGTCATACACACGCTCCTTGTCGAAATCCGGAATAACTGCCTCAAATTCGGCACGGAGACCACCATCTGAGATAAGTTTCTTAACATCGATTGTCTTCCCTTCATTACGAGCATATACAAGATCAAGGATCTCTCCGAGCGGCTTGTCGCCGGAATCTGTATACATTGCGATGTCGCCGAGCGACACCACCTTATCGCGTGACTGCGCGGCGAAACGTTTTTTTGACTTCAGTTCCTCCACTATAAGATTTCTGTTGCCGTGCGACACAATACGGAATAAGCCCGGTTTTCCGGTTATTGCTAAAATCTCTCTAAGCATATCTGTTTCTATTCTTTATTTTCAGTTGCCATATCCATAAAGATCGGATCCGGCGAGCTGTATATTATTTATATTTCTCCAACAATGAATCTATCTGTCTGAGCAATGACACCTCTCCCCCATTGTCAAGCACCGACAGACGCTCCTTAGGGAGCTGACCGAACTCTTGCGACTGACTCGCAATTCTCCGGCGGATAGCACCCTCTTCCAATCCATTCCTCTCCTTTACCCGTCTTATCCTGACATCCTCCGGCGCATCTACAAGCCACACCTCATCACAATCCTCATCAAGCCGGCTGGTGGAGAGTATTGCAGATTCCACAAACGCCGGATAACGCTGCTGCATCCCGGTCCATCTCATAAGGTCTCTTCTTACAGCTGAATGAACTATGCCATTAACTCCACGCCTTATCTCATCATCAGAGAAGAGCCTACGCGACATCTCACCCCTGTCGAGCTTCCCATCGGCAGAATATATCGAATCGCCGAGCAACGACTTCAATCCGGAAATGACTTCCGCATCAGTATCCATCAGGCGTTTCGCCTCACTATCGCAATCATACACGGGATACCCTCTATGACGCAATATCCGCGACACGACACTCTTTCCTGCGCCTATGCCGCCTGTAATACCTATAAGCCGTTTGCCTCGCATGATCCTTAATATCAATTCTTGACTATGGTGTATTCCACACTATCCCTGAGAAGACACATATTTAGAAAACGGTCGGGATGACGGACAATCTCTACCGGCAATCGGGTTGAACCGGTCTGGCGGATATCATTATAGTCCGTCTGAAGTTCTATGAGAGGATCATCATCATCGTTAAACCGACTCATAGCCACATAGTATTGCACTTTCACTTTTGAAGGGAAGAGCAACAGACTCTCCCCTTCCGGCACGTTGACCGGAGTGATCGTTATCAATGCCTCTTTCTTGACCAGCGGCTCTATAGGCACCGTGACCTTCACCTGCGAAGGGAGCACACGTGCATCCTTCACCCGCTTGAGATCAACGTCGATGGTTGTGGTTTCCGACAGATCCTTCAGATCAAGTCTCTCCGTCACCACCCTGTGTATCGTATCGAGCACCGACTGCTCACCATATACAAGCACGTTAGTTGGAGACGTCTTAAGATTCCCTTCCATGATGCTTCCCGATGCCGGCATAATAATGGCATCCACCACTACCGGCACACGTTTGCCCCGGTTGGTGGTGTACACCAGACGGAGGGAGTCGAGGGATACGGCTGTGATCTGCGCTGACGCTCCGAACACGCTTTTCAACGATGCCATCACGTCGCCTTTCGTGAAACGAAGCACGCCGTTGTCGCCATATTCCTTGAAGTTAATCTGCATCGTGGGTGTACGCATAAATCCGTTGCGCCATAGGTTCGTGCCCTTGTCGCGGACGCTGACATGGACTTTCTCCGGGATATCCGATATGAACGTGACCGTGTCGGGCACGTTGGTCAACTGGAGCCTTACGTTGAAATTGCTCTGTGCGCTGTCGTTGAGCGCAAGGATAAGCCAGAACAACGCGCTGACGGCAACAAACTCAAGAAACAGCATCACGTTGTGAAACCCGGACGACGCCTTAAGGAGCCTCCACCGATTCTTTATTTGTTCCGGATTTATTCTCATCGCCCTATATAAAAAATTGCCGGCGGCTTAATCCCAGCCTCCGGCATTATCTTTTTCAGATTATTATCACTTCTTTTCCGAGGAATTCTCTGATGCCGGAAAAACAGATGTCTTGTCTACCTTAAGGCTGACGCCGGGAGCCACCTCAATGAGGATCGTGTTTTCCGAAATATCTTTGATTTTCCCGTGGATACCACCAGCTGTGATTACCTTGTCGCCATTCTGCATGGCATCGCGGGCCTTCTTGATCTCTTTCTGCTTCTTTGACTGCGGACGGATCATGAAGAAATAGAAGATGGCTATCATCGCCACAATCATGATGATTCCGCTGAGACTTCCACCTTGGGCCTGTGCTTGAAGAAGAAGTGTAGGATTGAGTAGATTCATTCTTTATTATTTCTTTTAGTTACGTTTTGTTAATGCTACAAAGTTAGCATCTTTTACGCGCTTTTCCAAATGAAGTGGGGCGAAACTTCAAGTCAACAAGGGAATTTTTATTATGCCTCTCCCTTATTTCTGGATTTTACCCTCCTCGCGCAGTTTGTTGGTGATGGAATATAGCAGACCGTTGACAAATGCGCCACTCTTCGATGTGCTGTAGCTTTTGGCAATTTCGATATATTCGTTGATACTTACCACCAATGGAATCTTCGGGAAATTGATTATCTCCGAAAGGGCTGTCATCGTCACGACTACATCCATGAATGCCAGACGATCCGTATCCCATTTATCGCTTGACACGGAGTCATCGATATATCTGCGATAGACGTCCTTATTCTTAACCACATCCATAAACAGTTTCTTGCCAAAGGCGGCATCCTCCTCATCCTTATACATCGGAAGGACAGGATGGGCATCGGGACGTGCATCTTCGAACCGCTTTATAGTCTTTATCGCAAACGTGCTGATTATGTCGAGGTCATCGTTCCAGAATACCGATTTTGTCTCAAGTGCATCAAGGAAATTCTCATCATTGAGGATGACATGCTTCATGATGTCGCGCCAAAACTCGCAATCGGTATGGAAATCCGTGGCAGGGAAACGCATGTACTCATCGTATATGTCTGACTGCATCACAGCCTTCAGCAATGATTCAAGCAGCTGGGGATCTTCCTTCATCCACGACAGTTCATTCTCCTCCACGTAGGCAAGCATGTCGGGATCCTCACGCAAGGCAGCCACAAGACCATTCTCCACGAAACGCATGTTGGGATTAAGATCCTCAGCTGTAGGCACAAACTTATTGCGGTTATCCTCAATCTGATTCTCGCGCAGGTTTACAAGCTCCACAGGGAGAAGGAGAAGACGGAAATATAGCTCACGGGCGCGGTCCATGCTGTAGGCAAGGGTATTGACGGCATCGCTGATATTGTCGCGTGAAGCGTAGAAATTCTTAAACGTCTCAGCCATCATACCCTTCATGCGCTCCACGCCACGCAGAGTGAAATTCTCTCGTGTGGTGAAAGCGTTGTTCAACGCCGGATTGACCGATATGATGAGATTGAAGATATTCTCCCATACGGTGTCGTCTTCCGTATCGTCTGCCTTCTTCTGGAAATTCTTATATATGCCGCTCTCTTTCACAAGCTCAGCCAACGGCTCCACCAGACGCTCAAACGGGAATATCTCATTACGGAATTTCTGCTGCAAGGATTTGATCTTATCGTCTGCAAGCAGTTTCTTTATGAAACGTGTGTCATGCAACGGTAAATAACCGCCACGTTTCTCTATTCTTTCTGAAATCTTTATCATCAGCACAAGCATATCCAGATAAAGACTGTAGGCGAATCTCTTCTCCTTGGTCGGGGATGTGGGCTGTGATTCCAACATGAAACGGTTATCTGTCAAAAGGTAGGAATAAAGCAGCTGCACCACCTTTATTCTTATCAACACACGATTTATCATAACTCTTTATGCTCTTTCATTTATTTGGTGACGACACATTATATGCCGTTACGTTTTGCAAAATTAGCCTAAATGGATGGATTGACCAAATTTAATTGAAATTTATTATCCAAATTCCTTCTTACGATCCGCATCCATCCGCGACATCTCTCTGATATTTAATCCGTTTATATTATCTCCGAATTTATAGTCATTGTTTTGAAAATCCGGATGCCAAACGCTGACGCACCGCCTCATACAGAATCACGCCTGCCGCCACCGACACGTTGAGCGACCCGATGTTACCCAGGATAGGTATTGCCGCAAGCCTGTCGCACTGGCGCAGCACCTCCGGGGATATGCCGGTATCTTCCGATCCCATGACTATCGCCACAGGCACGGTGTAGTCGGCATCTATATAGCTCTGCGCACCCTTCTCCGAGGCTCCGACCACGAGATAGCCGTTCTCCTTGAGTTTCTTCACTGCTGTCAGCGTGTCGCGCTCACGACATACCGGCACATAGAACAATGCCCCTGCCGACGCCTTGACTGCATCCGACGTCACGGAGGCACTACCCCTCTCCGGCACCACTATGAAATCAACTCCGGCACAATCTGCGCTTCTCGCTATAGCTCCGAAATTGCGGGCATCGGTCACTCCGTCGAGCACGAGGGCAAACGGAATCTTACCATCCTCATAGAGTTGCGGGATTATGTTGTCAAGACGATGATAGCCCACCGGCGACAACTGTGCTATCGCTCCCTGATGATTCTTCATCGTGATGCGGTTGAGCCGCTCAAGCGGAACGCGCTGCACGACTATATCATACTCCCTGACCTTATCCAGGAGCTCCTTGGCAAGTTCGCCTCCGAGATCCCGGCGGATCAATACTTTGTCAATGGTTTTACCTGATTCTATTGCCTCAAGTATGGCACGTATGCCGAATATATAATCATTCTTTTCCATCTTTCTTTATTTTTGCTCTTTCCCTACGTTTTTAAGGAGAGTGCGTGCGTTAAGGAGTGCGGCATCGTTGATTGTCTTACCCGACAACATAGCGGCGAGTTCCCTGATACGCTCCTCCTTGTCGAGCATCCTAACGTGCGACACCGTGCGCGTCTCGTTGTCAGTCTTATACACCTTGAAATGGCTGTCGCCCTTTGACGCCACTTGCGGCAGATGCGTTATCGCAAGCACCTGCATCTCCCTTCCCATGCGGCGCATCATATCGCCCATCTTGTCGGCGATCTCCCCCGACACTCCCGTGTCGACCTCATCGAATATGACCGTCGGAAGGTTCATGCACTTTGCCATTATTGATTTAAGGCTAAGCATCAGACGCGCCAGCTCACCTCCGGACGCCACTTTCCCCATCGACTGCATCTCATGGTTCTTATTGAAGCTGCATATAAAATCGGCTGTGTCCTGACCGTCGGCAGTCAGCTTCCCTTGCGTCAGCGCGACGCTGAACCGCAGATTTTGCAGACCGAGCGGACGGGCAGTCTCCGTGATGAGTTCGCTGAGCCGGACGGATGCCTCCTGCCGTATGCCGGTAAGTTCCAATGCAAGAGTCTTCAGATCCTTGGCAAGCGTGCGTGCCTGCTTCTCCATCTCCTCGAGATCACCATCGCCATTGTCGATTGAGTCAAGTTTTCCCCTAAGCTCCGCATGGAGAGCCACAAGACCATCCTCATCCATCACCTTGAACCGCTTTATGGCATCGTATATCTGGTTCATCCTTGCCGTCACTTTCGCAAGACGACCCGGATCGGAATCCACACGCTCGAGATAGTCATAGACAGTCTCGGTGATATCCTTCAGTTCTATCCTTAGATTTTCAAGACGCTCCGCAAGCTCCTCCTCCACTTTATCGCCGAATATGTCGAGATTCACCTTTAATATTGACTCCGTGGCTTCAGCAAGGAGTGCGTTTATACTCCTGTCGCCACTCTCGAAGCAATTATAGGCGTAGCCGAGATCCTCGCGGATCTGATCGGAATCGCTGAGCATATCAAACTCCTGCTCCACCTGCCGCAGCTCACCCTTACGGGGCTTGAGCTTGTCAAGCTGCTCCAACTGGAAGACTATAAACTCCCGATTCTCCTTATTCTTGGCTATCTGCTCCTTTATGCGTTTTATCTTGCTGCGCAATGCGACGTATTCAGAAAACTCCCTACGGTAACGCCCCAGCAATTCAGCATCGCCGGCGAATGAATCTATTATCGACAGATGGCTGGAGGATTGCGACAACACCATGTTGCTGTGTTGCGAATGTATGTCGATAAGATTCGACGTGATTGACGACAATACGGGCAATGTCACAGGAGTGTCGTTGACAAACGCACGCGAACGCCCGGAGGCAGAGATTTCCCGTCGGGCTATCAATTCCGCACTGTTCCATTCGATACCATTGTCGGTCAGAAGTTTCGACAACTCCGGAGAGGGGGATGAGAAGGTCGCCTCTATCACTGATTTTCGGCTCTTGTCGGATATAGCCTTTGTCTCCGCCCTCTCTCCGAGAAGCAGCGACAAGGCATCAAGCATGATTGATTTGCCCGCACCCGTCTCTCCCGTCACGATTGTCAGTCCGGGAGTGAACTTAAGATTCAGATCATCAATCAATGCGTAATTCTTTATAATCAGACTTTCAAGCATCTTCTATTCTTTATGGGGGATCAGTTGTTTTCCTCCGGTTTCCTGATTTTTTCAAGCCGCTCCATATCGGTGGGATAAATTGGCCGCAACAATTCGTAGACCTTTTCCCGCTCCGACTGGGGTGCCTTGGAGTAGAGATTGACAAGCTCGTCGAGTTTAGCATCGCGAAACATCGAGAGAGCCACCGACATAGGCGCATGCTTGTAGACCTCCGCTATTGCCTGAAGGGATTCAGTGATTGCCGCCCGCCCCTTGTCAGGACTTGTAGCCATCTCATCGAGCCCCTTGCGGTAATATTGGTAGCTCATGTCGCGGATAGCCGAAGTGTTGGAATCCATGAATGAGCTTAGTACCGCACTTCGGTTCTTTGTGTCTTCAAACGTGCGCCACCCTATCTCTCCGCTTGATTGCGCAAGCTGCACCACCGACGCAGCCTTATCAAAGTATGGCTGTCCGCCTTTCGGAGAGAAGCTGTCGAAGTCAAGTGCGAGAAAAAGATAGGCATAATAGTTTAGCAGACCGATGAGATTATTCTCCCAACTGCTGTCGTTGAATATCAGCGGGTCGCCCTCCCTATAGTCAAACTCCACTTTCGTATCCTTGAAATTGAGGAGCGTCGTGGTATAGGTGCTGTTGTAGACCGGACGTATGAGCTGCACCTGAATATCGCCTTTTATCCTGTCGTCGGCATACTCCTTCACGGTCAAAAAGAAATTGCATTCTATCTTCTCATTTGGAGAGAAGACGGCATTTGTCCATTTCGTCTCGTTCAGATATTCGGTAATGCTCTGCTGCAGCGATTCGAATACGCTTTTGCTTGTGCCCTCGATCGCGCTGCTGTTGACCTCAACAGTGCATCTAAGTTCCTGCGCTGCACAGAAAGGCACAAGGGCAATCATCATTACTGCCGACACCAACATTCTCCTGAACGCTGCAATTACAGTTGCATTCCTCAACGACTGACTGATAAACCTCATAATCGGATAGTCAAGACTTGGCAGTGATCGTGTCTACAATGTCGGCAGCCACTTCGCGCTTACTCTTGGTGCCGAATGAGATACGTTCGCCCGACGAGGAGAGTATCGTCACTTTATTAGTATCTTTCATGAAACCAGCCCCGGAGTCGCGGAGCGAGTTAAGCACAATCCAGTCAAGATTCTTTCTGCGCAGTTTCCCAATCGCATTCTCCTCCTCATGGTCAGTCTCAAGGGCAAAGCCCACAAGCACCTGTCCCTCGTGTTTCGCTTCCCCAAGGGTGGCGGCGATATCGGGGTTCTTCACAAGACGCAATATCATGCCGTCGGTGCCCTCGCGCTTTATCTTTTTCTCTGCCACGGTTTCAGGCGCATAGTCGGCTACAGCTGCTGCAAGCACCACGTAGTCTGCATCCTTCGCCACCTTCTTACATGCGTCGCACATCTCGCGTGCACTTGTGACGTCGATTCTTCTGACGTTATCATCCTTCAGCGACAGGCTTACCGGACCGGCTACAAGAGTGACCTCCGCTCCACGCGATGCAAATTCCTCGGCTATGGCAAACCCCATCTTCCCACTTGAATAATTACCGATGAATCTCACGGGATCAATATTCTCGTAGGTGGGTCCGGCTGTGACAAGCACCCTCTGCCCTTTCAGACTTTGGCATGAACTGAAATAGCGTTCGGCTGCCTCCACTATCATCTCCGGCTCCTCCATACGTCCTTTGCCGGAGAGTCCGCTCGCCAGCTCTCCGCTTCCAGGCTCAACGATTATCACTCCGTCTCTCTTCAATGCCGCGACATTCCGCTGAGTCGACGGATGACGCCACATGTCGAGATCCATAGCAGGAGCCACCATCACTTGCTCCTTTGCGGAAAGATACGTGGTGATAAGCATATTGTCGGCTATTCCGTTGGCCATCTTGCCTATCGTGCTGGCAGTCGCAGGCGCAACGATCATAAGATCCGCCCATAGTCCGAGATCCACATGACTGTGCCATTCGCCGGTATTGGCGGCAAAAAATTCACTCACCACCGGTTTGCCGCTCAATGCTGCCAACGTGGCAGGCGTGATAAACTCCTTGCCATTGGGAGTGATCACCACCTGCACCTCCGCACCTTTCTTTATGAGCAATCTCAGGAGATATGCCGACTTATAGGCGGCTATACCTCCCGATATGCCAAGAACGATATGTTTACCTTTCAGCATTATTTATTCTTCTCGCGTTGTTCCTGTGTGTATTTATATTTCAACTGCATGAGCACGTCTTTCGTATTCTTTGGGAAATCTCCCTGCATGACCCAGTCAAAGAACGACGGTTCGCGACGAAGCACGTCTTTCACAGCCTTACCCTTATGCTTACCGAAGTTGAACACGGGCACGTCGTTGTCGTCAAGCACTATGCGTGCGGCAAGATCAAGGTTCTTCCCTATCGTGGAGAATTTTGCAAGAAATTCCACGTTGTTCTCCAGCTCCGGATAGCGTTCAAGCTGACCGAGAAGCACCTCATACGTCGCCTGTGTGTCGGCAAGCGCACTGTGGGCATCCTCAAGGTTGGCTCCGCAATAGAATTTATAGGCAGCGACAAGAGTGCGCTGCTCCATCTTGTGGAAGATGTTCTGGACGTCGATAAACCGACGACCCGATATGTCGAAGTTTATGCCGCAACGCCCGAATTCCTCCATAAGCACAGGCACATCAAACTTATTACTGTTGTAGCCCGCTATGTCGCAACCCTCGAAGATAGTGAGCAGCGATTTTGCTATCTGACGGAATGTAGGCTCGTCTGCCACGTCTGCATCCGTGATATGATGTATGGCGGTGCTTGCCGCCGGTATCGGCATCTCCGGATTGATGCGGCGGGTGCGTTCCTCTTTCGTGCCGTCGGGATAAACCTTGATATACGACATTTCCACGATTCTGTCGTGAGTGACATTGGTGCCTGTCGTCTCAAGATCAAAGAATATTATCGGGCGTTCAAGGTTCAGTTTTTTTGTCTGTTCCATTTCAATATATAGTTTCTCATTCCAGCACCTGCATAGGCATCTGGATTGTCACTAAATTCTGATTTTTCTCCTGTTCAAGCGGGGCAAAAATGCCGGGACGTGCAGGATCAGAGAGCTGCACCACGACAGATTCACCACCAAGGTTACTCAATATCTCCACGGTGAACTGTGCATTGAAGCCGATGACCATATCATTGCCCTGATATTCACACATGATCTGTTCACGTGCAGACGTGCCGTAGTCAAGATCCTGCGCAGCCAGCTTGACGCCTGACTGGTTGACCTCCATCTTTACCAGGTTCGACGCCTTGCTTGCGAAGATTGCCACACGGCGCATGGCATTCAGGAATGCCTCACGGTCTATTGTCAGAGTGAAGGGATTGGAGGTAGGTATCACGCGGTTATAGTTGGGATAGTTCCCTTTTATGAATCGGCATGTGAGTGAATATGCACCGAACTCGAATTTCGCGCCTTTTGAGCCAAGGGTCATCACCACGTCGCTCTCCTCCTTACCAAGGATACCTTTAAGGATATTGGCGGGTTTGGCAGGCATGATGAAACCTCTCTCGATGCCGGGATTCACCTCCATATTGATATAGCGCACCAGTTTGTGGGTGTCGCTCGCCACGAATGTGATATCGCCTTCATGAATATCCCAATATATACCGGTCATCATCGGACGGATTGTCTCTGTACTCACCGCATAGATAGTTTTCTCAATACCCTTCAGTATCACAGATGATGGTATTGTGAGCACCATTGCATCGGCATCTGCCGCATCCCCCTTGGGAAATTCATCGGCATTGATTCCCATGAACCGGAAGCTACCGTTGAGGAATTCCACCTCAATCTCGCCTGTAGATTCATTATAGTTGAATGTGAGCGGCTGGTTGCTGATCTCTTTTGTTATTTCAAGCAGGCTCTTTGCAGGGACAGCCACAGAGCCGTCGCCGTCGGAATCCATGACCTCCACTCGGGCTGTCACTATATTTTCCTGGTCGCTACCCGTAATGGTCAGTTTGTCTCCTTCAAGTTCAAACAAGAAGTTGTCGAGAATGGAGAGTGCATTCTTTGCGTTGATTACTTTGTTGACTGCCTGAAGCTGCTGCTGAAACAGTTTTCCGTCGATATTGAACCTCATATATCTTTATTATAAACAGGTGGTTTTTGTCTTATTCTATTGCATTAGGCACCATCCTCGGGATTGACCTCTCTTCTCATACAGCTGAAAAATGAAATTTCCCGACACGGCACACCAAAGGCTGAATGCAAATTTAGTCATTTTTTTTGACATTCCCCCTTAGTAATCGCAAAAAAATAACTTGTGAGAATCTTGCAATCATAGCTTCGAAAGCTCATCTATTAATGCCGGTCGTCGTGGTGTACGGGATTTTTGCTCAATCACTATTTTATCAGCCTCTGATTTTCCTCCATATTTGATCAAATTTCGCAAAAGACCAACTCCTTCCCTGTATGAGTTCCGATCGGATGCTTGCTTGAAATAATGTCTGACAGCAGCCGTATAAATACTGATTATCTCATCTTTATTCAAGGCAATCACTTCCTCAGGCGCATCATCAATATTACGTACGTATGGATTCCTACGAAGATATTCCATATACTTGTCCCACATCTTCTCCTGCGTGTAAATGAATAACAAACGGATATAGTCTTTCTTCCCGTTGGCTTCGCTTATCAAAGTTTCAACGTATTTTCCCCATTGACCGCATGGTGTCAGAGTTTTCATCTGAGAATACATGTTTTCCTTCGAAAATTCTTTTTCTTCCCATCCATAGCCTCTGAAGAAGAAATATCGGGCAAGTTGTATCGCATTGGCGTTATTCCCAATCTTGCAGTAAACCTTATATTCCCATTTATGCCAGTCAGAAACAAGTCCCGTCCATTTGGCATCATGATTTACACCCTCATTTGCAAGACGAAGCACCTCATCATAGTTCTCCTCATCCCAAGCCATCTGTAACAACCTTTTGCGAAAATCCGGATTACCTGCATTGTCATACATGAATTGACGTTGCTCTTCAGGAGTGCTTTGCTTCGATATTATTTTAAGTTTGTATTTCTGTGCAGTCTGAGAACTATATCTTGCACTCCAGTCGTCTCCATCCGGTTTGATTTCATCAAGTGCTTTTACAACGCGACTTTTCTTTTCTGGGGTATCGGCAAGCTGGATAGCCATCTCAATCCAATCCCACCACCAGTCCCAGCCTTTGAGATCCTTTTCGTTGAAACGCTGCAATGCCAACTCAAAGATTTGATTTTTTATATCGTTTGGCAAAGATTCCTTATCGCAAAGTTGATGCCATTTTTCAAAGCATTCGCTTACTATCGCCCCAAGTTCACCGGCACTATCATCTCCACAATTGAGAATATCTTCACCTACCGCTCCCACTCCTGTAAGAATAGCTATCACCACTTCCCATTGTTGATTCTTTATCGCTTCGTCAGCCTCATCAAAAATTCTGGAAACTTCTCGATTGAAATCAAATGTGTCGTGATACTCTATATATCCGTCTCGCCCGCCATAATCCTCTATCAAATCTTCCACACGGGAAGTATATGTATTCGGATTCGGCTTGAACAATGTTCCGGCTCCGAGAGCAAGGAATCTTTCCCGGAATTGTACATCATTTACACACTCTTTCCTTATAAAGTCTGCAAGTTGTTGCTTGTCAAGTTCTGACAATAGCAATTCAATATTATCAGTTTTCATTTTTGCCTTCGTTAATTTTTTATTTATAACACTCCACCGACCAGATTTAGTAGAACCTTCACGCGAAAGTTTACCGAACCATTAGTATTGAGAATCGCGCATGCCGAATGCATACCGCTTCAGTCTCCGGTTATACGGGCATTCCTGACAATTGTCTGCATCTCTCGGAATATTCTTTCTGCTTCGTTTTTATCGATACCGGCTTTCACGGCGGCTATAATGACATCCGCATCAGTAGGATCGATACTATTATTAACGGAAGTGGTTCGGTATCCGTTGATGCCATCACTGGGCAGTAGGTCGTAGGCTGGCGTAAAATGCCATTTCCCTCCATGATAGACAAAAGAGAAGTTCTTTGCATGATCATCTCTATTGTCTATCAGATAATTAAAAACCATCAGGCGATACACCTTCATCATATCCGCCATGTCTTTAGTCAATGCATAGCACACCCGGAATATATGGGAATAATCAATGCTCGGAATCCTGTATATGGTTTTCCAAGAAATGCTCCCGTCTTCAACGGCAGCTCAAATGGGGATATGGAAAAACCGGAATTCAACCAATTCCCATCATATTCAAAAACACACTGACCTTTATCTGACAATGCAAGCCTGCCTACGAGGGCTCCTTTGTATATTACCTCTACCCTTCCTATACTGTTCATCTCTCTTTTCCTCTTTTGCGTTTGCGAATCTTGCTTTCATTTAGAACCTCATCTATCGACTGATATTGACGACGTGCGAACAGCGCGTCGAAATCGGAAAGCGCATCAAGTGCAAATCCTATGCGCAGCAACACTTTCAATGAAATCTCCCCCGTATGTTCAAATCTCCGATAGGTGGCATATTTAACTCCGGCTCTTGACGCCAACCCCTCCTGCGTCAGATTCATCTCAAGACGACGCGCCTTAACACGCGAACATATCTGCTGCGCAATCTCCGGAGGCGTGAATATATTAATTGCTATCATATTATCAATTGACCCCTATTTTAAGCATTAACTAATAAAATATTATCAATTGTAAAGTTATAAAAATTACGTCAACTTTCCAAAAATCGCATAAAAAAATCCGTCGCAAACATGCGGCTTGCATGATTGCGACGGACGGTTATCTGTTTCGCCTCGCTTTTGAGCGCGGCAGGAGTATTACTCAGATACTACCTCAAACTCGATCTCCTTAACAACTTCCTTGTGGAACTTGATAGTAGCGGTGTAAACACCAACCTCTTTCACAGGATCCTTGAGGAAGATGATCTTGCGGTCAACGTTATGACCGAGCTTCTCAAGAGCCTCAGCGATCTGAAGAGCGTTGACAGAACCGAAGATAGTGCCGGTAGAGCTTGTCTTAGCACCGATAGTGAGCTTAACGCCCTCAAGAGCAGCTGCTGCCTCCTCGGCATCCTGCTTGATCTTAGCGATCTTGTGAGCGCGCTGCTTCTGGTCTTCTGCAAGACGTTTCAATGCTGCTGCGGAAGCGATGATAGCCTTCCCCTGCGGAATCAGGTAATTGCGGCCATAACCATCTTTCACTTCGACAACATCGTCCTTATAACCGAGTTCGGCTATGTTTTCTTTAAGTATGACTTTCATCTTTGTAATTTTTGTCGGGTTTAAGAATGATTATTTCATCAGGTCGGCTACGTAGGGAAGAAGAGCGAGGTGGCGTGCACGCTTTACGGCCTGTGCCACACGACGCTGGAACTTCAGAGATGTGCCGGTGATGCGACGGGGAAGAATCTTGCCCTGCTCGTTGAGGAATTTCTTAAGGAATTCGGGATCCTTATAGTCGATATATTTGATACCGCTGCGTTTGAAACGGCAATATTTCTTTTTCTTTGTGTCGACTGAAAGGGGAGTGAGATAACGGATTTCGCTATTTGCTGCCATGATTAAGCCTCCTTATTTTCTGCCTCGGCTGCTACTGCCTCAGCGGGTGTTTCACTTGCTTTCTTTGCTCTCAAGTTGCGACGCTTCTCTGCGTATTCCTTTGCATATTTGTCAAGACGGAATGTAAGGAAACGGATCACGCGCTCATCGCGACGGAATGCGGTCTCAAGTTTCTTGACGATAGTAGGCTCGCCGTTAAACTCAAGAAGGCAATAGAAGCCTGTCGATTTCTTCTGGATGGGATAAGCAAGTTTGCGGAGACCCCATGCCTCTTCATTGACTACCTCAGCACCATTCTGCTGAAGAACGTCTTTGAACTTTTCTACCGCTTCCTTCATCTGTTCGTCAGACAAAACGGGAGTTAAAATGAAAACGGTTTCGTAAGTATTCATACGTTTTACGTTGTTAATATATTGTTATTGTTTTGATCCTCACCAATATAATCATCAAATATCCTAATATTTCAGACCATATTCCGCGAAAACCGCTGCAAAATTAATAAAAATAATCCATCCCACCAAATTATTTTCCTCTTGCAAAGGATTTTTTAATCAGCGACATGGGGTTGAATGGTGCCGGATGTCATTTAAGGTTGTTCCAGCGGGCGAAGGCGTCACGGCGTCCAGCGGTGACTTTTTCGGCGTAATGGGCATCGCTGTCGATGGCTATCGCCACGCCTGAGTCTTTCAGTTTCTGCCACCATAGCTCCGACGGGTAGAAACGACCCTTGTCGTCCCATGCCTTGGTGTTGATCTCCACAACCACGTCTGAACTCTTCGCATGGCTGATCACATCATCCACCAATGCCTCATACCATCCCTGATGCTCTATCTCCGGATCTGCCATGGAGGCATTCCCGGCTATCTTATCGAAGTGTCCCAATAATTCAAAACCTCCGCGTTCAAGCATACGGAGCACGTGCTCAAAATATTTCTCCACCACATAGCGCAAGTCGCTGCGATAACCCTCCTTCAGATAACGTGCGAACCGCTCGAAACGCCCGTCGCAATCCAAAAGCACCCCATCCTGATTGGGCACGAAATGAACCGAACCCAACCGGAAATCAAGGGGCAACCGCTGGAAATAGTCGATGTGCGGTCCCCAGTCGTCGCCAAGATAGTCTATTTCAAGCGATTTGAGCACCACCATGTCGGGAGAATACAATCTGTGCAGACGATCCACCTCCTCCATATATTCATCCATCTTCTTCTTATCCATGTTGCATGGAGAATCTATAGGCACGGGGGAATGTGGAGTGAATGCGAAATACTTCATACCGGCTTCAGCCGCTGCGGCAGCTATCGCCGACATAGTGTCACGCCCATCGCAATACTGCGAATGGGCGTGAAAATTATAGGCGTCTGTGGTAGTAACCACATCCTTTATGCTTATCTGCATATTTTTCTTTAATCGGTTTATTGGTTATAGTTTATGGTTTATGGGGTATGGTCGTTTAATTTTTATAGAGTGGAAAGATTCATAGATTTCCATGAATCTTAAACTATAAACTATAAACCATAAACCATAAACTATAAATGAAGATCCTGTCTCAATCCATAACCGGCTCACGGCTCTCTGCCCCTCTCAGCCACATAGTGAATATGCCAAGGAAGAGTGCACTGACCAGAACTCCTATTCCAACCGCCACCTCGTATGGCACCGGCATACCCCACGCAGCAGTTGTGATCGCACTGAAGCCCTCCGGAGCAAAGAATATATAGGTGGTGGTGACTGCGGTCATGAAGAGCGCGGGGATAAGGGTAACGATATAAAGTTTCTTTCTGGCGGCAAGATACACCGTCAACGCCCACAGAGTGAACACCGACAGCTCCTGATTGCACCATGCAAAATAACGCCACAGCACCTCGTATGGAAGCAGCATTATGACAAACGTAAGCAAGAATATCGGGACAGACACCATCAGGCGTTTCATTATGCTCTTCTGCTCCACGCCCATGAAATCTGCCGTCATCAGGCGCGCGCTGCGCAATGCCGTGTCGCCCGATGTGATGGGTGCGGCTATGACTCCCAATATGGCGAGAATACCGCCGAACGTGCCGAGCCAGCTGGTGGATAGATTGTTGACGAGCACTGCCGGAGTACTACCGGCAAGCGTCTGCTGGAGATTGTCGTAGCCTCCCGTGAATGCTATCGCAGCAGCCGCCCATATCAGCGCAACCACGCCCTCCGTCACCATCGCGCCATAGAACACTATCCTTGCATGCTTCTCATTGCTGATGCAACGCGCCATCATCGGCGACTGTGTGGCATGGAAACCGGAAATCGCTCCGCAAGCTATCGAGACGAACATCATCGGGAATATAGGATTGGCATCCGGATCCGGCTTGTGGTTATAGAATCCGTCCCATATCTCCGGCACACCCCCGTTGACAAACAGCATCGTCAATATGCCGACTGCCATAAAGAGAAGTGCTATGCCGAACAGAGGATAAAGCTTACCGATAAGTTTATCCACGGGGAGCAATGTGGCTGCCATATAATAAGCGAAAATCACCACTATCCAGAACATCTTGTCGAGATGCTCCGGAGTAAGCATGGCAAGCAGGTCTGCCGGATTGTAGACGAAGACCGCCCCGACCAGGATCATGAGCAACACGGCGAAACCTCTCATCACCTGCTTGATGCGATTGCCCAACTGCTCACCCACCAGCTCCGGCAGGGATGCCCCGTCGCGACGGATGGAGAGCATCCCGCTGAAGAAATCATGGACGGCACCACCGAAAATAGTGCCGAATACAATCCAAAGGAAGGCTGCAGGTCCGAACATTATGCCCATGACAGCTCCGAAAATCGGTCCGAGTCCGGCTATATTCAGGAATTGAATCAGATAAATCTTCCAGGTAGGCAATTCCACATAGTCCACACCGTCTGCCATCCTTTTCACCGGTGTCGGTTTCGATGGATCGACACCAAACACCTTACTTACGAATCTGCCGTAGAAATACGACCCGATCACAAGCACGCCCAATGCAATTATAAACGAAATCATTTTGTAATTTTTTCCAAACGATACACGTCGCTTCTTTTATTTATAAGATCCTTCCTCTGCTTTTCCAATTCCGACTCAAGACGCAGGATCTCCTGCTTCACATTGTCGGCATGGTTCACCGGATAACGCTTGTATAGCCCATCAAGCTTTCTCTCGGTGGAAGCCACATTGCGGGAGGCGGCAAGATAAGCCTTCATCGCATCCTTTGCCGCACCGTGCTTGAAATCGGAATAATGCGTATAGTAATTGCCATTCCCCACCGGAAGCTTGAAATCCGCCTCTTTCTCCGTATAGTCGGGATCGATAGCTGAAATTTTCTCAAGGATAGCCTCATACTGCGCCACATCCTCAGCATTCCACGTTGCCTTATAATCGGTCAGGCGCGCCATCTCTATGAGGTTCTCGCTGTCAGGCTCATAATTCTTTCGCAGGTCATTGAGTATGTAGACGTATACCGTCACCTTATCACCAAGACGGTTGCGGTCAGTAGCCCACCAGCCTACTCCATTCTCCTCATCGATGGCAAGCATATAGTCGTCGTAAGGGGAATTGAATGGCATGCCTACGTTCTGCGGCTGAAGATACTCTCCGGTCTGGGGGTCGCGTGATGCCACGAATATATCATATCCACCCATCGAGTCAGATCCCGTGGAGGCATAATAAAGTCTCACGCCGTCCGACATCATGAAAGGGAAATCTGCATATCCACCCTTATTGAGCAAAGAGGGAGTCTCAACAGGTTCATGCCACGTGCCGTCAAGCAGGCGTATACTCTCCACAAGCCTTACGTTGCCGACACTGTCCGGCTCCCCCCACATCATATAGTCGCCCCCTTCGTTGACAAACGCCATGCGCGCCTTCCCCTGATGCTCCTCAAATGGGATTTCGAAAGGAAGAAGCAATCTCCCGGCGGAGGGGGGAAGCTTATACGATTTGAAGAATATATCTGCGGGTAGCGCAATGGAGTCAATCACCACAATACGCTCCACCCTCTCCAGGGCATTCTCGGCAGCAGTGAGCTGACGTTCGCTCTCCTTGACCGCCTCCGCGCCTACAGTCTTGGTCTTCTCCTGGTAGGTCTTAAACTCATCATAGAAATCCATGGCGGTCTCGAAGTCATAATTCAGAAACGCGAGACGCCCGAGATACAGATTGGCGGCAGCCGCCCCCTTCTTCTTCGCTTCCGTGAGAAGACGTTCGGCATTGTCGTAATTGCCATCCTCCAACTCACAAGCACCGAGAATATACATGTATTGCGCGGAATTCTTACTCTTAGGATTGGAAGCCACAACCTTGTCGAGCACAGTCCTGGCCTGCTGATGATCCCCCTCGACCAAGAATTTGCGTGCATCTTCAAGCGTGTCGGCATAGACGCCGAGAGAGGCACACGCCATCATCAATGATAGGTAAATCTTTTTCACTTCTTAAAAAGGTTAGTCTGTAAAAAGCCATCAATCACGCATCACGAAGTGGCTTTATCGCGACAAAATTAGTTAAATTTAATGATATTTCAAACATATCTGCAAACAAGAAAGCTCCGTTTGTAGGTGTTTTTAAACTTTTTTTAGTAACTTTGCCACGTAAATTAATATCGAAACAACAAAAACAAACCATAAATTCCATCTATATGAGCTTAAATATCATTGTACTCGCAAAGCAAGTACCTGATACCCGCAATGTAGGGAAAGACGCCATGAAGGCTGACGGCACCATCAATCGTGCCGCCCTCCCGGCAATCTTCAATCCTGAAGACCTCAACGCTCTCGAGCAGGCACTCAGATTGAAAGACCTCTACCCCGGAAGTAAAGTCACTGTCCTGACAATGGGTCCGGCACGTGCCGCTGAAATCATCCGCGAAGGAATGTTCCGTGGTGCTGACGGCGGTGTCGTGCTTTCCGACAGAGCATTCGCAGGAAGCGACACGCTCGCCACTTCATACGCTCTCAGCGCAGCAGTAAGGAAGATCGGCAATTTCGACATAATAATTGGCGGACGTCAGGCTATTGACGGCGACACCGCACAGGTGGGTCCGCAGATTGCCGAAAAACTCGGAATCCCGCAGATCACTTACGCAGAGGAGATCATCAGTGCCGACAATGGCGAGGTTGTAGTGAAGCGGCGCATTGAAAGCGGCGTTGAGACTGTCAAGGCAAAGATGCCGCTCGTAGTTACTGTCAACAACTCTGCGCCTGACTGCCGTCCGCGCAACGCTAAGGCACTCCAGAAATTCAAATATGCAGCCGTGCCTTCTGAAGTGGCTGCCGATGAGGCTAAAAAGGAATTTATCGAGAAACGTCCTTATCTCTCAATCGGCGAATGGAATGCAGCCACTGTCGATGCTGACCTCGCTCAGTGTGGTCTCGCAGGCTCGCCCACAAAGGTGAAGTCTATCGAGAATGTAGTGTTCACTGCTAAAGAAGCACGCAGAATCGAAAACAACGACGAGGAGCTGGAGGCTTTGATCGTTGACCTTATCGCTAACCACACTATCGGCTGATCCTTATTATTTTCGGATTATGCTCTCCTAAAATCAACAATAGAAAACATCTGAACTCATGGCAGACAAAAATAATCTTATCGTCTATTGCGAATATGAAGACGGCAAAGTCGCCGACGTTAGCTTGGAGCTTCTTACCAAAGGACGTCAGCTCGCCAACAAACTCGGGATCAAACTCGAGGCTGTGGTTGCCGGCGACAATCTGAAGGATATTGAAAAGCAGATCCTTCCATACGGCGTAGACACAGTTTACAAATTTGAAGACTCTCGTCTTTATCCATATACCTCCCTCCCCCATTCATCTATCCTCATCAACCTTTTCAAGGAGATACAGCCGCGCATCGCTTTCATGGGTGCGACCTCAATCGGTCGTGACCTCGGTCCGCGTGTGTCGTCAGCTCTCCACAGCGGTCTGACCGCTGACTGCACCTCTCTCGAGATCGGAGACTACACCGACGTCAAGACAGGCAAAGAATATAAGGATCTCCTTTATCAGATACGTCCGGCTTTCGGCGGCAACATCGTAGCCACCATCGTGAATCCTGACTGCCGTCCGCAGATGGCTACTGTCCGTGAGGGTGTCATGAAGAAAGAGGCTGTCGACTCCAACTATAAAGGAGAAATCATCAATAAGGACGTAAACGCCTACACCCGTCCTGAGGATTTCGTGGTTGAGATCATCGATCGCCACGTGGAGAAATCAAAGGTGAACCTCAAAGGAAGCCCCATCATCGTTGCTGGCGGCTATGGCGTGGGAAGTAAGGAGAATTTCGAGCTCCTGCAGCAACTCGCTGACACTCTCGGCGCAGAAGTGGGCGCAAGCCGTGCTGCCGTGGATGCTGGCTGGGCTGACCATGACCGTCAGATCGGTCAGACAGGCGTCACCGTCCGTCCGAAGCTCTACATCGCTTGCGGCATATCCGGACAGATCCAGCACATAGCCGGAATGCAGGATTCCTCAATAATCATCTCCGTCAACTCCGATCCTAACGCTCCGATCAACACAATCGCCGATTATGTGATCACAGGCAAGATTGAGGACGTTCTTCCTAAACTTATCAAGTATTACAAAAAGAATTCAAAATAATGGCTAATTTCTATAATGACAACGACTCTTTGAAACACTATCTCAACCATCCGATGATGGAGAAGATCGTGGATCTGAAAGAGAGAAACTTTGCCGACGCCGACAAATATGACTATGCTCCCCAGAATTTCGAGGATGCCATGGACAGCTATGACCGTGTGCTCGAAATCGTGGGCGACATCTGTGCAAACGTTATCGCGGAGAATGCCGAGGACGTTGACCATGAGGGTCCGGTAGTGAAAAACGGACACGTGGAATATGCTTCCGGCACTGCACGCAACCTCGATGCCTGCCGCAAGGCAGGGCTGATGGGCATGTCGATGCCCCGTCGTCTCGGCGGTCTCAACTTCCCCATCACCCCCTATATCATGGCTGCCGACATGGTGAGCCGTGCTGATGCCGGATTTGAGAACCTTTGGGGTCTTCAGGACTGCGCAGAGACCATATATGAGTTTGCCAACGAGGAACAGAAGATGAAATATATCACCCGCGTATGCGAGGGAGAGACAATGTCGATGGACCTCACCGAGCCTGATGCCGGCTCCGACCTTCAGTCGGTAATGCTGAAGGCTTCCAAGAAGGAAGACGGCTCTTGGGTGCTCAACGGCGTGAAACGCTTCATCACCAACGGTGACAGCGATATCCACCTGGTGCTTGCACGCTCTGAGGAGGGTTCGAAGGATGGCCGCGGTCTTTCCATGTTCATCTACGACAAGCGTAACGGGGGCGTCACAGTCCGCCGTATCGAGAACAAGATGGGTATCAAGGGTAGCCCCACTTGCGAACTCGTATATAAGGATGCTCCTGCCGAACTCGTAGGCAGCACCCGTCTCGGTCTTATCAAATACGTGATGGCACTCATGAACGGTGCCCGTCTCGGCATCGCCGCACAGTCGGTCGGTATCAGCGAAGCTGCCTATCGTGAGGCTCTCGGATATGCCAAGGAGCGTATGCAGTTTGGCAAGGCAATCATCGAGTTCCCCGCCGTGGCTGAAATCCTCTCCGTGATGAAAGCCAAGCTCGACGCTTCGCGTGCGCTTCTATATGCCTGCACTCGTTTTGTCGACATGTATAAGATCTATGACGACATCGCAAAAGAGCGTCCTCTTACCCTTGAGGAGAAGAAGGAACAGAAATACTACAGCCGTCTGGCTGATGCCTTCACTCCCCTTGCAAAGGGCATGACTTCCGAATATTGCAACCAGAACGCCTACGACTGTATCCAGATTCACGGTGGCTCAGGTTTCATGAAGGATTATGCCTGCGAGCGCATCTACCGCGACGCACGTATCACGTCAATATATGAGGGCACGACTCAGCTTCAGGTGGTAGCGGCTATCCGCCACGTCACCACCGGCACTTATCTCAACAAGATTCGCGAATTTGAGGCACAGGAGGTTAGTCCGGCAAATGAGGCAATCAAGAATACTCTCGTATTCATGACTCAGCAGTATGCTGATGCCGTTCAGGCAGTGATGGGCGTGGAAGACACCAAGTATCACGACTTCATGGCTCGTCGCCTCGTGGAGATGGCAGGACATATCATCATGGGCTATCTCCTTCTTGAAGATGCCGAGAGAAACGAGGAGTTCCACAAATCTCTCGTAGTTTACGTCAAGTACGGTCAGGCAGAAGTGGAGAAACACGCATCTTTCATCGGCAACTTCCGTCCCGAGCAGATCAGCGACTATCTCTATTGAAAGAATCATAATCTGATTAAATAATGAAGTTGCCGGATATCCGACACATTGAATTTCGGCAACTTCAGCACATACAACATTCCATTTTAATTCAGATCCGTTAATAAGAAGGACGTCCGCCAATTGGCAGACGTCCATTTTTTCACTTATGAAGATCGCATCTTTTCAGACGAATATTGAAGCGGCGCAGATAAGAATCGAGATCATCGTGAGCACACCGGCTATTATGACAAGATCTACCGGACGATAATATATGGGCCACCCTCCATTGAACTCCACCTTGCGCACATGGTCATGCGCTCCGGGTATCTTGCATCCGGGCCAATAGTTGATCCACAGTCTGCCGACAAGGAAGAATATCATGCCGCAGAGTATACCTATTATTATGCCGGCCATAAGATCTCCCGGATAGTGCACACCGAGATATATCCTCGAATAGCAATTGAGCAATGCCCAAAATATTATGAAGAACGTGAACCGCCTGCGGAAAAAGAGCATCGACATCACAGTGGCAAGGGCAAACGTATTGGCGGCATGACAGGATGGAAATCCGTAGGCTCCACTCCTGTAGCCATCAACCACCCTTACCATCGCAGAAAGTGGATTGTCAAGATTTGATGGACGAAGACGCTCAAATATCGGACGCAGCACACTCGCGCATATCTGGTCGGCGGCACCCACCGCCACAATTGCCATAAGGGTCATGACTACCGTTGTGCGCCAGCCAAACGTGCGCAGCATAGCATAGATCATGACAAGATACATTCCTGCCCAGATGAGGCGTCCGCTTGCCATTTTCATGGCAATATCCCAGAACGCATTTTGCCCGGAATGCAGGAATAAAAAAACCTCTGTATCCAAATTCATCAGATATTCAATCATGGTTTCAAATCGTTAGGTCGTTAGTTATGAAATTTATTTGCATTTTCTCTTTTGCAAATTTATGAAATAATTCTGATTATTTGGCATATTTGCGAAAAATTTTATCCCTCGGGCGTCATTTGACTGTCATTTTCCATCATCTTCTTCCTCTCCATCTCCAGGCAGAGTGCGATTCTCTTTTGGAAGAGTGAGATAAAGAAGCAACCAGCCAAGGAATCCGGCAAGAAAAGAGCCGACAAGGATGCCCAGTTTTGCATTGTTAAGAATCGCGCTCATATATGGGTCGCCCGTGCCAAACGACAGGTTGGCTATGAAGAGCGACACAGTGAAACCGATACCGCCCAACATAGACACTGCCGCAAGCTGACGGAAATTGCTTGACTCGGGCATCGGTGCCCATTTCAATTTTATGCAAAACCACGTAAACAGGAATATGCCCAAGAACTTGCCTACCACCAATCCTATGATGATGGCCGGCGCAACACCGTCAAACAGGGCGGAAAGCTTAAGGTCGCCGAAATATATACCGGCATTGGCAAAGGCAAAGAGCGGTACTATAATGTAGTTCACCACCGGATGCAGAGAATCCTCCATATCCTGAAGCGGGGATATAACCTTATCGGAAGCCGACTCTATCTCCTTCAGCCAGTTCATCTGGTCTTTCGTCAGTATGGTGCGCGATGTGAGTTTCTCCTCATCCTCCTGCTTGAACAGACTGATATTCTTACGTATTGTCTTAACGTATTTCTTGGGGGCATACACAGGCTTTGCCGGCACACAGAAAGCTATCAGAACTCCGGCAATAGTGGGATGAATACCCGCATTAAGGAAAAGGAACCAGATGAATGCACCGATACCGAGATAGAACACCTTGCTCTGTATCGCCATTCTGCCACCGAGGGCGAGTATGGCAAGCAGACCGCCAGCCCCAAGCAGCATCCAGTAATTTATATCAGAGCTGTAGAATATGGCAATGACAAGTATGCCCCCTATATCGTCAACTACGGCAAGCGTGGTGAGAAATATCTTAAGGCTTATAGGCACTCGGTTGCCAAGCATAGCAAGCACTCCAAGAGAGAAGGCTATATCGGTCGCCATGGGTATGGCGGCTCCTCCGATATAGTCGCTGCCGTGCCCGATAAGGAAAAATATTGCCACAGGCACCACCATGCCACCCAAAGCAGCCACTACCGGGAGTAATGCCTGACGGAACGACGACAATTCGCCTACCAGAACCTCCCTCTTTATCTCAAGACCGACAGAGAAGAAAAATACTGCCATAAGTGCATCATTGATAAACGCCATTATGCTCATAGGGTGCCCATGATGACTGAAGAGATTGAAACTGCCCACCTGAAGGGCAAGTTCATGAGTCCAGAGCGAATTATAGAAATCATGCAGGAATGGGAGATTGACTACCAGCAGCGCGAGTCCGGTCGCCACGAGAAGGGCATTTCCCCCTTGCGTAAGATTCTTTATTGTTTTGCGCGCAGTATAGAATACGTTTGACATAGCAATCATGCGACGTCGCCGCCGCCATTAAGATTAAGATAAGCAGATATAAATTTATCTCCGTGGAGACGTGTGTTCCTAAAGAAAGGGGTGTTTCCCCGGAGTGTGTTTCTCAAATGGCAAATCCCCGCCGGAATAAGACCCCGTCTCATAAAGGGTGCCGGCAGGGATGATAATGCAGTGGTGGATCAGGGCGCGGGATTGATGCCTCCCCTTCCGTCAAGCAGAGCGAATAGCTGCTCGGCGGCAAGTTTCGTCTTGACTTTCTCTACGACATCGGTCACTGTGCCGTCATGATCACACACAAACGTGGTTCGGACAATGCCCATATATTCCCGACCTGCCATCTTCTTCTGACGCCACACTCCGGCAGCCTGACAGAGCGAGGTGTCGGTGTCGGCAACCAATGGGAACGGCAGACACTGTTTCTCAGCGAAACGCTGATGACTTGCCTCCGAATCCTTACTTATGCCGATCACCTGATAACCCATCTGTAGGAAATTATCGTAATTGTTGCGGAAGCTGATAGCCTCTGCCGTGCACCCCGGAGTGCTGTCTTTCGGATAAAAATATATTATAAATTTCATTCCGGCAGGAAACGACGATAGTCGCACATCATTGCCGTTGCTGTCTTTCCCGAGAAGATCGGGCATCTTGTCGCCTATATTCATATTTTCAGATTATTGATGGTTGATGGTATATGGTTTATAGTTTATGGTTGATAGTTGATGGTTGATAAACCTTAAAACCTAAACCATAAACCTAAGCCATAAACTATAAACCTTAAACTATACACTATAAACACTCCTACCCTCAATCAAGTTTAAGCACTGCCAAAAATGCCTTCTGCGGCACTTCCACCGATCCGATCTGCTTCATGCGCTTCTTACCCGCCTTCTGCTTCTCAAGCAGTTTGCGCTTACGGGAAATATCACCTCCGTAGCACTTGGCTGTCACGTCCTTACGGACTGCCTTGATTGTCTCCCTCGCTATAATTTTTGCTCCGATTGCCGCCTGTATGGCTATATCAAACTGCTGTCGCGGTATCAGCTCCTTCAGTTTCTCACACATCCTTCGCCCGAACCTTACAGCATTGTCGGCATGAGTGAGCGTTGACAAGGCATCCACGCTCTCGCCATTCAACAGTATGTCGAGTTTCACAAGTTTTGACTCACGGAAATCATGCAGATGATAATCAAATGAAGCATAACCCTTGGATATTGACTTCAGTTTATCGTAGAAGTCAATGACAATCTCTCCGAGAGGCATGTCAAACGTGATCTCCATACGGTTGCCGGAGATATATTCCTGTTTCACCAGTTCTCCCCTCTTGCTAAGACACAGGGTCATAATCGGACCGATATAATCTGCCTGCGTGATAATTGTGGCGCGGATATATGGCTCCTCGATATGGTCAATGAGGGTAGCTTCCGGAAGTCCCGACGGATTGTGTACCTCTGTGACGTTCCCCTTCTTGTCATATACCTTATACGACACGTTGGGCACCGTAGTGATGACATCCATGTCAAACTCACGTCCGAGACGTTCCTGAATGATCTCCATGTGGAGAAGCCCGAGGAAGCCGCAACGGAAACCGAATCCGAGAGCTGCCGATGATTCAGGCTGGAACGTGAGCGACGCGTCATTAAGCTGAAGTTTCTCCAGTGATGCACGAAGATTCTCGAAATCTTCCGTCTCAATGGGATAGACTCCGGCAAACACCATAGGCTTCACCTCCTCAAAACCATCTATGGCTGACTCGCACGGACGGTTTACATGGGTAATGGTATCGCCTACCTTCACCTCCTTCGAAGTCTTTATTCCCGATATGATATAGCCCACGTTGCCTGCCGACAATTCTTTCTTGGGCATCATATCGAGTTTGAGCACGCCGATTTCGTCGGCATGATACTCTTTACCTGTTGACACAAACTTCACGAAGTCGTTTGTTCGCAACGTGCCGTTGACAATCTTGAAATATGCTATGATTCCGCGGAATGGGTTGAACACCGAGTCGAAGATCAGAGCCTGAAGGGGAGCCTCCGGATCACCTTCGGGTGCAGGCACCCTCTCCACGATAGCCTGCAGTACGTCGTCAATACCCATGCCCGTCTTGCCACTGGCGCGTATTATCTCCTCCCGGTCGCAACCAAGAAGATCCACTATCTGATCTTCCACCTCATCCGGCTTGGCACTGTCGAGGTCACACTTATTGATCACCGGAATGATCTCCAGATCGTTGTCGATAGCCATATAGAGGTTGGAGATTGTCTGCGCTTGTATACCTTGTGAGGCGTCCACAATCAGCAGTGCTCCTTCACAAGCTGCGATAGAGCGCGACACCTCATACGAGAAATCGACGTGTCCCGGAGTATCAATAAGGTTAAGCACGTATTTCTCACCATTGAGTTCATAATCCATCTGTATGGCATGACTCTTGATAGTGATACCTCTCTCACGCTCCAGATCCATGTCGTCAAGCACCTGCGCCTCCATATCTTTGGAAGCTACCGTATTCGTTCGCTCCAGAAGTCGGTCGGCAAGCGTAGATTTGCCGTGGTCGATATGAGCGATAATGCAGAAATTGCGTATATTTTTCATTTTTCCTTATTTCTTTTGCAAAGTTAGCAAACTTTCAAAAATATGTTGATATAAAACGCCCTCCAACTGCATAAAATAATGATAAATTCCCGACAATATACCCTAAACCTATCCACATTCCACCACGATGCACACAATTCATCTGCTATACTTCTTCATGCATATTGAACCGCTGAGAGCACCAAGGGCACAGAGATTTTCTAACATTCTCCGTGATCTTGGTACTCTCAGTGGTCGTTGAAAAAATTTTCTGACGGGCATGAAACTTTTTAAACAATCTTACGACTAAAATTATGAAGTCATCTAAACTTCATTGAAACGACAAAAAACAGGCAGTGTCTCTGCCGTCAAATCAGATATAGATATGAAGACAATAAGGTTCTACCGTATAATGCAGTACGTTTTTGCTGCAATCGCAATCATCGCTTTCATCAGATCTTGTTTTGATGCTTTCAATTCAATAGCTCCGATGTCATGCGTGGCTACTGCATCTGCCGCTTCTGTCATCTTCGGACGACGTGCCCGTCAATTATCCGAAAGATAGGATAATTACGGTCATTTGAATAGCTCGCAGAAGCCCAGTTTGTTGAACTGATAATACATCTCGATGCGTTCCGGCGTGTCGTTTTCAAGCAGAGTCAGCAATTCCTTGGCAAATTCAAGTGTTGCCGAGCCGTTGGCTGTCACAATATTCCCGTCTGACACTGCCTGGGCATTCACGTACCCCTCCGCATTGGTATAATCCTCCCTTCCCCAATGCTTCAACTGGTCAAGACCATTTCCGGTATGCCTTATGCCGTTCAGGAAACCGCATCTTGCCATGAACGATGCAGCATTGCAGATGGCTCCCACAATCTTACCGTTGCCAATGGCATGGCGGATAATAGGCACCACCTTTTCCGCTACCGGCGTCATCCATCCGAAACCTCCGATCAGCACCAATGCGGCATAATCCTCCGGCATCGTGTCAAACGAATAGTCGGGCAACGTGCGAAACCCACCTATCGACTTCACCGGCTCCATCGTCGGGGCAACCACCTTATTAACATACTTAGGATTCTCCTTCATGGCAAAATCATCAGAAGCGATCGCCTGAGAAAGATACACTGCCTCATGCGCTGCATAATCCGGCAACAATACGTAAAGAATTTCGTTTTTCATAACAGTCTGTTGAATTATTCAAGCTTATTTATTTTCTGTTGGATTTATTTCTCTGTCGGTGCCCACTCGATATAAATCTCGCTCACCTTTCCATCCTGCGTCTGTATCCGGAATTTGCCTACATGGTAGGAGCCATCCACATCCTTAGTGACAAGCGTATCCCCTTCCGGTTTAAGCAAATCAGCTTCCGGCATCCCGATATAGACCGGTCCGTTACCAGTGGTAGCCTTCAACTTCGACTCCCCTTGAACGGCTATGAGATTGACCTTACCATCAAAATCAGTATCCTGTGCCTGAAAAGTCTCGACATTATTCAAAGTGAAGCTATAGCCTACGAAGTCCTTACCCTCATACTTCTCAACATGATCACATAGTCCGGCTACCGAATCCGGTATCTCAGCGACATCCATTCCGAGCGTCACATCCCCTATTCCCTTCTCCGTAAGATTCCAGGTAGTGGCTACAGCAGGGGTTTCCACTTCAATTTCAACAGAATCGGCATCTTTGACAGAACCATTTCCATTGCCGCCACAAGAGAGCATACCCATCACAGCGACAGAATAAAGGATTAATGATATCTTTTTCATCGTCTATAATTAAAATATGGTTGAATTAAAATATGGTTGATAGTATTCTACAAAATATAAATGCAAAAGTACTAAAAAAAATTACATCATGCACATACATCAAGCACATAAATTATATTGTGCTTGATGTTTCAAACATAATGTGCTTGATGTTTCAAACATAATGTGCTTGATGTTTCAAACATGATGTATATAAGGTGGTAAAAAAGAGGACGGGTATTGCCAACCGTCCTCTTTTGAATATATTTTGTTTTCACGTAATTATTATTGCATTATGGTCAAAATCAACAACTCAGTTTGATTCCATCAACCATAGCAGCAACACATTCGTCAATTTTGTCTCTCTCATCATGTATTTGGAGATACATGGGCTTTTCTCTTTCTACTGAGATGCCGGATCCAAATGTAGTATCCTGTAAGTGGCAGAGAAGCCCCAAGCAAAGAACCGATCAACCATAATATCCTGGTAAGAATCCCACCAAAGCTTCCGGTGTGAACAGCATAAATCCAACCGCGTAGTTTATCTGCTTCATTCGAGTCTTCATATTTCGTCGTTGGCGTGATTTCACCTGTACGATGATTAAACTCGTAGCGGTCTGCCGCTCTTCCATTGCCGGAAGAAGCGATTGTCACGGATGCCGTTTCCGATCCTACAGTAATTTTCGGAGCCTGTGGATTTTGTGCCTTAAGTTGATTATAAACCTGCTGCCATCTGCCAAATTCCGAATGTCGGCGCCCTTCACCTCTTCCACGCATGGATTGATTCTCGTCATGAGCATCTTTATCAAGTCTGTTGCCATGACGATCTTTTCCTCCAGGCCTTCCATCCTGCCGATTAGTGCGCTCTTTGTCAGCCCTGCCGTTTGCAGGAGCCTGGACAATGGAGCGAGGCTGATGCTCAACGCCACATACTGCATAGAAGGCAGAACGATACCAACCGAAAGAGTATGTCAGTCCAGTCAATGCCATTGCAAGCACAAATATCAACGCATACATTCCTCCTGCCACATGAAGACTTTTCCAAAAGCCTTTCCATCCATTGTTAAACGATATTTTGAGACTGTTTTTAAGGCTTTTACGTGCGCGGGGCCACCATATCACAATGCCCGAAATAAGAGCGATCACAAAAATAATGGTAGATATGCCTACAAGCAATTTGCCAACTTTCACACCTTCCCCATGCGGATTGGCACTGTCAAGCAGCCATCGGTGAAGCCTGAACATTGAGGTAAAGAAACCAAGTCGTTCATACTTACCGGTAATTTCACCGGAATACTGGTCAACAAACACCGAAGCACGCCGAGGTTTTGACAGATTGACCTGATAAGTCAGTGATTTGTCGTTGAAAACCGTGACTCCGGTTATTGAGACACTGTCTGGCAATGTCTTTTTTACCGCTTCCATCAGTTGTTCCATTGGAAGCGGCTTATCCTTGACCTCCGCGACATTGTAGACGTCACTCCGGACAGCCTTAGTGATCTCCGGCTCAAAAATCAGCATTGCACCGGAAAAACATATCAAAGTTATGATTATACCGAATGGCACTGACAGCCAAAGATGTATTTTTCTGAAAAACTTAATCATCGTGGTTTATTTTACTGGTGTGAGGTACCCGAATCCGTCAATGCTCGTAGCTTCGATTGTCACGCCTTTGACAGCCTGCGCTGTGGTTGTGTTTATAGCATAGATTGCAGGATACTGATTCTCCACATTCACAGGAATATAGACCTTCCCATCACGAGAGTAAACAGCCTTACCGAATGATGTGACATTGTCAGGAAGACCAGTAACGTAAGTGAGTTTCTTTGATGCGGCATCAAAGATAGCCAATTCAATTGCAGCCGGATTCTTTTGAGTAAGCGGACGGTCATACATAATCATCAGGAAGCAATTACCGCCGGCGGGCCAACAACGCATGAATGAACGGTCGCCATCCTTGCTTTGTGCCTCAATGTTGCAATAATAGTCATCAAACTGCTTGCTTCCGGCAGGGATGCGACACACACCGGCAGGAAGAGTCGTTTTCTGCAACGGGTCAGTCATAGTCTTTGCATAACTGGATGAGAAAACATACACATCGCCGTTCTCAGCTGCCCAAATAGTCTGGTAATACTGTGATTTGAATCTGCCGCAAGGACTGCTGATTCTGTCAGTTTTGACAAGAGTAGGATTAAGCATATTCTCATTGTCATAGATAGCCACCCAGCATTCGTCAGGATATTGGGTTCCGGTAAGCTCCCCTGCCTTGTAGGAGCCACTGTTAGAGCCACCCGATTCCGTGTGGACAAGGTGCTCGTATCCGGGACGGATCCATTTTCCATTATCGGCAGCAGATCCGTATTGACTCAGACCCATAGGGACTGCCCCGCAGAAGATTCTCGAACCGCTCTGCTCTGCACCGGCAAGAGTCACATATTCTCCATTGCCGAGGAAGTTTTCCATTGAGTAAGCTCCGGTAGAGGTATCGTTCCCTCGCGATGTTTCATCCACCACGTTTAGATAGGTGATGAGAAGTGTCTTGGGAAGATAACCGTGACTGTCGGCAAGAGACTGAGGACCATCGCCGGTTGACATAGTTATGATGTCATCATTATAAGCTCCGTATGATGAAAAACGGCTTATGCGATACTCAATGCTGCGGGCTTCCATCTCTCCATTGTTTCCGAGTATGTAGCTGCGTGTAGTGCCGGCATTACCCTGATTGTACTGAAGTGCATACAGGCAGTTCTTATGGAACACCCATTGTGTGGCTCCATCGTTAAGAAGTCCGTTGTTTACAGTAGACAGATTGCCTTCATCAAGAGATTCACCTGTAAGCAGCACTTTAGACGACGCGTTGGAGCCTTCTACAGTTGTAGCGAAAACGAATTTCCCGTTCTTGCTCTCTTCTCCTCCGGGTGTAGGATCATTGCTGTCGGAGCAGCCACACAACATTGCAGCCGGTAAAACAGCAGCGGCTGCAATGAATTTTGATAATGTCTTGGATTTCATATTTATCTATGTTTTTAGTTTAAGTACCCAGCCATATTAAAACTATACAATAAAATGGCTAATATTTTGAAGGAAATATGGAAGCCCGAAGATGGAGTAATGGGGTTCCATTATGACTGATGAGGGATTTCATAGTTCCTCAAAAGATGGGTATTTTAGTATCGTTTTAATATGGTTGGTTACTTATTAGTTTCCGAAATAAATCCTCACCTTGCCATAAAAAGCCCTTCCTGCCTTTTGCAGACTGAAATTATCGTATAGCCGGGCATTTGTGAAGTTTCGACACTCAAATGAGAAATTATAGCGTCCTTTGCGGATTGCGTATGTTATTGTGAGATTATGTGCGAATTGGTCAGGAACCATATAATCTGAATTATTTGAACCTATGTTGGCTGTATAATAGCAGAAACTATGCGTATATTGATTATCGTATGTCACCGTAAGCACATTGCTTTCTCGCCCCAATCCATGCCAATAGAAATTAGCATCGGAATCAGCGAACATGTATGGAAGGTTAGGCATACGTTCTTTATAGGCAACGTTCGGAACCGGGCTGCCTTGAGCAGTAGGCATATTATCACGGACATTCATTTGAGTGAAGTTCCCTCCCAGACTGAACCATTTGGAAAAACCATACCTGACAGAGACATTAAATCCCTTTGTGGCAACCTTTCCATAATTTATATAAGTGGCGGCTGATTTTCCTCCACTGAGAGCAAGTATGTTGCGCTGTATGTAATCACGCGTATCACGGTATATGAATCCGGCTTCGGCATAAATGGTATTATTGCCGAAAACAGCGTTATAGCTCAGATTCAAGTTCAGGTTGTGGCTTGATTCCGGTTTCAGTGTCATATCGCCCATCTCAAGATCCTCATCGCCAAACATCTCCTCAATCGTGGGCAGACGATAGGCTTTTTCGTAGGAGGCTTTCATCTGAAAACCCCAGGGAATAAACCAAGTTCCGGCTGCACCATACCCAAAATTATCTATTGAATGGGATGTAAATTGGTAGACATCCTGCGATGCTGTTGTGGCAATCGGACCTGAGACATACTGGTGGTAATGCTTGCCAAACGCCGTCAGATTGAATTTTGCATTTGGTGTATATCGATAGGATAAACCAACGATATTTTTGCTCGTCACTTTAGAAAACTCATCCTTCTGAGGCACATCAGTAAGCAAATTTTCGTTGATTCTATTGAACGTGTTGAATACATTATTGACAGTAATAACGTGTGGACTGCCAAGCCTATAGTTCACAGTAGCAGATGCTGACCAGTTATTATTTATTGCGCATGAATTTTGCAAGGACTGTTCGCCCGAAGCATTAAGCGGCGCGGTTTCCCCAAACCAATTATATTTCACCGAAGCGGTGTCGACATTTGTGGTCCTGTTGCGATTGTAATTCGCATTTATAGTCATATCAAGACCCTTTACAAGAAGATTTCTTTTTGAATACTCAAGCGACGGCATCAATGAATATCCATGTCGGTGTTTCTGACCATATACAATCTCTTGTCTGACTCCGGTCTGGATATCCTTATACATGTGGGAATAAGTGAAACCAACCATGAGTCTGTCTGCCCAGCTTTTATTCACAAAGCCGACTTTACCGACAACCGCCTCATTATGATAGGTATCGTTGAAGCGTTTTACATGCTCTTTCTTCTTTCTGTTGATAGAACCGGTAACAAAATCCTCAACAGGAGTATCCACCCAATAATCATTGTCTGAATAATTCTGGAAGACGTTTATATCATACTTGAAACCATTGCGCAATGTCTGCCCGAAATTCACATCTGACTTATGGGTATTAAAAGAGCCAAAAGAGTAGGATGCATCGACAAACCATTTTCGCTGACGTCGTGGAGTGACTATGTTGATTACTCCGCCTATAGCATCTGCGCCAAACCCGACTGGCACCACACCACGGTAAATTTCAATGCGCTCTGCGAAATTCACGGGTATATTATTCAATCCGAAAGAGCTCCCGACCCCTTCCTGCGGCACTCCGTCAATAAACACCTTGACATGCTTCCCGCTGAATCCATCCATTGTCACTGCCATCTCTGAGCCAACTCCCCCACTCTCGCGTATCTTCATGCCGGGAGCTTTGTTAAGAGCCTCGCTGAGCGTTTTTGTCGTGTTTACCAATTCCTGGGTATTGACTGCGGTGGCATTAAAAGCCGAATTTTTAACCTTGCTCAACGGATTACTTACCACTATGACTTCTGCAAGTTGTGAGGAAGGATTGAGTTTTACATTCAGTTTTTTACGGTCGCCAGATACGATGTTGACCTTGACCTCTTTCTTTTCAAACCCAACCGAAGAGAACACTATGGTATATTCCCCTTGCGGTGCATGTAGATGGTAAAGTCCTTTCTCGTTGGTAGAGCATGATATCTTTGTGCCTTTCAAAAAAACTGTTGCATAATCTATAGGCTCCCCGTCCAAGGAAAGCACCTTGCCTGAAACCATCCCGTCGCCATATTTCGCATAAGAGTAAGCAACGTTCAAGGTTATCAACATTAAGCATAATAAATACTTTTTCAGAGTCGTCATTATTGTCGTTAATTTTTTGCAAAGTTCGGAAGTTTAATCCTTTTAAGAAATACCTAAAACTTAGTATTGTTTTTTAGACACAATTAACAATCAGCCCCTTACATCCAATCTAATCCTATAAAAAATTGGCAAACGGCATGCTTTCATGGGTGAATGTGAATTTAACATTTCACTATAAAACCGATTATACTCAATAATGGTGATTATTTATGGTATGGAAAAACTGCCAACGCGGTCATTTTTTTACGAAATGGAGACTTGATAAATTTATGGAAATATTTAATTTTGCAAATTAAAACTTCCCATTTGGAATGAAAAATATATCATTATACATAGATTTAGTATTCTGTATCATCGTCTTACCACTTATGGCTCTGATATTCCCGGTAGAACGATGGTTTCATAATTTCCAATGGTATGTCATTGCCGTCGGTACATGGCTGCTGTTTTTATATGTATTGAACCGGATTGTAACCGTACCTCTTATCTTTAAGAAAACTCGCGAAAGAGTAATCGGGGTTATGATATTTCTTATTTCCATTTCAATTACATATTGGTTTGCCACAATACAGCTATATGTGCCAAAAGAGGGGACTAACCCATTTGATTACGGTATAGTGCGTATTTTGCCATCAATTCAGCCTTATCAACAAGCCGTGTGGTCTCTGTTTGTCATAGTTGAGACTTTTAGTTTTGCAGTGGGATTGTTGACCCAAGCCAATATGCAGAAAGCCAAACGCAGGGCTGTAGAAGCAGAAAGGGATAAGGCGGAGATTGAGTTATACAAGGCTCAGATAAAGCCTCATTTTATGTTCAACACACTTAATTCTTTATATGGATTGTTTCTGACACAAGATGAAAAGGCATTGGTGGCTTTAGAGGAATACATATCTATGTTAAGATACATACACGTATCCTCTCACCGTGATTTCGTACCTATTTCAGACGAAGTGGATTACATCCGACAATATATTGGTCTTCAATCCCTTCGCCTTAATGAAATGACAACAGTCCATACAGATATTGAAGTTGAGAATTACAGATTACAAGTGCCGCCTATGTTGCTTGTCACTTTTGTGGAAAACTGTTTCAAAACACGGTGTTTCTCCAATTGAAGAAAGCAAGATTATCATTAGATTGATTGAAAAAGATGGCTTGCTTACTTTTTCCACTGAGAATCGCATTTTTCCGGTGAAACGAATCGGTGAGCACATGGGTATTGAAAATTGCAAGAAGCGGCTTAATCTTCTTTATTCCGAACGCCATTCACTCAACATTGAGAATGATGGAGATTATTTCTATGTAAAACTTAGCATTAAATTATAAGTATGATCAGATGTGTTGCAATTGATGACGAACCGATTGCCATTAGTATTCTTCAAGAACATTGCAAAAGGTATGGAGAGATTGAATTGAAAAGTTTCACATCCCCATTCTTGGCATGGCATATATTCAGGAGACACACCCCGATATCGTTTTTCTTGACATTGAGATGAATTCTCATAACGGGTTGGTTATGGCAAAAGATTTGCCTGATGATATATGCCTGATATTCACCACTGCTTATGCCAATTATGCTCTTGATGGTTTCAATGTGGATGCGGTTGACTTCCTTCATAAGCCAATTTTCTATCCGCGATTCGAGAAGGCGATTGGGAAGGCAAAAAAATATTTGCAACTAAGCAACGTAAGTCCGCAGAAATCCATATCCCTTAAAGTGGGACACAAAAACATAGTGGTTGCCCTTACTGACATCATTTTGATAGAAGCTATGGACAATTATGTCAAGATATACAGAAAAGATTTGCCGACTGTAGTATCACAGATTACAATGAAGGATCTTGAATCCAAACTACCATCGGATACTTTCGTAAGGATACATAGATCTTTCATTGTGTCAACCCAATATATCGAGAAATTCTCCAACCGCACCATTTATCTCAACTATTATAAGCATCCGGTGCCTGTAGGACGAAAATATATCACGATCTACAACGACATATACCATCGCTTTGAATAAGACAAGTAATCTCTAATGCTTATTCATCTTTACAGAACGGGGCAGACTGACCTCTCCTGCTATTATGGCAAATGCCTGTGCTATATAAAGAATCCAATAGACCGAAGTGACGACAATCAAGCAAACGTCAAGGAAGGTTATTATCAAGACAATCAATATTGCCATAATAGTCGCATATCTACTCACCCGTCTGAGGAAGGAAGCTCTCGGGATAAAGACCGCCCTCAATGAGATATGCTGGAATGAGGATGACGGATGCTATTATAATGTAGACCGTGATTCACGTGAGCAATACAAAAGAGTCGGATATTCTACGTTTGTACCTCTATTTTATCGTATGGCACCTGAAGATAGAGGTCGCAGACTGATCAGTAGGTATATGCTTGATGAGAAACACATGAAGGCTCCTCATGGCTTCCGCAGTCTCTCCGCATCAGACGTCGATTACAATAAGTCGATTACAATAATAAGAACATCATTGTGCCCTTCTCCAACTGGCAGGGACCGATATGGGCATCACCAGCCGCTTGCCCCTTCCAATTTCAAATACCGCAATCCCGACGGCAGCATACAGGGGTTCGTAAGCTGGAACTTCTGCATGGAAAACATCCTTGAAGGTCTCCTCCAAGGGAAATGGATGCTTCCGATATTGACGGCATGTAATTTCCCGGAAAATAAAAAAACTATCTCAAAACCGCCCCAGTGCCCTTGATTTTACGAAATAAAGTCAATATCAATCAATTGCACTCATCAGGAAATTTTCGAGTTGTTTCTTATCAGGAAGGCATAACTGATAGGTCGAAACGAATAAGGAATTATCCATGCCTGCCAAAGCATATTCAACCATTTGTTTCCCTTTCCGCGTACAAAGCAATATGCCAACAGGAGGATTATCACCCGGTTGCATTTCGTTTGCTCTGTAATACGACACATAGGCGTTGAGCTGACTGAGGTATTCATGTTTGAACTCATCATTCTTCAGCTCAATCACCACATTGCAGTGCAGTAATCTATTGTAAAAAACAAGGTCAGCGAAATAATATCGATCATCAATAATCATCCGCTTTTGTCGTGCCTCAAAACAGAAGCCCTTGCCTAATTCAAGCATAAATTCTTGAAGATGAGATAAGAGACTGTTCTCCAAATCACTTTCAGTGATGTATTCTCCTGCATCAAGTCCGAGAAATTCTAATGCCAGAGGGTCTTTGATTTGAAGAACATAATTTTGACGCTCAGTAATTTCTGAAAGCTTTTGCATCACTAAATCCGGGGATTTACTCAGTCCAACCCTTACGTGTAGGTTGGTGGATATCTGGCGACGAAGTTCTTTGACACTCCATACATTGCGCATACACTCAAATTCATAAAAGAAACGGATTAGAGGGTCTTCGACTGTAAGAAGTTCGACGATATGTGAGAACGATAAATTTGATATGAGGGTCTTAGCCGATGTTGTGAATTTATCCGACGGCGTCGGACAAATTGCATTTGGGGATATTAGGGATAGTCCAATAGGAAGAGGAAAGTCTTTCAATTTTTCCGACAACATCGGAAAAATTGAAGCAACGACCTCGTTAATTTGAGGATAGTCTAAATAGAAATTGCGAGCATTAGCAAGCAATGTTGTGTTGATACCCTTGATTTTTACACGGGAAACAATATTCGGCAGCAATCGTGCGCCATACTGTGCGCGGTCATTTCCACATTGCTCATATTCTACAATATAACGACCAATCAGCCAGTTACGAATTGTAGCAAATCGGTTGACAGCATTAACCGCCGATGTCTGCAATACGGAATGAATGGTTGATATGCACTGGGAGAGAGTCTCAAAACTGAAACCCTCCAATGAATGTGAGTTATGATTGATAATATTGTCCATTTTGTCAAGTATTAATGCAAAATTATAAAAATATTCTGAAACTTAGGCACCAATCATTCTAAGATGTTGTAAATATTGGTAGTGGAGGGCAATACATCCTCGACGGTCTCCTCCAAGGGAAATGGATGCTTCCGGATATTGACGGCATGTAATTTCCCGGAAAAATCTCGGAACCTTATTCCCTTATCTGTTTTATTATCTTACGAAAAATCCTCCGGCTTTTCAGCCGGAGGACCAGAGATCATTAAATGTTTTATGAAATAGCCGCCCTCACGGGCAATATCTTTAGAAAGGTTGCCTAAAGCAATTTCAGATCAAACGCTTCATCGTATGCAATATGAGCATGAGCCGTTGAGCACGCCAACCATCTGGTTTCCTCATGACTGGATTTTATTATTTGAGAAACCGTGAACGACCTTAATTTCTCAACCACATAGTCAATTGACTCCTTTTCGGAATCAGATACTGAAGACCGCTTATTGAAAGTCCCGTCTTACGATAATGGTAAAAATCCGCATAGAACATTAGTTTATTCAATTTCGTAGGGAACACATCTCCATGTTTATTGACAATGTACCTCACCATGTCAAACAATTTGTATATATTCTTGGACGTGAAATTTTTCTTTACGAAAAATTTTCTCTTCCATGGTGCTTACCTCCTTGACTCGACCTCCGGTCAAAGGGCTTTTCATATCTATATATTTTTTCCATATCTTATTTATTTTTGAATGGGAAATTAAGTGGATACTCCGTTTCATGGAATGATATACAGATTGTCCTCATTTTTATCACGGTGCAGGAAGATTATTCCCCAGATATTAAATTTAGGTTTAAATTCATGAAGGAATGCCTCAACTTCCTGTTCTGTCTTTATTGTAATCATATTCAGTAAGATTTCATGGTGCAAAAATACACCATAAAATCAATAATTCAAAATATATAACACTAAAAAGTGTATCCTGGTTTATTTCTCATGAGATGAATAATCGGAGGCGTTTTTATCTTTTGGTGCTCATCTCTTATTTCAACCTCCAATTCTCAATATTTTTAATTATCATATAAATAACCAATGTAACGAATTGAACAAGAGAGAGCATCAGCAAGTAAAACCACCACGTACATCCGGCACCATGCTCACTGTTGAACAACAGATTATAACCCAATAGAGCAGAGTAGGCTATCATTATTATCAAATTCACAAATGATACTCTTTTGCTATTACAATGGTATATGGTTATCGTCACCAATAGCAACAACATCGCAGCAATCAATATCAGATTATCCTCGTTGAATGGTAGTCCGACGCAAATGATAGCATCCAGTATGACAGCAACCGCATAAGTAATCCAAAATACCTTATTATTCATAGAATTTGCTTTTGTAATACCATATAGCCACTCCCAAAGGTATTAAAGTGAATACTATTTGCCAGAACACACCAGATAAAATGGCCAAAGCAATAAATCCGTCATGTTTGATAAAAGATATGTAAATAGCAAATGGGATAAATAGCAATCCCCACAAAATACCCCATACGATGAATGTTACTTTAACCCAATAATTATGTTGCGCTTTCGCGTAGCCAAGTCTGGCACAAGTCATAAAGCCTATTTTCGGCGATATTTTTGCCGCGGGTGGCGTGGCTGATTTGGGAAAATAGGTGTCAATAATCCACCTTCAATCGCAGGCGTTAGATAATTATCCAAAAAATTATGACGATTCTTTAGATTCAAGGCTTCCATAAGCTGCTTTACTGACATTTCTTCATTGCCAATTGCCGTCATCAGTGCCTGAACTTGTGTGGTAACTTGTGTGGTAACTTGTGTGGTAACTTGTGTGGTGGCACTATCTGAACCCTTGTCTTGATGTGCTGGGTGCTTCCTTTTGAAAGACACCATCAATCCGCCTTCGGTTTCTTCAAAGTCAGGCATAGGCATCTCTACTTTTTCAAATTCAGTGCGTATCTTATTTATGCCACGACCCCATATTTCAATTAGTCCGGCACGATAAAACACGTTCGCAATCTTCGGATTGCGTTGACGCGACTTATGCTTTTTCAATAAAGTAAAAACATCCATATTTTCCGGCAACTCTCCTTCGTTCCATAACTCAACATGGTCATTATAAACCCACATCATTATGGCGGAGCCCCGATAGTCTTTGTGCACTATAGCATTATATAGCATCTCACGTAGTGCTTTCTCCGGAATCTCAAGAGTGGCGACTCGTTGCATACCCTCATAATGTATCGGGGAAATAAGGTATTTGGATTTCAGCAATTCCACTACCTTATCAGCCATCTGCAAGATGTTTCCCTCAACTATATCATCAAATATCAAATCACTTTCGTCATTGCCGAAACGACCAATTTTGAACTGTACTCCTGTGAAATATCTTTGCGGACGCTTGCCAAAGAGAAGTATGGCTGCATTTTTCAAAGAACCATTGTCGGAGAGTAATTCAAGGCTGTCAAGAACAGATCTTGTATCCTCATTCAAAAGCGAGGCATCAATACGGTCTGCCTGAATACCTTTTTGAAGGAAATAATCTATGGCTCCACGATCAAGCAAATCCTCAGAATATGGAATACGCTCCACATCATCCCAAGTCTTGCCCATCTTTCGCATAAGGAACTGATGCAGCGATGCACCATTGAGAACTTGTTTGGTTGAACCACTCCGATAATGATAAACCCCTTTTAAGGAAATAGGGATTGCCGACGGCTCAACTGAAATCTCAATATACTGTTTATCTTCTTTTTCGAGAAGATTGACATCGGCGACAATACCAAGCATATTTACTATTTTGTTTGGAATATCGTCCATAAGCCGCTTGGCATCGGCAACACCTACAACCTCATGGTTGTCAGCAATACCGATGTAAATCTTGCCACCTTGTGCATTGGCGAAGCCGCATATCCATTTCAGATATTCATCACGCCATGATTCTTTGTATTCTATGTTTTGACTCTCCCTCATATATTTGCGTAATTACAAATGCAAATTTAGCTATAAATTCCCAATAATCAGGCATCAGCCAATAAATATCGCCTATAGTATTCTTCAAAACACCTCTTTTGTGTCGGATTGGCGATTACGTCTGCCTCATCGGCGATTTGGCTCATATTGGCAATATTCAAAAAGATTTGCCGATTTTAAATTCATCACTCTACAGTTTGACTCAATCTATAAAAGTCTTTGAAGATGGGATATGAGACAGAGGATTTACTCAAACCGCTCCTATGTACTGATTAGCGGATATTTGCAACATGTTTAAGAAGATATACGGCTTTGACCGTAATCAACGATAACAGTACCCGTTTGGCATACCGTAAGCTCTGCCAGCGGGTCATTTTTTATAAATCATCGTGTCTTTTCATTATTTTTGTAAAAAATTGATGTTTCGTTGTGACTTTTTTGAAGATTGTGCGACTAATGTGACAAACAAATAAAAACAATGACAATAAAACAATGATAGATGACCGCAGAACAGCTACATATAGAATTTGTAAAGATGGTATCAAGCCATTCAAGCCTTATTTATAAGGTATGCAATGCCTACGCTACCGGCAGTTATGAGATGAATGACCTTTATCAGGATATACTCCTCAATCTATGGAGAAGTTATCCTTCTTTCAGAGGCGAGAGCAAATTATCAACATGGATTTACCAGGTGTCTTTGCATACTGCGGTCTCCTCATTGAGAAAAGAGACCAAGCATCACTCCAATATTCAATTGACATCCGAATTGGAGAATATCCTAACAAATGAAGATGGCAAGACAGGGCAAATAAAGGAGATGTATGACATGATCAAAAAATTAAATAAGTATGATCGTGCCCTTATACTTCTCTGGCTCGATGATCTGAACTATCAGGAGATCGCCGATATCTTAGGAATCACAAGAAGCAACGTTGCAACTAAAATAAACCGAGTAAAAAACAAATTAAAAGAGATGTCAAACTCCTAAATAAAATATGATTATGGATATAGACGCAATGAAAAAAAATTGGGATGCCCTCAACGAGCGTCTCGAAAATAGAGAAACTGTTAATAATGAAGCCATAAAGAAACTGCTTTCCCAAAAGGCAATCGGTGGCTACGATAAAATCCGAAATAAAGAAAAGGGAAATCTTTATGCCATGATTCTTTTCGCAATCATATTTCCGATACAATACGCGACGGGAGCGATCCAACATTGGTATTCCTTCGCTGTAATCGAGACTCTAATCGTAGGTCTTTTCTTCTACACCCTCTTTGTGCTGAAAGCATTTCCCAAGAGCGAAGACTACCGGTCAGGGGTTATCGGTTTGCAGAAAAACATCGCACGCTATCAGAAGCTATACACTTTCAATGCACCAGTCATGGTGTCTGTAATCGGTATCGCCCTAATACTGTTCTTCTCCTTGGAGGGGAAAGGCTTTCAAAGCGATACATTTCATCAGGGGATATTCCTGTTTGCAATAGCTTTTGTCGTAGCAAGCGCATCATGGGGCTATAAGAAAACGAAAAAGGAACTGGCTGAGATAAATGAAAACCTTAAAGAATTAAGCCAATTCGAGGCTGAATGATGGGTATATAATAGATGGTCAGCAAGCAGAATAAAATATTTTTGAGGATTTCTAATTTTTTCAAAAAAAATTTGCTTGCTGACCTCTTTTATGCAAGATTCACTGTTTCAATGGCTTTAACCAAGTACCCTTTATTGACGGCTATTATTTTTACATTACTACCGACATTTTTTTACTACTATGTATTGCATAGTACTAAATTTATTTATAACTTTGCATCGTGAATCAGGGAACACCACTCCGTAACGCGTGACGAAGTACGTTTGCCGGACTCACTACTTTCACTCTTCGCGGATTCATTCCGCACAACGCCAAAACAAAAAAACATTCATCTCTCTCCGCAAAAAACATTCAACATTCTTCGCTGAAACTTTCAACGCTGATAAATCGATTCTAATTTGCATTCAACGCTGGAAAAACATTCAACGCTAAACTAAACTTCCACAAAGTTATGAAAACTTCATTCTTCGCTATCCCTCTCATCCTCTCCGCAAACGCCGCCTTCGCGCAGGACGTTCAGAAAAACGACACCACCGCCGGAAGCTCCTATGATCTGGAGGATCTTGTCGTGGTGGCTGACAAACCGATTGTGCAATCCGACGGTGCCAAATTGACATACAATCTGCAAGAGGATCCCTCAACCAAAGGTAACACTCTTCTTGACGCACTACGAAAGGTGCCGATGGTCAGCGTAGACGGTGAGGACAAGATCCGAATCAATGGTCAAGAGAATTTCAAAATCTACGTAAACGGCAAGGAAGACCCCTCCCTATCAGCCAACTATAAGAACATCTTCAAGGCTATGCCTGCCGATGCCATCGTAAAGGTTGAGGTCATCACCGAACCGGGTGCAAAGTATGACGCGGAAGGCACTGCCGGAATCCTCAACCTCATAACCATAACTAAAAATTCAACAGATGGTTATTCAGGATCAATACAGGCTACCTTGTCGAAAGCTCAATCAGGCGGTTCGCTCTACGGGCGCATGAAGAAGGGGAAACTTACTATGAGTGCCAACTTCGATTACGCCAACGGCAGACTCGTGCCTCAACATTCCGACAACATCACAACACTTGAAAACACCCTCTCCTCGGATGCAGGCAGACAGGTCAACAGCATGAAACAGAGAGTGGGATTCGACTACATCGGCGGTGGACTAAATCTCTCTTACGACCTCTCCGACAGGGACCTCATCACCGTCAACAGCAACATATATGCCGTAAAAGGGGATCTGCTGAAAGATAAGTCAACCTACTCCTCTATCATATATAATGCCGACAACTCCATACGTGGCGAAGTGTTCCGCAGAATTGACGCACAGATTGCCAACACCGGTATTACCGCCGGCACATCATGGCAGCACGACTTCAACGGCAACGGCCACAAGACAATACTCTCCTACCTCTTCAACCATGGCTATAATAAGCTGGAAGGAAATCTATTTACGGAGAAATCCTCCGGAGTGAGTCTTGCGGACCCGTATGAAAAAATGCTTAACAAGGATTTCAACAATGAACACACCATACAGCTTGATTATGAGAATCCTTTCGGCGACGGGAAACATAAGCTCGAGCTTGGTGGGAAGGCAGTGTGGCGTCGCAACAACACCGATTCCTATAATCTGAACGGCGATAGCGGGTCAACTGCAGAATTGACCGACAAAAGCGATTTGACACAGATTCAGGATATTTATGCCGCATACGCCTCCTATACCGGCAAATTCGGCAATCTATCCGCCAACGCCGGAGTAAGATACGAGCACACGCGCATGGGCATCAACTTCCATTATGGCGACACTCCCGATTTCCTGAACCATCTGAACGACGTGGTGCCTAATGCCGGACTGACCTACTCTTTCTCCTATACGTCTAACCTACGCCTCGCCTATCAGATGAGAATCTCACGCCCATCTCTCAGTCAGGTCAACCCATTCAAACAGACTTTCACCCCAAACCAGGTCACAATGGGTAATCCCAATCTATCGAGTGAGAAATCCAATAAAGTCTCGCTGACTTACACCAACTTCGGAAGCGTATTCGGTGGAAACATCGGTATTGAATACTCATCTATCGACAATTCCATCGCACATACCTACACGATGATCGATGACGTGCTGTATGAATCTTACGGCAACATGGGTCATGACCGCCGTATCGCAATCTTCGGGATGTGCAACTGGACGATAATCCCGCGCATGCAGTTCATGGTCAACGCACGCCTCACCCGCCAGATGTTCTCCGCAGAGGAGATGAGCAACAAGGGATGGAATCTGAATTACGGTGCCAACTGGAACTATTCTCTCCAGTCAGGTTTCAAGTTCAACCTCTACGGCGGTCAAAAAACACGAAGCTATAACCTCACCGGGTATAACGACGGCTACTACTACTACGGACTCGGCATCAGCAAAGATTTCCTCAAAAATGATGCTATGACCGTCACATTGAGTGCAAACAACTTCCTCCAGGGGCACAACACCTACCGCACCGTAACCGACACAAAAGGGATCCGCACCACCGGCGAATATAAAAATTCCAACTGGAATGTCGGCATATCCCTCAGCTGGAGATTCGGTTCGTTGAAGAGCGACGTCAAGAAGACCGACAAATCAATCAACAACGATGATAAATCCTCATTCGGAGCAAAATCCGGAAACGGACTATAATATAATTCCTAATCCATAAGTTATTCATATAAACATGAACCCAACCTATGACTGATAAAACAAAGACAACAGACTCCAACATCCGCGCGCAGATGCGTAAGGGGATACTGGAATATTGCGTGCTCCTTCTGCTCAGCAGACAACGGGCTTATCCCTCCGACATAATCAACGGACTCTCGGAAGCATCGCTGATAGTGGTGGAAGGCACTCTCTACACTCTCCTCAACAGGCTAAGGAAGGAGGGTAAGCTCAACTACGAATGGGAAGAGAGTCCGAAAGGTCCCCCCCGGAAATATTATTTCATCACCGACGTCGGGAAAGACACTCTCGAAGAGATGTCGGAAGCATGGGACGAGATTGTGGCAAACGTAAACCATTTCAGGAACATGCAGTAATATTTACAACTATCCTTATTTTTCCTTACACACCATCAACATTAAACTCATGAAAAAAACATTCACAATAAACGTCGCCGGATTCCCCTTCACAATCGATGACGACGCATATACCCTCCTCAACGACTATCTCGACACCCTCGAGCATGCCTTCGCCCGTCAGGACGACACTCGCGAACTCGTCAGCGATATTGAGAGCCGTGTGGCTGAGCTACTCCTTGAATGCACCGCCTCCGGAAGTGCGATCGTCACCGCAAAGGATGTGGAAGAGGTTATCAAGCGCGTGGGACAACCGGAGGATATGATCGAGGAGGATGAATCCATACAGATAAACGGCAATTCCTCATCATACTCATCTTTCTCTTCCGAGACAATCACCCCTCCACCCTTCATTCCGCCCTTTAAGAAAAAGAACAAGAAACTATTCCGCGACCCTCAAAATGCAATGGTCGGTGGCGTTTGCTCCGGTCTCGCCCACTATTTCGGCACTGACCCTACAGCCGTCAGACTTCTCACGGTGCTCCTCACAATCGTATCCATCTCTACGATGGGCATTGCCTATCTGATACTATGGCTCGTGGTGCCCGAGGTACGTACTCCTCTCGAAAGAATGCAAATGATGGGCGAACAGCCTACCGTGGAGAATATCGGCAAGACTGTCACTGATAACTTCAAGGAGGAGAACATGCAGTCGCAAGCTCCCTTCACTTCCTCAAGAAATATCAATTTCAGCGATTCCCTCGCATCTTTCTTCGGTGTCTGCGCACGCCTGCTGGTAATCTTAGGACTCGTGATAGCCATACCTATCCTCTTCGCAATGGCGGTCGGTCTGATAGGATGTATCTTCGCACTGATCGCTTTCAGCACGAGCTGGGGAGGAACCCTATTCGGGGATAATTATCCCTCTTGGATGGAGGAAGCCGGCACAATACCGATCTGGGGCGTGATATGCGGAATAGGTAGTCTTCTCGCTCTCGGCATCCCCCTTTTCCTGCTCATCCGTATGGGGCTGAAGAAAGACCGTCAGCCCTTATCCAAGAATACCAAGATATCGCTATCCGTAATATGGGCAATAGGGTTCATTCTCGGGGCAACCTCCGCCGGAAGAATCATCAATCTCGCGACCGAACAGGATCGTCAACGAAACATCCGATGGAATCAGGAAAGAAAAGAGAGACGGGAGAAGGAGCAGCGTTTGCTGGATGAGAATCAATCGCAGGATGAAAACGCAGATTGGGACGACATAGCCGACTGGGGTGAACTCGCATATCCCCAATCAGATGACGACAGTCAGACAGCAGACTCCTCTACCACATCAAAAGCACCAACTGCCGCAACCGACAGCGACCCACATAAGAAATCCACAAAAAAGTCTACAAAAACAGCTGAGAAGACCACTATCGGTACCCCCTCTACAAAGAAAGAGACTCCGGCATCAAAATCCAAGACCACGACAAACAGTCCGGATTCAACCTCAACGAAGACCCCTTCCTCCACGAAATAATGCAAGATTGCCCCGCAGAGTGTTCCGTGGGGCAATCTTGCATTTACAATAGCATCTATTTTTGTGAAAATGGGAGCTTAATTGTGTGAAAATTTTCAGAATAGAGGATTTTTGATTAACTTCGCATAATAATACGCTACCCCTTGCCTGGAATAGAGTCATTTCTCCGACTGATACAGGCAAGTGGATGGATAGCATAAGCACCTCTAACTGAATCAAAACTCACGTAAATATGGGATTCTTCAAAAAAACTGTTCTCAAAAGAAAAAAAGGAAAAGCTTGACACCGGCCTTCAGAAAACGAAAGAAGGGGTATGGAGTAAAAATCACCCGTGCCGTCGCAGGGAAAAGCAAAATTGACGATGAGGTGCTCGACAATCTTGAAGAGGCTTTCATCACGAGCGACGTAGGGGTTGACACTACCCTGAAGATTATCGAGAGGATCGAACAACGTGTGGCGCGCGATAAGTATGTAAACTCTGAGGAGCTTAACAATCTGCTCTGTGAGGAGATTTCTGATATGCTTGCTCGTCCGGATAACGACGGCGACAATCTGGATGATTTCGAGATTAAGAAAACCGGTGATCCTTACGTGATCATGGTGGTCGGGGTGAATGGTGTGGGCAAAACCACTACTATCGGTAAGCTGGCTGCCCAGTATAAGAAAGCCGGCAATAAGGTAGTGCTCGGTGCTGCCGATACTTTCCGTGCCGCTGCCATCGAACAGCTCGACATCTGGGGCGAGAGAGTCGGTGTGCCCGTCGTGAAACAGAAAATGGGTAGTGATCCGGCTGCTGTGGCGTTCGACACGCTATCTTCGGCAAAGGCTCAGGGTGCCGATGTGGTGATAATCGACACTGCCGGACGTCTGCATAATAAGATTGGACTGATGAATGAGCTTACCAAGATTAAGAACGTGATGAAACGCGTGGTACCGGCAGCCCCGCAGGAGATTCTTCTCGTGCTTGACGGATCAACCGGGCAGAACGCTTTCGAACAGGCTCGCCAGTTTGTGGCTGCGACAGAGGTAAATGCCCTTGCCGTCACGAAACTTGACGGCACCGCAAAGGGCGGCGTCGTAATAGGCATCAGCGACCAGTTCAAGATACCCGTAAAATATATCGGTATCGGCGAAGGATTGGAAGACCTTCAGATTTTCCGTGCTGAAGAATTTGTCAGGTCATTATTCCTTGCCGAAAAATAATCCTTATGTTCAAGAAAAACAGAATAGACATAATCTCAATGGGCTGCTCCAAGAATCTTATCGATTCGGAGCGGCTCATTCGCCAATTATCGGCGAAGGGGTATGAAGTATGCCACGATTCCGACGATGTATGTGGAGAATACGTGGTGGTCAATACCTGCGGATTCATCGCCGACGCGAAGGAGGAATCCATATCCGTAATCCTTGACCTCGCCCGACTGAAAGAGGAGGGGAAGATAAAGAGGATAATCGTGATGGGTTGCCTCTCGCAAAGATACATGGACGACCTGAAGGCAGAGATTCCCGAGGTTGACACATGGTATGGCAAATTTGATTGGAAAGAGTTTATCAATCGTCTGCCTGACAGAAAGAAAGAAGATAACCGTCCGAAGGAATGGGAACGCACCCTCACCACTCCCCCTCACAGCGCGTATCTGAAGATATCGGAGGGATGCAACCGTTTCTGTGCATTCTGTGCCATACCGATCATCACCGGACGCCACACCTCCCGACCTATCGAGGAGATCTTGGAGGAGGTGAAGTCGCTCGTTGACGAAGGTGTGAAGGAGTTCAACGTCATTGCCCAGGATCTGTCATCATACGGCACCGACCTCTATGGACGTCATGCCCTTGCCGAACTGATCGAGAGGATGGCTCTCACTCCCGGTGTGGAATGGATACGCCTGCACTATGCCTATCCAGCCGATTTCCCCACCGATATCCTTCCGGTGATGGAGAAGTATGACAACGTGTGCAAATATCTCGACATTGCATTGCAGCATATCGCCAATCCGGTGCTCGACAACATGCGCCGGCATATCGACAAGGATGCCACCCTCCGACTGATAGAGACCATCCGGAGAGAAGTGCCGGGGATAAAGCTTCGCACCACTCTCATGACAGGATTCCCCGGTGAGGGTGAGAAGGAGTTTGAAGAACTGGTGGATCTTGTGCGGACACAGAGATTTGACCGTATGGGTGCGTTCGCATACTGCGAGGAGGATGATACGTATGCCGCAAAGAATCTTGACGACTCTATCCCCGACGACGTGAAACAAGCCCGTCTTGACAAGATAATGGAGATACAGGAGGAGATTGCACTGCAACTCAACGAAGAGATGATAGGGACTGTGCAACGCGTCCTAATCGACCGTATCGAGGGGGACAAAGCCATCGGCAGGACCCAATTCGATTCTCCGGAAGTGGATCCGGAAGTGATAATCAACGATTCCTCGTTGTCGCCGGGTCAGTTTGTCAATGTCAGAATTACGGAAGCCTTCCCCTTTGAATTGGTGGGAGAGACCGTCAGATAATACAAATCACTCATTGCAATGTCGATAAGATTTGACAAAGACGCACGCAGAGCCACTAATGGTCCGATGATTTTCTTCTCCGACCCATCTGCCATGGTGTCGCTGTCGGAAGAGATACGCGGGGCGATAGAGTCGCAACTGGCTTTTTATGCCTACCGTATGCCGGGAGACCTCATGATCTCTTTCGGAAGTTCCGAGCACGTTGTGGAAGGGATTGGTGAACGTGGATTCGTCATAGCCCCGTTTCTGCCCGATATGCCTATACTGACCATACCCTATCGTCCGGCAAAGCGAAACATCAAGGCTGACGGATTTCAATATCGGTTCCCTTCAACATCCACTCCAAGAGAGGAGCATGCCGCAGAGATTGACGCCATAAAATCCGCCCTTTCCACTTACGGAACGGGAAAGATTGTAGCATCGAGGGTAATTGTCAACAACGGCAGAATCGATGTGGGGAGCACGTTTGCGGAATTGTCGCGACGGCATCCGAATGCGTTCGTATTCTGCTTCTCAACACCATTGACCGGATGCTGGATAGGCGCATCGCCGGAGTTGCTGCTTGAAGCCTCCGGGAATGGAGTGAAGACTATGGCTCTCGCAGGCACACGGGCGGCGGGTGAATCGGGAGAATGGGACTGCAAGAATCTTGAGGAACAGCAGATGGTCACAGACTTCATCTCCGAAACTCTTTCAGGAAACGGTCTTGACATATCCATATCACCGTTATACACGCGCAACGCCGGGAAGGTGGAGCATCTATGCACCGACATATCCGCCTCCTCCCATGAACCGATGACCACGGACAGGATACAATCCATTCTCCACCAACTATCCCCCACCCCGGCTCTATGCGGCACCCCGCGAGATGTGGCGTTGGATACAATCCGTCAGACCGAACGCTTCGACCGTGGATGCTACGGAGGTTTCTGCGGTCCGTTCAGATCGCCAGCCGACTTCTCCCTGTTCGTCACTCTACGATGCTGCTGCATCGAGATGGAAAGATTCTGCATCTATGTCGGGGGAGGCATAACCCTGCGCTCTAATACAGAAGCGGAATGGCAAGAGACAGAGGCGAAAGCATCCACCATAAGAGATGCCTTGATTATTGAATGATTGAAACATTTATCAAAACCAACATATAATAATTATGAGATTTTTTAGCTCAGCTCTTATTTTGGCTATGGCAGCGATTCCATTCACTGCCTCTGCCGAACATCTGAAAAGCGTTGATCCCAAGGGAATCGACCCGAACACACCTGCATCACAGGATTTTTACCAGCACGTCAACAAAGGATGGATGGAGAGTCATCCCCTCACCCCGGAATATGCACGCTATGGTCAGTTTAACATCCTAAATGATTCCAGCAATAACCGTATCCGTCGTATTGTGACAAATCTCTCAAAGAAGAATCCGGCAAAGGGTACCAATGCCTATAAGATTGCATCACTCTACGATGCCGCTATGGATTCCGTGCGTCGCAACCAGCTCGGTGCCACACCTATAAAGGCTGACCTTGCAAAGATCGAGAACACCGACCATGACGGCATGACCGACCTTTTCCTCTGGCTTCACAAGAACTATGCATCTCCCCTCTTTGGCGGCGGTCCGATGGAGAACCTTGCCAACAGTAAGGAGTATGCCATGTATGTAAGCGGCGGTGGTCTCTCTTTGGGCGACAGGGATTACTATCTCAAGAACGACAAGCGCAACAAAGACGTCAGAGAGGCTTACCAGAAGCTTATCGAACGCCAGATGATGAATGCCGGCTACAGCAAGAAGGATGCCCGCAGAATCGTGAAAAACGTGATGAAGGTGGAGACCCTTCTCGCCGATTCCACTTGGACCCGTGAGGAGAGCCGCAACATTCCGGCAATGTATAACCCCCGCTCAATCGCACAGCTCAAGGAGATGTATCCTAATCTGCCTTGGGACAGATTCTTCATCGAGACTATGGGGATAGAGACTCCGGAGCAGGTGATTGTCACTGAGATCAATACCGTAAAACAGGCTGACAATCTCTTTGCATCACTCTCTGACCGCGAGAAGAAAGACTATTACCTATGGCAGTATGTCAGAAATGCAGCACCGTTCCTCAGCGACAGTTTCTCTGACGCAGCATTTGAGTTCAACAAGGTCATGAGCGGAGTTCAGGAGCAGCAACCCCGCTGGAAGAGAGCCCTCGGAGTCACTGAAGGTTATCTCGGTGAAGCTATCGGCGAATTATACGTGGAGCAATATTTCCCCCAGTCGTCAAAAGACTATATGATCGGACTGGTGGAGAATCTTCGCACAGCTCTCGGCAAGCACATAATCCACCTTCCCTGGATGAGCGACGACACTAAGGTGCAGGCCATGAAAAAGCTGAATTCCATCACAGTAAAGATCGGTTATCCCGACAAATGGAAGGATTATTCCGAACTTGAGATTGATCCCGCCCTCTCTTATTGGGAGAATGTGCATAATGCCAATATGTGGCAGACGAAAAAGGCTCTCGAGAAATGGGGCAAACCCGTTGACCGCACTGAATGGGGCATGACTCCGCAGACAATCAATGCATACTACAACCCGCTCAACAATGAGATTGTGTTCCCGGCAGGTATCCTTCAGGCTCCGTTCTTTGATCCGGAGGCAAGCGATGCGGAGAACTATGGCGGCATTGGTGTGGTAATCGGTCATGAGCTTACCCATGGTTTCGACGACCAGGGTTGCCAGTTTGATGCTGAAGGTAATATGTCGAACTGGTGGACTCCGGAAGATGCCGAGGCATTTGCCAAACTGACCAACGGTCTTGTGGAGCAATTTTCTGCTGTGGAAGTTCTTCCCGGTCTTCATGCCAACGGACAGTACACACTCGGCGAAAACATTGCCGACCAGGGTGGTCTGAGAATAGCAATGACCGCGTTTCTTGACTCCCAGAAGAAGAAAGGCGTGAATGTGGAATCAGAAGAGGCTATGATCGATGGCTTCACTCCTAAACAGGCCTTCTACCTCAACTTCGCTAATCTTTGGGCAAACAACATCCGCGATGAGGAGATCCGTTCACTCACGTCGGGCGACGTACACTCCCTTGGCAAGAACCGTGTCAACGTGTCGCTTAAGAATCTTGAGCCGTTCTTCGAGTCATTCAGCATCAAGGAGGGTGATCCGATGTTCCGTCCCGCTTCCGAGCGCGTGATCATCTGGTAATCCCACACAAATTACGATACAAAAAAATGGACACGATTGAATCGTGTCCATTTTTTGTATCGCTACATAGTCAAGTATTGACCGTTGATTTTATTTGAAGAGATATTGTGAAGAAATCGACTGGTTGTTGTGGATACGACGGATTGTGTCGGCAAACAGTTTTGCAACAGGGAGCACCACTGCCTTCGGATTCTCCTTAACATACGGGATTGAATCCGTAAATACAATCTCGGTCAGTCCGGATGTCTTAACCCTCTCTGTAGCAGGATCGCTCATCACTGCATGGCTGCACAATGCTCTCACTGACTCTGCCCCGTTCTCCATCAAGAGGTCGGCGGCTTTCGTGATTGTGCCGGCGGTGTCGCTGATGTCGTCCACGAGAACCACGTTCTTGCCAGCCACATCGCCTATGACTGTCATTTTCTCCACTACGTTTGCCTTGGCACGCTGCTTATGGCAAAGCACAAGAGGCACATCGAAATATTTTGCGTATGAATTGGCTCTCTTCGCCCCACCGACATCGGGAGAAGCAATCACCAAATTCTTAAGGTGTAGGCTCTCAATGTAGGGGATAAAAATTGAAGAGGCATATAAATGATCAACCGGCACATTGAAGAATCCCTGAATCTGATCTGCGTGCAAATCCATGGTGATAAGACGGTCAATGCCCGCCACACTCAGAAGGTCTGCCACAAGCTTTGCCGCGATCGACACTCTCGGCTTATCCTTTCTGTCCTGACGCGCCCATCCGAAATAGGGAACCACTGCCACAATCGTGGCTGCCGACGCACGCTTGGCGGCGTCGATCATCAGGAGAAGTTCCATCAGATTGTCCGTATTCGGGAATGTTGATTGAACCAGATAGACCTCGGCACCGCGGATCGACTCCTCGAATGAAACTTCGAACTCGCCGTCGGCAAATGTCTCGATCTTCATTTTGCCTAACTCTATGCCCAGATCCTTGCAGATTGACTCCCCGAGATAATGACTCTTAGTGCCTGCGAAAACCTTTATGGGCGGAAGATAATTGCTCATGATATGAATTGGTAAAAAATTGGTTTACAAAATTAAGACTAATTTTTGAATTATCCGCAATTTCAAACCGATTTCTTTTTGCCGCGCAATTGCGACCCCGTCAGTTTACCTCCGGACTGCCCGCGTAACTTGCCTACAGGCAACACTATGGCATCGGCGGCACTCAGATAGACGGAAACCGGTCGGTCGACCGAAAGATTCAGCTTATGTGGCTTGCCCCAAAGGAGATCCTCGGTTATAATCTCTCCACGCATCATGCCCGACATATCAAACGCCGTTGCCGGAATATTTATACTGACATGGGATTCCTCGCGTGAGAAATTGACCACGATCAAAAGCACATCATCTCCTTTGTATCTAAGGAATGCAAAATGACGGTGGGGGTCAAAACCCGGATGCTGTAGATTGGCATACATGAGGTCGAAGAATCCACCCTCCCGCAATGCCGCTCGCTCATTACACAAGGTGAGGACCTTCTTGTAGACCTCCCGGAGCCAACGCTCGTAGGGGGATAATAATTCATCGTCGCATTTCCCTCCGTTGATCCAACGTCTTACGGTAGAGATGCTCCAATAGTCGAATATCGTTGTCCTGTCGTTATCTCCGGCAAAGCCTTCGTTGTCGCGCGCCTGCTCGCCGAGTTCCTGACCGTAATAGATCATCACCGGTCCTTTGGAAATCATCGAGGCGGTGACAAGAGAGGGAATCACGCGAAGAGAGTCGCCGGCGTATGCCTTCGAACCGAAACGCACCTCATCATGGTTCTCAAGGAAATTGAGCATACGGTCGCCGATGCCGTCCACGGTCTGCCAGCATCCTGTCAGCTGTGCCGCGCTCCTGCCGTGGGTCTCTATGCCGACAAGCGTATCGTAGAGATTAACCTTGTCATACAGATAGTCGAAACATCCGTAATCAAGGAAGGGACGGTAAAGACCCACATCATAAATCTCTCCTATGAACAACACATCGGGATTGACACTCTTAACCTGCGGTATCGCCCAATGCCAGAATGGCAGCGGCACCATAAACACCATGTCGCAACGGAAACCGTCAACACCCTTCGACACCCAGAACTTCAATATGTGAAGCATCTTGCGCCACGTGTCAGGCACGGGATCAAAATGGTCGGAATTGTCGTTATAGTCATGACCATAGTTCAGTTTCACCGTCTCATACCAATCATTCTTCGAACAGAAAGCCGTGAAACAGTCGTTACCCGTAGCCTTTGCAGGAAATTCCACGTAGGGCACATTACCTTCCGCTCCAAGGTCGAACGACGGATAGAACTGCTGGTTGGATATATAATAGTAGTTGTTGTCGCGCGCAAAATTCATCCGCATATCGTCATTCTTGCCGAAATCCTCGACGCCTGCAGGCGCAACGTCTGAATGATAGATACGCGCCGTATGGTTAGGCACAAAATCTATTATCACCTTCATATTCTCGGAATGAATGCGCTTCACGAGTGATTCAAATTCCTTCATACGGTCCGGCACAGATTCTGCCAGAGCCGGATCCACGTCATAATAGTCTTTTATCGCATACGGAGATCCCGCCTCACCTTTCACCACGTTAGGGTTGTCAGGAGTGATGCCATATTGGCTGAAATCCGTCTTGGTGGCATGCTCTATGACGCCGGTGAGCCAAAGGCAATTGACGCCCAATTCCTTTATAGAACGGAGTATGTGGGGAGTGAAGTCATTAAACTTTCCACTACCGTTCTGCCTCAATGTGCCCCAAGGCACGCAATTCGGATTCTGATTGGCAAATATTCGTGGAAACAGCTGATAGATAATAAGTCTTTCCTTTAAATCGTTCATGTCAGTAATTTTTTCGACTATTTGTTGTGCATCTGCTTATTTTGTATCTGCTCAAGTACCCTGCAAGCAGCATCATATCCTACTGTGACCCCTTTCCGGAGGCTGGATAAGTCAAATGTCCGTACATTCGACAGATTCTGGATCTCTATTACATGGTCACACAAACGCAGGTCCTGCGGCGTGTTGGATTTCATCATGAGATGAAACGAGCGATAGGCTATGTCGATTATTGAGTTGCGGGTCTCCCCCTTCTTCCGGATGGGGCTACAGTTGCTGCCGTAGAGCACTCCGCAGTAATTTCGTATCGCCCACGCCGGCAAATTACGGAGAACGCCGCCATCAACATAGCTGACGCCATTTATTCTCACCGGATTAAAAATTATCGGGATACTACATGATGCCAACACCCTCGGAACAATCTCTCCCTTACACCATCCCACCGATGTGCCCTTATCAAGGTCGGTGGCACAGATCACTGTCGGGATACGCATATCCTCAAGACGCTTGACCGGGAGCCAGCTATCGAGCAACTTCCCGAAGCGGTCAAGACGCATGAATCCCTCCTTAGGCAAAGACCATTCCGTGAAATCGCCAAATCTGTCCGCCTCCGTGAAGCATTGGATGATATCATCAGGGGTAAGACCGGATCCATATAGCGCAGCGGCTATCGACCCTGCCGAAACTCCTGATATTATTCCGGGTTGTATTCCGAATTGCTCAAACGCCTTCAGCACACCTATATGTGAAAAGCCTTTGGCACCGCCTCCACTAAGAGCCAGACCAACTGTATTGTCTTTCAAGAACCCAAAACGCTCTAATATACCATCTATTTTCCAGACCATGTAAATTCCGGTTTGCGGACCAGGTAGTCCGCTTTATTTTTAGGTCGCAAATATAATAAATTTTGTTTCTTCTACCAAAAAATTGCATATAATACGCATCAAAGTTCTCTAATCCTCACTATCCTTAACGCTATCGAGGATGCTGTCGGAGCGGTTCTCTTTAGTAATACCGTCTGTTTTATCCTGTACATCATTCTTTTTATGACGTCTCCGGCGCAGGAAGGTGAACGGATTGTCGAAGTCTTTGCGGTAGACCACTCCAAGACCCTGTGTGGTCAAAGCCTCACGGAGATAGTAGTTCTGATCATTGAAATGGTTATATGCTTTCAGTCGCAGGTTGCCGTTGCGACTGAGAAGGTATTCTATGTCGAAATCACCGACAAACGTGGTGTTGGACGTGCTCTTGTCGCGGTATCCGAAATTGCCGTTGACAAGAAGACGATTGTTGAGAAGGCGTGATGAAAGAGCCACATCCATCTCAAAATCCGAGAAATCCCCCTTGTCGCTCCTGAATGACGGGGCAAGCGTGAACTTATCCGTGAGTTGTCCGATCATGTTCGACAATTGCGACGACAGGGTCGTGGATGCCACAGCCGCCAACTCACCACCATTGCCCGACGAACCCATATATTCGGGAGTATAGAACCGGTTAAGGGCAAGAAGATAGATTATCTGGCGACTCATCATGTCATCGGTAGATATGATGCTCTTCACCTTTCTCCCCACGTCCTGAGTGAGCGTCGGCAGGTCAATGTCGAACGTGATGTCGGGATGCTGCATCTCCCCCTTTACATTAAGGAGGGCATCCACCGGCACGTTTGTCCGGGCAAGTTCCGGATCGGTGGAGAAACTTTTATCAAGGTCCGAAAGATTGGTGTTGACCCTATAGCTTGCCGTTATATCAAGATAGGCGTTGAGAGGGTCGCCGTTAAAGGAGATGGAACTGCCGGGGCGTATGGAGAAATTGCGAAGGATAAGGTCCTGCAATGAGAAATTATAGCTCCCTTCCGAGAGCGTGTACTTCCCGAGCATCTGCATCTCGTCGGAATCCGACTCATAGTCTATCTGTATCGCGCCGTTGCCGCGTGCCGTTATCTTGTCGCCAACCACCGGATCCATCACGAGGGTCATCAGTGCCGATGGTGATACGGTGGCGCGTATGTCCATCATGAATCTGGTGGGGTCAGATGCCTCATTCTCTATCTTCTTGCGGAATGATGCAAGAAGATCCTGCACACTGTCGCGTTGCTGCGTCTCCAGCTCCTTCTTGCGTTTGTCGGTAAACGTAAGGAAATGATAATCGGAGGCAGCCTCCGTGTCATTGAGCACAAACGTGAACGCGGAACGGTCAGTGATATCCATATCTACGGAGACCGACACCGTGCCGGGCCATCCCTTCACAGATACACTGCCGTCGCCATAGATGGTGCCATACCAGTCGGGGTTCATCTTGCTGTTTGTGTCATAGCAGAGCAGCTGTCGTGCATCGGTTATGCGGAAAGTGAAGCTCGGGTCGTGGAAATAGCGGTGCTTGAGTTCTCCCGACAGTATTGCGGAATGTCCGTCACGGTCATACAGACGGAATGATGGTATGCGTATCAGACCCGGGTCAAGATATACGGAATCCGTGCCATGATAAGTGGTGTTGGTATAGTCAAGCTTTATAGATATGGAGTCGCCGAGAATGCGTCCGGCGAGATCTATATCGCTGAACGTGCCATACAGCTTGGCATTTCCACTGGCATAACCTTTCACTTCTGAAGAGAAGGCTCCCATGAACGGGGCGAGGAATCCAACCGGAACCCTGTCGGCATCTATCGAGAAGCTAAGTGAATCCCGAGTCACCCATATACCTCCGCCTATCGAAGCTTTCCGGCGTCCGTCCTGTCTTACATCGGCAGATATCGCCACCTCCTTCTCGTCGTTATCCCATTCGCTTTTAATGACGGCATCTCCAAGCACGGCTCCATTATAGGCGAACTCCTTTACTGAAAGATTGTCGGTAAACGCCTTAGGCTCCTTGCTCAATACTCCGTATGCCGTCACATCGCCTGTGGCAGTACCTCCGAAAGTGACATAATTTATATTGAGTGTGTCAAACACGTAGCCCAAGTCTATGGATGCAAGTTTCACGCTGATGGAATCCGTAGGCAATGACGATGCCACTCCGTTGATTCCCACGAATTGACCATCATGCCATATCTTTATTCCGTCTGCCCTTATCTCATTCCCGGAATACGTCAAAGCCGACTTGTCGATATTCCATTTCGCGCTACCCATACTGAACATGGAGGGCTTGATCTCTACCGATACGTCGGGGTTGCCCGACAGTTCATTGCGGCTTATCCCTGCGTTAAGCGAGAGTGAACCCTTGAAATTACTGTTCTCTGTGTTTATCCAATCCACATCGGCAAAGATGTCATCATCACATCCCGACAGGTTTATGCCTATAGTAAGTTCACCTTTCTTCACCGGGAAAGTGGTGGCTATCTCCACATCTGCGCTTCGGTTATTACCGTCGATATTGGCTATCAATCGGTTGTCCCTAAGCAATTTTGACTTCCCTTGCTGAAGATATGGTATGTCAATGGCAAGCGAAGCTGTGTTCGCCTCCCCTCTTACATCTCCATCGACAGACACCGGCACAAGCAACCTGACCGGGAGTTTTAGAAAGTCGGGCAACGTATTGTCGGGCTTTATCTGGAACGAGAACTCCATCTCCGGCTTCAGATCCATCTCATGATTTTTGGGTATCACAAGACTCGGTAATACAGACGAAGCCATATCGACAAGCGTAGGCGGCAGATCCTTTAACCTGAAGGCTCCCGAAATCTCGCCGTCAATCCAGTCGCTCATGAGGGTGAGATGACGCTCATCCTCCCCGGCATCTGACCTCAACACGAGATGGTCGAGGTCAATACCCTCCGACGCACTCTTTCGGAAGGATATATCCGTGAGACGCACTTCGCCTCTGACGTTATCCTCGGTGTTCCCCTCCAGATCCGCTATGAGACTGCCTTTGAGATTATAGCCGTCATATTTAGGAAGGAATCCAAATTCCGACAAATAAAGACGCTCTATATCCGTGCGCAGATTCATCCATGATTCCTCTCCATCCACGTGTGCTGTGCCGTCAGCCGAGAATATGGCTATATCATTAGATACAGATGTCGTGAAATCAAAGTCCTTGTCCGATTTTTTTAGGAAAGCCGACACCCCTCCATAAATACCACCGTTCAACTCAATCTCCGGCACGTATACGTCAACCTCCCCGTCAACATCTCTACCCGACAACATACCCGACAGATTGACTGTGGCATTGACCATTCCTACTTTACCCTTGCCGAGAAGTCGTCTGACATCGAACCCTCCGGTGCTTATCTCTCCTGAGAAGCGTCCCTTCCCCTCGGAGACTCCGTTGGCAACGCCCGTGACATTAAGATCGCCACACCCGCTCGTGAGGCGGCAATCCACCTCATACGCTCCATCTGCAATATTACCCTGTCCGGTTGCAGCCACATCCAGATACCTGAGGTTTGAAAGATAACCTACCAACTGAGGCGAAATGGTGGTGACAGACCTCACCAGCTCCGACATTCCCATATCGGAGAGACGCATCCTAAGATTATCAAGCGAGAAAGCAGCAGATTTTATGCTGTCGAGATTCCGGCAACCACCTTCAAACTCAATCAGCACGTCGTCGCGACTGCTTAATGCAAAACGCGACACATCGATGTCGCTCAGATTACCATGCAGATCGACCGACAGGTCAAACGGCATGACGTAACGCCTCAATTCCGGGACAATCCAACTGAAATCAGCCGCTGTAATCCGGTTGTCAAGCATCACAAGATTATATTCTCCAGTTTTCAAGGATTCGGCAATACCGGAAAAATCATCAAATTCCACGACAAAATCCGAAGGACGAAGCTCCGTAGCCGGAAGCTGCAATATGAAATTCTCAACGGATATGGACTGCGGCGTAACATGCGCACGAAATGCAAGCTTATCCACCACAAGACCGCCCGACATACGGAATGATAGACGCCGAAGGTCAATCTTATAGTCTTCATTGCTTAGGCGAGGGAATGTTATATCTGCCTTCAGGTCAGAAATTCGGAGATGGTTGAAGTCGGTCTTCACTCCAAGGCTATCATGAGGCATCCACCGACGGTCGAACGTAATGCCGCACTGTCGCAACACCACGTTGCGGAGATTAATATCAAAAGGCGTCGGCGGCTTATTTTTATCCTTTGGCTTGAATGCGTCGATGATAAACGCGATGTTGAGCGGACCATGCTCCGCTTCCTGCACAATCCTTCCATCCAGACCTATGATCTCACCAAACGTTATCTCAATCCCGTCACCCTCTATAAGACGCAGGATATTGATGCCCGCACCGACAGTCTCCACATGAAGGCATAGCTCCTTCTCGGGAGTATAGACGTCAAGGTCATGGATAACAACTTCATTAAACGGATGCAATGACAGCGTGCCTATCCTCACATCCCCTTAATGAATTTCGATGCCTCCCTTTGGGCAATATCGCGCAACTCGTTCTGCACAAAAGGGACCGACAACAATATATATAATATGAGATATAGCGCGGCGACAAGCACTATCACCGAAAACAGCAGGCTGCGCGCCACCCTATAGACGTTTCTAAGGCTCAGTTTCATAACAAAAGGTCGCAACAGTCACATCCCTGAGTCTATTCCGGAGTCTTGAGCGATTGAGCTTAGCATAATGAGCGATTGGGACAAAGCTCCGGAAGCAGTCAGGCAGACGTGACCGGGAACTAACTTTATTATTACATAATTCCATGCAAATTTAATCATTTTAAACCAAACATCCGCTATATCCCACCATTATTCTAAACTATTCCAAACTTACCATTCTAAACTGCCGCAAACTTACCAACTTTCAGACTTACGTATTTTGTCATTCCAACTAAATAAATTAACTTTGTAGCATAAAACTAAAAAAGGAAATGAGTATCTACATCCTTGGTATCGAATCTTCATGCGACGACACATCGGCTGCCGTCATCTGCGATGGGTATTTGAAGAGCAACGTCATCGCGAGCCAGAAAGTGCACGAAGCCTTCGGCGGCGTGGTGCCGGAGCTTGCATCGCGTGCGCATCAGCAGAACATAGTCCCGGTAGTCAGCGAGGCGCTACGCCAGGCAGGGATTGAAAAGAAAGATCTTGCAGCCATTGCCTTCACAAGAGGACCGGGACTCCTCGGGTCGCTCCTCGTGGGCACATCGTTTGCAAAGGGGATGGCTATCGGGCTGGGCATACCGCTCGTAGACGTAAACCACCTGCATGCCCACGTACTCTCGCACTTCATAAAGACGGAGGAGAATGACGAAGTGCCGGAATTCCCATTCCTGTGCCTGCTGATTTCCGGAGGAAATTCACAGATTGTAATGGTAAGGAGTCCGTATGACATGGAAATAATCGGGAAGACAATCGATGATGCTGCCGGAGAGGCTTTCGACAAATGTGCGAAAGTGATGGGGCTACCCTATCCCGGAGGTCCGCATATCGACCGACTCGCGAAAATTGGCGACCCGAAGAGATTCAGATTCAGCAAGCCGCATATCCCCGGACTTGACTATTCTTTCAGCGGACTAAAGACTTCGTTCCTATATACCGTCAGGGATGGAATGAAAGAGGATCCGGCCTTCATCTCCAACAATCAGGCTGACCTCGCAGCTTCCCTACAGCACACCATAATAGATATACTCACCGACAAACTCGCAAAAACGCCCCAACTGAAGGAGGTGAGGCATCTCGCGATCGGTGGCGGAGTATCGGCAAATTCCGGAGTAAGGGAGGCGATACAACGCTTTTGCGACAACAGGGGGATACAGGCTTGGATCCCTCCAAGAGCCTTCACCACTGACAATGCTGCCATGGTGGCTGCTGCCGGCTATTTCAAATATCTTTCAAACGACTTCTGCGACCTCTCGTTACCTCCCTACTCCAGAGTCACTGTCTGAACATCAACGCTTATGGTCAATAAAAAACAAAATTCAAAAACATCGGCAGACCCGGACAAGCATACCGAGACTCGCCATGTCGTGATATACGGATACACGAAGCAGGAGATCAACAAAATCCTGAAGCATTTCGCGGCTCATCTGCCCGAATACGTGAAAATATCAATCGACACCTCTAATCTCGTCACTAAAATTACTCTTACGGGAGTGGATTCCGGTGTGGAGCTGCTGAGATTCAACATGAACAGGTATCACAGCACCCTCAATATGATTTTCTCGCAAGACGTGGTGGCTATGGAAGACAAGACGATAGCCCAGACTCTCGGAGAGCTTCTGCATGAACGCGAGCTTACGGTGTCGTGTGCCGAGAGCTGCACAGGTGGCAATCTCGCCCATAGGATTGTGCAAGTGCCGGGATCATCGTCTTATTTCTTAGGGAGCGTGGTCAGCTATGCCAATGATGTCAAGACCAACGTGCTTAAAGTGCCGAAGGAGGAGATTTCCCGGCATGGAGCCGTAAGCAAGACCGTGGTGGAGGCTATGGCTAAGGGGGTGGCGAAACTTATGCGCACGGATTGCGCGATTGCCACATCCGGAATTGCCGGACCCGACGGCGGCACTTCCCTAAAACCGGTAGGCACCGTATGGTTTGCCGCAAAATATGGTGACACCGTAGTCAGCGAATGCATCCATTTCAAGGGCGACAGGAACACCGTCATTGAAAGCGCGACAAATCATGGCATGGTGATGCTGATAAATCTCCTCAAAAACTGCTACGTGATGCAGGAGGACGTCAACGACGACTGAAAAACGTCATTTTTTATATACTTTTTATTCAATTTCTCAAAAATTCCCGCCAATACCGTTTGCATATTTGACCGAAATTAACTAATTTTGCACCCGGTTTGTGGCACATCCTTGAAAGCGACCGTAATGATGCAGACGGAAGCGATATGAGAAATGAGATGGCGGCCTCATTCCCCAAGTGATTTTTTATTCAATAAAAAAACAACAGCCATGTCAAAAGTTTGTCAGATTTCAGGCAAAAAACCATCTGTGGGCAACAACGTTTCCCACTCAAAGCGTCGCACAAAACGCAAATTTAACGTCAACCTCCACAAGAAGAAATTCTATTGGGTTGAGCAGGATATGTGGATCGAGCTTCTCGTGTCAGCTCATGCTCTCCGCACAATTAACAAGATCGGTCTTAACGCCGCTCTTAAAAAAGCCGAGAAAGAAGGCAACCTCGACTTTAAAGACATCACAATTGTTTCTCTTTAATCAGATTTTTCTAAACTATGGCAAAGAAAGCGAAAGGCAATAGAGTGCAGGTAATCCTTGAATGCACCGAACACAAAGCCAGCGGGATGCCCGGAATGTCGAGATACATCACCACAAAAAACCGCAAAAATACAACAGGACGTCTGGAGTTGAAAAAATACAACCCCATCCTTAAGAGAATGACCATTCATAAAGAAATAAAATAAGCACCACTGAACCATGGCAAAGAAAACCGTCGCGTCTCTTCAAAAAGGTGAAGGACGTACTTTCAGCAAAATCATCGTAATGGAGAAATCTCCTAAAACAGGCGCTTATATCTTCAAAGAGGAAATGGTGCCAAACGACGCAGTACAGGCTGCACTGAAATGATTCCAACTCTCAATTCATAATCCTGATCGGGGGAACTACGCTGGCGCAGTTCCCCGATCTCTTTTATCGCCCTATCATGATAAAACATGATCCATCATGATATATCATGTTGTATCATGTTGCAACATGATATATCATGCAAAAAAACTCCCCAAAAAAGAAAGAAAAAAAAAAACGGGCTGTCATCGGAATCCCCGATGACAGCCCGGTTAATATTTATCGCGAAGGATATCTCGCCAAAGGCTTATACCGCCGAACGGATAATGCCTCGCTCTGAGTTAACGACGAATTTGACAATCTCATCCCTATACGATGACTCCGGAAGAGTCTCCTGCACGAGCTTTATGGCATTCGTCACGTTAAGATCGCTGAGATACAATACACGATAGATCTCCGCTATCTTCTGGATATCCTCCTGAGAGAAGCCATTACGGTGCAGCCCTATGGTGTTGAGTCCGACGTAAGATATCGGCTCGCGTGCTGCCTTGACGTAAGGAGGGATATCCTTATTGACAAGCGCACCACCCTGAAGCATGATGTTTCTACCAAGATGACAGAACTGATGGACAAGACTGCCGCCTCCGATCACTGCATAATCGTCAACCACCACCTCACCGGCAAGCTGACACGCATTAGATATGATGACCCTGTTGCCTATCACGCAATCATGCGCCACGTGGTTGTAAGCCATAATAAGGCAATTGCTCCCGACAACAGTCTTACCCTTGGAGGCTGTGCCTCGGTTGACAGTGACACACTCACGCAACGTGGTGCCGTCGCCAACGTAGGCGTATGTCTCCTCCCCACGAAATTTCAGATCCTGCGGTATGGCTGAGATGACTGCTCCGGGGAATATCTTCACACCGGAACCGATACGCGCACCGGGATAAATTGTAACATTTCCGGCAATCTCACAGTTATCGCCTATCTCTACATTTTCATAGATATTGGTGAAATTGCCTATCGTTACATTGTTCCCGATCTTTGCCTCGGGATGAACATAATACATGTTGCTCATTTTCACTTATTCTTTATTATCTGAGCCATAAATTCTGCCTCACAAACTATCTTCTCTCCGACAAATGCATAGCCCTTGACCACGGCACAACCTCGCCTGATCTCTGTCATAAGGCTGACGTTGAGAAGCAGAGTATTGCCAGGCACCACTTTCTGGCGGAACTTCACGTTGTCGATCTTCAGGAAGTAGGTGCTGTATTTCTCAGGCTCCTCAAGGAAATTCAATACCAGCACTCCTGCTGCCTGTGCCATTGCCTCAATCTGAAGCACTCCCGGCATAACCGGCTCCTGTGGGAAATGTCCGGGGAAGAATGGCTCGTTGACCGTCACGTTTCTTGACTGCCACGCAATGCTTCTTGTCTATCTCTATGACCTTATCGATGAGAAGGAACGGATAGCGATGGGGAAGCATGCCGCGGATTGCATTAATATCGAGAATCGGCTCGATGTTGGGATTATAGCAAGGAGCCTGTATCTCCGTGTGACGAACTTCCTTGCGTATCATGCGTGTGAACTTATTATTGATCGTATGCCCCGGACGTATCGCCACTACCCTGCCCTTTATCGGACGGCCTATAAGCGAGAGATCGCCGATTACGTCCATCAGTTTGTGACGTGCAGGTTCATTATCCCACGTCAATGGCTGTGGATTGATATAGCCAAGCTCACCCACTTTCATGTGAGCCACGTTCATAAGGTCGCAAAGACGGTCGATGCTCTCCTGGCTTACCGGCTCATCATAAATCACGATTGCATTGTCGATGTCGCCACCCTTGATGAGACCATGCTGGAGCAGACCCTCGATCTCCCTCACAAACACGAAGGTGCGTGCGCTTGCCACCTCCTGCTTGAACTCCGCCATATCGTCAAGCACAGCAAACTGGTTGGGAAGCACCTTGGAATTATATTCCACCATCACCTCCACGCTGAAGTGGTCGTCGGGATAGATTGTGATCTGCGAGCCTGTGGCATCATCGCGGAAGCGAACCTTCTCCTTTATTATATAGAAATCCTTATCGGCTTTCTGCTCTTCCACTCCCACTTCCTCTATGGCATTGATATAGCTTATCGCACTTCCGTCAAGGATGGGGAGCTCCGGTCCGTTCACCTCAATGAGACAGTTGTCGATCATAGATGCGTAAAGTGCAGCCAAGGCATGCTCTACCGTGCTTACCTTCACATCCTTCTTGGCCAACACGGTGCCGCGCTGGGTATCGACCACGTTTTCAGCAAGAGCCTCAACGATAGGCTCGCCCTCAAGGTCAATGCGCTTGAATTTATAACCATGATTTTCCGGAGCCGGAAGGAATGTAGCCGTAATCTCCAGTCCTGAATGAAGACCCTTGCCACTGACGGTAAAGGGTGCCTTTAGTGTCATCTGTTTCATTGTTTCCTGATGTTTTTAATTTCGTCATAAAGCTTGCCAAGATTCTTCAGATACACTTGATTCTTGGCAAATTGGCGCGCATCTATCGCAGGGTAGCCGATAATACGCCGTTTGCTGCCTACATTGTTGGGGATCCCCGACTGCGCACCTATCTCATTATAATCTCCCACTTTTATATGCCCGGCGAAACCACACTGACCACCGACCATGTTGCCGTCCCCGATATGCGTCGACCCGGCTATGCCGGTCTGGGCGGCAAATACGTTGCTTCTGCCGATCGTAACATTGTGGGCTACCTGTATGAGATTGTCGAGCTTGGTCCCCTCGCCGATAACGGTGCTCCCGAATGTGGCGCGGTCTATGGTAGTGTTTGCTCCGATCTCCACGTCGTCGCAGATCTCGACGATGCCCGTCTGCGGAAGTTTCTCAAACTTGCCGTCGTGAGGGGCGAAGCCAAACCCATCGGCACCTATCACCGCGCCAGAATGAAGTATGCAGCGTGAGCCTATGCGGCATCCCTCGTAGACCTTCACTCCGGAACGCAACACGCTGTCGTCGCCGATCTCACAGCCGTCGCCCACATATACCTGAGGATAGATCTTGACATTCTTTCCTAATTTCACGCCTTTCCCGATATATGCAAACGCTCCTATATATACATGCTCCGGAAGAGCTACACCCTCCGACACGTAAGACGGCTGCTCCACGCCCTCAGGCTGTGGCTTCATCCCATCCACCATCCTGAGAAGCTGTGCAAGCGTGGCGTATGGATCTGCCACTCTTATCAACACCGGCGTAACTGGCTTATCCACTACAAAATTCTTGCCTACAAGTACTGCCGTCGCACCGGTAGTCTCTATATAGTGGGCATACTTGGGATTCGCTATAAAACTGAGATCGCCCGGCCTTGCCTCCTCTATCTTGGCAAAGCCGGTTATAACTGCGTTTTCATCTCCTTCCACATCCCCCCGGTCAGAGCTGCAAGGCTCTTCGGTGTTATCTCCATAATTTGGTCTAGATTAATTTTTTTTGCAAATATCGTAATTTTTTTATAAATAACCATAAGATTACCCCACTATTGCACACCGGAACACTTATAATTACAATTATTCAAGTTTTTTTTGACCATTTAAAGAAAAATTGCTACATTTGCACAGAGTTTTCACCTATGAAAAAACATAGGTAATATTATTTTTCTAATTCAAAAATACTTAAATCACATGAAAATTTCTCACATCGAGCACATCGGGATAGCCGTTCCGAATCTTGAGAAGGCAATCGAATACTACGAGAATGTTCTCGGGCTTAAATGCTACAAAAAGGAAGTGGTCGAAGACCAGAAAGTGACTACTGCATTCATCATGGTGGGCGACACTAAGATTGAGCTTCTCGAAGCTACATCCCCTGAAAGCACTATTGCCAAATTCATCGAGAAGAACGGCGGACGCGGTGGTATGCACCATATCGCATTCGCTGTGGAAGACGGTGTGGCTGAAGCTCTCGCCGAGGCTGAGGAAAAGGGTGTCAAGCTCATCGACAAGGCTCCCAGAAATGGTGCCGACGGTCTGAAAATCGCTTTCCTTCACCCGAAATCCACTGAAGCTGTTCTTACCGAACTCTGCGAGAATCCCAACAAATAACAGCGTCGAGGAATCTCATTTCGAATCATCTATAATTTTACAGATATGAGCACATCACAGGAAAAAATTCACGAGCTCATCGAAAAAAGGGCGCAAGCCCGTCTCGGCGGCGGTGAAAAAGCTATCGACAAACAGCACGCCAAAGGCAAATACACTGCCCGCGAGCGTATCGCCCAGCTTCTCGACGAAGGAAGCTTCGAGGAGCTTGACATGTTTGTCACCCACCGTTGCACAAACTTCGGACAAGACAAGAAACATATTCTCGGCGACGGCGTAGTAACCGGATTCGGCACTATCGAGGGTCGTCTCGTATACGTCTTCGCTCAGGATTTCACCGTATTCGGAGGATCCCTATCCGAGACAATGGCATTAAAGATCTGCAAGGTGATGGACCTTGCAATGAAAATGGGCGCGCCTGTAATCGGTCTTAACGACTCCGGCGGCGCACGCCTGCAGGAAGGTATCAACGCCCTCGCCGGATACTCTGAGATATTCCAGAGAAACATCCTTGCTTCCGGCGTGATCCCCAGATCTCTGCAATCCTCGGTCCTTGTGCCGGCGGTGCTGTATATAGTCCTGCCCTCACTGACTTCACCATCATGGCGAAAGGCATCTCCTACATGTTCCTCACCGGTCCGTCTGTAGTGAAGACCGTCACCGGCGAAGACGTGACTCAGGAGCAACTCGGTGGTGCTTCCGTACACTCCACCAAGAGCGGCGTGACCCACTTCGCTGCAGAGAACGGCGAGGAAGCTCTCTTCATCATCCGCAAGCTTCTCAGCTACATGCCGCAGAACAACATGGAAGAGACTCCTCTCGTGGCTTGCGACGATCCCATCGACCGTCTTGACGACAATCTCAACGATATCATCCGGAGAGCGCGAAGATGTCTTACGACATGTATGAGGTGATCAGCTCAATCGTCGACAACGGTGAGTTCCTCGAGGTGCAGAAAGACTATGCGAAGAACATCATCATCGGATTCGCCCGCTTCAACGGACAGTCTGTCGGAATCGTGGCAAACCAGCCCAAGGTGCTTGCCGGCGTGCTCGACTCCAACGCTTCCCGCAAGGCTGCTCGCTTCGTGCGCTTCTGCGATGCGTTCAACATCCCTCTCGTCACTCTCGTCGACGTGCCCGGATTCCTTCCCGGCACAGGTCAGGAATACAATGGCGTCATCCTTCACGGTGCGAAACTTCTCTACGCTTACGGCGAGGCAACCGTGCCTAAAGTGACTGTAACCCTGCGCAAGAGCTACGGCGGCTCTCACATCGTGATGAGCTGCAAGCAGCTTCGTGGCGACGTCAACTATGCTTGGCCCACTTCCGAAATCGCTGTCATGGGTGCTGAGGGTGCCGTGGGCGTACTTTATGCTAAAGAGGCTAAGACTGCGGAGAACCCCGCCGAATTCATCAAGGAGAAGGAGGAGGAATACCGCAAACTCTTCGGCAACCCATATCAGGCAGCCAAATTCGGATATATCGACGATGTGATTGAACCGCGTAACACACGCTTCCGCATCATTCGTGCGCTTCAGATGCTCGCTACAAAGAAGCTGACGAACCCCGCGAAGAAACACGGAAACATTCCTCTTTAATCACATTGACATTTCCGCTATATGAAAAGATTCTTTTTATCTGCGGCAATCTTCCTAACCTTGTCAGGCGGCGCATTTGCGGCGCCTGACAAAGGGCAGGCGGAGGGGATGGAGACAGTAGTAGCCGTCGAGACCACTTCCGTATCAATGGAAGATAATGCCCTGACAGCTGTCGATGAGTATGACGAAATCGCCATGGCTCCGACCGCTAAGAAAATGACCCAGGCAGAAAAAGCCAGGAATGCAGCCATCAACGACCCCTGGGGTGGCGCTATCACGATAATCGCAATGGTAATCGTAATCTCTGCCCTTGTCGTCCTGTCTCTCCTTTTCCTCGGCTTCGGCAAAATTTCTGAGGCTATCATCCAGAAGAACAAACGCCAGACAGCAAAAGCCACTCCCGCAGGAATGACCGAGGAGGAGCATCATGCAGTAGACTCCGGTGAGGCTATCGCTGCTATCGTTGCCGCGCTTTCCGAGCACTTCGGAGAGGGTCATGACATTGAAGACACTATCCTGACGATCCGACGCATGAAGAGAGCTTACTCCCCATGGAACTCAAAGATCTACAATCTGCGTGTCATGCCGGAACTTCACCGCAATCCGCGACCTTAAATAATATAAGAGACATTGATTACTCTTATACTCATTTTGAACAGACAATACAGACATGAAACTTAAAGAATACAAATATAAAATCAACGGCACAAAATTTTCCGTAAAAATCGGGGAAGTTGTTGATAATGAAGTGCACGTTGAAGTGAATGGTGTGCCTTACACCGTTGAGCTTGACAAGGTTCCTAACAAGAAGACCTCAGTATCTCAACCCGTGAAAAGCCCCATGAAAGCTCCGAGAACTGAATCCGGCGAGAGAATCATCGCCACTCCCGCCAAGGCTCCCACATCCGGCTACGTAATCAAGGCTCCTCTCCCCGGAACAATCATGAGCTTCAACGTGAAAGAGGGCGACGTCATTGCCGATTCCGCTACTGTTTGCATCATTGAGGCAATGAAGATGGAGAACGACATTCATGCCGGAAAAGGTGGCACTGTCAAGAAGATTCTCGTGAATGTGGGCGATGCTGTGCCACAAGACGGCGACATCATGATTATAGAATAATTACAGCTGATTTCACAATAATTCCTGATATTATGATTTTAGCTGACACGACTTACTCCTTCGGCGAGTTCCTGAGCCAGACAATATCCACTTTTTGGCAGTTTACCGGATTCTACAACTGCGAGTGGGAAAATATCGTCATGCTCGCTGTCGGATGTTTCTTTGTATGGCTCGCGATAAAGAAGAATTTCGAACCGCTCCTGCTGGTGCCTATCGGCTTCGGTATGCTCATCGGCAATATCCCCTTCCAGTCGGGAATGGAGATAGGCATCTATGAGCCGGGATCGGTGTTGAACATACTCTACAACGGTGTGGAACGCGGATGGTATCCTCCCCTCATCTTCCTCGGCATCGGCGCAATGACCGACTTCTCCGCCCTTCTTGCCAACCCTAAGCTGATGATAATCGGTGCGTGTGCGCAGTTCGGTATATTCGGTGCATACATGCTCGCCCTGCTTTGCGGATTTGACCCGCTCTCCGCAGGATGTGTGGCTATCATCGGCGGTGCCGACGGTCCGACCGCAATCTTCACCACATCGAAGCTGAATCCCAATCTATTGGGTGCGGTGGCAGTATCCGCCTACTCCTACATGGCGTTGATTCCGCTCATCCAACCCCCGCTGATGCGACTATTCACCAACAAGGAGGAGCGTCTCATCAAGATGAAGCCTTCGCGCGTGGTAAGCCAGAACGAGAAGATAATATTCCCGATCGTAGGTCTGATGCTGACCTGCTTCGTGGTGCCCTCCGGCATCCCGTTGCTCGGTATGCTCTTCTTCGGAAATCTACTGCGTGAAAGCGGCGTGACCTCCCGCCTTGCCAAGACTGCAAGCAACGCCATGACCGACATCGTGACCATCCTTCTCGGTCTGACGGTGGGTGCATCCACTCAGGCTGACAAATTCCTCACGTTCGACACGCTTAAGATCTTCGGTCTCGGCTTCCTTGCATTCATCATCGCATCTTCTGCCGGTGTCCTCTCCGTGAAGATTTTCAACTTATTCCTGAAGAAAGACAAGAAAATCAATCCGCTTATCGGAAATGCAGGCGTGTCGGCTGTGCCTATGGCTGCCCGCATCTCCAATAATCTCGGTCTTGAGTATGACCCGTCAAACTATCTGCTGATGCACGCCATGGGTCCCAACGTGGCCGGCGTTATCGGTTCGGCTGTAGCTGCAGGTGTCCTCCTGAGCTTCCTGGGATAACCCCGACAGCATTATAGAGAGAATGCACTACGGGCGGGAGGATATTTCCCATATCCTCCCGCTCTTTTTCTCAAATAGACTCATGTTCTTTAACATTTGGCGAACTTATTCATGCGTAAATTTGTTTACCAAATACACGGGCAGATTCTAACATCATGATCAATCGGGATCAGTGATGCTTAAGGCTGTCTATAAATATATGGACTATGATAACCGACAGCGTCATAAAGGAGATTTACAAGAAATTCAGCAAGCCTCACAAACGTCGTGAGGACTTGCAATTGGAGTATTTTATTCCAATGCTTCAACAACATCATTCCATATCTATTGATCAGACGGAAATAATCCTTGAAGATCTTGAAGAATTCAACCCATTCAGACGATTCCTTATAAGAAGTCTGAACGCCATTCTTGAGTTTGACAAGATGATTGCATTCGTGTTTCGCACTCATATTCTTTTCCTCGGAAAGGAAGACAACCAGATGAGGGTGCACATGCGTCCGGAGCCGAAAAAATCCCTGTTTGATAAGATCTTTGGAAGAGGCTAAGAAAAAATATAATTTTGGTATAACGATTGCATTCCAAATGCAATAAGAAGCGTCTTCGGATTCAATCCGAAGACGCTTCTTATTACAGGCAATCCAGCCACCTAATTCGGCAGATCATCCTCCTTTTATCGTTCCCTCTGCAGATGCTGTCGCATCCTATTCCCACTCATGCCTGATCTCAATTGAAATTCAGGTCGTCAAACCCGCTTCCCAATTCATCGTCATTAAACTGGGTGTCGCCATAGAGATCCTCTATATCGAGATCGTCTGACACCATCTTCTGGAGATTCTGGTCAATCTGCTTCTCAAACTCATCCATATCCACATTCTGCACCGGCGCCTTGCCTCGCTTCACTGTGCAGATCGGGTCGGCAAGCGTGCGTCCCGGAATAGACTCTTTCATCTCCATGAAGAATGAACGCTCCGTCAGATAGTCAAACACGAAGACGAGCTTCTGTCCATCCTCCTCTATAAGCTCATTGAGCGGGGTGTCTTCCATAAGCCACACGTCCTGGTCGCTCGATGTGCCCATATCCTCAAGAGTAATCTCCTCCTGACGCTGCCACTCCTCGTCACACAAGAAAAATGAATCAATGTCATCCTTTGAATAATCCACGCTGTCGAGTATGGCATTTCTCAACTGCAGGAAAGAAGCGCTCGCGTCAATCTCTATCTCACGTGAGAAATTGCTCACCTCATCGCTTACAAGTTTAAATTTATATACCATCTTATATAGTTTTTTATATTGCGATTTTTATATTGCGAAATTAATCTATTTCACAATTGATGCAAAATAATTTTTCAATTATTTTATGCAGTTTTGCCAACTTATGCAAAAAAAAGCAGGCGAAGACCTCTGTCTGTCGCCTGCTTTGCGATTTTTATCCATTATTCCGGCTAAAAAAAGCCGTCAGCCTGATGATGCAGGACCGATGCGGCGGAAACCGATCAGTGGATTATATCATACTTCTTAAATACCTTCTCTATTGCCTCGATCGAACGCGTCACCTGCTCCTTCGTGTGGGTAGCCATGAGTGAATAGCGGATCAGCGTGTCTTGCGGAGCCACTGCCGGAGTTACCACCGGATTGACAAACACACCCTCCTCTAGAAGATCATGAGTGACGTGGAAGGTCTTGTAGTCGTCTCTTATGAACAAGGGGATGATAGGGGTCGAAGTGTTGCCTATCTCGCAGCCCATCGCGCGGAATTGCTCAAGGGCATAATTAGTGATGTCCCAAAGATGCGTCTGGCGTTCCGGCTCGGCTATCATGATGTCGAGCGCGGCATTCACTGCAGCTGTGGAGGCAGGCGTGATGCTTGCCGTGAAGATATAGGCGCGTGAATTGTGACGCAGATAGTTGGTCACCTCCTTGTCTGTGGCGATAAAGCCGCCCAGCGATGCAAACGACTTGCTGAACGTGCCCATGATCAGGTCTACATCATCAGTGACGCCGAAATGGTTGCACGTGCCACGTCCACCCTCTCCAAACACACCGATACCGTGTGCCTCATCTACCATGACCGAAGCATTATACTGCTTGGCAAGACGCACAATCTCCGGAAGATTCGCCACATCGCCCTCCATCGAGAAGACGCCGTCTGTCACTATCAGTTTCACTTTGTCGGGATCGCATTTCTTAAGCTGAGTCTCAAGACTCGCCATATCGTTGTGGCGGTATTTCAGATAATTTGAGAAGGAAAGCCGACGGCCCTCTATTATAGAGGCATGATCCTGCTCGTCAAGTATAACGTAATCCTCTCTGCCTGTAAGCGTGGAGACAACGCCGAGGTTGACGCCGAAGCCTGTGCTGTAGAGCATACAGTCCTCCTTGCCGACATATTCCGCAAGGCGAGCCTCAAGCTGCTTGTGGATGTCAAGCGTGCCATTGAGGAATGGCGAACCGGCCATGCCTGTGCCATATTTTTTCGTTGCTGCTACAGCTGCCTCTATTACCTTCGGATGATTCGTGAGGCCCATATAACTGTTGGAACCGAACATGAGCACTTTTCTTCCGTTCATCAGCACTTCCGTGTTCTGCTCACTTGAAATTGGTCTGAAATAAGGGTAGATGCCCGCTGCCTTTGCACGTTGGGGCGCATCGTAGCGCGACAGTTTCTCTTGTAAAAGCTTCATATTTATTCAAGGTGTTTACTTGCTGACCTCCCCCGTGGACGTCTCATTCGTCGCCCCAATTCATGAGGTGGGGTATATTCAGGCTGCAAAGTTAACCATTTTTTGTGATATTCTATCATATTTTACTCATTTTATTGACTTTTTAGACCTCTATTATTAAACTCCCTGACAAAACTTTGATCGGCGAAATATGTATTTTGTCATTTTTGTCACATATTTGTCACGCCTCCACCATCCCAATCGTTATTTCTCAATTGCTGCAATATCATTATTTTACATAATTTAAATAAAAATTTTATCCCTGACCGAAACTTTTAGCACGAGATTTGTTTATATGTTGAGTGAGCGGATAAAAAAAGATTTTTTTAATCCGCGAGTTTTAATATCTGAATTTATAAACTAAAAATATAGAAATTATTATGGCTAAAATTATTGGTATTGACTTGGGCACCACCAACAGCTGCGTTGCTGTTCTTGAAGGTAAAGACCCTGTGGTAATTCCTAACAACGAAGGTCGCAACACCACTCCTTCCGTAGTGGCTTTTGTCGATGGTGGCGAACGTAAGGTCGGTGATCCCGCAAAACGTCAGGCAATAACCAACCCTACTCGCACCATCTACTCTATCAAGAGATTCATGGGCGAGACTTGCGATAAGGTTGAGGATGAGATCAAGCGCGTACCCTACAAGGTAGTATGCCAGAACAATATGCCGAAGGTTGACATCGACGGTCGCGACTACACCCCCCAGGAGATTTCCGCCATGATCCTTCAGAAAATGAAGAAGACTGCCGAGGATTATCTCGGTCAGGAGGTGACTGAGGCTGTCATCACAGTGCCGGCTTACTTCGACGATTCTCAGCGTCAGGCCACCAAGGAAGCCGGTGAGATTGCCGGTCTTAAAGTGCGCCGTATCGTCAACGAGCCTACTGCCGCTGCGCTTGCATACGGTCTTGACAAATCTGACAAGGAACAGAAAATCGCAGTATTCGACCTCGGTGGCGGTACTTTCGATATCTCTATCCTTGAGCTCGGCGACGGTGTGTTTGAAGTGAAATCCACAAATGGTGATACCCACCTCGGTGGTGATGACTTCGACCACGTGATCATCGACTGGCTTGCTGACGAGTTCAAGGCTGATGAGGGTGTTGATCTCCGTCAGGATCCTATGGCTATGCAGCGTCTTAAAGAGGCTGCCGAGAAAGCTAAGATCGAGCTTTCAAGCTCTACTTCTACTGAAATCAACCTCCCCTACATTACGGCTACTGCTTCCGGTCCGAAGCACCTCGTGAAGACTCTCACACGTGCTAAATTCGAACAGCTTGCTTCAAGCCTTATCGATGCTGTGGCAGAACCTTGCCGCAATGCTCTCAAGGATGCCGGATATTCCGCTTCTCAGATTGATGAGGTGATCCTCGTAGGTGGTTCTACTCGTATCCCTGCTATCCAGGCTAAGGTAAAAGAGATTTTCGGTAAGGAACCCAACAAGGGTGTTAACCCTGACGAAGTGGTTGCAATCGGTGCAGCTATCCAGGGTGGTGTGCTCAGCGGCGACGTGAAAGACGTGCTTCTTCTTGACGTTGTGCCCCTTTCAATCGGTATCGAGACTCTTGGTGGCGTGATGACCAAGCTTATTGAGGCTAACACCACTATCCCGACCCGTAAGAGCGAGACATTCTCCACTGCAGCCGACAACCAGCCGGAAGTGACCATCCGCGTGCTTCAGGGCGAACGTCCTATGGCAGCTGACGACAAACTTCTCGGTGAGTTCAACCTTTCAGGCATTAATCCCGCACCGCGTGGCGTGCCGCAGATTGAGGTGACATTCGAAGTTGACGCCAACGGTATCCTCAACGTTTCAGCTAAGGATAAGGCTACAGGCAAAGAGCAGTCAATCCGTATCGAGGCATCAAGCGGTCTTAGCGACGCTGAGATCCAACGTATGCGAGACGAGGCTAAAGCCAACGAGGAGGCTGATAAGAAGGCTAAGGAGAGAATCGACAAGCTCAACCGTGCTGACTCTGTGGTATTCCAGAGTGAGAAACAGCTCAACGAGCTCGGCGACAAGATCCCTGCCGACAAGAAGGCCAACATACAGGCAGCCATCGACCGCCTGAAAGAGATCCACAAGGCTCAGCGCATTGATGAGATCGATTCCGCAGAGAAAGCCATCCAGGATGCATTCCAGGCAGCTGCACAGGATATCGCCAACGCTCAGCAGGCAGCAGCCGGACAGCAGGCAGGTCCTCAGCCCGGTGCTAATGACCAGCAGCAGAACGGTGGCGCAGAAGACGTAGAATTTGAGGAAGTGAAATAAGCCACTTCTAAAAAGATAATCAGATGCGGGATGCTACCCGATGGGGCATGCATCCCGCATCTTTTCTTATAGAATCATTTATAATCTTTAATTTTATCTACTATGGAAATCAATGAAATCATCAGTCAGCTGAAAGACAAGTTCGGCAACTCTATCAATGTGGAGCAGATTACGGAAAAACTGAAAGGATTCGACCATTCAAAAATGTCGTTTACTGAAATCATAGCCAAGCTAAAGGATGGCAACATCCTCGGCGACCTTGACGGCGACGGGAAAGTGGAATCCACAATCGACGAACTCAAAGGCAAGGCATCACAGATGTTCGGCGGTATTTTCGGTAAATAACCCGAAAAGCTGCCTATCCAGCTTGCAGCATGCAAGAAAACGAGTTACCCAAACCTCATTACAAAAAAAACTTAAAGCAATAAAGATATGCTTAGATTAAATTGTTTCCTTGAAATTTCCGACAGCTCTCTCCGTCAGAAAGCCATTGATGCTGCTGTAGAACTCGTGGAGCTCTCCCTTCACGATGAAGGCTGCATCTCTTACGAGGCATTCTCAAGCCTCACATCCGACAATCATATAGAAATCATCGAGACATGGAAAGACGAGTCCTCACTCAAAGCTCACATGGACTCTGACCACTTCAGCCGACTCGTCCCCATCCTTGAATCATGCGGCACCCTCACCCTCGAAAAATTCAACTTCTAATCCCCTCCCCTCTCAATAGAATAAGCATGATTGCGAATTGAAATTCGCAATCATGCTTTTCCATTTTGTCTCCGACAGTTTTCCATCTCATACTGCAAGTTATTCAAATTTATTGTCTAATTGTGCAACCAAATGATTCTAATCTATGAAAAAACGCAAACTATTCTGCCAATTGATGTATGACACCTCTCACCTACCACTCTCTCCACCTTAAATCCCATCTCTCATAGAAATGGAATCTTAGACAACTTCAATAATCTATCCATAAAAAACACCATTTTTTATGATAGATATGAGGATTTTTTAATGGGATTATCTATCTTTGTAGACTAACCAACTGCATTAGAAAAAAGACTATGAGATATACTATCGAAAATGATGTGCTTCGAGTGGTGATTGACTCACTTGGAGCAGAGATTGTGTCAGTAACCGATCTGAGACACAACAGAGAATGTGTCTGGACCGGCAACGCTGAATGGTGGAAACGCCACACCCCAATTCTGTTCCCGATCGTCGGTGCCCTCTGGCATGGCACCATGCGCCATGAAGGGAAAGAATACAGGATGTCGCAACATGGGTTTGCCCGTGATATGGAATTCGAAGCCGTGGAAGTCAACGACAATTCAGCAGAATTCATTCTCCGGAGCAACCCTGACACAAAAGAGAAATATCCCTTTGACTTCGAATTAAGAATAAAGCACTCCCTTGACAAGGAAAGTCTGACAACCAAATGGACCGTAAGCAACATTGGAGCAGAAGAGATGCATTTCCAGATTGGGGGACATCCAGCCTATATGCTTCCAAATATTGACGATAACGAAGAAGTAGCCGGATATATCGACCTTATCGGAACAGACAGATACAACCTCACTCAGATTGAATCAGAAGGTTGTGTAGCTCCGGGCAACATCCCTTTCCAAGGAGACAGATTGATAATCACTCACGACACTTTCCGGAATGATGCCATAATATTCGAGCAGGTATGCCCCAAGGAAGTAGTGATGTGCGACCGCAACAATACACCGGTACTCACCTTCACCAGCGGATGCCCAGCACTCGGAATATGGGCACCCCACAAAGAGATTCACGCACCATTCGTATGCATCGAGCCATGGTGGGGACGCACCGACAGAACCGGCTATTCCGGTGAGTTCAAAGATAAGGAATACATGAATACTCTTCTCCCCGCCACATCCCAAAGCGGCGAATGGACAGTGACATTCCATTAATTCAGCATCATAAAAAAGGTTGCAATTCTTGTGATTGCAACCTTTTTTTAAACATTCAGCCAACACCAAAATTCCGCAAGATCCACACTAAAAATCACCATCCTTCAAAGCTTCAATCGGAAACATCAGATCCCAATTCTTCCCCCACACGATTGTACTCTCTGGAAAGCACTTCGACTCTCCGGACAATTTCCATGAAGCTCTACGGCATTTTTTGAGGATGATTTCTGTAATCATAAATCCGGTGTCAGTTCCTTACTGACGCTCAATTTTCAATCATTAAAAAATGCACATTTACTTTGTGCGTGAACTATAAGTTTTTCTTCTAATGTCCTTTTCATAAATAAACTGCCCTCAAAAAGTTTTTTGTCTAACTTTTTGAGGACAGTTCAAACTTACTCTTATCATCTATCATATTATTTCCGAGAATAGAGAATTTATATTTCGTCATCCATCTCATTCATCTTTACCAGTTTGTCAAGTGTTGTATCAGTAAATGTGTGCCAGATGTTCAAATGTATTGGTCGGTATTCGCTGAACAATTCCTTGATGTACTCAATCTCAAAGACCAAGCGGAAATCATTCTCATCACACTCAGGATGCACCTCATGCTTTGAACCAACACGCGCTATCTTTATCAGATACAAGTCCTTTACACCTTTGCCCTTAATGTGGGGCATGAAGTAGTACAAATTGTTGAGTGCAACGGTCGATGGGAAGTGCTTGCCAGTATAGTAGATGCGTGCTTCTTGACGAATGTAGTGCTCAATGTTGTCGAGCTTCACAAGGCTGATGAGTACGTTCTTTGTGAGATCAAGGTCGCTGACATCTGCAATTTGCACTTTGTTCATGACGATGTTCTGCGGATATTCCTCTTTAATCTTAGTTGCCACAACGCGCTTTGGGACAGATGCGGTATTGGCTTTCTGCATATCTTTGCGCTCTTTATCGCTCATGTTAAACTCTTCTGCAAAGGCGAGTTTCATCTGGACAGCCAAGAACCATGACAGACGAGGAGGCACAGCATTACCAACCATCTTATAGCCGTCTGTTACATGGTCGTAGATGAAATGGAAATTGTCCGGAAACGTCTGAATACGTGCGCACTCTCTTACGCTCAGTCGGCGGTATAGATGCTCATAGCCTTTTGCGAATTGACGCAGGTTTGAGTTTACAAAGGTCATCTTTGGTGCTTGCGGATGTAAAGGGGCATTCCGTGCCTGTGCTTGCATCGTAAACGAAACATCATCCCAACCGCGCACACGGTTGCGAGCCATGTACTTTGCATCAAACGCACCAATATAAACATCGTGATTCTTGCGCAACTGGTTGCCTTGTTGCATCTTTTCATCGCCAAAGAAACAAGGCTGCTCGACTATGTCACCAATAGCTTGTTTCAACGTAATAGGTATAACGGTGGCTGCATCTGGGAAGATGTACTCATTATTCAAATCTTTGCGGATACCAATGAAGAATACGCGGAATCTGTCTTGCGGAATCTTGTAGTCTGCCGCATTCAGCAACTCATAAGTAATGTTGTAGCCAGCCTCTTCAAGACTACTCATAAACATTGCAAGTGAATCCTTGTGCTTATCTTGCAAGATACCTTGGACATTCTCAATCAAGAAGAATTTAGGTTTCTTTTTCTTGACTATGCGAATGTAGTCAAGAAAAAGTTGACCGCGTGGATCTTCTATTCCTCGTTGTTTGCCACCTTCACTCCATGCCTGGCAAGGTGGACCGCCAATGATACCATCACAATCAGGCACATCCGCACCTGTTAGGGTACGAATATCCTGAATATTAAGTGTTGTCTTTGGATGATTGAGCCGATACGTTTCGTGAATGGTAGGGTCATTCTCATTTGCCCACACCACATCAAATCCAGCGTGCTCAAAGCCCCAATCCAAACCACCACATCCTGCAAAAAGTGATACTATTCTCATTTTGTACTTACAAGAATTTCTTGTGAGTTGCTACTTAGATGTAAACTTTTCCATATTAGTAATTTCTTATGTCAATGCCGTGACGGTCAAATGTTTCTATTATACTCATTGCCACATGGTATGCAAGATTTACAGGTACGGCATTACCAATCATCTTATAACCCATGTTGATGTCATCGTAAAGGAAGATGTAATCATCAGGAAAACTTTGCACACGAGCCACCTCACGTACAGTCATACGGCGATAAAGATGCTCCTGACCAGGCACAAAGCGCTGAAGGTTCTTCTCTATTTTCTCCATCTTTGGTGCTTGTGGGTGGAGCTGACATTGACGACCACTTGCCTGTACGGTAAAGCCAGGCTCGTCCCATCCGCGCACTCTGTTACGAGACATAAAGATTGGAGAATATGCACCAATGAAATATTCATTATTCGCCACTTGACAAGCATCGCCATTTGTATGATTCTTCTCACGAGCTGGTATCGCAGTTTCCTGCAAATCCCATATTGCTTCACGAAGAGTAGGCTTGTGCGCCTGTGGTGTCGGATATTCGTAATCATGGATATTCAAGTCCTTGCGGAAACCAATGTAAAACACACGGTCACGGTCTTCCGGCACATCAAAGTTGTTTGCGTTGAGCATCTTCAAATTTACGTCATAGCCAGCTTCATCAAAGAGAAGCATAAAGCCTTGAACTGCTTCTGCGTGACGCCGTGCAAGCATACCAGACACATTTTCTGCTACGAAGAACAATGGTTGCTTATCTCGAAGGATGCGAATGTATTCATAGAACAATTGTCCGCGAGCATCCTCAATACCCTTCAAAGAACCAGCCTCGCTCCATGATTGGCATGGTGGACCACCGATGATACCAGCAGGTCGATTCTCAAATCTCTCCGAAGGAATATCACGAATGTCTCCCTCGATCAAATCCACATCAGGAAAGTTTGCCCTAAACGTAGGGCAGATTTTTTTGTCGAACTCATTCGCGGTTACCGTGCGGAAACCTGCATTATGGAAGCCACGGTCAAGACCGCCAGCTCCAGAAAAAAGACTGATTAGTCGCATCTTAATATTGAATGATTACCATTTACAATTATACTTAATATTCACATCAGCAGGCATACCAACAATCTGAATATCAAACTTCAAAGAGGTGTTTACCTTATCCTCTGCATTATGAATACGGAAAGAGAATTGCCAGCCATTGTCAAAACTGAGGAGTACTGTTGTCTTGCTTGATTTCTTGAAACCAATAAACAGCAATTCTGTTGGCAAATTGATCACAGGAACAACAATTTCAAGCTGCTTGACCTTACTCGCCTGATTAAGCGTTCCATACATATTGAATGATTGTATACTAGTGATACGCTTACTATCTATGCTGATTACTTTGTAGAAGTCATACTTACTAAGCAGATATTCTACAAGTTTACGAGGAACTGAAGTATCTTTTTCAATGCTTGCTTTTACCTCTTTTACGAAAGCATTCAAAAGTGGAACATATACTTGATCCTCTTTTGAATCCATGTCACGAAAGTATGATCCCTTTGCTTTTTCTTTTGCCAGTAAGGAGAATACACCATTCACATCATTCCAGTATTGCTGTGAACAACTGACACCATACCACTTATCCCCAAAGTCAATATCTTTCGATAAACGGCTATGCTTAACTGCCATGTGGTTGTGTTTGATACTCAAGCCAATCTCCCACATAATATCCTTGCGTTCAATGATGATGTCACGCACATCGGCCTCTTCGCCATGTTTGTCTGTCTGAATGTAAAGCTTCAGTATGTCATCGCTTTGCTCCACAATATTTGGCTCCATCGCAAAGATAGTATCTATGGTTGACCTAGCACTTAGTGTATAAAGTGCCTGCTCGTTGGCATCCAATGTCTGCCAAGCATTTTCGGCAGCATCATAACTGCTGTTGTGTACGATTTCTGCAGGTCTGATAGTTTTTATTGCAGAATGAAGTGAATGCAAGCATATAAATTCGTATGCTCTTCCTTGATTGTTACTGTTTGCGCTCATTTGCAAAGATTTATTTTTTGTTATTTCTGTAAAGTAGTCTCAATCAAATCTTTTGCATCGACTTGAAGAACGTTTTTTGCAATTTCCACTAATTGTGATAATGATGGTTGCGCTTTGTTAGTGCTCCATCTTGATACAGTCATATCAGTTTTCCCCAAGCCTTTCAGCAAGCCAATGATTACTTAGTTGCTTTTCGGCAAGGATAACTCTAATTCTGTTTAGAATAGCTGGTTTATCCATAAAGTCATATATTTCTGATGCAAAGTTACTACAAAAAAGTGAAATGCGGAAAGATATAGTGATAGAATTGAGTTACAGGGGTTTTAGTCGTGCTTCCGATTATTCGTGAAGCCATCGCAATCACCGCTGAAGCCAAATCAGGACGCCGCTACGTTACTTGTCCGTAACCATGCCCGAAAGGGCGACAAACGGACACGGACAGCGAAACAAGACGTTAAGGATTAGTGAGTTATTGACAACTCACGCAACAAATCCGGTTACGGAAAAAGATTGCGCCGTTCCTCCCCGTTTTGCGTACCGACACCGGACTCTTCACCAACTAATTTTGAACCTAAAAAAAATAAGGACGATGAAGAGTACATTTTCAGTAATCTACTACCTCAAGCGTCAGGTAGTGAAAAAGGACGGGACAGTGCCCGTCATGGGACGCATAACGGTGGACGGCAGCCAGACGCAGTTCAGTTGCAAACTGACCGTCGATCCCAAGCTGTGGGACACCAAAGGGGGACGTGTCACGGGCAGAAGCTCGGCGGCACTCGAAACGAACCGCATGCTCGATAAGATGCGTGTGCGCATCAACAAACATTATCAGGAAATCATGGAGCGTGACAACTTCGTCACAGCGGAAAAGGTCAAGAACGCCTTTCTCGGACTGGAACACCGCTACCACACGCTGATGCAGGTGTTCCGGCAGCACAACGAGGACTACGAGAAACAGGTGGAGGCTGGCATGAAAGCCAAAGGCACGCTCTTGAAGTACAAGACCGTTTACAAGCACCTGCAAGAGTTCCTCACCATCCGCTACCGCGTGAAGGACATCGCCCTGAAAGAGCTTACGCCCGCTTTCATTTCCGATTTTGAAATGTTCCTGCGCACTGACAAACACTGCTGCACCAACACCGTGTGGCTGTATGTCTGCCCGCTCCGGACGATGGTGTTCATCGCCATCAACAACGAGTGGCTCACGCGCGACCCGTTCAGGGAGTACGAAATCAAGAAGGAGGAAACGGTGCGCAGTTTCCTGACGAAAGATGAAATCCGGCTGCTGATGGAGGGCAAACTGAAGAACGCCAAGCAGGAGCTATACCGTGATTTATACCTGTTCTGCGCCTTCACGGGCCTGTCATTCGCCGACATGCGCAACCTGACGGAAGAGAATATCCGCACCTATTTCGACGAACACGAGTGGATAAACATCAACCGCCAGAAAACAGGTGTCGTTTCCAATATCCGGTTGCTTGACATAGCCAAGCGCATCATCGACAAATACCGGGGTCTGTGCGAGGACGGGAGGATATTCCCCGTGCCGCACTACATGACCTGCCTGTACGGAATCCGTGCCGTCGCCAAGCGTTGCGGCATAACCAAGCATATCACGTGGCATCAAAGCCGCCACACGGCAGCCACGACGGTGTTCCTCTCCAACGGAGTGCCTATCGAAACTGTGAGTTCCATGTTAGGGCACAAGAGCATAAAGACAACGCAGATATACGCGAAAATAACCAAAGAGAAGCTCAACCAAGACATGGAGAACCTTGCCGCGAGATTGAACACGATTGAGGAATTTGCAGGTTGCACCATCTAAAAAAGAAAAGCCATGAAACGTGACATAATCATCATAGAGGACAAGGCGGTCCGCGTAACCGGTAACGAGATATGGATGACCGCCGGAGAAATCGCCGGACTGTTCCATACGGGCGTCCCGGCAGTGAACGCCGCCATCAGGGCCGTTCTAAAGACGGACGTGCTGAGCGATTACGAGGTATGCCGCTACATACAGCTCGAAAACGGTCTTTACGGGGATGTTTACTCGCTTGAAATCATCATCCCCGTCGCCTTCCGGCTGGACACCTACTGCACGCACGTGTTCCGCACGTGGCTGGTGGGCAAGGCACTCTCGAAGGAGAAGCGGCAGGCATACGTGATGTTCATACAGAACGGAAAAGCCGGGTATTGTTAAAAACGATGCTCTGTTAAAAAAGAAAGCTACCATAATGGTAGCTTTTTTTGTGGCAGGGCGGGATTCGAACCCTTGGAGCCTTCATCGCAATATATGGTTACACTTACTGTTTTCATGTGAACTTTTCTGTTTCGGCCTGCCGCTACAGCCCCTACCGCCTTCATTATAGTTCTTGTCATACTCGATGTCTCCTTTCCCAACGTATTAAAGATTGATACTGCTCCCAAGACAAGCTGGAAGTACGATGGCATTGGAAACCCAAGCGCACATGAGATTAAGCAAGTGATTACGACTAAGCGTAAACATGATGCAAAAATAACCTTTTTCTTTCAAAACGCCAAATAAGCATCATAGCGGCTTGCGGTAATTCGCTTCCAACAGTTCACGCAGCCCTGATTCGGGGTAAAGCACCTTCCCGCCTAAAAGGATAAAGGGCAGCACCCTGTTGTTGCGGTACTCCTGCAAGGTGCGGCGGCTGACACGAAGCAGTTCCGCCACCTCCCTGTCCGTCAGGTAACGCTCCCCGTCCAGCGGCGGGCGGTAACTCTCCAGAAAGGCGGAGAGCCATTTGGAGCCTTTGCGCATATTCTGCACCACGGTGGCAAGCGGCTCGTCCTCCATCGTAAACACTTCATTGTTCTCGTTCATCATAACTTCGGATTCAGTGGGTGAATAATAAAAATCAAATCATCTTCTGCCGGGATAGAGCGTGCCGATAAGCGGAATCAGCCGTCTGACCTCCTCCGGCTTGTAATAGAACCTGCGGTTAATCTGCGAGTAGCCGATAAGCCGCCTGTCGCGCAAGGTCTGCAACGTGCGCGGGCTGATCCTCAACTGCCCGCAGACCTCCTCGCCCGTGAGCCACCTTTCCAGCCGCCCTCCGTCGCTCTTGCGCCTCAGGGCGGCAACCTTCTCCGAGAGGGCGTTGAAGGACGCCACCATCATCTCGAAGGTCCTTTTCTCGATAGATACTATTTCCATAAGCAAAACATTTCAGAGTTTGCCGCAAAGGTAACGAAGCCGCCATGAACACGTGCCGTTTCACGCTAAAAGGCTGTATGTTGCGCTGTCTGTCCGGGTTACGGAGCCATTTCCCATAAAAATCTTACGTGAGACACGTAGTGAGCTGTTAAAGCCCCTTTTGTTTATTGCCGAATTTTGCCACATAAACCAAAAGAAAGGACTGAATATGAAAGTGATAACAATGGAAAGTTCCGCCTTCACCGCATTGACGGAACAGATAGCCGAGATAGCGGCACACGTGCGTGCCGTTTCCGGCGGGAGGAAGGAAGAAGCTCCCGACAGGCTGCTCACCACCCGCGAGGCGGCGCACCTGCTTAACGTGAGTTGCCGCACCCTCCAGCGTATGCGCAGCGAACAGCGCATCGGCTATGTGGTGCTTCGCGGCAAGTGCCGCTACCGGCAGTCTGAAATCGACCGCCTGCTTGCGGACTGCACCGTGGTGGAGGACGCGGCGACACCGACGGAACTGAAACGCAACCACACGCTGCGCACGGGCGGCGGCAAACCCAGAGGAAGGAGGACGTGACGTATGGAACTGCTTACCCGAAACAATTTCGAGGACTGGATGCGGAAACTGACGGAACGGCTCGACCGTCAGGACGAACTGCTGCTTTCCTTGCAGCCGTCCGGCAAAGCCCCGGACCCGATGGACCGTATCAGGATGTTCGACAACCAGGACCTCTGCATGCTGCTCCAGATCAGCAAGCGCACCCTGCAACGCTACCGCAGCACCGGCGCGTTGCCGTACAAGACGCTCGGCAAAAAGACCTATTACAGCGAGGAGGACGTGCTGGAGTTTCTTTCCAACCATGTCAAGGACTTCAAAAAGGAAGATATAGCCTTCTACAAGGCTCGTATCCATAATTTCTTTCAAAAATAACCATTAAAACATTTTTCAGATGGCAAAGAAAAAAGACGAAAAGGACGTGCTGATTGTCCGTGACGAGAAGACGGGCGAAATCAGCGTGGTAGCCGGGCTGAACGCCGACGGCACACCAAAGCGCATCCCCGCGAAAGCGGAGAACGCGCGGAGTTTCCTACAATTTGACCGCCACGGCGATGTGCTGGACAACTTCTTCAAGAACTTCTTCCGGCAGTGCAAGGAACCCAGCCGCTTCGGTTTCTACCATGTCGCGGCAGACCAAGCCGACAAACTGCTGGAGGTTATCAAGGACTTGCTGAAAGACCCCGACGGCAACAAGGAGATGCTTGCGCCCCACAAGGTGGACACCTCCGGCTACGAGAAGAAAGTGCAGGAGGAACAGGCGGCTGAAAAGCCGGAACAAACGGAACAGAAACAGGAAGAACCTAAAAAACAGGAAGAAATGGAACAGAAAAATGAACAGAATCAGGAAAGCCCGCAGCAGACGCAGGGCAACCGGGGCTACCAGCCCATCGACGAGAGCAAGATCAACTGGCAGGAGCTGGAAGATAAATGGGGTGTAAGACGCGATGACCTTGAGAAGTCGGGCGACCTGACCAAGATGCTCAACTACGGCAAATCCGATTTGGTGAGGGTGTCGCCCAATTTCGGCGGCGAGGCTTTCGAGCTGGACGCCCGCCTCTCCTTCAAGAAAGACGGCGAGGGCAATATCAGCCTCGTGCCGCACTTCATCCGCAAGGAGCAGAAGCTCGACGAGTACAAGGAACACAAGTTCTCGGACGAAGACCGTAAGAACCTGCGCGAAACGGGCAACCTCGGCAGGGTCGTGGACATCGTGGACAGGGAAACGGGCGAGATCATCCCCTCGTTCATCAGCATCGACCGCAAGACGAACGAGATTACCGACATCCCGGCAAACAAGGTGCGCATACCGGAGCGCATCGGCAAGACGGAAATCACCAAGCAGGAGCAGGACATGCTCCGCGCCGGGCTGCCCGTGCGCGACAAACTTATCGAGCGCAAGGACGGCAGGAAGTTCGTCACCACCCTTCAGGTGAACGTGGAGCAGCGCGGCGTGGAGTTCGTGCCGGGGACCGGCAGGTCGCCCCGTGCCGCACAGACGCAGGAAACGAAGAACAACCCCGCACAGGGACAGGCACAGGACGCGGAGAACGCCGCAGCCATACAGAACGGGCAACGCCGCAACTCGTGGACGAACGCCGACGGCAGCATCCGCCCCATCAGCAAATGGAGCGGCGTGGAGTTCACCGAGCAGCAGAAAGCCGACTACGTGGCGGGCAAAGCCGTGAAACTGGAGAACGTGACCGACAAGCAGGGCTTCCACGCCACGATGTACATCAGGTTCAATCCGGAGAAGGGACGCCCGTACCGCTACGACACCGACCCCGACAACGCGCAGAAAGTCGCCCCGTCCAACGAGAGCCGCACGCAGGTGGCGGTGAACAGCGAGGGCAAGACCAACGAAGCGACCAAGAACCTGAAAGAGCCGTTGCGGAAGGGACAGACCGCCCCGAAGGACACCGCGCAGCAACAGCAGCAGGAGAACGGCAAAAAGAGAAACAAGGGCATGAGGATGTAACCCCGTGTCCACCACTGAATCCGAAGTAACATTTATAAACATCAATCCAAGAAAATATGAAGACAATCATTGCAGAAAAGCCATCCGTGGCACGTGAGATCGCCCGCATCGTGGGCGCGACAAAAAGAGAGGAAGGATATTTCGAGGGAGGCGGCTATGCCGTGACATGGGCGTTCGGACACCTCGTCCAGCTTGCCATGCCCGACGGCTACGGCATACGCGGCTTCGTCCGCGACAACCTGCCCGTCATACCGGATACCTTCACGCTCGTTCCCCGTCAGGTAAAGACGGACAAGGGCTACAAGCCCGACAGCGGCGTGGTGTCGCAGATCAAGACCGTCACCCGGCTATTCAAGGAAAGCGAACAGATCATCGTGGCGACCGATGCCGGACGCGAAGGGGAGCTTATCTTCCGCTACCTCTACCATTACACCGGATGCACCACGCCTTTCGTGCGCCTCTGGATAAGCTCGCTCACCGACAAGGCTATCCGCGATGGGCTGCGCAACCTCGAAGCGGGCGACAAATACGACAACCTCTACCTTGCCGCCAAAGCGCGGAGCGAATCCGACTGGCTCGTGGGCATCAACGGCACGCAGGCACTCTCCATCGCCGCCGGACACGGCACATATTCCGTCGGGCGGGTGCAGACACCCACGCTGGCGATGGTGTGCGCACGCTATTGGGAGAACCGCCGCTTCACGCCCGAACCCTTCTGGCAGCTCCATATCGCAACAGACGGTTGCGACGAAGGAGTGGTGAAGTTCTCCTCTTCCGAGAAATGGAAAGAGAAAGAACCTGCCACAACGCTATATAATAAGGTAAAGGAAGCAGGCACAGCCACCGTCACGAAAGCCGAGCGCAAGGAGAAGACGGAGGAAACTCCGCTTCTGTACGACCTGACCACGCTCCAGAAGGAAGCCAACGCCAAGCACGGCTTCACCGCCGAACATACGCTTGAAATCGCGCAGAAGCTCTATGAAAAGAAACTTGTCACCTATCCGAGAACCGGCAGCCGCTACATCCCCGAAGACGTGTTCGCCGAAATCCCCAAGCTGCTCGCCTTCATCGGCAGCCTGCCCGAATGGAAAGAGAAAGTCAATCCGAAGGCAGTGCCGACACGCCGCAGCGTGGACGGCGGCAAGGTGACGGACCACCACGCCCTGCTCGTCACGGGCGAGAAGCCGCTGTTCCTCTCCAAAGAGGACAATACCGTCTATCAGATGATTGCCGGGCGCATGATCGAGGCTTTCTCCGAAAAATGCGTCAAGGACACCGCCACCGTCACGGCGGAATGTGCCGGAGTGGAGTTCGTGGCAAAAGGCTGTATCATCAGGCAAGCCGGATGGCGTGCCGTCTATGGCGTGGAAGACAAGGAGGAAACCGCCATCCCCGGCTGGCGGGAAGGCGACACGCTGCCGCTGAAAGGCTGCTCCATCACGGAGGGCAAGACCAAGCCCAAGCCGCTGCATACCGAAGCCACCCTGCTGTCCGCTATGGAAACGGCCGGCAAGGAGATAGAGGACGATGCGCTGCGTCAGGCTTTGAAGGACTGCGGCATCGGCACGCCCGCCACCCGCGCTGCCATCATCGAAACGCTCTTCAAGCGCGGCTACATGGAACGCTGCAAGAAGTCGCTTGTGCCGACTGAAAAAGGGCTTGCCCTCCATTCGGTCGTGAAGGCGATGCGCATCGCCGACGTCGCCATGACGGGCGAATGGGAGAAGGAGCTGGCACGCATTGAGCGCGGGGAGCTGCCTGCCGACACCTTCCGCAAGGAGATAGAGGCTTACACGCGGGAGATCACTTCCGAACTGCTCTCGTGCGACAAGCTGTTCTCCCGCAGGGATTCCGGCTGCAAGTGCCCCAAGTGCGGAACCGGCACGATGCAGTTCTACGGCAAGGTTGTCCGCTGCGACAACGCGGAGTGCGGGCTGCCCGTGTTCCGCCTGAAGGCGAACCGCACCCTCACCGATGACGAGATCAAAGACCTGCTCACCGACGGGCACACGAAGCTGCTCAAAGGTTTCAAAAGCAAGCAGGGAAAGAGCTTCGATGCCATAGTCGCCTTTGACGGGGACTACAACACGACTTTCGTGTTCCCCGAAAGGAAAAATAAGGCAACCTCTACGAGAAGAAGAAAATAATGAGTAACTTTGCCACTGGTTCAGAGTAATGAATTGTTCTTCGATACCGGATTACACTCATACTTTGGATTTAGTGGTGGCACTCGGAGGGATACCGAGTGCCTTTTCTTTCTCCTTTTCAGACGATTATCCATGTCATTATCAATCCACTAAATTCCAAAGTAATGAACAACAAGAAGAAAAACGAGGGTCAGACCGACTTTTCCTACTACGGTCTGTACCTGCTGGACTATCTCAGAACAAACAGGTTTGAACAGGCAACCGACGAAGCCTTCATCCGTGAACGCGCCGACCGTGCCGCCGGAACGTATGAACGGGCAATGCTCGAAGGCTATCCTGCTGCCGGTGCGCAGGAACTGGCGATGCGCACGCTGCTGGAGGGGCTTCGCTACTCCAAGTACGCCATCCTGCGCGAAGTCGTGGAAAACGAGTTTGCCGACGATGTGCCGGAAGCGGAGCGTGAATCCTTTACCCGGAAACTGCTTCCGCTTGTCGGAAACGTATTCTCCATTTATGGCCTTGCGGACGACAACTTCGCCCTGTCGCCCGATTACGACCTGCTCTATACGGAGCTGACGGGGGCTGTCGTCCTTTATATCGACGAGTATGGCGTTTAACCGCAAACAACGGCTGCGGGACAATATCGAGGCGATACGGACGGCATTCATCCTTGACAGGGAACGGAGAACGGCAACCCCCGAAGAACGTGCGGTACTTCAAAAGTATTGCGGTTTCGGCGGGCTGAAATGTATCCTGAACCCGGCAAGGGAACTGACGGACGCCGTCCACTGGGCGAAATCCGACCTCGAACTGTTTGCCCCTACTGCGGAACTGCACAGGCTGGTACGCGGGAACAGCAAGGACGATACGCAGTACAAGCGGTATGTGGACTCGCTGAAAGCGTCCGTGCTGACAGCCTTCTACACCCCGAAAGAGATAACCGACACCATAGCCGATGTGCTGGCGGATTACGGTGTCCGTCCTGCCCGCGTGCTGGAACCGTCGGCGGGTGTCGGCGTGTTCGTGGACGCCGTGCTGCGGCACAGTCCCGACGCGGATGTGATGGCGTTTGAGAAAGACCTCCTCACGGGCACGATCCTGCGGCAGCTCCACCCCGACAAAAAGATGCGCATAGACGGTTTTGAGAAAATCGAAAAGCCGTTCAACAACTATTTCGACTTGGCGGTGTCCAACATCCCGTTCGGTGACATAGCCGTGTTCGACGCCGGGTTCCAAAGGAGCGAATCTTTCGGCAGGCGTTCGGCGCAAAAAGCCATCCACAACTATTTTTTCCTGAAAGGGCTGGATACGGTACGCGACGGCGGCATCGTGGCGTTCATCACCTCGCAGGGGGTATTGAACAGCAGCAAAACCTCCGTGCGCGACGAGCTGTTCCGTCAGGCGAATCTGGTATCGGCAATCCGCCTGCCCAACAACCTGTTTTCGGACAATGCGGGGACAGAGGTGGGCAGCGACCTTATCGTACTGCAAAAGAACCTGCGCAAGACGGAACTGTCGCAGGACGAACGGCTGATGACCGTTATACAGACGGACACGAAGACAAACCTGACGGACAACGCCTATTTCATCAGCCATCCCGAACGTATCGTGCATACGACCGCGAAGCTCGACACCGACCCTTACGGCAAGCCCGCTATGGTCTATACGCACGAGGGCAAGACGGCAGGCATCGCGGAGGACCTGCGCCGTATGCTTGACGAGGACTGCCACATGAGGCTTGCCATGCGCCTGTATTCGGGCGCAATCGGGCAAGCGGGGGAGCGAAAAGCGGTTGCCGTTGAAACCAAGCTGGAACAGCCTGCCATGAAGCCGGAAGCGACAATTACGGCACGGACGGAAGAAGCCCGAACCGAAAAACCGCAACCGATAGAGGAAAAGCCGGAGATAGAGCCCCGCAAACCGAATTATCAGGCGGGCGTGCAGCTCTCCCTGCTCGACCTCTGGGGAATGACGGAGGAAGTCCGCAAGCCGGAATCCCCCAAGAAGAAAAAGGCGTCGAAAAAGGAAAGCACGGCAAAACGCGCCGTCCCCAAACCGAAACCGCAGGTTACCGCCGCGCCTCCCGTTGAAACCGTCAAGCCTGCAACCGGAAGCAAGGAGGCAAAGCCGGATAATATTGTCAAACAAAGCGACCCTGATGATATTTACGCCACGCTGGACTGGGACACCAATCCGCCCATCAACGGCTTCTACGAAACGATGATGAGCCTGACGCCGGAGCGGCGCAAGGCTCTACGTCTTGAAGCGGAACGGCACAGACAGGAACAACTGAAAAAGTCGGGTGTCAAGGACACGCTGAATCCTGCCTTTGTGCCTTCATTTGATAACAAACCGGAGAAGGAAACGGCACAACAGACTGAAGCACAGCCGGAGGCAACTCCCATTCCCGTTATGGACAATAGCCCAAGTGAGCAGGCAGCCACTTCACTTTTCCCTGAAATTGAACCGGAAAAGCCGAAGGAGGAAGCCCCTGACCTTACGCCGCGCCCCTACCACCGCACGCCGGAAATGCACCTGCGTGAAGGCTCGCTGGTGGCAAGCAGGGCACGCGACATCGGTTATCTGAAGGACACCACGCCCTACGGCGCGACATTCCATCCGCTCGGGCTGACGGGCTTCCAGAAGGAGAAGGCGTTGCTGTATGTGTCGCTCCGTGACGCATACGAGCGGCTGTACCGTTATGAATCGAACAGGCATGAGGAAAACCCGCAGTGGCGAGAGCACCTGAACACCTGCTACGATGAGTTCGTCATGCGCTACGGCAACCTCAACGCCAAGCAGAACGTGAAGTTAGTGATGATGGATGCCGGAGGGCGCGACATCCTTTCGCTGGAACGTGCGGAGGACGGCAGGTTCGTCAAGGCGGACATTTTCGAGCGTCCCGTTTCCTTCTCGGTGGAGAATCACGCCAATGTCGGTTCTCCCGAAGAAGCCTTGTCCGCATCGCTCAACAAGTTCGGCACGGTCAATCTCGACTATATGCGGGAGATAACCGACAGTACGGAAGAGGAGCTGCTCAATGCCCTCAAAGGACGTATCTTCTACAACCCGCTTGTAACCTGTTACGAGATAAAGGACAGGTTCATTGCCGGAAACGTGATAGAGAAGGCGGAACGTATCGAGGCATGGATGGGCGACAACTCCGAAAACGGGCGTATTCCGGAAGTGAAGCAGGCGTTGGAGGCTCTGAAAGAAGCCGAGCCCCAGCGCATCGCCTTTGAAGACCTCGACTTCAACTTCGGGGAACGCTGGATTCCGACGGGCGTGTATGCCGCCTACATGAGCCACCTTTTCGACACGGACGTGAAAATCGCCTACTCCGCAAGCATGGACGAGTTTTCGGTGGCGTGCGGCTACCGCACCATGAAAATCACGGACGAGTTTTTAGTGAAGGGCTATTACCGGAACTATGACGGTATGCACCTGTTGAAACACGCCCTGCACAATACCTGTCCCGACATGATGAAGTCCATCGGCAAGGACGAGCATGGCAATGACATCAAGGTGCGCGACAGCGAGGGCATACAGCTCGCCAACGCCAAGATCGACGAAATCCGCAACGGGTTCTCGGAATGGCTGGAAGAGCAGTCGCCGCAGTTCAAGGAACGGCTCACGACGATGTATAACCGCAAGTTCAACTGTTTCGTACGCCCGAAGTACGACGGCTCGCACCAGACCTTTCCCGACCTCAATCTGAAAGGATTGGCAAGCCGGGGTATTCAAAGTGTTTACCCGTCGCAGATGGATTGCGTCTGGATGCTCAAACAGAACGGCGGCGGGATCTGTGACCACGACGTGGGAACCGGTAAAACGCTGATAATGTGCATTGCAGCGCATGAGATGAAGCGTCTAAATCTGGCGCACAAGCCTATGATTATCGGGCTGAAAGCCAATGTCGCGGAGATTGCCGCCACCTATCAGGCGGCATATCCGAACGCGCGGATTCTCTACGCTTCGGAAAAGGACTTCTCGACCGCCAACCGCGTGCGTTTCTTCAACAACATCAAGAACAACGACTACGATTGCGTCATCATGTCGCACGACCAGTTCGGCAAGATTCCGCAGTCGCCGGAGTTGCAGCAGCGCATCCTACAAGCGGAGCTTGACACGGTGGAGGAAAACCTCGAAGTCCTGCGGCAGCAGGGCAAGAACGTGTCGCGGGCGATGCTGAAAGGGCTGGAGAAGCGCAAGCACAACCTTGTGGCGAAACTGGAGAAGGTGGAACACGCCATCCAATCGCGTACGGATGACGTGGTGGACTTCAAGCAGATGGGCATCGACCATATCTTCATTGACGAGAGCCATCAATTCAAGAACTTGACTTTCAATACCCGGCATGACCGCGTGGCGGATTGGGTAATAGTGAAGGAAGCCAGAAAGCCCTGAATATGCTCTTTGCCATCCGAACCATACAGGAGCGCACGGGCAAGGACTTGGGGGCTACGTTCCTGTCCGGCACGACCATTTCCAACAGTCTGACGGAACTGTACCTGCTCTTCAAATATCTGCGTCCGAAGGAATTGGAACGGCAGGATATTCGGTGCTTCGACGCATGGGCGGCGATTTTCGCCAAGAAGACGACCGACTTCGAGTTCAACGTGACGAACAACGTGGTGCAGAAGGAGCGTTTCCGCTATTTTATCAAAGTTCCGGAGCTTGCGGCCTTCTACAACGAGATCACCGATTACCGCACGGCGGAAGACGTGGGCGTGGACCGTCCGCACAAGAACGAGATACTGCACCACATACCGCCTACGCCCGACCAAGAATATTTCATCAAACAACTGATGGAATTTGCGAAGACGGGCGACGCCACGCTGTTAGGCAGATTGCCGCTGTCTGAAACGGAGGAGAAGGCAAAGATGCTTATCGCCACCGACTACGCGCGTAAGATGGCACTTGACATGCGCATGATAGACCCAAATTACGAGGACCACCCCGACAACAAGGCGAGCCACTGCGCCAAGATGATAGCGGAGTATTACCACAAATACGACGCGCACAAGGGAACGCAGTTTGTCTTCTCGGATCTGGGCACGTACCAGCCGGGCGACGGGTGGAACGTGTACAGCGAGATAAAGCGGAAGCTGACGGAGGACTACGGCATACCGGCAAGCGAGGTGCGCTTCATTCAGGAGTGCAAGACCGACAAGGCGCGCAAGGCGGTGATAGACGCCATGAACGCCGGGACTGTGCGCGTGCTGTTCGGCTCCACAAGCATGCTCGGAACGGGTGTGAACGCGCAGAAAAGGTGTGTTGCAATCCATCACCTCGATACACCGTGGCGTCCGTCCGACCTGCAACAGCGTGACGGACGGGGAGTTAGGGCAGGCAACGAGATTGCCAAACACTTTGCCGGGAACAACGTGGATGTTATCATCTATGCCGTGGAGAAGTCGCTGGACAGCTACAAGTTCAACCTGCTGCACTGCAAGCAGACGTTCATTTCGCAGCTCAAAAGCGGGGCTATGGGCGCGCGTACCATCGACGAGGGGGCTATGGACGAGAAATCGGGCATGAACTTTTCGGAGTACATGGCGTTACTATCCGGCAATACCGACCTTTTGGACAAGGCGAAATTAGAGAAGCGCATCGCCTCGCTCGAAGGGGAACGCAAGTCGTTCAACAAGGGCAAACGCGATTCGGAGTTCAAGCTGGAATCCAAAACAGGAGAACTGCGTAACAATACAGCGGTCATCGAAGCCATGACGGAAGACTGGAACCGTTTTCTTTCCGTTGTGCAGACAGATAAGGAAGGTAGCCGCCTGAATGCTGTCAAGCTGGACGGCGTGGATTCCGACGATGAAAAGGTTATCGGAAAGCGTTTGCAGGAGATAGCCAAGAACGCCACTACGGGCGGATTGTATAAGCCAGTCGGAGAACTTTACGGTTTTCCGATAAAGGTGGTTAGCGAAAGGATGCTCAAAGAGGGGCTGGAATTTACCGACAACCGCTTTGTGGTGGAGGGAAACTACAAGTACACCTACAACAACGGGCATCTGGCGATGGCTGACCCGGTAGCCGCCGCACGCAATTTTCTGAACGCGCTGGAGAAGATACCCTCCACCATCGACCAGTACAAGGCAAAGAACGAGGTGCTGGAAAAGGAGATTCCGCAGTTGCAGGAGATAGCGGGCAAGGTGTGGAAGAAGGAGGACGAGCTGAAACAGCTGAAGTCCGAACTTGCCGCGCTTGACCGAAAGATACAGTTAGAGCTTGCGCCGCCAACGCCGGAAGTCGCCGAAAAGGAGAACGACGGGCAGGAGGTCAAGACGGTTTCGGAAGGTGTACGGAACGTGCCACCACAACACACCGAAGATGCACCGCAGATTCGCAACCCAATGAATGAACGAAGTCCATCGGGCAATGAAATTGCCGACCGTGTCATCATCGGACGTCCGGGGTTTCAGTTAAAGAATGAAAACCGCCCGAAAGGGATAAAGATATGACCCATGCCATTACAGACCGACCGCACTGTTATGCAGACGCGGTCGGTCTATCTATCTGAATATGGAAGATTCTTCAGCGTTTCTTACCTGTATCTCAAGATAATGTCCTATCTTTGGAAGATAAATATCAATCAATTTAATTTTATCATGATAACCAACCGTGAAGAAGTGCTTGAAAACGCACTGCGCGTTTTCGCCAAGATGAATTATGAGAAGGCAAGTCAGGTAGAGATCGGAAAAGCCTGCGGGCTGACGAAAGCCGGGCTTGTGTATTATTATCCGATAAAGCTGGACCTTTTCGTGGCGGTTATAGATAAATATGTGTTCGGGATGCAGTCGGTGGCAAACAAGTTCCGGTTCAAGGCTGCCACCCTGTCGGAATTTATCGAACAATATATAAAAGGTGTGGAACAGACCATGCGGAAACTCATATCGCTTCTTGATGACGGCAACAATCCGGCAGGATGCAGCTTCAATTTCTATTATTACCATCTTATGATGCAGGTACGGCTTTATTATCCGGATGTGGAGGAAAAGATAGCAGGCATGTTCCGGCAGGACTACGAGTTTTGGAGAGCCGCCATACAGTCGGCAAAGGACACAGGGGAGATACGGCAGGATGTGGACATCGAGGACACTGCCATGTTGTTCCGGCAGGTGTTTTTCGGTCTGTCCTTTGAGCAGTCTTTTTTGAGGGGGCTTGACATTAAGCGTCTTGCGAGAGAACTTCACTTTGTCTATTCACTGCTAAAATCCTGATTTATTGACGAATATGAGCGGTTTTGTGTTATCAACTGCTTTTTTATGTATTAAAAACAAACCGATTGGTTTGTTTTTCAGAATTATTTCAGTAATTTTGAGCTCATAAAACAATTGTCGGCATTATGGACAAGGTACGGAAACAACGTGGCAACATCGTTCTTCACAAAGACAGGCGTGGCGGCGAGGAGTGCATCCGGGTGGATTACTCGGACTGCCAAGCCATCGCCCTGTTGCTGGTTCAGGACACCGACGTGGTGGCGATCGAGGACGGCTCCGGCTACATTCCTGCCGCCGCTTTCCGGCTGCCTGATTTCTACGACCGCTATTCACCGCACGCCTACATCGATTACAGCCGGGTTTACGTGCGGCATCCCAAACCTAAGCGTGAATACACACTGCCGAAAGGCTACCTCGAACTGCTGGAACAAAAGCGTTACAGCCCCTCGACCGTCAAAACATACCGTGCCTATTTCAGTGACTTCATGGAATATCACAAGGGACGGAACATCGACCGTCTGAAGGTTGCCGACATCAACCGCTACATACTCTACCTTGTGAACGAGAAGAAAATCTCGGTGTCGCAACAGAATATGCGCATCAACGCCATCAAGTTCTACTATGAGCAGGTGCGTGGCGGCAAACGGCAATACTACGGCGGTATCACCCGTGCCAAAGAGTACAAGGCCTGCCCGAAGTGTTGAGCCGCAACGAGGTGCGGCGCATTCTTTCATGCCTTGCAAACCGCAAGCATCGCTGTATGATTTCGTTGATTTATTCCGCAGGATTGAGAAGGAGCGAGTTGCTTAACCTCACTCCGCAGGATATTATGAGCGAACGTATGCTGATTCGCATTATGGGCAAGGGCAAAAAATGCCGCTACTCGCTGCTGTCGGAGAAGGTATTGTGCGAACTTCGGGAATATTTCAAGGAATATCGCCCGCAAAAATGGCTGTTCGAGGGCGAAACACCCGGAGAGCAATATTCGGCAAGTGCATTGGTGAAAGTGTTGAAGGAAGCCGCCGATCGTGCAGGCATCAAGCACCGGGTACACGTACACATGCTCCGCCACTCCTTTGCCACTCACCTGCTGGAGCAGGGAACGGACCTGAGAACCATACAGGAGTTGTTGGGACACAACGACATCAAGACTACGAGCATCTACCTTCATGTTACAAGTGCCCACAAGTCGAGCATACCGAATCCGCTTGATTCATTGGACGATTCATGAATGTTGTTCCGTCATTATTATAGTGAGAGCAAGAAAGAATAGATTACGGCAATGTTTGATATGATACATCAATAAATGAAAAAAGAGGTCAGATACATAACAAGAAAGTCAATCAGGAACATACAAATCTGTTGTATATGGATGTATGTATTTTTTTCGGGAGTTCGAGTGTACGCCTCGACTACCGCAGACTCCGTGTATTTCCACATAAAGGCAGACACAATACGGGAAATCCGTGCGGGACAAGTGGTGGAACTGACGTATGCTTTGGTCAATTCCCAGTTCGACACGGCTTCTTATCCGGTATTCAATGACAACATTGAAGTGGTGAGTGGTCCGAAACAACATAAATGTAGCAGTTACACACTTGTGAACGGAGTGGGAAGCAAGAGTGATGAAACCTGTTTCAGCTATCTTGTGCGGTTCAGGAAAAGCGGCGAGATTCAGCTCCCTGCCGCATCTGTAACGGTAGGGAACCGTACCTATACCACTCCTGAATGTCGTGTGCATGTAAATTCTGCCGGAGTGGACAGAAAAAGATTGAAATGCAGTTTGAATGTGGAGCAACTGGTCGGAGATTACGTGAGATACTGTGCCACCCTTACCTGCAATACTCGTCCCGATCAGAATCCTCCGTTGTTGTCAATTAACGGGGAAACAACCCGTCCAAGCAGCACATCCTATTCAGGTTCAGAAGGCAAGGAAGAATATGTTTACCGGTATTATTTTAACAGCGAAGGCTATAAAGTAGCTTGCGAGAAACTGACCTTTGGAGGGAAAGCATATAAACTCCGACCACGAAAGTGCAAAAAGAGGCATTAACAAAAGGTGCAGCTATTAGAGATTAGGAAACACACCTGCCGGGTGACGTTTACCACAATAAACAGCACCTACGGGTGATCTTACAAATACATTAGCAAAAACATAAAGTCTATGAACAAAGAATACCATGTATTAGAAGTAGAGGACACAAGTTCTGCGGAGTTTACAAAGAACTATTGGAAAAAGCAGCCGAAATTCTCTTTGAGAGAATATATCAAAGAAAACGGTGCGTATCCTGAACAAATTCCCGATTTAAATCTTGAAATTAGGATTTATGATGATGTGGAATTTAATAGGCTGAATGATTTTATTTTCAGCCCGATAGAGCATTTGTGTATATCCGAAAAGGTCAAAAACATCATAGAACTTTGTTCTTTACCCGAACATCGGTTTTTTAATGTAGATGTTTATATGCCTAAAAAAAGGAATAAAGTAGATGCCAACTATTATGCTCTACATTATGACTTTACCTATATTCAAAATGATATATTAGGAATGATTGATTATGAAAAATCTAATATTCGGATAAAAACAAAAGCAGGAGAATACCACTTAGTAAGAGATAGAAAAGATGTAGAGAACTTGCCTATACATAACAAAACTATATCGGAAATGATAAGTAAGTTGTCTGAAACGGCAAAGCTAAGAGAAAAAAATCAGAAACAAATATCTACTTTATCTGAGGAGTATTGGAGTTTTGAACAAGTTGACAAGATATATTTTAATCGTTCTTTTAATTTTTCAATGGATTTGTTTCAAATACCCTACTTTTCATGGATGATTTATATATCTGACAAACTAAAAGAGGAACTTGAACGAAATCGCATTACAGGAATAACATTTTCAATTCCGGGTAATAAACAGTATCTTGTTCATAGACCTAACCCAATATTAGAATGGGTATAATATTTTGCTAACAAGGTCGAGCCAACAGCTAAACGCTGTTCCTCACCAAACCATTAGCATCGAAAAACAAATAGGATTACAATGAAAATATTTAGTACAGCGCCAGAAGGTAATGAAATGGCAGAATTAGAAAATGCTCGATACATCAATTTGGCATTAAAGCAGATTGACGAAAATATTGAATGGCTAAAAACGGCTAATAAGCCAACTCAAGCAGTCTTAACTCATATAGATATATTAGTTATGTTAGCTAAAAGATTTACGGTTGATGCTAATTTGCTAATCAAAAAAGAGAAAGTTCAGGAATGGAAGAATGTTTTTAACGATTGGTTTGAACGTTGTGGCAGTAAAATTCCTGCTAAATTTAGAGATGGCATTAAAGCAAATGGAGATGAGCTTTTTAATGAGTTAGAACAATATGGGCACTAATAATTTTAAGGAACAAATAAAGCCGTTCTTTTGGGTAGAGCATGAATCAACAGTTTCAGTATGTCTGAATGTTGGTGAGTATAAAACAGAAATCTTCCAATCAAGAGAGGATGAAGGGTTTGAAGGAAACGGCTACGATTGGGAATCCTTAGCTCGTGTTTTTATCGAAGAACAAGCACCGAATTTCGTTGAAAGTGTTGATTTTGATTCAGAGGGAAGTATGTTTTGCGCTTACTCCGAAGATAAAGAAGCCTTGAAGGAGTTTATTCTGCAATTCAAGAAAGTATGTGAAAATGAGGTGCTGATTATGGATTTGTTCTCTCGTACAGAATTGGATTAAAAATGATGCTAACAAGCACCTGTTCCGCCTAACGGCGGCAAGCTGCAACCCATTACCGATAAATGTTAAACCAATAAATTTAGAGAAATGGAAGATTTAGAAATAAAACAGGAAATAGAAAGAACAATCATCGCATTTTTCACAGAAATGAATGGTTGGGAAATATATTGTGAAGATATAGACAATAATCCTGATTTGTCGGAAAAAGAAAAAACAGAATTGATGAAGTTGAAAATAAGTTCTATTTTCAGCCAATTCTGTACCTCAAAGGACAGAAAAATGGGTTTACCGAATTGCCTTTCATGGGACTTGAAGGCAGTTATAAATATGACCCCAGTAAAGAAACTATCACAGACATAGAAAGAGTTACAAAAAACAAGTTCCATGTATATACATGTATCGAAAAAGGATTGATGAAGGAACTTCATTGCTATGTCTGTGTATGTAAATCAAATAAGTGGCTTATTGATAGTAAAAAAAGAAAATGGGGCGATGATACAAAATGGTCTAACATTTACTTATAGAATATATCGGTAACGAAGCGTGATAACGCCTAATGGCGTTCCCCGCTATCCCATTAGTGATATTGTTAAAATATGAAGTTATTATCAAAAGAAATGTTTGCCAGTGAAATAAGGCAATATGTACATCATGACAATTATGATGCTATAGAAATTGCCCAATACGCCTTTTCATGCTATTCTGATTATATAATTACAGATGAAAAGTTGAAAGAGGTCGTCTATGAAATAATGATGATGGATGCTGATTCATGCATGGAAATGGATAGAATCGAGCTTGTCAATTACATAGAAAATATGCTTTGTATTAAAATATAAAATATCACTAACACGCACCTCAATCGCCAGAAATGGCGATTAGCTGCCAAACATTACCAACAATTAAAATATGAAGAACATTATTCAAACAGCAGAACAGTTATTAGGCAGAAAATTAACTGCAAATGACGGTTACACAACGGATGAAATCAAACAGGCTGAAAATATGCTTGGACTAACAATGCCGGAAGCTCTAAAGCATTTTTATTTATCTGTTGGAAAAGTAGAGGTATTGGCTTCTTCGTTCCAACGGTTCTTGCCATTAGACGAATTACAATCTGATGGTGAAAAGATTATCTTTCTTGCGGAAAATCAAGAAGTGTGTTTATGGGCTACTACAATACATGATACCACAATTTGGGTTAAGTATAGTGATGATGAAGGTTGGATAACAGAACCGATTGGATTAATGGATTTTATTCTATTAACGATGTATTATAATTGCGCACAAGGAGGCTTTGAGTTTGGCGGAATAGCCGAAAACGAAGAAGCCTATCCTGCTATATTGGAATATGTACAAAAGGAATGGAATAAAGTTGTACAATATAATGCTTTAATCATATATGCATATCAAGATAATCTGATTTGGTATTTCTATAAAGCCGACAATACACCAACAGATGACGGAATATTTTTGTCATGTAGAACAGAAGAGAAGTTTGATAAGTTCTTCAATCTTTTTGATTTCTCTGAATTATAATTAAGGTTGGTAACAAGGTCGAGCCAACAGCTAAACGCTGTTCCTCACCAAACCATTAAACAATGAATAACAATCATTTTATAAATATAATATTGCTGACCATGATGTCGGCATTATCGTTGGCATTTGCGGGATGTGCCACAATCCGCAAAACCGGTGCTTCTCAGGATTCACGGATTTGTCTGAGTGAAGTGAACAATTCAGGCTGTGACAGGGCTTATCGAATCATTCACGGAAAATTGCGTCCGTTGGAACGTCCGCAGGTCAGATTTGCTATAGAGAAAGCTTTGATTGAGGAGGATTCCTGCTGGGTTCTGCTCCGCGTCACAGTACCGGATCAATCCATAAGGAAGCATGAGCGGTATAATGCCTGTGTCATGCTTTCAACCGTGGATGGGATATTGAATTTCCCGGAACTAAATCTTGACAACGACAGCGGTCTTCCCGAAGCAGACGAGCGTAGCGACAGTGAGGAAACACAAGAGGACACGATTGTGGAGTCTCTTGAAATTGACGCCCGGAAAGGAAGCCCCGGATATGCCTATATGAGTTTCCGTTTCTGCTATCATCCGAGTATGGAAGGCAACGGAGCAATAATATCCATATTACCAAGTCTTGAAACAAAGCGTTACTTCTTCCAGCATTCTCCAGTGGAACTTCCCGTGTTATGGTCGTACAATCCGGCAATGTGGAAGCGGGCGCAACAGTTGCCGCAGTTCATACTGCTTGATAAAAGGCCAGAATATGTCTTACACGGTAATGAAAAAAATATGTTCAAGTAATAATAAAAACCGAAATCAATGATGCAATGGATAAAGAAACTGTTCGGGATAAGATGCTCCGAACAGATAACGGAAGAGTTGATAGAGCGTCTTCCTGCCGATAAACTCTGCCGGAAATATATAGACGGAGAACTGGCAAGCGACATGGAGAGCGAAGTGTTCGACAGCATAATGTGTGCGGTGGAACTGCACGCGGAGGTCATCAACGGCGGTTTCAACCAATACTACTACAATTCCGGTGGCGAACGTGCGCAAAAAGCCGAGGACACCTTTGTCAAGCTCGGAGCAGACCGGATCGCTGATGTCGTGAAACGAGCCAACGACCAATATGCCGCCAACCGGGATGAACTGCAATCGGTATGGGACGGAACGAAGGAAGGATTCGCCCACGGGTATAAAGAGAAGCTCTTTGATGCCTTCGATGATGAGTACTATGCCTTGATGAGGAATGACCGGCAACTCTACACGATGATAGGCACATACATCAAACAGCATCCACAGGAGTTTCTCACAGGAATGACCGAGTGATATTCAACATGATATTGTTACCCGAAGGACATGATAGATTATCTGTATTATCGGTTTTATAGACTATGGCTCCATTCCTCTTTGGCGGAAGGAGCCGTGTTTATGGGATGCTTATGTTCTCGGTCATACTGAGTACCAACGTATTGACCGTATGGGGGATGCTGACCCGATACGGCATTGTCGCATATCCCTCCGATATTCAGTATTATATTATCGAGGCGGCATTATTGCCTTGTTGAGCTGGCGGTTCTTTTTCAGGAAACGTTACGACAGGATTATAGCCAGATATGACGATGAAAGCCCGGTGCAACGCAAATCCGGTGCATGGGTTCTTGCGCTGTATGTAGTGTCTACCATTGCCGTTTTCTTCTTGGAAGCGTTGCAACGGCAAGGAAAAATATGACCGTGTTGGGATTTTCGGCAAGATTTGGAACTGCTTGTTACTTTATAAACCCGATATTTGCCGCAAAAACAACATAATGAGATTGACAGCCCTGCTACGGCACACAGCCGATATATATACCATACACTCCGTAAGCCTGCACAGCATAGCGGACAAGGCGGAAGAACTTGTAAAGAAACGTTACTCCGTAAGCCGTATGGTACGCGAAATGGAGAGTTTCGCCCATGATGCAGAGGTGCTGCGCCTGATTGTCGGCACATTCAAATCCGTTCCTGTCCAGCCTACATTGAAAATGCGTGACTACAAGCCTTACATGGCTCTTGTGGCATGCTCGCCTGAAGATTTTGCATTCTGCTACCTGTGCAATGACCTCGTAGCCGTCTATGAAACGGAGTACCGGACACCGGAACTGATGTTCTTCTGCGACCTGCTCCGCTGCATGAGGGGACGCTCCTATCTTAACTGCGTGACCAACCGGGTGTGCGACTACTTTTTCAGGGCGCGCCGTGACACCCTCCGCCATATCTCCAGCCCTCTGAAGGAATCTGAAATGCAATATGCGGAAAGCCGTCTGAAAGAACTGGAAGAAGCGGTCTTCCGCCTGAAAGTGAAGATGTATAAGTGGCACACCTTTACAGCAGAGGAGCTGGCAGGGATGTGTGGCATGAGCTATTCCCATTTCCGAAGCCGTTTTGAAGAATATTACGGCTGTTCCGCGACCGACTGGCTCCGGCAGGAGCGCATAAGCCGTATCAAGGAAGACCTTTCCTACCGTCCCGAACTTGCCCTGAAGGAAGTGGCTGAACGCAACCGGTTCCTCTCTGCAAGTAATTTTTCCGACTTCTGCAACCAGCAGGTTCTCAAGACACCCGGAGAACTGAAAAAAGAGGGATATGAGGAATGGTGCGAGAGAAGGATGAAATACTGGAACAGTGAATCATGAGCGCGTTTCCGGCAAGATTTGGAATATGCGGCTATGACGGCACGCATATTCCTGACAAATGAGAGATTCAGCAATTATTATATACACGGCTTATGAGATACTACCGCATACTGGTAGCCGCAGGCTACATTTCCATATTCATCCTGTCACTGCTGGTTGCCTACACCTACCGCAATGAACAAAACACCTTGTCGTTGTCGGAGGAAGAGAACCATAGCGCAATCGAGTTGCGAAAAAATATAAACCGTCTGAACATACAGATTACAGGGCTGTCATTGCTGGGAGAAACTGTCGCGGAATGGAAAGAGGGCGATGCGGAACAATACCATCATCAAAGGATGGTGATTGACAGTACACTGTGTGTCTTCCGCGAGGTGTTCAGTTCGGAACGTATAGGAATAGACAGCATCCGCGACATATTGGCACACAAAGAGAGGCAGATGAGGGAGCTGGCAGATATACATTCCCGTCAGAGAACACTCAACAGGCGTATAGCCGACAGAGTGCCGGTCATAGTCCGTCAAAGCGCAAATGAAAGTCCCCATAAGGCTAAACGCAAAGGATTTTTAGGTCTGTTCGGAAAAAAGGAAGGCGCAAAGCCTTCGGCAACCACCTCGATGCTCTATTCCCTGAACAACGATGTGATTGCCGGACAGAAGGTTCAAAACCGGATACTTGCCGAACAGACAGACAGCCTTGCCGCACGTAATACAGCCCTCAACGCCCGATTACGCAGTCTTATCCGTCATATCGACAACAATGTTCAGACCGACCTGAAAGAACGAGAAACCGAGATAGCCACCATGCGTAAGAAGTCGTTCAGGCAAATTGGCAGTCTGGCATTATCCATACTTCTGTTATTGCTCGTATTGTTCATAATTATACATAGGGATGCCATCCGAATCAAACGATACCGACTGAAAACATCGGATTTAATCGGACAACTTCAACAGTCTGTTGAACAGAACGAGGCACTGATTGCTTCCCGCAAGAAAGCCGTTCATACCATCACCCATGAATTGCGCACGCCTCTGACGGCAATAACGGGTTATGCCGGACTGATGCAAAAAGATTGCGATGTTGATAAAATCGGGGCGTATATCCAAAACATCCGGCAATCTTCTGAGCGTATGCGTGAAATGCTCAATACGCTGCTAAGTTTCTTCCGCTTGGACAACGGCAAGGAGCAGCCGAATTTCTCTCCTTGCCAAATTTCGGCAATCACGCACATCCTTGAAACGGAGTTTATGCTAACCGCTATGAACAAGGGGCTGGCTCTTACCATAATTAATCAAACTGATACGGTTGTTTTGACTGATAAGGAACGCATCCTGCAAATCGGAAATAATCTGTTGTCCAACGCCATCAAGTTCACGGAGAACGGCAGCGTATCTCTGACAACGGATTACACTAACGGGATGCTGACACTTATCGTCGAAGATACGGGGACGGGCATGACCGAAGAGGAGCAACAACGTATATTCGGTGCATTTGAACGTCTGTCAAACGCCGCTGCAAAAGACGGCTTCGGGCTGGGATTGTCCATCGTGCAGCGTATCGTGACAATGCTCGGCGGTACAGTACGGCTGGAGAGCAAAAAAGGCAAAGGCAGCTGTTTCTCTGTGGAAATCCCCATGCAGACAGCCGAGGAACAGCCTGAACAATCCCGTAAAGGATATGTCCGCCACAATGAGGCATATCATGAGGTAATCGCCATCGATAATGACGAAGTGCTACTTTTGATGCTGAAAGAAATGTATGCAAAGGAAGGGATACACTGCGACACCTGCACCGATGCTGCGGAGCTGATGGAATTAATACGAAAAAAAGGAATACAGTCTGCTTCTGACGGATCTGAATATGCCGGTGATAAACGGTTTCGAGTTGCTGGAACTGTTGCGCACTTCCAACGTTGGCAATTCAAGGGATATCCCGGTAGTGGTGACAACCGCTTCGGGCAGTTGCAGCAAGGAGGAGCTTATGGAACGTGGATTTGCTGGATGCCTGTTCAAGCCATTCTCCATATCGGAACTAATGGAAGTTTCAGATAACTGTGCCCTGAATATGACACAGGATGAAATGCCGGATTTCTCCACCTTGTTATCCTACGGCAATGAATCTGTTATGCTGGAGAAGCTGATAACGGAAACCGAAAAGGAAATGCAGGCGGTCAGGGATGCGGAACAACGGAAAGACTTTCAAGAACTGGACGCCCTTACACACCATCTTCGCAGCTCGTGGGAGATACTCCGTGCCGACCAACCGTTGAGGGAACTTTATAAACTGATTCATTGCGAGAATACGCCAGATTGGGAGGCAATACACAATGCTGTAAAAACTGTTTCGGATATGGGTTTAATGATTATTGAAATGGCAAAAGAAGAAAGGAAGAAATACAACAATGGATAAAACAAAAATAATCGTGGTGGAGGACAACATCGTGTATTGCGAGTTTGTCTGCAACCTGCTGGCACGGGAGAAATTCCGTACCGTGCAGGCTTTCCACCTTTCGACAGCGAAGAAACTTCTGCAACAAGCCGCTGACGGGGACATCGTGGTTTCAGACCTGCGTCTGCCCGACGGCAACGGTATCGACCTGTTGCGCTGGATGCGCAAGGAAGGCATGATGCAGCCGTTCATTATCATGACCGACTATGCCGAAGTGCATACGGCGGTGGAAAGCATGAAACTCGGTTCGCTGGACTACATACCCAAACAGTTGGTCGAGGACAAACTTGTGCCTCTGCTCCGCAGCATACTGAAAGAACGGAATGTCGGGCGGAGCCGTATGCCCGTGTTTGCCCGTGACGGTTCCGCCTTTCAGAAAATCATGCACCGGATAAGGCTGGTAGCCCCAACCGACATGAGCGTGCTGATATTCGGGGAGAACGGCACGGGCAAAGAGCATATCGCCCATCTGCTGCACGACAAGAGCAAGCGGGCAGGAAAACCGTTTGTGGCTGTGGACTGCGGTTCGCTCACCAAAGAACTTGCGCCGTCGGCTTTCTTCGGACACGTCAGAGGGGCGTTCACCGGTGCGGACAGTGCCAAGAAAGGATATTTCCATGAAGCCGAAGGCGGCACACTGTTTTTGGACGAAGTGGGCAACCTCGCACCGGAAACCCAACAGATGCTTCTGCGCGCCATACAGGAGCGGCGATACCGCCCCGTTGGTGACAGGACGGATAGAAGTTTCAATGTCCGTATTATCGCTGCCACCAACGAGAATCTGGAAAAGGCGGTCAATGAAAAGCGTTTCCGGCAGGACTTGCTGTACCGTCTGCACGACTTCGAGATAACCGTTCCGCCGCTGCGTGATTGTCAGGAAGACATCATGCCGCTGGCAGAGTTTTTCCGCGAGATTGCCAATAATGAATTGGAGTGCAAGGTTAGCGGATTCAGCTCCGAAGCACGGAAAGCGTTGCTGACCCATTCATGGCCGGGCAACGTGCGCGAGCTTCGGCAGAAAATCATGGGCGCGGTGTTGCAGGCGCAGACGGGACTTGTCACGAAAGAGCATCTGGAACTTGGAATAACCGAAACAACCTCTGTTACCGGCTTCTCCCTGCGCAACAAAGAGGAAGATAAAGAGCGGATTATACGCGCTTTGAAGCAAGCTGACGGGAACCGCAAGGTCGCCGCCGAACTGCTTGGAATAGGCAGGACAACACTCTATAATAAACTGGAAGAATATGGATTGAAATATAAATTTGAGCAATCATAGCCCGCAATTCGCTGAAAATGGCTATCTTTGCATGACATATCAGAAGGTAACGGCGATTGGCAGATCCTTTTGCCGCCTATATATAACATAAGACCGCAAGGCGTTTCGAGCGAAAATCTGGTAAATTGACACTACGGAGACGATTGCGTGATGCTTATGCTATGCCTACGCATAGCGTGCATTCACGTACTCTCCGTAAAAGGCTTTACCAGAGCCGTCGCTTGAAAGTAGTGTGATTTGCACGCTACTTTTTTGCCCTTGCCTAACGAAAGGAAACGATAATGGGTAAAGTACAGATTCTTGCCGTCCTCACGATGGACGGATGTCAAAGCTCCGAGTTGTATTGCAAAGCGTATAAGGAACTGCGCCTTGAAGATTGCGGTATCAACGAGATAAGGGAAAACGCCCTTTATCATATCACACCGGATTATTCCATCTCCATGCTTGACGAATGGCGGAAATCCACAACAGACATCTGCTATCTGGCGGAAGCCACTCCTGAAAAGGCGGACTACATCAACGGGCTGCTGCGTATGCGTGTGGTGGATGAAATCATACTATACACAATTCCTTTCATTGCCGGAACGGGAAAGCGTTTCTTCCAGTCCGTCTTGCCACAGGAACAATGGACGCTGACCTCACAGAAAGCATACCGCAACGGAGTGGTCCGCCATATCTATAAAGCGTGCATCTGATGTCCGGAAAATGGACTAATGTTCAGTAGATTAACACCTTAAGTTGAATACAACTCCTGTCGGATAAATAAATTTTGAAATTATTACTCTGAAATCCAGCATATTGCAGACTATGTGCCGGATTTTTTGTTTGATGTACATGATTTTTGCCAATCATATTCATGTGCGCATACCGAAAAACAGAGTGTAAAATTTCAAAATTGACAGGACATGAATTATTTTTTATTGGCGGAAACCGAGTTCTTCCGCCGTATAAACGAAGCCGGTGACTGCAATATGGAAACGGCATACACGGCTTTCGCCACCCAAGTGATCGAACTGTGCAGCGGCAGCGCGGATACGGACCGTACCATCATCGCACTGGCATACATAGAAATAGAGTTGCAGCACCATCCCGTGCGCAACCTCTCCGAAGAGAAAAGGGAGGCTGCCATCTACGTCAGCAAGGCTCTCTCTTTCGTGAGGAAGATGCAAAAGCTCCTTGCCGCTCCCCAAGTGCCACCACTGATCCCCGTCCGTACGTCCGCCGAAAACACAACCGAAAACCCCGCCTCGCCCTTGCAGTGGACAGGCAACGCCATCGACCTCGTGGAACTGATCTACGGTATCAACGAGATGGGCTGCATCAACAACGGCAACATGCCGCTCAAACAGCTCGCCCCGCTCCTGTACAAGATATTCGGCGTGGAATCGAAGGACTGCTACCGCTTCTACATCGACATCAAACGCCGTAAGAACGAGAGCCGCACCTACTTCCTTGACAGGATGCAGGAGAAACTCAACGAGAAGATGCAACGTGACGAGGAATTGGAACGCATGAGAAGATGAACCACCATCCGGACAGGAAAGACGGAAAATAAGGGGCAATCATCTGTTTTCCGTCTTTTTTTGTTGCATCATATTGACAATCATGGAAATAAATGCCGATATTTGCAGCCGGAACAGAAGCAGGATAAAGAAATGGCAAAAAAGAAGAAGAAACAGAACGGGCACTACTGCCGGATTTGCGGTGACTACAAGGCGAATGAGAAGTTCTCCGGCAAAGGACACGCACAACATATCTGTAAAAGCTGCATGTCCGCCATGCGCAGCGGCAAGAATCCGGAGGATATTCTGCCGGAACCGTTGCCTGTGAACCGTGAAACGACACGTTTCAAGAAACTGGGTAAAGAGGAAAAAGCCGTGCTTAAAGCGTTTATCTCCGAAGTGGTAACCGAATACTGGCAGGAAAACAGGCAGATACCGTTTGCGGAAAGTTTTTCCGAACTTAAAAAATATATCATCGGAACTTATGATGAGGAATGCGGCATACTCCTGAAAGATGACGCGGAACTGAAGACCTACTTTCAGACACATACGGTAACGACCATAAACAAATTGCTGAAAGAGGAAAATCCGGAAAACGAAGGGTAACGAAAACGGGCGGAACAAGGTGTCAAACTTGCCCCGCCCGTTTTCGTTACCGCCTGCCGGCTATTTCTGCTGCAACAGATGCTTCAGGTTCTCGTCACCCGCGATGCGCTCCAGCTCGTCGGCGACAATCTGCTTCACCTCCTCCTTGATGCGCCTGTAATTCGCCTGCACCGTTTCCTTCATGCAGTCGTTGCCGTCCCCGTCCGTAAAATCGGTAATGACGGGTATCGGCTTGTAGGCTTTCTCCTCGCGCTTGACCTTCTCGGCATCCACGACAATCTCACAGTGGAAAATCTTCTGCTCGATACGCTCGTTGAAGTTGTCGGACACAGAACCGACAAACATGCCCTGCGTCAAGCCGGAAATCTTGCTCGGCGGGATAAGCGCGTCCATCTGCGTGTTGATGGAGGTGGAAACGTCCTGCCTGTTGATGGAAATGGACTGCCGCTTCTGCAACACCTTTCCGAACCTTTCCGAGAGCGTCTTGGCGGTTTCGCCCACCACCTGACCGGAGAAGATATTTCCGACAGTATTCATCACGACTTTGGCTTCTTTATCGCCATAGTCGCGCACCAACTGGCTGAAATCCTGAAAGCCCAGACACACGGCAACCTTGTTGCTTCGCGCGGTGGCGATAAGGTTGTCCAGCCCCTTGAAATATATCGTCGGAAGCTCGTCGATGATGACCGACGACTTCAACATCCCTTTCTTGTTGATGAGCTTCACGATACGGGAGTTATACAGACCGAGAGCCGCACCATAAATGTTCTGACGGTCGGGATTGTTGCCCACGCAGAGAATTTTCGGCTCTTCGGGATTGTTGATGTCCAGCGTGAACTCGCTGTCCGACATTACCCAATAGAGCTGCGGGGAAATCATACGTGATAGCGGAATTTTCGCCGAAGCGATCTGCCCCATTAACTGCTCGGCAGCCCCTCCGAGCCACGCATCCATAAAAGGAGAAAGATAGTTTTCCAGTTCCGGGTAAGAGGTCAGAATAGGGAAAATATCCTCGTAACGGCGGTTCAGGAACTCGACTGCATGGGGGAACGTGCAATACTTGCCGTTCTGATAAATTTTCAAATACCATATAATACTGGCAAACAGGATAATAGGTGATTCCACAAAGAAGTCGCCCTGCTTTTGCACCCAACTTTTATTTAAGTTGAGCATGATGGTGTACGCACTCTCATAAGCGTCCGTGATATCCTCCATGAAGTCCGGGTGAATGGGATTACAACGGTGCGAGCGTCGTGGGTCGTCGAAGTTTATTACATAGAACTTCGGCTTCACCTTGTAGCCCTCCGGGTGGTTAAGCAGATGGTTGTAGGCTATCGTGGACAAGTCGCTGAATTTGAAGTCGTACACATACATCGAGAAGCCCTTTTCAATCTGCTGCTTGATAAAATTATTTACCACCGCGTATGACTTCCCGCTGCCCGGCGTACCTAATACGATGGAAGCCCTGAAGGGATTCACGACATTGATCCAGCCGTCGTTCCAACGCTTTTTGTAGTAGAAGCGTGTCGGCAGATTGACCGAATACTCACTTTCGATAAGCCGTGTTTCCTGCATGAAACTCTCGTTCTCGTTGTTGAACACATCATCCATGAGGTTGTGCTTCAACAAGCGGCTCATCCACAGACCGCCCATCAGCAGACAGACATAACCTGCGCCAACGGTCAGGATATACAGTCCCGTCACCGCCTCTATCGGCAGCGGCAATGCCAATATCCACCAGTTGAGAAAGAACAGCACGAACCCTGCGGCAAGGGCCGCCCAGATTCTTCTCCAAGTGATTTTCTCTCCCTTGACACCCTTTGTCCCCAGACAGGACAGGGCAAGCAGGAGGATGGCGAACAGTTTCGTGTAGAGAATGGAACGGAACAGCCCCGCCGTGCGGTCGAAGTTCATCAGGATTCTGTCCACCACGCCGATGTCCACTCCCCAAAGCCGGATGGCTTCATAGCAGAACCAGTACACGTTCATGACCACTAAAATAATACTCACGGCACGCAGAAAATCCATGATTTTCGCCAATGCCCTCAAATCGTCTTCTTGTTGTGACATACATTGATTTTTTTGATTGTTGATACTCCTGATTACATTCCCAAGCCTTTGCGCTTCTTCTTTTTCTTCTTGCGCTGCATCGCCCGGATGAAAGCTTCCTCCTCGGCGTCCACCGCCGGACCTTCGGAAGTGAGCAGGCCGACACCGCCCGCCATGCTTTCATCGTCGGATGCGCTCTGTCCGCGCATATCCTTCCCGGCTTCCACCGGAACGGAAAGCGGAACGGGCGGCAGTCCGGCGTAAGGCAGCGTGAAGTGTTCCTGCAAGGCGTTGGCGGAAAGTTCCTTGCCCATGCGCGATCCGTTCAGCACGCAGCCCGTGCGGTGGTCGATGAACGTGGATCCGTAGATGCGCCCTTCCTCTGTGTAGCGCAGCACGGTGTCAATGCCTTTTCCTTTGAGCGTGGCAACGAACTTATCCTTGTCATACGTGCCTTCCAGCACGGAAAGGACAGTGCGTTTCGTCATTCCGGCGAGTTCCCTGTCCTTAATCTCCTGCTTGGAACGGGCAAACTTCCTCTGCACGGCTTCATAGCCGACGGATTTCCCGAAGAGCGAGGATTTGAACGGATTACCGACTTTGTTGCCCATGTCATCCGTGACGGAATAGACCAGCCCGTGATACTCGCGTCCGCGCACATTGCCGTGCGTTTCCTCCACCATCATATTATATAAGGAAAGGAGTGCGCGGTATTCGCCCATTGTCTGAAAACGGTACTGCCCGTTCAGAACCTTGACAATATTCCCTGCCTGCTTCTTCACGTCGCCCGCAGAGGCGTCCACCTTGCACAGCGGCGGGTCAAGACGGCGGGTCCTGCGCTCCGCATCGTGCAGTCCGTATTTCTTCTCCAACTCACGGGTGATCTGCTTGCTACGATAGTAGTTGTTCTTGTCACTGATACATTTCCCGTTCTCCTCCACCCGCACGGTCACGATGTGCAGGTGGTGGCGGTCAATGTCCTCGTGCTTGAAAACAAGGTAAGGCTGGTTGCCGAAACCGAGTTTTTCCAGATACTCGCGGGCTATATCCTGCAATTCCGCATCGGTCAGCACGTCATCGGGATGTGGGTTGAGCGAGATATGCACCACTGGCTTCTCCACTTTCATCTGTGGCGGCAGAAAGGTGTGGAAGCCCTCCATTGCCTTGTTGATGTCCACCGTTCCCGAACCGTCATTATAGATACGGTTGGTAGTGAGCAGCCGCCCTTGCGCCTCGTTGATCTTCTCCCCGTTGTAGGCAATCGCGCCGTACAACGAGCTGCCTACACTGATTTTTGCGACCATTTCGCCTCCATTTCCCTTGAAAGTTCCACAATCCGGCGGCTCAGTTTCACGAGTTCGACGGTCTGTTGCTCCAGCTTGTAGAGCAACGCCATCGCCTTTTTCTCGGAAAAATGCAGCCTCAGTTCCTTCACGACTTGGTTGTAATTTGTGCCTATTGCGCGGAACTGCGCGTGAAAATCGGACAGTTTGGTGTAGTAATCCACCAGCGTCTTGTCCACTTTCAGCACCTTGAACGGCTGCCCGAAGAAGTGCGCCTTCAGGAAAACCGACTTGGCGTAAACGCCCGACTTCTCGAACATGGAGAGGAAACGGTTGTGTTCCTCCTCGTTGAAACGGACGGTGTAGCGGAACACCGCCGGATCGAGTTTGGGATTTCTCCCGCCTTTGTTTCTTCTTTTTTCACTCATATTACTTTGGATTTAGCGGATGGACGGCATAAGCCGCCGCTTCGAGGCACAGCACCGCAGGTTTGAGAGGCTTCCCGACTTCGGAGGGTAAGCCCGCCCCCTGCAAGGGCAAGGCGTTTTCGTGGCTGCTCAAAATGTTTTGAGCGGCTGAAAACATACCTTGCTATGTTCAGGTGAACATAAAAATCCGTCGGGGACGGATTGGGGGAATGCCTTTCAAACTCCGGGCTGCGCCACCTGCGGCGAACCCTGCCGTTCGGGGGCAAAGTTACGCCCTTAAAGCGGTATCGGACAGAGGCTTGACCCGGTCAATGGCTGCCAACCGGCGCAACATGCTGCCACTTGCCGGAGAAGTGATACAAGTTCCGGAATATACTTGTTTATTTGCAGCATGATTCAAGAAACGAACGATTTGAAGATATGGAAAAAGGAACTTTCAGATACCCGGCAAACCGCTTAGGCGGACATTTGCAAAACCGAATATCCGCACTGCCGGATACCCGGTTTTACAACAACGCGGTGATTCACGGATTCAATGACTTCATGACGCAATGCCGTCATTCACCGGTTATCCGAATCCCGGCTTCACCGTTGAAACGGATACGTGACGGACCGCCCGGATAATGATTCGCGGACGCGGATATATACGTCACCGCTTCCATACAGGAACAGGAAAACAATTCATCAACCATTAAAAGCAATAGAACCATGAGTAATGAAATCTTCGTTGCATTCGCAACACAAAAGGGAGGCATCGGCAAATCCACCGTCACGGCTCTTGCCGCCAACTACCTCCACAACGTGAAGGGCTACAATGTCGCCGTCATAGACTGCGACGACCCGCAACACAGCATCCACGGTCTGCGTGAACGTGAAACGAAACTTATTGACGAGAGCCTCTATTTCAAGGCTCTCGCGTGCGACCACTTCCGCAAGGTCAGGAAGAACGCCTACCCGGTCATCAAGAGTAACTCACAGGACGCCCTCGACGATGCCGACAGGATGCTCGTCAGCGAGGAGGTGAAACCCGACATCGTGTTCTTCGACATGCCGGGCACGCTCCGTAGCGACGGCGTTGTCAAGACGCTCTCCCAGATGGACTACATCTTCACGCCCATGAGTGCCGACCGCTTCGTCGTGGAAAGTACCCTGCAATTCGCCGCGATGTTCCGTGACAACCTAATGACGACGGGACAGGCGAAAACAAAAGGTCTTCACCTGTTCTGGACGATGGTGGACGGCAGGGAGAAAAACGGGCTGTACGACCTGTATGAAGATGTGATTGCCGAAATGGGACTGTCGGTCTTGTCCACACGCCTGCCCGACAGCAAGAAATTCCGGCGCGACCTCTCGGAAGAACGCAAGGGCGTTTTCCGCTCGACCATCTTCCCGATGGACACGTCCCTGCTGAAAGGGAGCGGCATCCGTGAGTTCTCGGAAGAAATTGTCAGCATCATCAAACCGCGATGAACATGGGCAGCAGGAAAGTGAACACCGAAGGCATTGACGAGGAACTGTTGATAGCCTCTATCGGCAGGCGCAAGCAGGACGGAACCCTGTACCGCGCGCAGGAGCCGCCCGCGCCGGCCCCCGAAGAAGAAAGCGTTCCCGAATCGGAACAGCCGTCCGCACCGTCACCGGCAAAGGAGAAACCGCTGAAAGACAGCGGACGCCGCAAACGGCAGGAGGACGACTACACCGGACTGTTCCTGCGCCGCAACGAGATAAAGACACGCCAGTGCGTCTATATCAGCCGCGACGTACACAGCAAGATTCTTAAAATCGTTAACGACATCGCCGGGCGGGAAATCTCGGTAGGCGGCTACGTGGACACCGTGCTGCGCCAGCATCTGGAACAGCACAAGGAGAAAATAAACGAACTGTACAGGAAACAACGTGAAGACTTAATATGAATATGGATATGAATCAGGAAAAGAACCAGAAAAAACAGAAATCCGCATCATGACGGCGGAAGTATGCTTGCCCAAGTGCAGGCGAGTGTGGAAATCCTGTCGCCCGTGCCGGTAGGCTGCAAATGCGGCGAAAAGGACTATGAACGGCTTTTCATCCGTGAACCCGAAGTGAAGGCGCGGGAGGGGAAGATGGCGTATGTGCGCCCGGAGTACCACGACCGCATCATGCGCATCACCCGTGTGATCGGGCATGACCGGCTGTCGCTGTCCGCCTACATCGACCATGTGCTTACGCACCACTTCAACCAGTGCGAGGAGGCGATAAAGAGCCTTTACGCCCGGAATTACAATTCAGTATTTTAACCGTCAAAAAGAAACAGACATGAAAAGAAAAAAGAATGACTATCGCGCCTTCCTGAAAAAATCAGGCATCAAGGCGAGAGAGGGAAAGCAAGTGTACATCAGTTTGGCAAACCACAGCGTGATAACCGAAATCACCTATTTATTAGGTAAAGGAAATCTGACCATCGCCGACTATCTGGACAATGTGCTTAACGAACATTTCCAGACACACCGTGCCGAAATCAACCGTATGTTGGACTCAGTCCCCAAAGTAGAGCTATGAGCATGACGATGATTCTCCTGACTGTATCGGTGGGCTGTAACCTGTGGTTCCTGTTCCTGCTGCTCTACGACCGCATCATGGAAACGAAGCTCGTCCGCTTCCTTAGAGGCATTGCCGGACTGTGGAGGTCGTTGGGCGGCACGACGGTAAAGCAGGAAACAGTACGGGAAACACCAGCCGCAGAAAAACCGGACATCATCGGCAAGAGCCGTTTCAGGATGGCATCGACCCGGACAACCGCTGCCATACCGGCGCAAGAAGCTGCCACTTCGGAAAAAGGCATTGGGCTGGCGGAAGAAGACGCTACTTTTGACGACGGAAACGCGGAAGCCGTGTACCGTCCGGCACAAGTCCCGGAAGAGAAGCTCGACGAAACCTTCACGAGCATGCAGCCTTCGGAACTGGAGTTCGGAGAGGACGAACCGGAAGAGAATGGTCCGGATCTGCCACGGGCTTCAGGCAACAGCTTCGACGAGATAGACGATGCCGTCAAGACCGCCAAGAATCCGCAGGCGACAACGGCGGAACAGGACCGGGCAGCAAAGGTCTTCACCGACATGGAAGGGACGGAACTGTACGAGAAACTGATGGCAGGCTCGACAGAACTGAGCATCCGCATCAAGGGGCTTATTGAAATCCGGCTGAAGAAACCGGACAAGGAATTTACCGTCCCCGACAATATCGAGGATTTCGACATCCGGAAGTATGTGTAACGAAAGACGATAGAAAAAATGAAAACGTAAGACAACATCACACCACGCGGCACGGCGGTACAAGGTACGGCCCGTCCGCAACGGACCCTCCCAAGTCCGTGGAAACAAAGGGAGAACCCACTAAACCAAAGTAAAGTAATCAAGTATCAACCGCCCGAAAAAGGACCATCCACCCTTTGGACGGCACAAAACAAGAACAGTTTATGAACAAGAACATCAGACAAAAGTTCATCATCTCTGCGGCACTTCTGGTTGCCGCAACCGCCTCCGCCTTCGCGCAGGGAAACGGCATGGCGGGCATCAACGAAGCCACCTCTATGGTGAGTTCCTATTTCGATCCGGGAGTGAAACTGATTTACGCCGTCGGTGCTGTAATCGGTCTTATCGGAGGCGTAAAAGTGTACGGAAAATTCTCGTCCGGCGACCCCGACACCTCGAAGACCGCCGCAAGCTGGTTCGGAGCGTGCATTTTCCTGATTGTCGCCGCGACTATCCTGCGTTCATTCTTCCTTTAATAAACAATGTATGGCTGAATACCCGATAAACAAGGGTATCGGCCGTCCGGTCGAGTTCAAGGGTCTGAAAGCCCAGTACCTCTTCATTTTCTGCGGAGGTCTGCTGGCTCTCTTCATCCTGTTCGTCATCCTCTACATGGTCGGCATCGACCAGTGGGTATGTATCGGCTTCGGCGTGGCATCGTCCTCCGTCCTCGTATGGCAGACCTTCGCGCTGAACGCACGGTACGGCGAACACGGGCTTATGAAGCTGGGAGCGGCACGGAGCCATCCCCGATACCTTATCAACCGGCGGCGGATCACCCGATTATTCAAAAGGCAACGAAAGGAAGAAACGACATGAGAAATACATCCAAAATGACAACACTGGAAAACAGGTTCCCCCTGCTGGCGGTGGAGCAAGGCTGCATCATTTCCAAAGACGCCGACATCACGGTGGCTTTCGAGGTGGAACTGCCGGAGCTTTACACCGTGACGGGCGCGGAGTACGAGGCGATACACGGCTGCTGGTGCAAGGCTATCAAGGTGCTGCCGGACTTCTGCGTCGTCCACAAGCAGGACTGGTTCATCAAGGAACGCTACAAGCCGGAACTGCAAAAGGAGGACATGAGCTTCCTGAGCCGCTCCAACGAGCGTCACTTCAACGAGCGTCCGTACCTGAAGCACACCTGCTACCTCTACCTGACCAAGACGACGAAGGAGCGCAACCGGATGCAGAGCAACTTCAGCACGCTGTGCCGGGGGCATATCATCCCGAAGGAACTGGACAAGGAAACCGCCGGGAAGTTCATGGAGGCCGCCGAACAGTTCGAGCGCATCATGAACGACAGCGGCTTTGTCAGGCTGCGCCGGCTCTCCACCGACGAGATTGTCGGCACGGAGAAGTCCGCCGGGCTGATAGAGCGTTACTTCTCGCTTATGCCCGAAGGGAATGCGACCTTGCAGGACATCGACCTCTCGGCAAGGGAAATGCGCATCGGCGACAACCGCCTGTGCCTGCATACACTCTCCGATGCGGAGGATATGCCCGGAAAGGTGGTTACCGACATCCGCTATGAGAAACTCTCCACCGACCGCTCGGACTGCCGCCTCTCCTTCGCCTCCCCGGTGGGGCTGCTGCTCTCCTGCAACCACATCTACAACCAGTATGTGATTATCGACAACAGCGAGGAAAACTTGCAGAAGTTCGAGAAGTCCGCAAGGAACATGCAGTCGCTCTCCCGCTATTCGAGGAGCAACAGCATCAACCGCGAATGGATAGACCAGTACCTGAACGAAGCCCATTCCTACGGGCTGACCTCGGTACGGGCGCACTTCAACGTCATGGCGTGGAGCGACGACGCGGAGGAGCTGAAGCACATAAAGAACGACGTGGGCAGCCAGCTGGCAAGCATGGAGTGCGTGCCGCGCCACAACACCATCGACTGCCCGACGCTCTACTGGGCGGCGATGCCCGGCAACGCGGCGGACTTTCCTGCCGAGGAAAGTTTCCATACGTTCATCGAGCAGGCGGTATGCCTCTTTACGGAGGAAACCAACTACCGCAGCTCGCTCTCGCCCTTCGGCATCAAGATGGTGGACAGGCTCACGGGGAATCCCCTGCGCCTCGACATCAGCGACCTGCCGATGAAGCGCGGCATCACCACCAACCGCAACAAGTTCGTGCTGGGACCGAGCGGTTCGGGCAAGTCGTTCTTCATGAACCACCTCGTGAGGCAGTATTGGGAACAGGGCGCGCACGTGGTGCTGGTGGACACGGGAAACTCCTATCAGGGCTTGTGCGAAATGATACGGCGCAAGACAAACGGCGCGGACGGCGTGTATTTCACCTATACGGAGGAAGAAACCGATTTCGTTCAAACCCGTTCTACACCGACGACTACGTGTACGACGTGGAGAAGAAGGACAGCATCAAGACGCTGCTGCTGACGCTCTGGAAGTCGGAGGACGACAAGGTGACGAAGACCGAGAGCGGCGAGCTGGGCAGCGCGGTGAACGCCTACATCGAACGCATCAGGGCTGACCGGAGCATCGTCCCCTCGTTCAACACCTTCTACGAGTACATGCGCGACGAACTACCGCCGCGAGCTGGCACAGCGTGACATCAAGGTGGAGAAGTCCGACTTCAACATCGACAACATGCTCACCACCATGCGGCAGTATTACCGGGGCGGACGCTACGACTTCCTGCTCAACTCCACGGAGAACATCGACCTGCTCGGCAAGCGGTTCATCGTCTTCGAGATTGACAGTATTAAGGAAAATCGCGAGCTTTTCCCGGTGGTGACCATAATCATCATGGAAGCCTTCATTAACAAGATGCGCCGTCTGAAAGGCGTGCGTAAATTGCTGATAGTGGAAGAGGCTTGGAAGGCTCTCTCTTCAGCGAACATGGCTGAGTACCTGCGCTATATGTACAAGACCGTGCGCAAGTATTTCGGCGAGGCGATCGT